>Ga0213840_1000162_pt1 | contig 154099 bp, 88 predicted proteins | sample SWPATP22_FD_160132 | JGI IMG/M metagenome (GOLD analysis project Ga0213840, IMG submission 160132) | Coastal seawater microbial communities from Marineland, Florida, United States - SWPA TP2 #2 | ecosystem: Environmental > Aquatic > Marine > Coastal | place: USA: Florida | collected 2016-08-14 | reverse complement strand
ATTTGGATCTGCACCGATCACTTGTACGCTTAGGCTTTGGCCTACATTATCGCAACTTACTGCTTCTAGGCTTTGACTCATCAAAGAGACGGTACCACAGGCATCGAAAGAGGCCACTGCATCGAAGATGGAAGCAGGATCTATGGCTATGGTGGCTTCTCCGTTAAACTGTATCGTAACGTCTTTGCAGATGACCTCCGGTGCTTCCTCGTCGATGATATTCAATTGGTAGCTACAGAAGCCTTTGTTATTGGAATCATCCTTGGCGCGCCATTGGATTTGGTAAGCGCCCAGTTCAAAGAAGCCGCTGTGGTCACTGGCCCAAGCTGACCAGCTACCGATTGGATTGCCTTGCTCATCCACCGTGCGATAGCGAGATTTCAGATTCTTAATGCCACAATTGTCTGCTGGAGCAGCTTTAGGTAAGGTGACATAGGCCCCACACTCTCCTTGGTCGGTATTGACTGTCATATCGGCTGGGCAAGTTAGGGTAGGCTTGGTATTGTCTTCCACCGTCACCGTTGCTTGACAATTACTGGTCGCTAAGCCATCACTAATGCTTAGGGTGAGGGTATGAACGCCGAGACCAAAAGGAGCAGTCTGATCCAAGCTGAAGCTGATTGGATCACCGTCGGGGTCAGAAGAGCCACCATCAACTTCAGCAGCCGTGATACTCTTCTGGCAATTCTCGTCGACATCTACCGTGATATCTTGACAAATGGCTAGGGGTGCCTGATTGCAGAAGGAGTTTGGATCTGTCACGGTAAGATAGGCTAAACATTGATCAGCATTATTGGCCGCATCTGTTACCAGCAAGATCACAGGATACGTATTTCCGACCATACTACAATCTACTGATAGCACACTATTACCAAAATCGATGTTCGGTGATCCGCAATTGTCCGTAGAACCACCGTCCAATTGCGCTGGCACAACAGTGGCTTGTCCTCCTTCCTCCAACTCCACCGTAATATCCTGACAAACAGCAGTAGGTGCAGTATTGTCTTCTACTGTCACGGTAGCGGTACAGGTACTACTATTGGTATTGACATCTGTAGCGCTTAGCGTAACGGTATTATCGCCCAAATCTGCGCAGTCAAAGCTAGCATTGTCCAGGGACAGGTTAGCGATTCCACAGGCATCGTTAGAACCATTGTCTATATCCGCAGCCGTAACAGATGCCTTGCCGTCTGCATCCAATTGTACCGTTACATTCTGACAAAGGGCTTCGGGCCCAATATTGTCCTGAATGGTAACGGTGGCCTGACAGCTTGCGGAGTTACCCTGAGCGTCTCTCACAGATAAGGTAACACTATTTAACCCTATGCGATTGCAGCGGTACGTGTCTGATACATCCAGGTATATCAATGCAATTCTACAGTTATCGTAGGAACCAGCGTCAACATCTTCAACGTCAACGAATGTACTACCGGCGGCATCTAATTGGATGGTGATATCCTGGCATAAGGCTGTAGGAGCTATATTGTCTTCTATTGTCACAGTAGCGGTACAGGTACTACTGTTTGCGTAGATATCGGTAGCCGTTAGTGTAACTGTATTATCACCTCGATCTGTACAATCAAAACTAACTTTATCGAGAGACAACTTAGCAATCCCGCAATCATCAAAAGATCCATCATTGATTTGATCGGGGCTAATGCTTGCATTACCTTCGACATCCAAAGAGACTGTAATATCCTGACAAAATGCATCTGGAGCTTCTTCATCCACTACTGTAACATTGAAGCTGCAGGTCGTCCTGTTCCCTGAGGCATCAATGGCTTCTACTTTGCGTTCATTGACTCCTATATCCTCACAGGTCAGGAGTGTAGCGCCTACAAAGTCGAGGCTAGCCACTTCACAGTTATCGCTGACATATTGAAAGTAGGAGGATTTGTAGGGCGCAAGTGTTACACTCCCTCCCTGAAGCTTTAAGGTCAGATCTGGGCATTGTGCGATTATGGGAGCGATGTTATCCTCTACCGTGAGCGTAGCGGTACAATTACCTTCATTGCCTTGATCATCGGTTGCGGTTAAGATAATCTCCTGCACCCCTACATCTCCACAAGTGAAGATAGTTTTGTCTAATGCAAGCAAATTGATTCCACAGGCATCATTTGATCCGTTATCTATTGCTGAAGTAGAGATGTATGCAACTCCATTTTCATCCAACTTAATGGAAACATCCTTGCACAATGCTACGGGTGCAATATTATCCACAACCTGCACAGTGGAGGTGCAGCTGGCCGAGTTATCGCCTCCATCTGTTAAGATTAAGCTCACCTCCTGATTGCCGATATCAAGGCAGTCAAATTCACTTTGACTTACACTTAAGCCCCAATTGGGAGGTACAATGCTCCCATTGTCTAAATCCGCTGGGATTAGGCTTGCCTGGCCAGCATCATCCAAGGTGAGTGTGAAATTTTCTTTGCAGGCGGCATTGTAGGCACCGGAATCAACGATCTTGAGCCGTGTACTACACTTAGAAACTACATTTCCTTCTCTGGCTTCAAGGAAAAGATAGATTTCACGCCCTTCCCCAACATGATCAGGCGTAAGCGTAGTAGTGGAGGGGAAAATATACATATCACCAGAACATTGAGACCGGATAGAATTATCGTCAATGTCGTCCATTGAAATGGTAACGCTCGATCTTCCACGAAGATCAAAATCATAATTGGGTTTGCATTTGGCTTCCATAGGGAAAGGTTCTACGACGGTTACGGTAGATTGGCAAGTAGAAGAGTAGCCGTTGCTACCCGTGACGGTTAGGGTAACCGTATTTTCTCCTAAATCCCCACATCTAAACCTATCTTTTGAAAGGGAAAACGAAATCGATTCATCGCACGCACTGCCATAGGAGCCATCATCGATGAAGTCACTAGGGGGGATGATCTCAATGGGCGCCAGGGTGACAGTTACATCCTTACATTTAGCTACTGGAATGTTATTTACTGGCCGCACTTGAATTTCGGTGCTTGCCAGCACCTCATTACTTTCTTTATCATAGACTTGTATTAAATGAAGTCCTGCAGCTACATTAGACCAACGGCCATTGCCCTCGTTAACATAATTTTGCGTATCGCCACCTGATTGAAAAATGCTCCATTCAAGTTCAAGTGCACATGCATTACCAAAAGTATAATAATATAACATTTGAATGGTTGCCCGATCTGTCTCATTACATAGGGGCTCGATATACTCAAAATTGGAAGTGAGGGAATTATTGGGACCAGTCCATGTGACGGTACAAAATTCTTTGAACTGATACTCGAAATACCCATTATTCCCATCGGCACTAGTACCACCGGCCGTTATCTCCAGATCTTTTAGATAGGTAGTATTTCCATAGCTGCCACCACCACCACCATATCCCTGACGAGCACCACCGCCACCGCCGCTATAACCACCACCGCCGCCGCCGCCATTGATAGAAGCACCGCCGCCGCCGAATCCATTTCCTCCGTAATTACGGCTGTCAACAATTAGAACTTGATTATCATCAGGTTCTCCTCTGCGGCCACCATCACCTTCCGGCAAATTACCGGACCCTCCTCCTGAATTTCCAATACCCGCTCCATCTCCAAAAGCACCGCCGCCGCCGCCAGCAGTATATTCGGAGCCGGACATACCCGCCCCACCGCCTTGGCCAGCTGCACCACCATTTCCTCCTCCTCCTCCTCCTGGCCCTCCATTGGGTATAGCTAGGCCACCTTGGCCATTTCGTCTACTGTTACAACCCAAAAACTCTGATCGATAGGCACCACCACCGCCGCCAGCTACGGCCAAGAGTCTCCATTCACTTTCACCTGGAATTTGTGCCATAATGGCACTACCGCCACCGCCACCGGCTGCCGTGTCCGTAATATAACCATCTTGTGAATAGCCGCGTTCTGCAATAATAAAACGGAGTAAGGTGCCAGGAGGTAATTGCCCCACTACCAGGTTGTCACCAATGACTATGGTACCTTTGACGGTGGCACCTTCTCCTCCATCTGCTTCGCAACCGTAAACCTCCGTTCTTACCCAACCACCATCACCACCCTTTAGGGTGAATTCGATTGCGTTCAAGGAGGTTCCCGTGGGGATTCGATAAGTGTAAAGGCCATGTACTTCTTCTCCTAGATGGAGGTTTCCATCATCAATAAATGTTTGTCCTTGCATCGGAAATTGAAAAAGGGATATTAACAAAAAGAAAAAGGTAAGTCTTAGTTTAATTGTGTTCATGGATGTAATGGTTTGATTTTCAGATGGTAAGTGGTTTTTGTTAGACTTGTTTTGGAACCATGCATATGAAGACCCTGTATTGGTCTTTGATAGGATTAATTGGTGATTAGTGTTTTTCATAAGTTGAAATTTAAAAGCAGACAATAAGGAGCTAGGGCATGACCCGGTCGGATTATGCAAAGGCTTAGTGGAGCCTGCTTATTTTTTATAAATGCGGTTAAATGACGACCTCATTTCGGTTCCAAAATGAAATCCGTCTGTTTGCTAGTGCTGTTTTCTAAGAATGAGAAAACAGGCAATGATGGTAAAGGCGAGAATTGGAAATAGGTTCTTAAATTTCTTACAAGACAAAGGTGCGGCAAGTCTTGCCAAAGCACTTGGAGTATTGTTTTTAAAACTTGGATTTATGTCTTGGATACCAGGACTCATGTAGACTAAACTAGGACTCATGTAAACCCGGACTGGATAAACCGCTGATTATTAGTTTTTTAGGCAGGAGTTTTCAGGTAAGGCTGAATTCATGCCCGTGCTATCATTTTTTTAGATATTTTAGCTGCTATCAGTGCTAATCTGGCTTTTAAATGTTTCCTAATCCTATCTAAACAGGCAACTGAAGGTTTGACAAAGGGGCCAGCTTACACCATAATTGTCAGGAAAAAATCAATCCTAAATAACTTGAACAGGGAGTCCACTTGCTATCTGAAGTTTCTATTTGTAGTTCTATGCTTACTAGGTATAGGCTTGCCGGTCGATACATTAATTGGACAAGGGCAATATCGTTTCCTTTCTTTTGGGCAGGAAGAGGGTTTGTCCGGGAGTTCCATTCGGGCTTTTTTGCAAGATCACCAACAATTTATTTGGATCGGTTCTGATAATGGGCTGGATCGTTTTGATGGTCGGGATTTTTTGAACTTTCGATTTGACCCAAAATCCGCTAATAGTTTAAATGCCAATCGGGTAAACTGCCTGGCCTTAGAGGATGAACGGCGTTTGTGGATTGGTACCTCAAATGGACTTTGTCATTTAGACCTCATGACTGGTGCTATAGAACGGGTAGATGTGGATAATCCCGAAACAGCCGTAGTAGCTTATGATATTAAAAAGGTGTTGATTGATAGTAACGGTACTATTTGGGTGGGAACTCATACTAAAGGACTATTTAAATTAAGTCCGAAGACCAGGGGCGAAGGCTATCACAAGAAGCAATTTACACCTAACAATGGGGAAGGAAAAGGACTTTCTCATCTTACCGTTGAAGGCTTGTTTCAAAATGATCCGGACTATTTGTGGATCGGTACTAAAGCTGGCGTTGACCGCTTACATATAGATACAGAGACCTTTGCTCCTTGGGCAGATTCGACGCCGACCATTCCCAATGGACCCATTTCCAGGATACTGGAAGACCAAGATGGAAATATTGTATTTCCAGTCGCAGGGCAGGGCGTATACTACCTTGACCCGAAGGCGACTCGGCTCGATCCAAAGCCTTACTATGACAGTGACCTGTTAGGAACGACCATGATTCCCGAGATTTATCGGGACTTCATCGAGGACCGTAAGGGGCAAGTTTGGGTGGGTGCCTTAGGTGGTGTTTATTTAGGAGATGCAAGTCGGAAGAATTTTGAGTTTCTTCCCTATGCCAATAAAGCGAGCTCTGCAGTAAGGTGCTTGATGGAGAGCCAAGATGGGACAGTATGGGTAGGGTTCAATACGGCGGGGATAAGCCGAAAAAGTAGAATCGCAAAAAATTACCTTTCCTTTAGACACGATTTCCAAGATGTCAACTCTCCTTCAAAAGGACAGATTCGGACTATCACGGAAGACCAGCAAGGCAATGTATGGGTTGGGTATTTAGATGAAGGTTTGGATCAGTTCAGATGGGATGAAGAAAAGCAATCCTTCACGAAGCTTCAGCATGTAGCCTACAAGCCCGGACAAAAAAATAGCTTAGTGAGTAATCACATGACCCATGTCATTACGGATAGTAAGGGGTTTTTATGGATTGCTACCAATGGGACAGGATTGAATAAACTAGATCCTGTTAGTGGTGAAATCGAAACCTTTTTACATGACCCCAATAATCCAGCCACCTTATCGGGAAATCGAATTTGGTCCCTTTGTGAGGATCACAATGGTGATATCTGGCTAGGAGAGTTTACCACTGGACTGAATCGGTTGAACCCTGAAACGGGAGTAGTGAAACGGTTTCCGCATCAAGCTAATACGCCCAACTCACCATCCGATAATCGTGTCAAAGTAATTTTCAAAGACAGTAGTGGTGATCTTTGGATTGGGACGAATGACGGATTGAGTCGGCTTAATGTAGAGACCGAACAATTCACCCGATATCTACATGATTCGGAAGACACTAGCTCCTTGTCGAGCAATTATGTTTGGAGCCTTTATGAGGATAGCTTTCATAACCTCTGGGTGGGGACTACTTTAGGGCTAAATAAATTGACTAATGCAGTGGGTAAAGATGCTGCTGGCATCACGGTAGAGCGCTTGTATGAAACGGATGGTCTACCTAGCAATACAGTTATGGGTATACAAGGGGATGGTGCAGGCAATATATGGGTAAGTACAGATAATGGGCTTGCTCGACTGATCAGTAGTGAAGAGGGATATAGCTTTCAAACCTTGGACAATGAAGAGGGGTTCGCCTACGCCTTCTATCCGCCCAAGGCTCATTATTTCAGTCAACAACATCAGCAGTTCTATTTTGGGACGAGAGAGGACGGATTATTGGTTATTCCGAAAGGGCAAGAACAAGCAGCAACCCCAGCCGGTAAATTACTGCTGAGTGCCGTGACAAAGTATTCTGATGGAGAAGAAGAGGGGGAAGAGTCGGTGGATCACTTCATTAGTTCGAAGGGAGAGTGGGAGTTAACCCACAAGGATCGAATCATTACCATTCAATTATCTGAAATCAATTGGGATGAAAGTAGCCGTTTTGAATATTTATTGAAGGGATTCGATAGGAATTGGCGCCAACTACCGGAAGATATGGAACTCACCTATACCGACCTGGCAGCTGGGAAATACACCCTGATGGGAAGAGCTCAATTGGGTCAGGAAGAAGTCGCAGCAGAGCAAATTTTATTGCAGTTACGCGTTTATCCACCTTGGTGGAAAAGCACTTGGGCTTATATGCTGTATACCCTCGGTTTCTTGGGCGGCGTTTATGGTGTCTATAGATTTCAGTTAGAGCAACAATTGAAAAAACAGGAAACGGAGAATTTAAGAGCCTTGAATCAGTTCAAGAATCAGCTGTATACGAATATCACCCATGAGTTCAAAACGCCATTGACCGTGATAGGAGGGCTAATTGAACAAGTGACGGGAAATGAGAAAATAAAGCGAGTCGTAAAGCGCAATAGCAAAAACTTGCTTGACCTGGTCAACCAGATCCTGGACTTACGCAAGTTGGAATTGGGTAAGGTGAAAATAGAATGGGTGCAAGCAGATGTGGTGCTTTATTTTCAATACATCCTGGAATCCTATGAATCGCTGGCTGAAATCAAAGGAGTAAATCTACATTTTATTCCTAATCAGCAAGCATTGCTGATGGACTTGGATAAGGAAAAATTACTTCGTATCGTATCCAATCTGCTGTCTAATGCCATCAAATTCACTCCGCAAGGAGGGAACATTTATTTAAGCGTAGAAAAATCTAATATTAGTACTGCTGAAGGTCAGCAACAGGCCGCGCTACGATTTTCCGTGAGGGATACAGGAATCGGAATTCCGATAGAAGACCAAGTCTTTATTTTTGACCGTTTCTACCAAGTGGAACCGGATAAAACAACGGCCAATGAAAGCGAAGGAGGAAAATTGCGATATCGAGGCCCCGGTGGCGGGAGTGGAATTGGTTTGGCACTGACTAAAGATTTGACCCAGTTGTTGGGAGGAGAAATAAGTTTGCAAAGTGAAGAAGGAAAAGGAGCCACCTTTACAGTACTGCTGCCCATTAGGCGAACCGCCCAGATTGAAGACTTACAAGATATTGAAATAGCGCTCCCTACTGATCTAGCAGAAGGAGAACAAGATTTAGAAATTTCTACCATTAATCAATCCTCCTCCAGCTTACAGCTCTTGATTGTGGAAGATAATCCGGATGTCAGAAATTATCTGATCTCTTTATTGCAAGATCAATATGTGCTACACCTCGCCAAGGATGGACAAGATGGTATAGAAAGGGCTCTCGAACTCATTCCTGATATCATTGTCAGTGATGTCATGATGCCCCGCAAGGATGGTTTCGAATTGTTAAGTGTACTAAAGGCAGACATCAGAACGAGTCACATCCCCATTGTAATGCTGACGGCAAAGAGTAGTGTGGAGTCCAGGATCCAAGGCCTCAAAAAAGGAGCAGATGCCTATTTAGCTAAACCCTTCAATCATGAGGAGTTGTTCACCCGACTAGCTAAATTGCTGGAATTGCGGCAGGTGTTACGCGAACGCTATGCTAATATTGCGGAAGTAGATTTATCTTCTGCCGAAGATGCTGCATTTGCACAAGAAGATGCCTTTATTGCGAAGCTGAAAGAGGTTATAGAGGAACATATGGAGGACGCCGACTTTGGTGTCATGGAATTAAGCAAAATCATGTCCGTTAGCCGGTCCTTTCTACACCGGAAACTTAAGGCATTGACTAATACTTCTCCTATAAACTTCATCCGTATCATTCGTTTGCACAAGGCTAGGCAACTGCTTCAGGATAAAGAATTCCATATATCGGAAGTTGCCTATCAAGTAGGCTTCAATGATGTAAGTTATTTTTCTAGAGCTTTTCGGCAGGAATTTGGGGTGAGTCCTCGGGATTATCGGGCAGGCTTATAAGTACTAGTCATGAACAGACTAAGGGTTTTTCTTAATTCGGGGGATTTTTGACTAACTTCCGAGGTAAGCACAGATCTGAATTAATCGAGTTATCATCTCACCAGTGTAAATGAACCATCAAGCTGTCTAACTCCATTATCCACAAATAAAACCTGCGAAGTATATACATACACACCTGGGTGGGCTTGTTGTCCGTTGACCTGCCCATTCCAGCCATCCTGGCAAGAGAGAGATTCACCCTGATACATAATATTGCCCCAACGATCAAATATACTCATGCTTACAATGGACTTCACATCGGGACTGCAACCAAAAGTGAATACATCATTGACTCCATCATCATTTGGGGAGAAAGCATTTGGAGTATATATAGTGAAATAATCCAGTTCCAGTATTATGGTACTATCACAACCTGTACTTGAAGTGATCGTTTGTACATAACTCCCTGGTGTGGAAAAATTAAATGGTCCAATTTGATAAGTTTCAGGTGGGAATATTTTGGCAGCCACTAATTTTTCAACAGAAGCTGCTACCTCCAGTTTCAATTCTACGATACTATCACAATGATTGACCGTTTGTAAGGTGTCCCAGTATGTACCCGTTGTTTGTAGATTTTGTCCATCGAAAAGTAGAGTAGTACCCTCACAGATAGTTTGGATAGTTCGTGAATAGGAGGAAGGAGGGTTGTGCCGAAATGGTTCTGAGATTTTACACCCCAATTCGTTTTCAATTCTTACTTGGTATTCACCCATGCCTGGCAGGTTCGTCAAAGTCCGAGAGGTAGCTCCAATTATGGCAATACCATCTTTGAACCACTGGTAATTGTATCCAGTCTGTGGCAGAATATTCAATTCAAAACCGGGAGAGCAAGGGTGACCTTTAGCCACGATATCGACATCAAAATCCTGATCTTTAGCTAAAATCAGTTGGTCAAGTAGGTAGTAGGGATCGTTTCCCAATGAGCGTTGATAACAGTCAGGCCCGATGACAACAGCGGCAATGTTGTTGTTTGATTTAAAAAGAATCTCAACTTGTTTCCATTCATTTTCGCCGACAGCAGATGCTGATCCTAATCGAATCCAGCCTGGACCGTTAGATGGGCAACCAAAAGTGGCATCGCCTTCTCCAAAAGGTAAATTGGCGCAATCTGTTGTACCGAAAATGACGATATCTGTGGAGGGAGATGTTCTTTTATTTAAGAAGCCGACAGAAAGTTGAAGGCGGTATAGGGTATCTACCTGCAAAGTATCGGCCAGACAAATACCGACGTATTCTTTCCAATTTGGATTGGGATCACTACTAAAACTGCCATCAATAATGCCAATAAATCCTTCTCCATCAGGGAGTGGCTGCGGAATATCTATAGCTCCTGCTCCCGTCCAGCCACAACTATGAAAATAATCTGGTGTAGTTTGGGAAGCCCGGATCCAGCCTTGTAGGCAATCGACCATAGAATGACTCATTGGACAACATTCTTGTTCTTCGAACGAGTGATTGGGGATTAAGGATTCGGGGTCCAATGTGGAACAGTTACAGTCCGGGTCATGGAGGTCGATGAGCCCATCCAAATCATCGTCGATGGCATTGTCACAGATTTCTGGAGCAAATGAAATTCCATGGCTTCCAGTATTGAGGAATTGAGTTAAAGCAAGCAAAATGAGTAAGCGAAATAGTGATTCCATCAATTATGCTTCAAGTGAGTACAGGAAATTTTTCATCTTTAATCACAAGATCGCCCTATTTTTTACCTTAGAAGGCAGTTGAAACACAGGATTTTGGCCGATTTACCTGAAAAATAATAGATGAAAGTAAAAGTTCTGCTAGGAAACTGACCAGAAATCATGGAATAGCTTCCGGCATACAAAATACCGCCACTTTTCTCTGTCTTTTATATTGAACATACAAAATGCTATCGTCAGTGAAAAAGACAGAATAATCTTCGTCTTAGATGCTAGCCCATGGTAAATCCTTTTCCCCACTTTCATATGTTGATGGCTGGCTTTAACTAAGTCCTTGATTCTCTTCGTTTTTTTACACAAAACTGATAGTCAGAAAATTCATTTTTCTTTTGATAATCAAACGAAAACCCTATTTTTGCAGCGATTTTTGACAACCATTCAATCTTAACAATATAATTATGGCAAATATTGGTCTGGTAAAACAGGTAATTGGGCCTGTAGTTGACGTAAGCTTCTCTGCAGAAGGATCCAAACTTCCTGAAATTCTAAATGCGCTTGAAATTAAACGTCCTAATGGCGAGCTATTGGTACTAGAGGTGCAGCAGCATTTAGGAGAAGACAGCGTTCGGGCTATTGCCATGGACTCTACTGATGGATTAACTCGTGGTACGGAAGTGGAGGATACAGGTTTGGCGATCGCTATGCCTACGGGAGATGCTATTAAAGGCCGCCTATTCAATGTAGTAGGTGAGGCTATTGATGGTATTGGCCCAGTATCTAAGGAGAGTTCTTCTCCAATCCACCGCAAGCCACCTGCTTATGAAGATCTATCTACTGAAAAAGAGATCCTTTTCACTGGTATTAAGGTAATCGACTTGATTGCCCCTTATACAAAAGGTGGAAAAATTGGTTTGTTTGGTGGTGCCGGTGTAGGAAAAACGGTATTGATCCAGGAATTGATCAACAATATTGCCAAAGGATACGATGGTATCTCTGTATTTGCAGGTGTGGGAGAGCGTACACGTGAAGGGAATGACTTGATGCGTGAAATGTTGGAAGCAGGTATCATCAACTATGGTGAGGATTTCTTGCATAGTATGGAAGCCGGTGGCTGGGACTTGAGCAAAGTGGACAAGAAAACATTGGAGACTTCTAAAGCGACCTTCGTATTCGGTCAGATGAATGAGCCTCCTGGTGCACGTGCTCGAGTGGCATTGTCTGGGTTGACTATTGCGGAATATTACCGTGATGGGGACTTGAGTGACCCAACGGGAGGTCGTGATATCCTATTTTTCATTGATAATATCTTCCGATTTACGCAGGCCGGATCTGAGGTATCTGCCCTTCTTGGACGTATGCCATCAGCGGTAGGATATCAGCCTACTTTGGCTACAGAGATGGGGTTGATGCAAGAGCGAATTACTTCTACTAAACGAGGTTCTATTACTTCTGTACAGGCAGTATATGTACCTGCGGATGATTTGACTGACCCTGCTCCTGCAACGACTTTTGCTCACTTGGATGCAACGACAGTATTGAGTCGTAAAATTGCTTCCTTGGGTATCTACCCTGCGGTAGACCCGCTAGATTCAACTAGCCGAATTCTTGAACCAGCTATCTTGGGAGATGAGCACTACAATACTGCTCAGCGAGTAATGAATATTCTACAGCGTTACAACGAATTGCAGGATATCATTGCGATTCTAGGTATGGAAGAATTGTCTGACGAAGATAAGCAAGCGGTACACCGCGCTCGTCGAGTTCAGCGTTTCCTTTCTCAACCGTTTCACGTAGCAGAACAGTTTACCGGTACACCTGGTGTGATGGTGCCAATCGAGGAAACCATTCGAGGATTCAATATGATCTTAGACGGAGAGGTTGATCAGTATCCTGAGGCTGCATTCAACTTGCAAGGAACAATCGATGATGCGATTGAGAAAGGCAAGAAAATGTTGGCTGAGGCTGAAGCCTAATAATCTAAATTGTTATTTGCGGCGAAATCTCTTGCCTTGGCAGAGTGAGCCATCTGGATAAATAGCCCTTCTCGGACAATTCTTGTGGTTAGCGTATTAGATCAAGTCCTCGCGAACATAGGAAGCCAGTTTTGGCTAAAACGTTAACACAAATCGCAAAAGTTGTCAGAGAACATAAATAGTAGGTAATGATGAATATTTCGGTATTGACCCCTGACAAGGAAGTATTTTTAGGAAGCGTTTCTTCTGTGAAAGTACCTGGTTCTCTAGGTCAGTTTCAAGTATTAAAAGGACACGCACCTATAGTTTCTTCTTTGGAGGCAGGACAGGTAACTCTAGTTACTGCTGAAGGCGAACACAAAGTGTATAATGAGGAGCGAGGAAATCTTGAGATGATGGCAGACAAAGGTCGCAAGATCACTTTCAATATCGGAGGTGGTTTTATTGAAGTGTTGAATGACGAGATTTCTCTCTTAGTACAAGGGGTTAACCAATTATCCTAAGCACACACACAGAATGAGAATACAAAGGGGCACCTGTTCGCAGGTGTCCCTTTTTTTGTCTAAAAGCCATCTCAAAAATTTCTCTTTTTCACTATCAAAAAACTTTTTGAGATGGCTTCTAGGCATTTTATAGGTGATTTTACCATAGCCTCTCCTTTGTTAAGGGCGTCTTGTCGACCTACTTTTCGCCAGAAAAGCCCATTTCTACTGAATGTTGTCCCCATTCAGCCCTATGGCCATCCCACTTCACTACGCGTAATTCCCACTTCACTACATTCTGGTTGAAAAGGGACTATTCCCCGCCTATATTTGTTGTAACAAAAGAAAACAAACAAACACTTACACACCCAAAAAACCAAATAGTACCCCAAGTAGACCAAAAACCTAAAACCCCCAAATACCCCAAATACCAACTGAAAGCAATCAGGAGCAGTGGGCATTCAACCCAGGAAACCAAAAGAATTTATCCAAAAAACCAATGAAAACCTTTAGTCCGCTGCTCCAACTTTTTCCGATTCTATGGACCAAGTCTTTTTAGACCCTTTTCAATTTATCCCATACTTCCCCATCGAACATTTCCAATAAATTCCTCTTTCCTACAAAACTATCGGAGATTATTTACCCACATGGATTGGCCAGGGCTATATCTTCGTATGTAATGATAAAACCTATTTCAAAAAAGCCTTTAAGCCAGTAGCTTCGGCTTCTTGTTGAAGCTACTGTTTTGCTTTGATCGCGAAAGGGATTAACGCGCTTCGCGTTTTGCCTTCATGCGTGCCTACATTCCAGGCAGGCATCTCCTTCAAAATCCGTTCGATCAATTGCTTTGCTCCTTTGTCTAGAGCAAAATCGATTTTAACAAAGCTGACTTGGCCAGACTCGTTGACAATGAACTTGCCTTGTACGGCATACTTCAATTGAATGTCTTTTGCCTTGAGTTGTTTGTGAATGTAAGATTCAATGGCAGGCGCAAGGTCTTGCAGTTGTTGAGTACCCTGAAATAAGGGCGGCTGGTCCATTTCCTCAATGGCAATGGCTGTCTTGGGAGAGGCCTTGGAACCTGCCGGTAAAGGTACAGCGTTTACAGCTTTGGAGGTAAAGACCTGCTTATTGTCTCTTTCAAAGCTAGGGATGTACTTCTTCCTTTTTGTCCCTTCCTTTTTGGCAATCCAACTCATAAGACCCCGAATTCGTTCCAATTGAGGTTCTATGGTAGGATTGGAAGTAAGGGACCAAGGTCCCAGCAGCAAGCGATCTTGTGGGAAACTCAATTGCCCACCTTTGACCAGAAGAGGCGCAACCGTAAAAGCCTTCTTGTTATTGGTAGCCAGGATACTAAGACTAATTGTTCCTTTGGTTTCGTCCTTTATTAATAGAATACCATCCCGGTGAAGATCTGCTAATGGAAGATTTATAATATATCCGTCGTTGGAACTTTTCTCGCCATTTCTGCTCAAGATGCGCTGATCTTCTACCGTGATTAGTTCTGTCTCAAAATCAATGGATAAGATATATTGGCTTCTAGCAGAGGAAATACCTCTACTCTTAGTTTTGGTAAGCGGGAGCTCTGGTAGCAGCTGCGTCAGCAATTTAGTAGAGTCGATCATCGACTTGGATTGCCCGTGTAGGCCAGTGCCAGTTAAGCATGTAAGAAAGAAAAGACATATACACCACCCTACAATTCGTACCATGTGTTGCATTTCGATTATTTATTCTTTGAACAACTTCTTTAGTTGAATTCTATTTTACTACGTTTCAAGTGGCCTAGGAGTTACTCCCACCCAGCACTTTTTTCCACCCAAAACGGATGATAATCAATAAAAGAATAAAAAGGCCAATCACCACCTCAAATCGCACAAAGGAAACAACCCAAATCCGGGTACGATCAATAAACCACATGATAGCTAAAGAGGCGGTGATCATCGTGATTAGACCGGAAAGTTTGTCAAACCCTGGAATATAGTCTAGGCTTACATTCTTGCGGATGGTTAATAAGGTTAAGACCATAGAAACGACAGGCACGATCTGGGTGAAAACATCTGTCTGAAGGATGGGCCGTTTCTCAAATAGGAAAAAGTATACGCTGAGTGTCACGGCAAAAATCCCAGGTACACTGACCAAGAATATCAGTGCGGAATAGAGATACTTCCAGGGAGATAAATGCCCTTCACCTTTACTCAAGAAGCCTGCCAAGAGCGCTGCAAAAGGTATGATACTGAAGTAAAAAATGATGTAGGCTGGGTTATCAGCAAGTTGCTGGAACAGTTCTTCTAAGGTCATAGCTGTTTTGTTTATACAACAAAGATTGTTTTTTCTGATGTATAGTCAAAGTTATGGACTTCGTTCTTTTTTCTGTGATAAAAAAGAACCTAAAAATCATGGCCTTATTCATCCCTTAACGGGTTGGTTCGCCATAAATCCCTGAACGCTACAAACTCGCTGGTTGATCCTTTTTTACGTATAGTTGTTTAGGTTGTTGGTAACTATACTTTCAAGCTGACATTGGTGCAGCTAAAACAAAGTATAGTTCTTAACGGAATTTATGACAACCCAATCCTAAAATGAATAAGGCCGATTTTCCCGAACTTCGCTAGCACACCCATCAACTCCCCACCAATGCGGAGTGAACCTGGAGCCCAAAACAGTGTGTGTTGCACGGCAAAACATTGTCTGATGCGTTGAGCTTGAGTTCACTACTCAACGAACTTTGCAGTTTTTTAGTTTGCGCTCTTCGAGCCGTTGACTCAAGTCGATCCAGAAGCGTTTTTTGCACCCTTTTTGGGCACTGCCAAAAAAGGATGTCGCCAAAGGCATCTAAAGTCTTGAACTCAGGAAATAAAGAAGCAGGGAAAGTAGGGAAAAAAGGGCCTTCTCAGTGCTTAATGACTGAGAAGGCCCTTTGAGAAATCTATACAAAATCAGACTATAAGTCCAACAAAAGTTTCACTGGATCTTCTAGCAATTCCTTAACCTTCACAAGGAAAGTGACGGAAGTCTTACCATCAATGATTCGGTGATCATAGGATAAGGCTAGATACATCATCGGACGAATCACTACCTCGCCATTTATGGCTACGGGACGGTTCTGAATACCGTGCATGCCTAATATAGCGGATTGTGGGCGATTGATGATTGGCGTACTGTTCAAGGAACCAAAAATTCCTCCATTAGTGATTGTGAAAGTACCACCTTGCATTTCTTCCAAGGTTAATTTTCCACTGCGCGCCTTTCCTGCTAACTCCTTGATCTTGTATTCTACCTCAGCAAAATTGAGAGATTCCACATTATGTACCGGCGGAACGACTAGGCCGTTTTCGGTAGATATAGCGATAGAAATATCTGCATAGTCATGATAGACCACCTCATTCCCGTCGATAAAGGCATTAACATCGGGCATTTCAATCAAGGCTTTAGCACAAGCCTTTGCGAAAAGGGACATGAAACCCAATTTGATGCCGTATTTTTCTACAAACTTCTCCTGATATTTCTTACGCATCTCCATGACTGCTTTCAAATCCACTTCGTTGAAAGTAGTCAGCATAGCTGTTTCATTCTTGGCTTGTACCAAACGCGTAGCGATGGTCCTACGCATACGACTCATCTTTTTGCGCGTTTCATTTCGACTGAAAGCTACAGAAGGAGCAGGGGGCTTTGTTTCAGCTGGTGCGGCAGGAGCAGGAGCTGGTTTGTTGGCTGCTGCTTGAACCGCATCATTCTTCGTGATACGACCATCACGCCCGGTTCCGCTTACATTGGCAGCAGCGATATTATTTTCCTTTAGGATTTTAGCGGCGGCAGGTGAAGGAGTACCACTTGCATAAGAAGCTTCCTTCTGTGGGGCGGGAGCACTGCTTGTCGCCTCTTCCTTGGGCGTCTCTTTTTCTGGCGCTGGCGCCGTAGCACCTTTTTCAGCTTTTACACTCGTGTCAATTTTGGCCACCAGCGCACCAATTTCTAGATCATCCCCCTCAGCAGCTACATATATTAGTTTACCTGCTGCTTCCGCTGGGAACTCTAGCGTAGCCTTATCTGACTCGAACTCACAGATGGGCTCATCCAGCGCAACGTAGTCACCGTTTTCTTTTAGCCATTGGGAAAGGGTTACCTCGGCGATAGATTCCCCGATTACGGGGACTTTCATTTCAACAATACTCATATAATAGGTAAAAAAGGTTCGTAAAATGCTTTCCTTCTCCGACAATTTTTGTGGGCGGTGTTTTAGTTGAGAGCTTCGCGACCAAAGGAAGCAGAGCTTTTAGCTAAAAGACTGACTCAAAATCAGAAAAATTGTCAGAGAACCAATGCTTTTCGGAATTCCCTGCAATATTCAGGCAATTGTCCTAAATATTCAACTAAATAGACCATTTTCTTGGACCTATTTAAGTTGATACCTATATAGAGTACCGATATTTCCCGGAATTGTTTGAAAATTCAAGTATTTATTAAGAAATCAAGGGAATATTAGGCTTAAGCCTTAACATAGTGAAGCAAGGCTATCCCCGTTTCATATTGCTCTACTGTTTGTAAACGGAAACTATTTTCTTGCAAGGGAGAAGGAAATAATGGAATGCCAGCTCCGATGATCGTAGGAATCACGAAAATTAACATTTCGTCTACCATTTGGGCATCCAGATAATAGGATACAAGTTTTCCTCCTCCAACTAGCCAAATATCCTTTCCTTCCCCTTCTTTCAAAGACTGAGTTGCAGCTCCGACCTCGCCCTGGATGACAGTCGTTTTGGGTGTGACAGGATTAAAGGTCGATTCTCGGGTGGCTAAATAGGTGGCGCATTTTTCGTAAGGCCATGGTACATCAAAGCCCAAAATATGATCGTAAGTTTTTCGCCCCATTATTACCGTATCAATTGTATCATAGAAGGCGCTGTAGCCATGATCAATTTGATTAGGATTGGGGAGTGCCTCTAGCCAATCCACGGAACCATCTGGTTTGGCAATGTAGCCATCCAGGCTCATGGCGATGTAGAGTTTTAGTTTTTTCATGTATTTCTTTTGTACAAAGATACACTGATCCGATCCACTTGCGATTGTACAAAACGCACCATTATTGGAGTAAGGTATGATAAAATTGGTGTACTTGCTGCTGCACCTGCTGACGGTAGGCAGAGGGTGTCATACCAGAGAATTGCTTGAACTTTCGGATAAAATGTGATTGGTCATAGAAGCCATGCCTTAGCGCCACCTCTGTCAAATTTAGATCCGTCCGGGTGGCTAATGATGTAAGGACTTGTCTCAATTGCAGGAGCTGTAAGTGCATTTTGGGTGAAACTCCTACTACATCTTTGAAGGAAGAGCGTAGGTGTTTGCTACTCACGGCTATATCTCGAGCCAGTCTCTGGATCTGGCTTGGCCCTTTGGCTTGGAGTGCCTGGAAGTATTGGATTACTTGAATAGGGGCTTGCTTTCGCACACTATATTTAGTGAAAATATCTCTAACCAAGTGCAATTTGAAGATTTGATCTGAGGTGTCGGCTAGGCGATCCAAAATAGATAGGTCGCGCCGAAAGAAGAGATCATCTAGCCGATCTACTTGCGCTAATTCTGGCACACTAACCCCAAAATTGTAGTAAATGCCTATTGGGTTAAACATGAGCCCAAGCGTTTCATATCTACCACCAACAGCAGTCTGGAAAGCTTGTGATGTAATGGGGGATAATATAACATTCTCAATCTCCCGCGCGCCACTTACTTCAAACTTTTCACCTAGATTAATTATCAGCTCGTGCTGCAAAAAGGGCAGGCTTGTGGCCTTTTGTTCTAAATGAGCACATTGAGCATGCCATATACAGTCAATGCCCTGATTGCGAAGACTAGTCTGAACGGTCGCTATATTCATAAGATGAAGACGAAGAGGCCTTGATAAGCCTATTGATTGTGATAATCGAATCGCAAGATTTTTCCTCGCCCGCCTTTGCCTTCATTGGCGATGTATAAGGTGCCATCTTGGTCGAAGCACAATCCTTCTGGTTGTGTATGCACTTCCTTTCGGAGTTTTTCTATATGAAGCAACTGCCCATTTTGACTAATAACCATTAGTACTTTGCCGACAGAAGAAAGAATATGGATATCCTTGGTGATTGGGTGGATAGCAATGCCTGAGGGAGCAAAGGTCAATTCCGCTCCTGGTTTAAACATTTCGGCCAGTTTATCTAGCTTGCGAATGGCAGGGGCAGTGGAAAGGTAATCGTGGATATCCTCCAAGCTGATAACAAAGACCGGATTGGGTTGTAGGCTTAGGGTGTGCAAGTCAAAGGCATAGATGCACTTTTTGGCTCTAAAAGGTTCCCCATTTCCACCTTTACCCTTGCAGGCTAGAAGTAATCTGTGATTGATGGCATCATAGGCGAGCCCTTCTACATCATTTTCAGATCCCAGAAAACCATTGAATTTCTCGACTTCTTGTTCCTTACTTCCGGCATTCATGATTCGGTACAAGGTACCTGAACTTTTCAGGACATATACTTCACTCCCTACTACCTCGACCCCTTCATAATCTCCCGATTTCCAGAAAGTGAGATCTTCTATAATCTCGCCACTGGATTTATCTAGTAAGTATATTTTCCCGTTTTCATCTTCAATGGCAATTAAGGAAGCACCATCTCTACTCAGACTGAGCCCAGAGATTTCCTCCAGTTTCTTTGAAAGTTTAAAACTTTCATTGGGTTCTGTTAAAGTATAGCCCAAGTTATAATCAGTTGGTATGCTATTGAAACTAACCAGGTTAAGTGGTGCAGGAGCAGGAGGGGTATTTACCGTTTGATTCCCACAAGCAATCAATGCTCCAATCAATGATGCAAAAATGATCCTCTTATTCATAGTTTGACCGTTAATAAAGGAGTGATAAAGAGATAATAAAGGAATAAGGCGTTTGCTGCAACTGATCACTATCACTATTTATAACCAGCGAGATTATTGGCAGAGGCACTGCAGATAGCCCTTTTTTTCATCAATACTAAACGGACTAAATATAAGGACTTATTGCCTGGTGTAGAAAAGCAAAGCGAATTTAGGTTAATCCTAAATTCGCTTTGACGTGAACTTATTAGAAAAAAAGGATGATCTAATAGGCGTTAGATATTGGTGTCATCCGAAATATTCAATATTTCCAATCCATCCGGAAGAGATGCAAATTGGTCGGAATCCTTCAGGACTCTTGGGAAAACAATATTGATGGTCCTTTTCTCCAGTTCGTCTACAGAAATCCGGAAAGGAACAAATTCTTCTTCTACATCAAATTCAAAGGCTACTCGTTCTAAGTTTTGCGTCAGCAGAAAAGAAAAGGTCTGGAGTTCACCAGTTTCGGTTTGAGCCACCACAATTTTCCAGTAGGCTCTAGGAATTTGCACTGCTATTGGTTGACCGTTATTGATCCCTCTAAACAAGGGGTCCTCTGCAAGTAACAATGGGCCAGAGAATAGGCAATACCTTTCAGCGCGAGCTTGGCGAAGAATACTATTTTCCAGTTTTCCCCAAATACCTGATCGATTGGAGCGGTTGAAACCGAGCACCTGTGGCGAACAATTGGTGATGTGGAAAGTATCTCCATTTGCTTTTTGCACTTCTGCATAAGAGTCTCCCCAATTGACGTCATCTCTTCTTACAATGTGGCCTTTGTCAAAGGCTCTTCTATCTCTGCGGTAGAATTGATCCGATAGTTGGTCCTCTATCGGGATACGAGGATCTGTAAACCAAACTTCTCGGTCATTTGGCCCCATTTCTCCTAGGGCTGCTCTGGTGTATGTTCTATTAGGTTCGGGCCTTTTTTTTGCAAAGCTAGCATCCACATTGGAGGCCGTTAGCAAAGCCATTTTCCGTCGTTTATTATTAATGATGGAGAAATGTTCATATGGGATTATGTGGTCTCCATTGGCCATTTTGGACAAGTTACGCGAATTGATCCGTTTGGGCATGGGAACTTCAATACCCAGGAAGGTAGGATCATATCCTGTCCGAGTGTCATAATTAGTATCATGAAAAGGCATTTTTTCCAAGGATCCAATAGATGCAGGAGTATCAATTGTCGGTCTTAATATAGGCTGCGGATGACTGCCTGTAGGATCACCCATGGAAAGAGAAATCGTGACCGGAACATAGATGGTTCTATTGTGGCTATGATCTTCTGGTTTTGGGGGTTCTGTTGTTACTACTGCTCGTGTACTTGCTCTATCGATAGAAGATAGAGTGCCAGAGACATTAGATCCCAAGGAAGGAGAGGCAGTTGCCAATCGACCTCCTCCCATAACAATACTAGTATCGCCGAGGGAAGCCAGACGAAATTCTTCTCTTCTGCGATTATTCGTGACATTAGCCAAAACGTGATTGACAATTCTACTGGCTCTGGTTCCTGCGTTGGCTATCCAATCTACGTCAGAATCATCATCCGCTGCAGTCGCGATGCTGCCATCTTTTAAGAGCCAATTCCCATCACTATCGGTACGAGGAATCCCGGAGGTATGCAATGCTACAACTTGCCAGGAATCATTGAATACCGGAGAACCTGAAGAACCTGGAGCTGTATCAGATTGATATAGTAATTGATTGTCCTCTATATTTAGAACGTCATTTTCTCGTAAGGCGATCTGTTTGGGTTGTCCAGATGGGTGCTGAATAATGGTGGCAGATTCACCTCGGTTGATTTTCCCGACCTTATTACTCATTTGCAAAAAGCCATAACTTGCTAATTCACCTGTGCCAAATATCGGATTTGGATCAATGGCCACTAAGGCATAATCAAGCTCAGCATTACTCATGAAGAATTGATCTGGAGACAACTGAAAACGTGTAGTAGATTTCGGATTGCCTATGTTGTCCAGTTCAAAGTCAAATTCGATTAAAGAGTTGAGAGCTGCTTCCTCATCATTGAATACGTGATGATTCGTCAATAGCAGGGTAGGAGAAACCTTGAAGCCGGAGGCGTTTCCTCTCTCTCGAAAATTTTGATCTCGGATTATGACTCTGCAAACAGCCTTAGAAGCGCGAAGAGCTCGAGTAAGGTAGTTAACGTCTACTAGGTCGTTTAGACCGAGCATGCGTTCTTTGGCAGTGGGAGAGAAAATAGATTCCGCCTCTTTCAACCGCTCACTTCTGAGTCTCCGCCTTTTTTCAGAAACCAAAGTATTGCTATCTTTTTCGGCTATTTCCTGTTTTTTCTCATTGATGTATTCTAGGGAATAAGAATCTTGGGTAGTCTTAACTACTTTTTGGAGGTCTCGGCATTTCATAATTGCTTTGATCTTTAGGTTCGGTAAGCAAATTATACCTGTAAGATCAAAAACACCGTCCTTGTCGGGTAGCAGGTAGTGTAGGGCAAGTAATGAGCAGAATCTGAAGGGTAGGTGGTATAAACTTCCGAAAGGAATCACGAGATCCCGTTCGGAAGCCTGGACTGTTTATCACAATTTCTTAGCCGGAGTGGGGCGAAACTTAAAGAAAAGTCCGATCAAGATGAAAGGGATACTCAATAATTGCCCTGTACTTAAGGCATTATCCACTGCCGTCTCAAACCCGCCTTGACTGCGTTTGAATTGCTCCATATACAATCGGAAGCCAAAGATTAGAAGCAGGAATAAACCAAAAATAAACCCCCGCTTGTCCTTTCTATCCGTAAACCAGTATACATAGTATAAAATGAAAAAGGATATAATATAAGAAACGGATTCGTACAACTGGACGGGGTGTACAGGGGTGCCCGCTACGGCCGGGTTTTTCAAAAAATTGAAGGCCCAAGGCGCATCAGAAGGCTTTCCTACAATCTCGGAATTCATTAGGTTCCCCAATCGGATCAAACAACCAGCCAAGGCCGTTGGAACCACAACTTTATCTAAAATCCAAAGGACTGATTTTTTAGACACACGCACCGAGAAGATGTAAAGGGCTATGATGATTCCAATAGCTCCCCCATGACTTGCTAATCCTCCTCGCCAAACCTGAGGGATTTCTATGAGGTGTTGCGAATAATAATCCCATTCATAAAAGAACACATGTCCAAGACGCGCGCCTAAGACTGCACCTACAATCATATAAATAAAGATCTTGTCAAGCCACTCCTCTGGAGCCTTTTCTACTTTAAACATTCGGGTCACAATCATCAGCCCCAGTAGAAACCCACTAGCAAATAGCAGTCCGTACCAACGGAGCGTGATAGGGCCTATACTGACGATTTCGGGAGAAGCATTCCAATCAATGACTAACAAAAGATCTTGCATGGATTCGGTGGTTGTATTCTGGTGCAAAGGTGCGAAAAAAAAGCCGTCTTCGACAACTCTCGTGGGCAATCATAAAATGAGGTGAAATAGCGCTACCACAGTAAATGTTGGCAAAGTGTTGAATTTCATTTTATGATTGTCTTCAAACGGGAGATTAGTCGAAGAACCAAAAAAAATCCTACTCAGACAATTTTGTGCTCGGATTAAAATGTATGGAGCATCAAAACAGGTAGAGCAGCTATGTTTCCATAACAATAAGTCTATGAAGGAGACAAATTATTACAGTAGAGAACAAATTAAATTGGATTTTTAGAGTAGGAAGGAGAGACAACCGAAGCCCGTATGCCTTTGGTGGCTGGCGCTTCGGTTGTCTCTGTGAGAATAAACGTGGGCTTACTTCATCGATTTCAATATTTCAGAAATGGCGCGATCCAATTGTGGATCATTACCTTCTAGCCGATCTGCAAAGGTGTTTTTGATATAAATGTCTGGTTCCACACCTGTCTTCTCCAGGTTTTTCCCATCCAGGGTATAACAGCCCCAGGAAGGTAGGCGATAGAATGAACCATCAACCAAGCCTTTGCCAGAAGTAAAAATGATCCAGCGGTAGGTGGGGGCTCCGACTACTTTACCTAAGCCTAACTGTTTGAAACCTGCTGTTGTCATCTCTGCATCACTGAGGCTTTGCTCATTGATCAATAGAATAATCGGTTTGGCTGCCACTCCAAAGTTAGATTGGTTGCTCAAAGCTCCTTCTCTATATTTCCATTGGAGGTAGGGTTTTTGAGATAGAAATCGCAGTACATTATCGTGGACATTGCCTCCTGTGTTATAGCGGAGATCCAGGATCAAAGCTTCTTTTTGATACCAATCGCTCACCATTTCTTCCATGAAGTGCTGTAGCTGACCTCCGGTCATGTTTTTCATGTGAACATAAGCCACTTTATTGTTTGTTTTCTTGTCTACTCGCTCCTGACAATTGGCAATCCATTCATCATAGAGTAAGGTTCTTTGGGCACCGGATGATATAGGGTGAATTCTAACATCAAAGGTGGAATCCTGTCGACTGAAAGTCAGGGTCATTTCTTCTGCTCGGGAAGGTTGTGCAAAAAAAGACTCTCGATTTTTACTCATTTGCACCTTTTTGCCATCAACTGCTACTAATCTATCTCCGGCCTTCACGCCTTTGTCCGCATAATCCAGTGGCCCATCCGTGATGATTCTTGCCACACGGAAGGGGTCCTCTTCTTCGAAAAGTAATCCAGCCGCCGCTGTTCGGCTACCATAAAAGACTCTTTCTTCGCGACCGTTACTGGAAAATCCAAAGTGAGAAGTGTTTAGTTCGCCTAGCATTTCATTAATAAGTGTTCTTAGGTCACCGCGACTATTGAGGTGTGGTAAATAGGCTGCGTATTTATCCTTGGTTGATTTCCAGTTAATGCCATGGAAGTTTTCATTGTAAAAGTTCTCCTCCATGTTGGCCCAAGCTTCTGCAAACATTTGCTCAAATTCGGGCTGGAGTTGTCGGTAAAAACTATGTTTGATGTTGATTTTGCTGACCTTATTACTACCCAGGTTTAGCGTATGGATATTGCCCCGACTTAAGAGATAGTACTTTTTCTTAGCTGTTCTAATGGATTGAGCACTAGCAAAAGATACACCCTGAATCTTTTCAGTCTTCGGGTTTTCAAAAGGATTGAGGGTAGTTTTCCAAAGTCCTGGTTTACCTTCATCATGGTTCGAGTAATACAGAATAATGGTTTTGTCACCTTGTTGGAAGACAACGGGCCCGCCTTGTCTGCCAAAGTTTGGGCTCATCCGCTGTACTCGTTTCATCAATCCTTTAGGGTTGATTTCAATCTTCAGTTTACTTTCTGTACTGTCCTTCTTTTCTTTTTTGTCCTTTTTATCTTCCGTTTTCTTTTCTTCAAAAAGGGCATCGAATTTGTCTGTTTTGAATGGTTTGTCCATACGAGAAAGAGCCATTCTATATACGCGGGCGTCACGCATTCCGTAAGGATAGGACGGTTGTATCCTATTCGATAGAAAGTAGATGTATTTGCCATCGGGTGACCAATAAGGAGAAGCTTCTGGCACACCTGTCTGGGTGAGGTTCATGGTCTTCTTGGTAGTTATATTGTGCACCATAATCTCAGGTTCAAAGTCGCGCCGAGCACTGAAAACGACGTGCTTATCATCTGGTCCGAAATAGGGTGCATCATTTTGAAAACCCCAAATCTCATCTTGGACTAGTGTAGAGCTTTCCAAACTTTCCAGATCCAATAAGCGTATTTCATCCCTACCACTAACATATACAGCCTGGGTTCGATCACTATTGAAGTTCAAATCGCGATTATTGCGAAGGTCATTGGTGATTTGTTTTTCTACCTCAGACCCATCAGCAGAGATCGTAAACCAATTTTGATAACCCCGTACTGTTTGGTTAAAAAGAATGGATTTGTTGTCTTTTAACCAATGGACTTGAAGGACTCGACCATCGGCTTGGGTTGGAATCTGGCGGATAAATTTTCCGCCAATATCTGAAACAAACAATTCGCCGCGTGACACGAAGGCTAATTTTTTTCCATCTAAGGATACATCGAAGGCCGATATCTGTCCCGCTACATCAAATTTTTGAGATTTATCCAAAACCGGATTCCTGGGAAGGTCAATCTTGATCGCTTTTGCTTGCCCGCCTTTCACTTTATAGAGGAAAATTTGATAGTCTTTTCTAAAGACTACGGTACTACCATCAGCACTTACCTGTGGCCGACGAATCGCACTATCAAATTTGGTGAGCCGCTTTTTCTTTCCACGCTCGAAAGTGTATAAGTTGTATTCATCATTGAACTGATCAGAAAGGAAATAGATCTTACCATTTTTAGCAATACTTACATGGAAGTCCTTGCCTTCGTAAGTGGTTAACTGCTCGTATTTATCTTTCTTTGGGTGGTAGGATTTGATGTCAGGATTATAGGGGCCTTTGTAGCGCTTGCGGTGTGCAAAATTGGCGCTTTCCCAGGTTTCATTAAAGAAGAGTCTTCCGTCTGGATGTTCTGCTACTAGGTGGACATTGTTGAAGTAATGAGGGAATAGTCGCTTAGGGGTTCCACCTGTAGTACCTATGGTATAAGAAGACATGCGATTGTAACGACTAGAAGTGAAATAGATCTTTTGGCTATCCCAACTCCAACTACTGACAGCATCCGCCGCATCGTGGTAGGTAAGTTGCTGAATATCTCCCCCATCAAGTGGCATCAGGTAAATATCTTGATTCCCAGATTGAGTTCCAGTAAAGGCCAGCCACTTGCCGTCCGGAGAAATCCGAGGATGTGTTTCATTTCCATCCATCGCGGTAATTCTCATAGCTTGCCCACCACTACTAGGGACACGCCAAAGGTCGCCTTCAAAGGTGAATACAACGGTATTGGCATCCGGGCTAATGGTTGGGTGGTCAGCAAAATATAAGGGGCCATCCGCCAGGGAGTTGGCTATGGTCAGAACTGGCATGCAAAGCAGTAACAGAAAACAGATCGGGGTAAAGAGAAAACTTCTTTTCATCGCATAGATGCTTTTAGTGAGGAGTAATAGAACTTGTTTAGAGAATATCTGCTGAGCCTATAAGAAAGGTTTTGACTCACCTAAAGTGTTTTTTAAGCCGGACCGTATTGCTACATGGGGATAAAAAAACGAAAAGTGACTCAAAATGGGCTATTTAGAGGTCAGTAAAATATTTCCAAACAACTTCATGGACAATGCCAACATCTAGTGTGGCTTGGTGTGCATGTAAGATAAATAAAGACTCTACAGAGACTGGGTAAAATGATGCGAAATTCCGATTTATAAGGCGGCGGCATTTTCGTAGAAAGAAGCCTTCACTTCATCTTATATCATGGACTATTTTTGCAGGAGTACCTATCTTACAACAAAACCAGATACAGAAATATGGTAGCAAAAATACAAAACAATTATTGGCCATTGGGCCTTGTGTTATTAGTCATATTAACTGCTGTAGCTATCTCCTTTAGTATTAGCACTAGTGCAAATCCAGGCCAACTGGCGAATGCTGTAACTGCCGATTTAGCCATTACAGCACCTATCCTTTATTTCTTCCTGATCCGTAAAACTTCCATCCCCAAGCTTACGGTTGTTCCTTGTTTTATTGTGGGCCTCCTGATTGCACACCTCGTGCTTCCTCCCACAGAACGACAATTGCTAAGTTTCTTAACTCACTATGTACTGCCAGGAATAGAATTATTTGTACTGCTTCTGGTGGGTAGAAATATCTGGCGCTTTGTGCGCGCCTTTCGTAAAAATGGTACGGATTCAATCGACAAATTAGAGGTGTTGAAAAAGAGTACAAGGACTGTGCTAGGGGAGGGGCTACCAGCCAGACTATTTACCACGGAACTCAGCGTGATTTACTACGGCCTATTGTCATGGAAAAAAAGGGAGCGGCAAAGTGAGCAACACTTTACTCATTATAAGCAGAATGGACTGGGAGCTGTAATTGCACTTTGGATAATGGTGCTAGGTGCAGAAACCTTTGCTGTACATATTCTATTGATGAAATGGAGTGCTATCGCGGCCTGGATTGCCTCCTTTAGTAGTGTTTACTTGGCATTGCTCTTCATTGCACATTACAAAGCGACCAGGCAAAGACAATCTTGGCTTGACCAGGAAAGGCTACATCTAAGATATGGACTTTCTGGAGATATTGATCTCTCACTCAATCAGATAGAGCAGATTCAGTTGACCTCCCGCACCCCTCGCGACCTGAAGAACTTTGTGAAATTGGGGCATGCCTTTGAGAGCCACAATGTGATCATTGAGCTAAAGAAGGAATTTGAAATAGAAAGAATGTATGGGAAGAAGGAACGAACTACCGCGATCGGACTAATGATCGACGAAAGGGAGTTGCTACAAGAGCACTGGGAAGAAAAAAGGCCCTTCTTCGACAGATCTCGTGGACAATTATAAAATGAGATGAAAGAGTGCCACTGACAATAACAATCAGTGGACGATTACGGTCAGTAAAGTGTTGCTTTCATTTTTGGGTGTCTTCAAACACGAGATTTGTCGAAGAACTTAAAAAATGAGAAGGAGCGAACCTTGAGCTGGCTCCTTCTCACTGGGCCCTTGATTTAATTGACACCTTCTACCAGTGTCGCATCGTTTAAGGCATATATGAGGCGATTAATATCGCTGTCATTGAGTTCCAATTTACCCTTGATAGTTACAGGTTCGGCGGTGTATTTGATGGCTTCGATCGCATAGACCTCCATTACAGTCTCTGGACCTGCACCTCCGCAGAAGAAGCACATATTGTAGGGGTAAGCGGAAAAAACGAACTCTGTATGGCTTTTATATCCTTCTACTGGAATGATATATCCTTTGATGGTGACCTCTTTACCTTCTAGCTCCTTTAAGGATTCGCTGAATACAGGTACATCCACTTTGAAGCCTAGCATTTCGTCATATTCTTTCTTGAAGGTTAGGTCGGCTAGCGATTGCCACAGGTTATCATCTTGAGCCTTTAGCGAACTGCTGCTAATTCCTAAGAACAAGAAAGCCAAAGCAGTCATTAAGATTGATCTCTTCATTATATATTACTTTATGCCTTCTCAGGCAATTTTTGTAGTCAATTAAAAAGGATGATCAAAAGCAATTGACAATGGGCATTGATTGAGGCTCTTAATTGACTTCGATTACAAAAACGATCCGAGAATTACTTTATTAATGTGCTAATATAACGCTTTCGTCAGGTAGTTTTCCTTTAAGAACGTGTTAAAGTTTATCTACCAATTATTGCGACCTAGAGTCAGCTATTTAGTTGCAAGGTTTGTTTCATGAAGTCGCAAATCCTCTCACTAAATGGCTATCTAACTAGCCAAAAAGGATCACAAAATAAACAGTCCGAGCCTAAATATCTTGCTAAGCTTAGGATCAAAGTGTGCCAGCCATCTCCATCTGAAGGGATAACAAAGCTCTTTTCGAAAAGGTTTTAAATAAACTACTGCGCAAGGATCTGGTTCAGGCTAGCTTTGTCTACGGTTAGTAGGCCATTTTTGGTTAACCTTGGCGTGAGTTTTTTCCAATTGGGATCCTCTTTGAAAACGGTTTTGAATAAAGGCAGAGCTCGCTGCAAAGATCCCGTATTGGCTAGGTTTACTGCTTTCCAAAACTTCATTTCCAGATTGTTTGGAAACATGGCCTCGGCTTGGCTGTATTCTTTCATTGCCAACTCAATTTCACCTTTTTCCACCGCCAGATCCCCTTTGTTCATGTGCTCATAAGCGCGATGTACTTTGAGTAATCTTTTCATTTCTTCGATTGGAGTTGGATGATCATCTACTCGGAGATCTACTTTGCGGTCTACCCAGGGCTGGCCGGTATTTTTTGCGGAGACGACAAGAAGGGCAGCAGATTGTTTACCTCGGATATCTCCTCCTACGCTTTGGGCTGCTTCTAGGCTCCGCACTAAGCGCTCTGCCAAGGGCAACTCCTTCGAGTTTTCAAAGGCTTTAGCCATGGCTGGCCAGACCTCATCATTGGTCATCAAGTTTGCCTGAACAGCATAGCCTTCGCCTACTAGATGACCTGCTGCTTCTATGCAATTCTTACCCGTAAAAGAGGCAGCGTCTCCTTTCGCGTTTAGTAGTCCTAGTTGTCGGAATTCCTTTCCTTCATCTGCGGCTAACAATTGTTGTAAAACTTGCTGAGGGCTTTTGTGTTGTTTCATCAGGTCTAATCCCGCTGGTCCAAATCCTGGATTTACGAAGGATTGTGTAGCCACTACACCAACACCTGCCTCTCCCCAAATGACCAAGGTGCCAGTAGCAAACCAATGAGATTGAACAGCGACCCCCATATCACCGGTTTCTGGGTCAATAGCTACAATAGAATAAGTGTGGGCGAGTGGTTCATTTCCATAAGGAGATTGGGCGCCGAGCCAGATGGTGAATAGTAATTGTGTCAGTAACGTTAAGCTTTTTTGCATGATTGTAGATTTAATAATAACGGAAATAGGTTGTGTTTTAGACATAGGGATAACTGCTGTAAGGATGCCCTTAACAGTTAAGGTGACCAATAGAGGTCAAGCTTGATGTTTGTTCAAATAGATGACTACTCCTATACAATCATAGGAACAGTGCAAGCAGAAGTGTTTTTGTTTATTTGATAGGTGGAAATTGTCTATCTCCTTATCTTGATAAGAGACTAGTAGCTAATAACTGATGCTATGTAACGACGGGTAAGGCTCAAATAGGATTGAGACTATAAACTAGGGCCAGTGAATGGATTTGGGTATAGGGAGAATGAATAAGAGATTCTTTAACGACAGGACAAAGGTACGAAACCGGAATTTATCCCATTAATATTTGATGCGAAAACTTGTCTTTTAATCTACCATCATGCGTCACAACCAACAGTGTAGCGTTGACGGCTGCTGCTTGTTCTTCTAGCAGATGGATGACTTCATCACAATTCTTATCGTCTAGTGCAGAAGTTGGCTCATCCGCAAGAATAATGTCTGGTTGATTGATCAGTGCTCTTGCAATAGCCACTCTCTGCTTTTCCCCAACGCTGAGTTCATCGGTCTTTTTATTGATCTTATCTCCAATGTTGAGTCGGTCCAGAAAATGTCGGATGCGATCCATATCAATCGGTAATCCCGCTAACTCCTGTGCGATCTTTAAATTTTCTCCTACGGTCAAAGCCCGCAAAAAATGAGCCTGCTGGAAAATTATGCCGATATGTTTTCCTCGAAACTGATCAAGTTGACTTGGGGAAAGCTGCGCAATATCTGTTCCTCCCACTTCTATCGTCCCAGAATTTGGTGATAACAAGCCCCCCAATAGATGCAGTAGGGTAGTCTTACCGCTACCAGATTGCCCAAGAACTAGCCAGCTTTCTCCTTTTTGACAAAGAATGTCAGGGAATTGGATGCTGGGCCCATTATTGTATTGGAATGCTAATGCATGAGTACGTAACATGGCGTAAATATAGTGAGCTATATCTAATTAGTGTTTATCGAATAAATAGAATCCATGGGAAAAGCTTGCTAAGTTGTATAAGATCATAGCGGCCATATTTATATTAAAGGCTTTGATCTGTCATTAGAGCAAGGAAAGCATCCTTTTTTCGGCGAGAAATAGGGATTTTTTCCTGATCTTCCATTTGCACCATTCCTCCATCTTCCTTCAAGACTTTTTTGACATATTGTATATTGACAATATGAGACTGATGAACTCTAAAGAAATGCTCTTCTGGTAATAACGCTTCATAATCCTTTATTGTCTTAGCTACCATGTGTTTTTCCCCAGCTTCCATAAAGAAAGTAGTATATCCTCCGCTGGAACTAAGGCGAACAATATCTTCCAATTTGAGAAAGATCCAACCTTCAGCGGTAGAAATAGATAACTTATTGATGTTTTTTTCCTGGATCATCTCTAGCATCTGCGCCAAGCGCAAGTTGTAGAGCTGCTGTTCATGAAGTGTCTTAACCTTATCTATGGCACGTTCAAGTTGTAAAGGGGCTATCGGCTTTAGCAGGTAATCTATAGCTTGGAATTCAAATGCTTTTAAGGCAAAATCATCAAAGGCCGTTGTAAAGATGACTTTTGATGATAGGTTTTCAACATCTTCAAGAAGATCAAAACCTGTGCCATCAGGCATCTGAATATCTAGGAATATAAGATCTGGATTTAGCTGCGCTATCACCACTTTCCCTTCTTGTACGGAGCTGGCTTCTCCAATGATTTTTACACTGGGACGAAACTCTGTCAAGAAGGTTCTGATTACTGTTCTTGCTGCATCTTCATCGTCGATCAGTACTGCTGTTAGCATGCATCCTATTTTTTAGACAGGTGTGGTCTATAACGGTTTGGGTTTGATATAGGGTCGTCTATCTCGGTACCTCTAACCAAATACAATTTAGTTGCTACCAAATATTCAATTGAGCTTACCGAATTCTGATCGTAGGGAATTCTTTCGGTAATTTTTAATTCTTTTGTATAACTAGAGAATATTATCAGATAAAGATTGATTAGTTCTAGTCAAACATGTTCCAACAATAAATGCGCGCTTACTGATACACTACCAGAGCATAACATTTAGCTCACCCATTCAAAGGATATTCTAGATAGTATGAACTAATACAAGTCGTTTATAATGAAACGCTTATTGGTTGACCTCATGTATGAAATTGAAATCTTTATGATTGAACATAAAGATTCATAGCCTATTTACTTCATCAAGAAAGTCGAGCTCCGGATTCTCTCCTCATTAGAAACTATAGAACCCATTATTCAAATGTTTTTGGGGAATAATGCTTTGCACGCGTTTTTTTATTGGAATGCCAAATTTAAGCATATAATTTATCGTAATAGTAAAATTGGACTTAAAAGTGCGCTCTTTAGGAGGTTAAAGGGATAGTAACAGCTATCCCTTTTCTCTTTGTGCGTCATTCGAGCTAAAACTCTGGCTCAGCGTTTAAGTTTTTGAGCAGTATTTCGATAGTTGTGCCCATTACCTGTCCGTCAGTGTTTTTCCGTTCAGTAATAGTAACAGGATCATCTGTTGATTCAATAGCCTGAACAAGCTGTAAACGCTTCTGTGTAATACTCATTCCCAAAGACTGTTTAGTCGAATCTGACTTCCTTTCTACTTGTTTCGACTGATAAATACCTATCCCATTATCACTTACACTTACCTTTAAATCACTGCCCTCCAATGTATAAATTATATCTATTTGGCCTTTTCGATCTAAATTGTTTAGGCCATGAACAATGGCATTTTCTACATAAGGTTGGATTAATAAGGGGGGGATTTCCAGCTCAAATGCATCGATTTTTGGGTCAATTGTAATCGTAAAGTCAAACCTGTTGCCAAAACGAGCTTTTTCTAACTCAATATAATTACTGAGCATGATGACTTCATCTTCTAACGCGATTCGAGTCTTGGTGCTGGCTTGCAACGTATTGCGGATCAATTGAGCAAAACGAGAAAGGTAATGCAAGGCATTTCTTTTATCACCGATGGCAATAAATTGTTGAATAGAGTTTAAGCAATTAAAAACAAAATGAGGATTCATTTGTGCTTGCAAGGCCGCTCGTTTGAGTTCATTGATTTCTTGCTTTGTTGCTGCCTCTTGTTGGATTCTTTTTAATCTTCGATTAAATAGCAATATGACAAAGCTCAAGAGCGCACTAATGCCTAGCAATTGGAAAATCGGTTTCTGCCAAAATGGGGCATTAATAGTAAAGGGAACTAATAGGGAGTCACTCCAAAGTCGGTCTTCATTCTGTGCCTGTACTTCAAACCGATACGTTCCGGGGGCGAGTTTAGCAAAATTGATTGAGGGGTTCGTAGTGTATGACCACTCATCATAAGCATGTGTTTTGTATCGGTACGGAATCTTTCCCGGAAACTTGTAATTCGGGCTAAAAAAATGGAATTGCCAATTATTACTTTGATACGGATAAGACTGGGTAGAATTAGGAGTGGTAGACTGATTATTGACTAGTACACTTTGTAAAATAGGAGGGTAAGTATTGGGGTTGTTAGGTAAATCTTTGGGAAGGCTAACAAGGCCTTCAGAGGTGGCCACCCAAATGCGGTCGTGCAGCGCCGAAATGTCGTTGATTTCGTTAGATGGAAGCCCATGGGCTGTAGTGATTGGTTCCACTTTGGGTGCACTTAGTAGCTCATTTGTACTTACTTTGTTGAGACCAGCCAAGGTTCCCACCCAAATGACTTTTTGAGAATCTATATAGATGTTCTCGACCATATTGGAGGTTAGTCCTATGCTTTCATCTATCAAGTGGATCTTATTCTCGTCCCAGATGGCAACCCCTCTACCTTTAGTTGCCACCACCAGAGCTCCACTGGGAAGCTGATCAATATCTTCCACTCTCATTTTAAAAATGGGATTTGGGTGTTCTACCGAGTGTAAAGTACTATCACGATATTCGAATAACCCATCTACATTCCCCACCCAAATTCTGCCACCTGAATCTTCAAATATTGCTAGAGTTCTTCTTATTAGAAGCGTTAGGTAAGAATTGTATACTAGTTTTTTGCTCTTGGTATCTACCTTGTGGAAACCGCCATGTTGGTAACTCCAAATGGATTGATGATCCTTTGATAAAAAAAGACCTTTTCCTGAAAGCTTTGCTTTAAAGCTGGAATATATATTGTCGATTCCAAACCATTGCTGATTCTTTAGATAACCGACAGTTGTCCCTGCTTTCCATAGTTGGTCTTGAGAAGAGTCATATACTAAATCATGAACCTCTTCTTTATCATTCCCCTCTTTAACTAATTCCACTTGATTTGTTCCTGCATTGAATTCGTAGATATAGCCATTTCTAATTCCAAAATAGAAACTAGTGTCAGTTTTGCAGGCTAAAGTTGTTATGTTATCGCTGACAATACCTGAGAGTTCATCAAAGACAAGATAATCGAGAGAACTCGTATAAAAGATGCCATTTTCCAAGCTAGTTAACCAGTATCCTCCAGAGCCATCTACTATTATTTTTGATATGGAGTATCCTGCTAAATAAGTCTCGAATTGAGAACTTAAGAGGTTATTTCTGCCGCTGTATTTCCGAATGCCTTTTCCTTGTTTTAATCCAATCCAAAGCGTTTCATCTTTTCCTGGTATCGCTGCTGCGAGCGAAAAATTGACATTTTTTGATTGTAAAACATTCAAGCTTTTATCCGTCTGAAGTAGGAGATCGCCAACCAGGAGATTAAAACGATCGGCATATTTAAAAGCTATGAAGTTATTGAGCCCGATATCGATCCGGCTAATAGAATGGTATATATTGGTATCTGCTTTAATCAGGCAGAAGGTGAGTGTTTGATCGCGGAGTTCTTTTAGCACTTTTGGTGTTAAATTTTTGTGTAGAACATTGGCGTAAATTAGTTCACCTTCTACCTCAGTGAAAAACATACTGGCATCCAACCCACCGCTAAGCTGCGTATAATTTCCATTCCTATCTATCTGGAGAATTCCCCAGCCCCAAAGACCAATTACTAGGTTTCCAGCTTTGTCAAATTGGAAACCTGTTGGAGTAACAAACTTCGATTTGTGGTCTTTAAAAATCTGATTAAATGCATATGGATGGATTTTTCCTTCCTCATAATAGAACAACCGCCCCGACATCGAATTCATCCAGATCCTACCTTGAGAATCCTCCTTAATATGGAAAACGACATTGTCCATCAAACCCTCACTCGCCCCAAAATTTTCAAATTCATAACCGTTGAACCGGCTTACTCCATTATCTGTGCCAAACCATATATAACCTTGACTATCTTCAAAGGCAGTATAAACTTCAGAACTAGGTAAGCCATCGGCGGTAGAGTAATTCCTAAAATGAGGATGACCATTCTGGCCTTGTATAGGTACAATGGTGAGTAGTAGAAAATGGAGCGCTAAAGTGAAATGGTATTTCATTTTAATGTAATGGGCTTGACGCTACTTCTAAATAATTCTAACTAGGCCTTCAAGCTTGGTAATCCGGATTTTTAGCGATATACTCTAAAAGTATTCCTCTCCTAAAGATACAACCTCCCTGAAACTTTGATAGCCGGAAAATCGGCCTATCGTAGTTATCATCTTCATAAAACAAAACTGTCCATTCTTCTGGCCTATTCCCATTGGGTCGATGTGTCTCTTGAATATAGGGGTATAGATTCCGGAGGTGCTGGTGCAAAGATTCATAGTCCTTGGCCCACTTTCTTTTTCCTCTGCCCGATTTTCTCCGGCCATATCCAGAAATCTGTATTTGCAGATAGAAGAATTCCAGTTTTTCTCCTGGAGGCATTTCAAGCTCGGTACTCAGAAATGAATTTCGGGATGCTATAGTTGGAGCAAGATTCAATTGCTGTAAATCAATACTAATTGTGGCATGGTGGAACCTTGTAGGGGCATTTCGCTGTTTGACAAAGTACAAGACTCGGTCCTGTAGTGCCAAGAGAAAATGCGGAACATCATCTTGACTACTTGCTGCACTATCTACTAATTGCCAAATCTCTTCATCAAAGCTTGACGATTGATATTGGGCAGATAGAACATGTAGACTACTAGTGTAGAAGAACAGCAAGAACACATACTTGAATCGGATCATAAATGAGAGAACTTGATTCTCGAAAAAATATCTCGTAAATTTGCATTAATCTGAATGTAAAAGAGAATGTATCATAACCATCATATTATTAATAGCATTATTATTCCAGGGTTGTTCGACAATCGCTGAGCGCTAATGATGTGAAAAAATAAAAGCTCCGGCAGATTGCGATTTGCCGGAGCTTTTTGTTTTGGTATCTTTGCGACTTCTCCGGCCAATCGCTCCACCAAAGGGGGTGAAAGATTAAAATTGCTGAACCATGTATCGAGAATTTAAGCAGCTTAACCTACCAGAAATAGATAAGAATATCTTGGAGTTCTGGGAAAAGGAAAAAGTATTTGAGAAGAGTGTCGACCAGCGCGATGCTGCCAACAGTTATGTGTTCTACGAAGGACCTCCATCTGCCAATGGAAAACCCGGTATTCACCACGTCATGGCTCGCACAATCAAGGACTTGTTTTGCCGGTTTCATGCCATGAAAGGCAAGCGTGTGGAACGGAAAGGAGGATGGGATACGCATGGCCTTCCCATCGAGTTAAGCGTAGAGAAAGAACTAGGAATCACAAAGGATGATATTGGTAAGTCGATATCAGTTGATGAATATAATCAGAAGTGTAAGGAAACGGTGATGCGCTATAAGGATATGTGGGATGACATCACACGTAAGATGGGATATTGGGTCGATTTGGATAATCCTTACATTACTTACACCAACGAGTACATTGAATCCGTTTGGTGGCTGTTGGGGCAGTTGTACCAGAAAGGACTTTTATACAAGGGGTTTACAATCCAACCCTATTCACCGGCAGCGGGTACAGGACTAAGTTCGCATGAACTTAATATGCCCGGAGCCTATAAGGAAATAACAGATGTATCTGCGATCGCACAATTCAAGATCAAGGGTACGGATAACGAGTTTTTTCTGGCATGGACAACTACACCATGGACATTACCTTCTAACACAGCGGTAGCCTTAGGGAAGAATATCACTTACGTGAAGGTGAAAACTTTCAATCGCTATACTAAGGAGTTGACCTATGTGATCTTGGCCAAAGATCGACTAGGCGCCTATTTTACGGAAGCGAAGCCTGATCTCACTCCAGAAGAGGTAAAAGCTAGTAATAAGCCAATCCCCTACATAGAGATTGTTGCGGAGATGAAAGGTAGTGAGTTAGAAGGAATGGAGTACGAACAATTGTTGCCCTACGTCACGCCGGACAAACCTGCCTTCAAAGCTTTACTCGGAGATTTTGTGTCTACTGAAGATGGTACAGGTATTGTACATATAGCACCAACTTTTGGTGCGGATGACTTTCGGTTAGCGCAGCAATATGATATCCCGCCTTTGATGGTGGAGGATGAGTATGGTAATCCTATGCCATTGGTTGATAAGCATGGTCAATTTGTAAAAGAAGTGGGTGATTTTGCCGGGCGATACGTCAAAGATTATGGGCAAGAGGAAGAACGATCTGTTGATTCGGATATCGTAATCAAGTTAAAGACGGAGAATAAATTATTCCATTCGGAACGCTATTTGCACTCCTATCCGCATTGTTGGCGAACAGATCGCCCGGTGTTGTACTATCCGCTGGACAGTTGGTTTGTGAAAACAGCTTCGATGAAAGATCGGATGTATGAGTTGAATAATACGATCAACTGGCAACCGAAATCTACAGGAGAGGGGCGTTTTGGCAAATGGTTGGAGAATCTCCAAGACTGGAACTTGTCGCGATCACGCTACTGGGGTGTTCCTTTGCCAATCTGGCGTACAGAAGATGGAGAGCAGGAACTTTGCATTAGTTCTATGGAGCAACTGCAGAAGGAAATAGATAAGGCTAATGCTGCTTTGGGTTTGACGCAATCACTTCCCAAGGATTTACATCGCCCTTACATAGATGATGTCGTACTAGTGAGTGAGGACGGTCAACGGATGGAGCGTGAACTGGATCTAATCGATGTTTGGTTTGACAGTGGTTCTATGCCCTATGCACAATGGCACTATCCATTTGAAAACAAGGAGAAGTTTGAACAGAAATTCCCTGCCGATTTCATCGCAGAGGGAGTCGACCAGACGCGAGGTTGGTTCTATACCTTGCATGCTATCGCTACAATGGTGTTTGATAGTGTAGCCTTCAAGAATGTAGTCTCTAATGGTTTGGTGCAAGATAAGCATGGACGGAAGATGTCGAAGCGCTTAGGCAATGCGGCGGAACCCTTTGAAACCTTGGCGACTTATGGAGCGGATGCCACTCGTTGGTACATGATGTCGAACTCGGATCCTTGGGAAAACCTGAAATTTGATTTGGAAGGGATAGGAGAGGTACAACGGAAATTCTTTGGTACCTTATATAATACCTACTCTTTCTTCGCGCTATACGCCAATATCGATGGATTCAAATACGAGCAAGCGGATATCCCGCTTTCTGATCGGCAAGAAATCGATCGTTGGATAATATCCCAATTGAACTCCCTGATAGTAGAAGTCGAAGCAGCGTATGCCGATTATGATGTGACTGTGGCAACCAGAAAGGTGATGACTTTCGTCAATGATCATCTAAGTAACTGGTATGTACGTTTGTGCAGACGTCGATTCTGGAAAGGAGAGTATACCACAGATAAGATAGCAGCCTACCAAACGCTATATCAATGCCTCAATACAGTTTCAAAATTGATGGCACCTGTAGCGCCTTTTTTTGCAGATTGGTTGTATGGAAACCTGAATTCGGCCACTCAAAAAGAAGCTATTATATCGGTGCATTTGGCTGACTTCCCATTGGCGGACCAAGCAGCCATAGATAAGAAGTTGGAGCAACGCATGAACTATGCACAGCGCATATCTTCTTTGGTGTTGTCGATCCGAAAAGCGGAGAAAATCCGTGTTCGTCAACCATTGAAACGGGCTTTGCTGCCGATACTTGATGCCTCTTTTCAGGAGCAAGTGGAGGAGGTCAAAGATCTCATTTTGGCAGAGGTGAATATCAAAGACCTAGAGTACATCACCGATACAAGCGGTATCGTGACCAAAAAGATAAAGCCTAATTTTAGAACCTTAGGCCGTCGATTGGGCAAACAGATGAAGGATGCTGTACAAATCATTAATGGCTTGGGACAGGATGATATCTCTCAAATAGAGGCGAATAATGAATATCAGTTGAGTATCAATGGTGATACCTATGATTTGACGCTGGAAGACTTTGAAATCATTACAGAAGATATCCCAGGCTGGCAAGTGGCCAATGATGGGGCATTGACTGTTGCCCTAGATGTCAATATCACAGAAGATCTCGAGGCGGAAGGGATGGCTAGAGATTTGGTGAATCGCATTCAGAATATCCGCAAGGACAAAAACTTCGAGGTTACGGACAAGATCGCCGTACTGGTAGAGGAACATGCAGGTGTAAAAGCTGCCATCGAACAGTTTGGTGCCTACATAAAAGATGAGACCTTAGCACTGGAATTGCTAACGAGTCAAGAACTCATAGACGGTGAGACCGTGGAACTCCCCGGTGATGTCAAGTTGCAAATCCGCGTACAAAAAGCTAATTTGTAACGTCAAATGTACAGGCTTCGAGCTAGCTCGAAGCCTGTACCTATCTATATCACTCTCCAAATTCGATTGTTAGTATGAGAATTTTATTGACGCTATGCTGCCTAGTGATGCTTGTTTCAACAACACTAGGGCAAAACCTCGTAGTTTCTCCTGAGAAACCCAGCCCAGGTGAGCAAATCACCTTTACTTATGACAAAAGCGATACGCCACTTGCAAAAGAGAAGAAGATCGAAGCTATTGCCTACCTATGCGGAATGGAAGGGCTTCCTACTGCTGTCGAAATCGATTTAATGGCTGATGGAAATAAGCTAAAAGGAAAACTAAATACAGAAAAAGAAACCCGCGCCGTTTTTATCGTTTTCAAAGACCTCAAAGGTGAGACAGTAGATAATAACGAGGATAAGGGCTACAAAGCAAAAATGTACAAGGCTGACAAATCCCAAATTGCGCAGGGAACTTATGCGACTTTAGCTGGAGCCTATAGCTCATATGGCAGTATAATGGAGTTGCAGCGGGATCCGGCCAAAGGGATTAAGTATTACCAAAAAGAGCTGAAGTACTATCCTGAGTCAAAAACTGATATCTTGAACGCCTATGCTTCAGCGGCTGCACGTAGTAAGGATGAAGCAGCTATCGCTAACGTCAAAAGCCTACTCGAAGAATTAAAGACGAAGCGAAAAGCTACAGAAGATGATCGTATGTTAACCTATCGGGTTAGCAAGACGATAAAGGATGAGGCAGGAGCTGAAGCCATCGCTACCAAGCTCCGCAAGAAATACAAGAAGGGCCAATTGGTGAAAAGTGATGAAGAGCAAGCTTTTTACAAAGAAAAAGACCTGGCTAAAAAAGCGGTTTTATTTGAAGCTTTTAAGAAAAAGTATGCCGGAACCGAAAAACTAGACAATTGGCTATCTAATATGGCCTATCGGATGGTCGCTGCCTATGGGCGTGAAAACAAATGGGATGAGTTTAATACCTATTTATCCTACTTAAGTAGTGCCAATCAAAAAGCTAGTATGCTCAACAACTTCGCCTGGGGACTTTCTGGTGAAGCAGTGGATAAAGAGGCTAAGGATATAAATCAAGCCGAGAAACTGTCTAAACAATCTTTGGATTTGCTGAAGAAAGAGATGGATGACTTAGCGGCGAATAAACCAGAATATCTGACTGAGAAGCAATGGGCGAAGCGTTTGGAGGGTAGCTATTTTATGTACGCTGATACGTATGCTTTGATCCTTTATAAGCAAGGAAAAAAAGAAGAAGCATTGGCTTATCAAGAGAAAGTATGCAACCAAGCTGGTTTTGTCGGAGGAGAGATGTATGAGCGCCTAGCGATTTTCATGGAGGATGTAAAGGGAGGAGCAGTAACAGAAGCCTTTTTAGCGGGGAAAATCCGTGAGAATAATGCAACTACTGCCATGAAGCAGCAACACCGTCGTCTTTTCTTGGCCAATAATTCCTTGGAAGAAGCTTATGATAAATATGTAGCTGGCCTCGAGAAAGAAGCAAGTGCAAAATTCCGAGAAGAGTTGATGGCTAAAATGATCAATGAAGATGCGCCGGATTTTCGCTTGTTAGACCTGGACGGAAAAGAAGTTAGCCTCGATGATATGAAAGGTAAAGTGGTGATCTTGGATTTCTGGGCTACTTGGTGTGGACCTTGTAAAGCCTCTTTCCCTGGTATGCAGAAGATGGTTGATCTTTACAAGGATAGTGATAAGGTCGCTTTCTTGTTTATTGACACTTGGGAAAGTGCTAAGGATAAAGACAAGGCCGTGTCTGATTTTATTAATAAGAATGAATATTCTTTCCGTGTTTTGATGGATAAGACGGATGAGGTAGTGGCAAAATATAAAGTGGAAGGGATTCCAACTAAATTCGTTCTTGACGGCAACGGTAAGATTCGTTTCAAAAGCGTCGGTTTCAATGGAAATGATGAATCTCTGATGACCGAAATGAATCTAATGATCGAGTTGGCAGGAGGGAAAGATGGTGTCGATCTGACCAAGGCAGATGATTAGTACACTATAGTACCTTTACCAAAGAGCTAAAATAAATTCGGGCTTGTATAAACTATTTTTATACAAGCCCGAATCATATCAGGGGACCTCAAAGGTAGAGTCGCTCCTAGCTTAGCAAAGTTTGAAGTTGCATAGCCAATCCCATGTCACCTTTGATCTTTACTTTTCCACCCATCATGGCCATCATTGGATTAATGCTTCCACTACGAATGCCTTCCAATGTCTCAATTGTAGTCGTGATTGTACAATCAGCCTCACTATCATCATTAGATACAACAGCTTCATCTTTGGATAAGTCCAAGAACACTACGCCTTCATCAAAAGCAAATTTCAATGTTTTGCCTAGGTTTGGTGCTTTGGCCGCCGCTGTTCTAAATTGCTCAGTTACATCTGCTAAAGTCATATGCTTATATTTTTGAATCATTAGGTTAATAACGGGCACTAAAATAGTGAAAAAAAACACAATTAGCGAAAATACGCTGAAAAGCTAGCTGTTTCGGACTCCGTCCATACGGCCTACTTTAAAATTGTAAAAACTTCCTTGAAGTCTTCCACAACTTCTTTGTCAATATTCAATAAAAACCAGTTATTTCAGAAAAATAAAATGCAGAATGATAGAATATTTAACAGGCAGTCATCGTGATGCAGAAGCCATAGCTGCGCTTCATGCGGAGAGTTGGTCACTACACTACCGCGGAGAATTTACAGATCAATATTTAGATCATGAAGTACAGGCAGAACGGCTCACCATATGGAGTGAGCGGATGTCTCACCCCAGCCCTACTCAACATGTTGTCTTAGCTATGGAGGATAATGAATTGTGTGGCTTTTCTTGTGTTTACATGGGCAAGGATAAAAGGTTTGGGGCCTTGCTTGACAATTTACACGTACGTTCATCTTATATGGGTAAAGGTGTAGGCCGTAGATTGATGCAGGAAGCTGCGAAATGGGTGCAAAGTCAAGACTCCTCTACTAGCCTGTATCTATGGGTATTAGCAAGTAATCAAAGTGCGAGTCACTTCTATGAGCGCATTGGAGGGGATAAAGTGGAGGAAACCATGATGGAGAATCCTGGCGGCGGGGCCTCAAAGGTATGGCGTTACCTTTGGCGTGACCTGGATCGCCTTGCTCAGGAAGGGCGATGATACTTGCCGTTGTTTTTTTGGCAGATATCATGAATTCCTGAAATAATGATCTTATTTTAGGCGTCTTTAAAATGATTTATTTGGATGTAGGAAATCTTTGCAAACAAAAGAAGGAATTCTCTGTTCAGATACTGCCCTCTACTAATAAAAACGACGCAAAATTATGTTGAATCTTTCCGTGATTATTGAAGATAGTGCCAGAAGGTATCCCAAGAAGGATGCCTTTGTTTTTATGGATACTCGAATGACTTTTGCCCAGATCAATGGAGCAGCAAATCAAGTAGCTAATGGTTTAGTAGCAGCTGGAATTAAGCCTGGGGACAAGATTGGGTTGAGCTGTTTTAACTTGCCTTATTTTCCTATTGTCTTTTTTGGGATTCTTAAAGCAGGAGGGGTAGTAGTTCCTCTCAGTGTGCTACTCAAGAAAGATGAAATAGCCTACCATTTGAAAGACAGTGATGCCAAAGCTTATTTTTGTTTTGAGGGTACTCCGGAGTTGCCGATGGGACAAATGGGGCATGCAGGTTTTCAGGAAGTTCAAGCCTGCGAGCACTTCTACATGATCACCGCCAAACCTACAGATTCTTCTTCTATTGCTGGGACACAAACCTTGGGAAGCTTAATGGCAGGCCAAGCTCCTACTTTTGAAACAACAGCTACTAGCGCAGAGGATACGGCCTTAATTATTTACACCTCTGGGACTACTGGAAGGCCTAAAGGAGCAGAACTCACACATTCCAACCTGATGCTAAACGGTATTTTAAGTGCAGATTTAATGGGAGGCCGTCCCGAAGATGTGCAGTTGATCGTGCTACCGTTGTTCCATATTTTTGCCTTGACCGTACTGATGATCGCTGGGGTGTATCGAGGGGTTGAAAGTATATTGCTGCCTCGATTTGATGCTGCCGCAGTCTTTGGTTTAATGCAAAAACATGGAGTGACCATATTTGCAGGCGTGCCAACGATGTATTGGGGCTTACTCAATTACAAAGGAGAGGAATTCGATTACAAAGCCATTGCCGAAAAGCTTAGAGTTTGTGCATCCGGCGGTGCTTCATTGCCTGTGCAGGTGATGAAAGATTTTGAAGAACGTTTTAAAGTACCAATTATTGAAGGTTATGGTATGTCTGAAGGTTCTCCGGTTGTGACATTCAACCAGTTGAGTGTTGGACGTAAGCCAGGTTCTATAGGGACGACCGTTTGGGGTGTAGAAGTCAAGATCGTCGATGAGAATGACCAGGAAGTGCCAGTTGGCGAAAAAGGCGAGTTGTTGTATCGTGGGCACAATGTAATGAAAGGCTATTATAAACGACCTGAGGCCAATGCTGAAACCCTGCGAGGAGGCTGGATGCATTCAGGTGATGTAGCGATAAAAGATGAGGATGGATTCTTCTATATCGTAGACCGCACCAAGGATATGATCATTCGAGGAGGATTAAACGTATATCCCCGGGAGGTAGAGGAAGTCATGATGCAACACGATGCGATTTCGCTAGTAGCAGTAATTGGGACCCCAGATGAGCAATTTGGCGAGGAAGTAAAGGCATGTGTAGTGTTGAAAGAAGGACAATCGGCTTCTCCGGAGGAGATTATTGCCTGGACTAAAGAGCACATTGCTGCATATAAATACCCGCGGGTGGTAGAAATACTGGATGCATTACCAATGACTGCCACGGGTAAGATCTTGAAAAAAGAACTTAGAGTTCAGTAAACGGTCTCATACCAAGCGGTTTTTAGTTGTAGTAAAGAAAGATAAACGCCCCGCCACACTTTGATGCAAAAATTGCTGTGGCGGGGCTTCTGTTTATCGCATATTAGAAGTGGATTTATTCCAACTGATCAACTAAACCTAGAAACTCCCTTCGGTAACCAAACGGATCTTTACCGAGCGCTGATTCTGCTAGCGCTTTTACTTCTTCGAAAGACCAATCCACATAAGAAGATTCTCTCAGTAATAGACCAAAACCTGCCACTGAAGCGGCAAATTTGAATGCCGTAGAAGACTCATCTAGCGCAAGGATTTGCTTGGACATTGGCATTGAAATAACTTCACTTTTATCATTATCCGGCTGTTTAAAACGCAGATGAAGTATACCCAGTTCTTTTTTTGCAGAAGCGGCTTTTGTCACTATTTGGCGTTGATACCTACTAGCTTCCTTCTTTCTTAGTTTGACGGGCTGGGGGTGAAGTTCCAATTCATACAAGGCGGTTACACTATGCCCTGCGCCTAATTCTCCAGCGTCCTTTTCATCATTTTCAAAATCTGACTTGCTAAGTGCCCGGTTCTCATATCCTATCAAGCGATAAGACTTCACTAGGGCTGGGTTGAATTCCACCTGGACTTTGACATCTTTGGCGATCGTGTATAGGGTTCCTGTCAAGGATTGTACAAAAACCTTTCTTCCTTCCTGGAGGTTGTCGATATAAGCATAATTACCGTCTCCTTCATTGGATAAAAGTTCTAGTTTATTGTCCTTGTAATTACCCATCCCAAAACCCAGTACGCTCAAGAAAATTCCTTCACCTGCCTGCTGCCTAATAAGATCCAATAGCTCACTTTCACTAGAAGGGCCAATGTTGAAATCTCCATCGGTAGCAATAATCACCCGGTTATTTCCAGTTTTGACAAAGCTGGATCGTGCTTGAGCATAAGCCAGTCTAATCCCTTCCCCGCCAGCTGTTGATCCGCCGGCTTTCAGGTGCTCCAGGGCTTGTAGTATAGTATCTTTTTGTGTTCCAGAAGTGGGAGGCAAAACAAGCCCAGCTGCTCCTGCATACACAACTATGCTAATCTTGTCATTGGGCCGCAATTGATCGACTAGTAGCTTAAAGGTTTGCTTGACTAGGGGGAGTTTATTAGCGTCACCCATGGAGCCTGAAACATCCAATAGGAAAACCAGATTATTCGCCGGGGTTTCTGCTAGGGGAATTTCCTCCCCCTTAATTCCTATGTGTAACAATTTGCGTCCCATGTTCCAAGGGCAGTCTGATACCTCTGTAATAAGATTGAAAGGAGTTTCTCCGCTTGGCCTTGGGTAGGCGTAATCAAAGTAGTTGATCATTTCTTCTATCCTAATACTTTCCTTGGGAGGTTTCTGGCCTTGGTTGATGAATCTTCGCGCATTGCTATAGGTAGCATGATCGACATCAATCGAGAAAGTAGAAAAAGGAGAATCCCAGGGGCTTTGCCGCGAATGCTCTTTTATTGAATTATACTCTTCTGTATTGTGTAGGCCTTGATTTTCTATGCCCACAAGTTCAGGACGGAATGCTTGATTCCGGAGCGGATTGAGGTCGTGAAGTGCATTATTTTGCTGGTTACTTTGTCGAAAAGGGACAGTAATTGGGACGACATCTACTTGTTCCTCATAAGAAACAGGGTCATAAACCTGGAGAGTATCAAAGCCCAATTGAATGGGTTTAAGCCTAATTTCTAGACTAGTATCTCCTTGAATAAGGAAGGATGCTCGCTCGTAGTTGGGGTGAAAAACAGTGATACCTGCTTCTCCGAAAAACAGTTCAAGGATGAAAGTCCCGTCTGTGTCCGTAACCGTCCCTTGTTGCGTGTTTTTGACTAATACATGAGCCCCGACAAGCGGGGCATTGGTGTCTTGTCCTAGGATGGTACCTTGGACCAATGCTTGAGCAGTACTGACATAGCAAAGCCACAGCAGTATTGCCAGCATGCAATACTTTTTCATGAATTATAAGTTTTACAGATTTTATAAAATGGAAAGGACGAAGAGACTAGCTGCCTGGTCAAAGTTCACTGTTTAAGCCCAAAGGGTGAACTTCAAACGGACCCTTAATTGTTGAGGAAGTAGTTTGAGCGCTTTCAAGCGGGCATGGCTGAGCGATAAATAGAAAATATTGTCTTGCCTTTCCAACCTAGTATATCTAACTAACGCGGAACCCATGAAAAGGAACACTTCCTGCTGTAATAAATTTTGAACTCAGTGCTTTGGTTAGTGAAATTATGGGCAACCTAAATAAGGCTTCTCTTACACTTAATTTTAACGCACAAAAATGTTAACTCAGGTGGGAGAAGTAGGTTTTTTAGGAAAATCCTTTTGTTTCAGCTTCCTCTTCCTTAGAATATGCGTAATTTTCTGCCAAAAGGTAAAAACCAATATGAAAAGAGTTACACTATCCATAATCGCCCTGTTATTCTGTTTCAATCTTAAGGCCTGGTGGGATCCTGGCCATTTGGTGGTAGCCATGATCGCCTATATGCAGTTGAATGATCAGGCAAAAGAAAAAGTAGATGAGCTAGTCAAGGTATTGGAAAGAGATTATCCTTATGTGAATCACTTTGCGGCTACTGGGCCCTGGCCAGATGACTTAAAGGCCGAAGGTGTTCGCACCTATGATTCCTGGCATTATACCAATCTGCCCTACAACCCCAAAGGAGTGGCGTTATTCCCGAGCCCGGAGATCAATGTGGTTTGGGCAATCAATCAAATGGAACGAGTTTTGGGTTCGTCTAGGGCGAGACCGGTAGACAAGGCGCGACATCTCGGGTTCTTGGTGCATTTGGTTGGAGATATTCATCAACCTTTGCATTCAACTAGTGTGCATGACAATGAGCTTCCAGCAGGAAATGTGGGGGGCAATGCATTCCCTTTAGACAGTGATCGTTGGCGTAATTTACACGCCTTATGGGATTCTGGCTGCGGTTATTTGGCAGACTACAATGATATCAACCCCTATGGCACCCCAAAGGATAAGCTAACAGACGAGGAAATTGCCCGTTTATGGAGTCTTGCCGAGAAGATTGTTGCACAGGTATCGAAGGATGATATTGTTGGTTTAGAGCAAATGGATCCAGACTTCTGGGCTTTAGAAAGTCATAAGCTGGCCATCAAGTATGGGTACCAAGGCGTGAATGAAATTAATGATAGAGGCCGAAAGATTTGGCTTAAGCCTAATGGTACACCTTCTGAGATGTATTTGAAGAATGGACAGGAAGTAGTTGTGGAACGTTTGGCTGCCGCTGGTTATAGACTAGGGGTTATGCTGAACTCATTGTTCGGAGAGTAGCTTAGTATCAGGCCCCTTTTGAAATTCCTGATGGAAGAGAGAAAGGTAATCCGCCGTCTTGAAATTGGACATGATATAGTGATATTCTCGGGCACTTTGCGTTTGCTCTAGCGTAGGTTCTACTCGGTTGGTATTCAACGAACGGCGCGCATATTGCCTCGCACTTTCGCCAGACATGAAAAAGTGGGCGACAAGACCTAAGTAATTGTTCATTGTGAGATAGTCAATGTTATCTCTATCCATGATTTCCGCCAATACATTGGTCGCTATTTGATATTGGCCTCTTCCTAAGGCTAGGTGCCCAATATCAAATAGCTTATCAGAAGAGCGTGGTATGAGGGTAAGTACGTTTAGGACTAATGGCATCATATCTGCGTAATCTCTTTTCAAGGCAGATAAGGCAATCTTAGTGGTACAATCTTTGATTTTCCGCGTCTCATTCCCATAGAAAACTTCATTCTCTGGTGTATTGTAATCGCTTAAAGTCATGAGTATCCCTTTGTAGATCGTCAGGACTTCAATCATGTTGTTTTTACTCCCCGGTTCGACGGAGTTGGTCACCGCATGACACAAGGTGTCGATAATTGATATGAGCCCATCGCTGTCAAAACTACCATTGCGAAGCTTCATAATGTGATCCAGGATTTCTTCCAAGGCTTCTATTACATTGCGTGTCTCAGCCCCGCCTTTGGAATAGATTCCCATATATTGCAAATCCTCAAAAAAGGCAGGATCTAATTGTTCCGTCCGCCTGATCCCTCTGATGAGCTTAGTCCTAATCATCTGGATGATCTTGGCACGATAACCTTGAGATTTGAACATGTTGAAGAACAAAAAACTAAGCGTCAGGAACAGTAGCAGACCGAATAAGCCCGTGACGATATCACTTTTGCTGGCACCGAAATCTATAGCAGGGTAGATATTGGAAATAAAGGCAACACTTACAATAGCAACGAGAATAACAGCTAATACACAGATCTGTAGAATAATGTTCTCATTGTAATTTTTCTTGCTCATCCGCCGTAGGTCATCCGGCATAAAGATCTGATTGACCAAGATGGGTAGGCCGAGAAGGAAGACAAAGACAGTAACAGAGATTTCTACAATTAGATTGATATAATCGTTTTCCATAGAATAGAGCTTTTAGGAAGACGATGTCCCATTTTCCTCACTTACATGCTTAATGAAATCCAGTAAGGCTGTGTGTGGCATGATAGCATTTTTTCGTTGATATTTGATGCTGGTCAGTTTCAATTTGTTAAGCTCCCCTTTCAGCTCATCGTGTCGTTCTACTGTAAATATACCGTATCGATCAGGGCTAAGGTTTTGACCTACTTTTAAGGTGGGTTGCACCTCACTTTCATCAAAGATACATCGCAATAATTCCAAGCCCAATCGGCTAGAATTTACATTATTACTTCTACGCAGAGATTCGTGCTTATTGCGCCAAGCAGGATCTTTACCTGGAGGAATTCTAATGTCAACAATAATTACGTCATAACCTCTTTGGTTGAGGTAGTAAAAGGCCTCAGAAGCATTGGTCGCAATGTCGAGATTAAATTGCCCATCAATGTAGACAGGGCTAGTCAAATGGTACAGATCGTTGTCCGCGTTATCTTCTATCCAAAGTACTTTTGCCGTGCTCATAATGAGGGTTTGGTTCGAGCTAACTTCAGTTTTACTCTTGTAATAAAGGGATTGGAATAGTCATCTCTTGCATTGCCCAGTGAGGGTTCACTACTGATGGTCATTTCTCCCTTGTGTTTTTCTATCACTTTTAGGCTATCATAGAGTCCCAGTCCTGTTCCCGGTCGGCGACGATCACTGGAATTAATCCCTCGATAACCTACTTTATATATGAGTCCTTGCTGGATTTCTTCGTTTGTAATGGGGACTCCCCAGTTTTCAATTAGGATATAAACCCAATCTCGATCTACTCTACTCTCGACAGCGACAAAGGCTGTTGCAGGCGGCCTACGTTCCCAACTGTACTTGATAGCATTGTGTAAGATATTGAGTAGTGCTCGTACTAGATCATTTTCATATCCGTCGATTTGCACATCTCTGAGATCTCGTAGGTTGGCTCGCAATGCAATATTTCTTTTCACTGCATATTCCTCCATGTTCTTCACCACTCCAATCATAATGTCATAAATGTCAAGCGGTTCCAGTTTTTCTGCCTGCTTAACGCGAGTCAAGATATAGCTGCGAAGGTTGTTGACTACCGTTTCCATCTCCAACACCGTTTCCACTCCTCTCGAAAGGGTGACTAAGCTACAAAGCTTTAGTATGGAAGTCAACAATTGTCGAATTTCTTTTAGTAACTCTTTCGGGAAAAGTCCGCGATCAATTTTATTGACATCATCCCTGATTTTAATCGATCCATCTCGTACAATGGCAAGGTGTTGTACATTAAATTGTTCTCCTACATCTCTGGCAATTAAAGACAATATCCGTTGCATGTGGTGACATTCTTGCTCGCTAAAATACTGCAGTTCCTCATTCTTAGTCCAGAGTCGTTCGAAGGTTTTAAGCAAAACGCCAATTTGTTGCTGTAATAAGATATTCACTTTCTGTTCATCCAATTGCTGTGTCTGCGGGTTCTTTTCCTCTTTCGAGACAAAAGACCGAATCACAGCATCCATCGTGTGTTTGGAATGGATGAGGGTAGAGGAATAAGAATGTAATACTTTACCAAAATCGGTGGTTAATTCATTGAGTTGTTGTTTGGTTTCCCAATAATCTGTCACATCTCTTTCAGCGCCAACTCTGCCAATAATCTGTCCATCTCGATCCTTCAGTAGATTGATGTGGACTTCTAGTTTTCGTTGTTCACCAGATTTATCCCGAATGTTAACAATATGGTCCACCAGGAATTGACCTCGTTCATAAGTTTCAATCAGTTCCTTCTCAAATTGCTCATATTCGTCTTTGGACGGATGGAATTCTCGTACATCTCTGCCAATGACTTCTTGTGGACTGCCATAACCCAGATGCTGCGCAAAGTGGTCATTACAATAAACCAATTCATGATCCCCATTTATGTTGATCCTTACCTTGTAGAGTCCGATCGGCACATCCTTAAATAGCCGATTGTATCGGTCTCCTTTGGAAATCGAAATCATGATACAAAGAATACCAAGAATATTTTCTCCCGACTCATCCCAAATCGCCTTACTGTGATCTCGCACATGGCGTATCTCTCCATTAATCTCTAAATCGAGGGTAGTGTTGCGAAGCCAGGCTCCTGCTGAAAGCGCTTGGAGTTCACTGATGTGATAAACTCGTTCATCGAGATATACATAGAAATCGCATAAATTGGCAGGAGAGGCATCTACATTTGGGAATTCAAACAAGTGGCGTGCTTCTTCATTGCATTGGAGGAAAACGCCATCTATTGTAGTAAGAAAGACAGCAAAAGGTAGGTCTTTGTAACGTTCATAGTCTGCGGCTGCTAGATCTATTATATGTTGGTAGGAATGGTCGCTAGGCATTTTGGGTGGATTGTAGCTGGAAGTTAAAAAAAAATGCACCAAGGAGAGAGATAGAAGATCAAAAATTGGAGGCTATGTCTAAAACATCTGCAGCTTTGTTAAATCTGCTCAAACGCAGCTTGTAATCAGAGCGATTATAAGGGAATCAGCAGATATTATTTAAATTGGCAGACTAAAACTAAAACGATGTGTAAAAACCAAAAACAAGTGAAAGTTGTAGCAATGCTATGGCTACTAATGACTGTTTTAGTGTCAGTCCCCAAGCTACTTCTGGCGCAAGAACATACTGCGGGTTTTTTAGGCCAGATTCTTCAGCAGCAAGCTCAACTGCCGCACCTGAAAGCACATGACTTCCCTGTTGAGGGAAGCAAATATTACCAAGACAAACATTGGTTAGCTATCCATCCAGATAAAGCTGCAGAAGCTGTCAGTAGTACCGCTTTCCCTTTTGAATCTGGTACTTATGATGTGATCTTCATTGGTGTTGGAGAAAATGATGGAGCTTCAGCTTATAAAGTTTGGGCAGGTGGCGAGGAGATTGGTGACTTTACCTGCGGGATGAGTGAAAATTCCTTCGAGGAAGGGATATTGTTCAGCGACCTCTGGGAGAATGTGACCCTTACACGTGGGGCTGAGATCAAGGTGAAGGCCAAAATTGGTAGCGCAGATGGCCAGGAATATAGCAGAGGTCGTTGGGCCGGAATCATCTTTACTCCGCAAGGCCAGGGTCGCGCAGTTCTTCAACAGAGTAAGGACAGAGGATTTCAGGAAAACGTCAATGTTCCAGCAACTCAAGGGAAGCAGGATTCCCCAACTATTAGTGAGCGGAGAGCTGGTGATGGGACCGTACAGATAGAGGGAGCGCGCAAGCAATGGCATAAAGTGACCCTAAGTATGGCCGGCCCCTTTGCCCAGGAAATGCAGGAAGAACCCAATCCTTTTCTGGATTATCGAATGACAGTGCGGTTTACACATGAATCCGGAGCGCCCAGCTATGAAGTTCCGGGCTACTTCGCTGCCGACGGCAATGCCGGTGAAACAAGTGCGAATGCAGGAAATATATGGCGAGCTCACCTCGCCCCAGACAAAAGGGGGAGGTGGGACTATGAAATTTCCTTTGAAAAAGGGAAAATGGTGACACTTACGGAGGTCCCTTGGTCTGAAAAGTTAAGGCGCTATCACGGCAAAAGAGGAAGTTTCCAGGTCGAGGCTTCAGATAAATCATGTCGAGACTTTAGAGCTAAAGGAAGATTAGAATATATAGGTGAGCATTTTCTTCAGTTCAAGGGAGATGGTACCTACTTTCTAAAAGCAGGAGCTGATGCGCCTGAAACCTTATTGGCCTACGAAGACTTCGATAATACCTACACTGCTAAAACAAAGTTGAAGACCTGGTCCGCTCATGTACAAGACTGGAAAAACGGAGATCCCGTTTGGAAGGGCCAAAAGGGGAAAGGTTTGATTGGTGCCTTGAATTACTTAGCAGGGAAAGGGGTGAATGCTTTTTCCTTTCTAACCTATAATGCTGGTGGGGATGGCGATAATGTTTGGCCTTTTGTGAAACGTGAAACAAAGTACCGCTATGATTGCTCCAAATTGGATCAATGGCAGGTGGTATTCGACCATGCACAAGAACTCGGCCTGTATCTTCATTTCAAACTGCAAGAAACCGAAAATGATGACCATACGCATGGCAAAAAAGCAAGTGTGCCAGAATCATTGGATGGAGGTGCACTCGGACCTCAGCGACGTTTGTATTTGCGGGAAATGATTGCTCGCTATGGTTATTTATTGGCCCTGAACTGGAATCTAGGAGAAGAAAATACCCAGACAACGGAGCAACGTCAGGCCATGGCTGCTTATATTGATCGAGTAGATCCGTATCCTCATAATATTGTCCTGCATACCTATCCTCGCCAGCAAAACCAAGTGTATAACCCATTACTCGGAGAGGCTTCTGCACTGACAGGCGTTTCCTTACAAAATGATTGGAAGGCTACTCATCGCCTGACGCGAGAATGGCGAAAAAAATCTGCGGAAGTTGGCCGTCCGTGGGTAGTGGCAAATGATGAACAAGGCTCTGCTAGTGAAGGCGTTCCACCGGATCCTGGCTATAAAGGTTACCAGGCTAAGCAGATTGCCTATGACCTCCATGATATTCGAAAACAAGTCCTCTGGGGCAATTTTATGGCTGGAGGCGCAGGGGTAGAATACTACTTCGGATACAAGTTACCTGAGAATGATTTGATTTGTGAAGACTTTAGAAGCCGTGATCAATCTTGGGATTATTGTCGGATTGCCTTGAATTTTTTTACAGATTTTTCCATACCATTCTGGGAAATGGAAAACCAAAATACGCTGATCGGTAATACAGGGCATAATAAAGAGAAGTTCTGTTTGGCTAAGAAAGGCGAAATATACTTGGTGTATTTAGGGTATGCGGAAACCACGGATCTGGATTTGACAGGCGAAAAGGGACGATTCACAGTGGAATGGTTCAACCCTCGAAAAGGAGGCGTTTTGGGCCGTGGGAAGGTGAAACGTGTAAAAGGAGGGAAGGTCGTTTCCTTAGGTAAAGCTCCTCTCGAACGGGGCGAAGATTGGATGATAGTGGTGCGGAAGTGGAAGTGATCCCAGCACTTTAGTCTTGTGAATGGAGCTATTCTTTGCTTGCCAGCGGCAAGCAAAGAATAGCTCTGTGTGAGAATAAAAAGCCAAAGCAATACCTGTTAACTCAAACGGCTGACCAAGAATCTTTTCAATCCAGGTAAGGCAGGCAGACGCGACCCTATTTTACTCCTAGACATTAAATCAAGAACCTGTAGTGCAAAAGATAGACTAGATCAGGCCGTTGTTAGATTCTTTTTCTCTCGAGTAAGCGTGAATCCATCATTTCCAAAGAACTTCACAAAGTAGTTGCAATTTAGTGTACTAGATAGCAAAGGTTTTAGCGTTGATGAATAAGTCTACTAATCTTCTTAATTTTGGCATCGCAATTGCAAAAGGCGTTGTCCTTAAATCCACTTGGACGATTTCCCTACAAGTGGATAGGTGCAGCCTATGAAATTGCCCCTCTTACTACAATCTGGCCGATTCATTCGAAAAGGCTATCCTTTTATGCAACAATGTATAAGGAAAATGGTCACATAAGGGGGAAGGAGGTAATAAACAAGAATATCCTGCATACAGGGATGATGTTTAAAGCCTTCATGAATTCACCTGAGAAAAAATAAACCCAGGACCATGAACCTTAGCAAGTATCTACTTACCACTGTACTCTTCTTTTTGTCGCTGTTGATTGTTCCCATCTGGGCACAAACCACCTGGGTGGTAAATACCATTGATGATAATGATGATGGCACTTGCGATGCTGGACATTGCAGTTTGCGAGAAGCGATTAACGCCAGCAATGGAAATGCTGGTGCGGATATCATTTCTTTTAATATAGGTGGTACTGCTCCATTTGTGATCGAGCCGATCAGCCCTCTTCCTGCTATCACAGATCCGATGACAACGATCGATGGATCGACACAACCCGCCTACACCATGGGCGATATCACAATCGACGGGGCCAATACAATTCCCAATTCGCATGGATTGGATATTGGTGCTAGCAATACGGAGATCTATGGATTGAAAATTGTCAATTTTGATATTTCAAATAATGCCGGCATCAATGTTGGCGCAAATACCCAGTTGACAGATATAGTAATAGGTGGTCCCAATCGCGGTAATATCCTGGGAGGTAATCACCATGGGATTTTTGTGAGTTTTGTTTCTGATTGCAATAATGTGACCATCCAATCGAATTATGTTGGCGTGGATCCAAGCGCAGGCATGGCTGATATTGGAAATACGATTAATGGGATAGTCATTATGCAAGGAGTGTGTACCAATGTGCTGATTGGAGGAGATTCGACACTTGGAGAAGGGAATGTGGTTGGCTTTAATAGTGATGGGATTAGAATTCGAGTAGAAGGAGTAGTGGTGCAAGGTAATGCAGTAGGTACCGACCTGACGGGAAGTGCAGATTTAGGCAACACGGGATTTGGGATAAACCTGGATGATCAACCTGGTACCCCCAATAATTGCTTAATTGGTGGGCCAGCGGAGGGCCTTGGGAATGTGATTGCCTATAATAATGTGGGAATATTCAAGTTCCCCACTGGAGTGGTTAACCGTTTTCAACGCAATAGCTTTTTCTGTAATGCCTCTGGTATTCTTTACCAAAGTAGTACTACTAATGGTACGGCTCCCCCGGCTATCCTCTGTGTGAGCACCGGGCTGGTGGAGGGAAAGGCGGCACCCAATACAGTGATTGAAGTATTTCAGGTGGATAATGCTGATTGTCCTAGCAACAATGCTTGTCAAGGGCGCTATTTCTTAGGAGAAACAGTAACTGATGCGAATGGCGATTGGTCAGTGCCCATTAGTTTGAATGTAGGAGATGTAGTCGGTGCAACGGCGACAGACCTTACTGATAACACTTCTCCCTTTGGAAACTGTACCATTATTCAGAATGAATTGATTGCAGAAGCCAATAACCCTGGCCCTTTTTGCCAAGCCTCGCCGGTAGAATTACAAAGTAGCGAAACTACAGGCCGGACAGGACTTACCTTTACCTGGACGGGGCCTGGTAATTATACCTCTAATGCCCAAAACCCAACGGATGCCACAGCAGCAGGAATGTATTTCTTAGAGATCACGGATAACACCTGTGGCAGATCAGTGGATTCCACACTAGTTGAAATTTTGCCGGCTATCACTTCGACTATAGGAAGTGATCCAGCAGAGATTTTATGCCCAACAGAGTCCATCGTGGTTAATGGAACAACCTATGATATAAATAATCCGACGGGGACAGAAAATATCCCAGGCCAGGCTGGAGCTTGTGATACCATTCTGACCGTGCAACTGCAGTTTCATCCCGAGGCTAGAGGCACGTTTGAGCCATCGGTTTGTGAGGGACAGTCCTTTACCTTTAATAACACGACTTACGATGCAGCTAATCCATCCGGTACAGAAATACTGGCAGGGGCTGCCTTCAATGGGTGTGATAGTATTGTAGATATTAACTTAACCTTTGTTCCTTCTGCGCAAGGAACCTTTACTTCGACTATATGTCCTGGCGAATCTTTGATACTTAATGGTACCACTTATGATGAGAATAATCCGACGGGCGTGGAGACACTCGTGGGAGCAGCGGCGAATGGTTGCGATAGTGTAGTACAGGTTACGCTAAGCTTTTTCCCTGAAGCTACCGGAATTTTCGAACCGGAAGTTTGTGAAGGGCAAAGTATCACCTTTAATGGAACTGTTTATGATGATACTAATAGCTCGGGCACAGAGACCTTAGTTGGACAAGCAGCGAACGGCTGTGATAGTATTGTTACCGTTACCCTTAGCTTTTTACCTTCGGCACAGGGCACTTTCGAACCGATGATTTGCGAAAACGCAAGCATTACCTTCAACGGAACGGTTTACGATAGTAATAACAGCAGTGGTACAGAGGTGCTTCCAGGACAAGCGGCGAATGGTTGCGATAGTGTAGTTGCGGTTATGCTCAGTTTCTTTCCGCCGGCTATTGGTAATTTTGAAACGACTATTTGCGAAAGCGAAGAAATACTATTTAACGGCACTACTTATGATATCAATAATAGTAGTGGTACGGAGACCTTGGCAGGACAAGCAGCTAATGGCTGTGATAGTATCATAAATGTTCAGTTGAATTTCTTTCCTACGGCGCAAGGCGAATTGGCGATGACAATTTGTGATGGAGAGGACTTTGTTTTTAATGGTACCACCTACAATGCCAGTAACCTTAGCGGTACAGAAGTGCTGGCCAATCAGGGAGCGAATGGTTGCGATAGCCTTGTTAATGTTACGCTTAGCTTTTTTCCCCAGGCAGTTGGTGATTTTGTAACGACTATTTGTGAGACAGAGCGTGTCGACTTTAATGGCACGACCTATGATATCAATAATAGTAGCGGTACAGAAACCTTGGCGGGACAAGCTGCAAATGGTTGTGACAGTATTGTCAATGTGCAACTTAATTTCTTTCCCGCCGCACAAGGCAGTTTAGACCTCACGATTTGTGAAGGAGAGAGCGTGGTTTTCAACGGCACTACTTATGATGCCAATAATACGAGCGGCACGGAAACATTAGCTGGACAATCGGTCAACGGTTGCGATAGTATTGTAGATGTGAGTATCACTTTCTTTGCACCTGCCATTGGTGATTTTAGCACAGAGATCTGCCCAGGCAGTAGTATAACTTTCAACGGGACCGTCTATGATGAAAATAATCCGAGCGGCACAGAAATTCTAGCTGGACAATCTGCTGATGGTTGTGATAGTACCGTTAACGTGACGGTTACTTTTTCCGATCCAATCAGCTCGATGATAGAAGAAACTTTTTGTGCTGGCTTTGTACTGACCGTCAATGGTACTGCATACGATGAAAATAACCCAACTGGAACAGAGGTTTTGGCGGGTGCAGCTGCCAACGGTTGCGACAGCACGGTGCAGATCAACTTGCAATTTATTAATCAAGTAGAGGCCGATTTGATCCGAACCCTTTGTCCGGGCGAATCACTAATGGTCAATGGGCAAGTTTATGATGAAAATAATCCTAGTGGTACAGAATTGATACCTGGCGGAGGCGGAGTATGTGATAGCTTAATTACGATTAATCTCTCCTTTTTTGCGGAGGCTGTAGGTAATCTAGATTTAACCATCTGTCCCGATAGTGAAGTCAATATTAATGGTACGATATACGATATCGACAACCCAAGTGGGGTAGAAGTCTTAGCCAATGCTAGTTCGAATGGTTGTGACTCTATTCTCAACGTACAATTGTCTTTTGAGGCCCTAACTGCCAACTTAAAAGCTTTTCCACCAACTTGCTTTGGCGAAACCAATGGTTCCATTAATATTGAATCATTGACTGGAGGACTAGGCCCTTACCAGATAGCCTTGGCAGATGGAGTCTTCGAGCCAATTACGGCCTTGCCATTCAACTTTGGCGCTTTGCCCTCGGGGGATTACCAGATACGCCTTCAAGATGTCAATGGCTGTGAAATCACACAAGCCGTTACTATACCAACCCCAACGGAATTACAGGTTAGTCTGGGTGAGGACGTGTCTCTGCTCCTAGGTGATAGTGTCCAACTCCAAGCTTTAACGAATGCGGATGGACTGACAGTAGAATGGACTCCTTCAACAGACCTAAGTTGTGCCGATTGCCTGGAACCGATCGCTACACCACTAGCTACAACTATTTATACGGTAACGGTAAGCAACAATGGAGACTGTGCTACTTCAGATGACATTCGGATTGTAGTGGATCCTGACCCGCCTGTCTACATGGCTAACGCATTTAGTCCTAATGGAGATGGAGTCAACGATTTATTTACTGTACAAGCGGATGGTGTCCTGCAAAATGTACAATATTTCGGTGTTTTTGATCGCTGGGGGACGCTTGTTTATGAGCGAACAAATTTTACACCTAATACACAGGAAAATGCCTGGGATGGAACTTATCGACAACAGCCAGCTCCATTTGGGGTGTATGTCTACTTTGTAGAGATTTTACAACCCAATGGCAGACTTTATAAGATAACAGGAGATGTTTTATTGGCTCGATAATCGCGTTCAGTCATAAGTAGGCGCGAAGGGTAATTGAAATTCGTTTTCCATTGTATTTTTTGAAATGAGGGACTTCATGTGTCCATCGGGTATTCGTATCCCATGGAACTACAACTATATCTCCATGGCGAACAGTGAGGTCTTTGAAGCCTTTTTGTTTCCAGGGGCGCAATCGAAAGACGCGTTCCTGACCTATGGAAATAGTCACGATTGGGCTATCTGGGTGTAAGTCTCGAGTGTCATCCCGATGGGCTCCGATATAATGAGATTGTGAGCCATCATACCAATTGAGTAGCAAACCATTCAACCTAGCATCGATGTATTTCTGGGACCACTCGAGGAACGGCTTTAGTTTATCTGGGATAGGCAAGGCGTTATTTCTGGACCCCGTGTAACGATAGTTCTTTCCATAAGCCTGTTGCCAACGAGGTGTTTTTACCCATTTGCCATGGATCCGAATTTCGTGAAAGTCTGAAGGGTGTGTATCCCAAATGGCTTGAAAAGCAGTTTGATCCAGACGGAATTCTTCTACCCTGGATGATAGATACAAGTGGTACTGATCATCCAAGGCAATTTCATCAAAACGTGTTTTATCCATGTATTATTAAACTTGGTTCTTCGGCAAACCTCGTGTTTGAAGCCACTCAAAAATGAAATGCAACGCTTTACTGATCGTAATCGTCAGTGGCACTTTTCCTTTTCATTTTATGATTGTCCACAAGATTTGTCAAAGGAGGTTAAACTTTTATTCGCTTACCCTTCCGCTTTATGGATTTATACATGGCTTCAATGACCTTGAGATCTAAAAGACCTTCCTGGCCTGAAACCTCTGATTCTCCTCCTGTTTTGATTACTTGAGCAAAGTTGTCCATTTGACGAGCCTGTTGGCGCATCTCAGGAAAACTCATGGTTTTTCTATTAATATGCCCTGCCAGTCCTCGGTAGCTGTAAGAAGGCTGTACTTCTGCTGTTCCTTTTTCCATCCCAACATGCAACCGATTGGTACTAAAAGCATAGGACGTCGTACAATTGGCGATCGCACCACTAGGAAACTCCATTTCCCAGGTTACCGTTTCGTCTACTTCTGCAAATTTGACGGGGTCCGTCTTGAATTCCCTGGCAGTGATGGCAATCGGCTCTTCGCCCGTGGCATAACGGGCGCCCTGAATGCAATACACACCCACATCCATGATGGCCCCTCCTCCCGCTAGGGGTGCTCTGAGCCGCCATTGCGTCGGGTCTCCAATCCGGAAACCAAATTCAGCATTGACATATTTTACAGCTCCAAAGGTTCGCTCCTTCTGCAAGCGAATGATCTCCATATGGAAGGGATCAAAGTGTAAGCGATACCCAATCGATAGCTTGACATTATTTGCATTGCAGGCAGCAATCATCGACTCACATTCCTTTACGGATAAGGCCATCGGTTTTTCACAGATCACGTGTTTCCCTGCCTTCGCTGCTCTAATGGTGTATTCTGCGTGCATAGAATTGGGCAGCACTACATAGACGATATCGATATCCTTATTCTTAGCGATCTCATCAAAGTTTTCGTAGTTGTAGACATTGGTGGCTGGGATATTATATTTCTCCATCCACTTGGCCTCCTTTTCTTTCGTGCCCGTTACAATCCCTGCCAGGTAACAATCCTCCGTTTCTAGCAAGGATGGCGCTAGCTGATTAGTGGCATAATTACCTAATCCAACCAAAGCTATCCCCAACTTATTTTCCTTGCTGCTTTTGATATAAGGGCTTCGGGCAATCAACGGACTTCCCAAAGCTAATGCACTTAATCCTAGAGTGGTTTGCTGAATGAACTTCCGGCGATTCTGCTGGAAGATGTTAGCATCTTTTTTCATGTCGGTCTGTTTTGTTTCTAAAACAAAATACTCAAACCAACGGGAGATTTATGCGCTCAAGATACAGAACTTTAAATTTAATACAACAGTGGTAGGTTTTGGATGATGCGTGATAAGTAGACCTAGCCCCTTCTCTGACAATTTTTGTAGTCAGACTCTATTGGGAAGAATGGTGACTAGTAGAAACAAGGCTTTCTATAAGTGTTCTAACACAAATTCTATGCGAGATAATTCAAGAACTCTGACCTGCCTTGCCACAAATATCTTGCTGAAAAGATGAGATGAATCACCCTGAAGAGGAGCAGAGAATTGCATATATGGATAGCTACGCCCTATAGTTTATCCCTTCATCAGCAAAACTCGTCGAAAAAATCTAGGCTTAGCAAGATACTGCCCAATAATCTGCTCACTTCTAGTTAAGTTTAAAGGACAAGTAGGAAGGTTTAAACAGGTACTCAAGCGATTGAGGTGGTCCAGGATTGCCCCAATGCCAAATACTTGCCCTCTTTTTGCCCTCCTATACAATGAAGTTGTCTAAAATTTTCTGCTGCAGGTGAAAAACAGCGTTTTGTTGCCAATTGAAGTCAAATTTTAACTGCATAGCAGAGCTACGGAGTTAAAATTTGGCGTAAAGTGGTGGCAAAAGGCGCCTTTTGTAAGCCAGTGAGAAAACTTTAGACAACTTCAATATATCAGCGCATTCAAAATATGATTTTATGTTATCAGTAAACCTTACCAAAGGAAGATATCTATTATGGGTATTGATAGGACTCTTGTCGGCCTGTCAAACACCTAATGAAGGGGAGTCGCAGGATAACCTGGCATTCCAGGTTCCTGTCGAATACTACACCCTGGACAACGGCCTAAAAGTGATATTGTCACCAAATCAGGTCAGTCCTACGGTAATCGTAGGCGTATATTATAACATCGGATTCCGAAATGAACCGAAAGACCGGACTGGGTTCGCTCACTTGTTCGAGCATATGATGTTCCAAGGTTCGCAGAACTTAGGTAAAATGGAATTCGTCAACTTGATCAACAAGAATGGTGGGACATTGAATGGTTCTACCCGATTTGACTTTACCAATTACTTTGAAATCGTACCAGCACACAAATTGGAGACAATGCTCTGGGCTGAAGCAGATCGAATGAAAGGTTTAGCTATCACACAAGAGAACTTGACGAACCAGCAAGGAGTAGTGAAAAACGAGGTAAAAGTGAATGTACTTAATCAACCTTATGGAGGATTTCCGTGGTTGGACATGCCGCAGTACGCCAACGAAAACTGGTACAATGCACATAATTTCTATGGAGACCTGGAAGATTTAGATGCGGCTACCCTAGAAGATGTACAGGATTTCTTTGACCAATATTATACCCCAAATAATGCTGCACTAGCGATTGCGGGAGATTTTGATATAGCAGAAGCTAAGGCTTGGATCGATAAGTATTTTGCTGGAATTCCAAGTCGAGAACTGCCACCTGCCCCTGACCTTACCGAACCTGAACAGACCCAAGAGAAGCGCTTTACAAAACCAGATCCACTGGCCCCTCGCCCCGGTATTGCTTTAGCCTACCACATGCCCGAGCGTAACACGCCCGAGTATTATGCTATGGGATTATTAGATCAGATTTTGGTTAATGGAAATGACAGTAAATTGTATCAGAGCCTTGTGCAAGACAATGGCTATACCTCCAATGTAGGCGGGGGTATTAACTACCTCTTAGGGAATATGTATAACTATGATGGTCCAATGCTTTGGATGTTCAATTTGAACTACGATGCCACTTTGAACCCTGATAGTATAATTGCTCGTGTCGATGAGGCTATTGCTTCTCTACAGACCGAGGAAGGGCTAAACCAGGAACTCTTGGATATCGCTATGGTGAAGCAACGTTCTGCTTTTTATGACATCATTTCCCAGTTTTCGGGTTTCGGCTTGGTAGACTTGCTGTGCAGTTTTGCATTGTTTGATGATAATCCTTCCCAAGTGAACGACTTGGAAGGCAAGTTTAAAGAAGTAGATCTAGAATTATTACGTAAAACGGCTGCCAAGTATTTAGTGCCTGCTAATAGGACCATTTTAATTACGGAGCCGGCGGGACCTGAGAGTTAAGTACGTGAACCCAAATAATCGAAACATTTTATGACGGCCTCTTTTTGACTCATGCAGCCTTATCTTTTTAAGCCTTAGCGATGCTATGCCTTAAAAAAAATGCCTGGCCTAAGTTTAAAACAGCCTCAGTCAAAAATGACGATTATTTAACTTCAAGTACCTAGTATCTACATTCGAGAACCAGTTGTTTTAATTTCAAAATCTAGATCATGAAAAAATACACTTTTCTATATGCTTTTTTTGCACTTTGCATGTTGCCAGGTTTATTGGTGGCACAGGAAAAAGAACTCCCCCCAGTTGGTGGCACACCAAAGGATTTTAAAGTGCCTGAACAAAGTACCCTGACACTTGACAATGGCCTGAAGGCGGTTATGGTAGATTATGGATTGGTACCAAAAGTTACGATTCAACTATATATTGGTGCAGGGCCGGTACATGAACCTGCAGATAAGGTGGGAATGGCGAATCTATTGGCGAGTTTATTGGAAGAAGGTACCGCTGATAAAAATGCAAAAACCTTATCTACTGCTTTTGCTAAAATGGGCGGGCAATTGAATATTAATGCAGGAACACATGTTACCACTGTGAATGCTACCGTGCTCTCGGAATTCGCTCCAGAAGTTATAGCATTAATGGCTGAGGTTTTGCAAAATGCAAGCTTGCCAGAAAGCGAATTGGATCGTTTAAAAAGTAATTTAAAACGCCAGTACAGTGTGGCAAGAAGCCAAGCTGGAACAGTGGCAACGGAGATGTTTGATAAAGCGATATTTGGAGATCACCCATACGGTCGAAGCATACCGGAAGATGAGATGATTGATGGGATTACTATAGATGATATTCGAAGTTTTTACGAGGCAGAATACGGGGCAAAGCGAAGTTCTCTTTACATCGTAGGAAAATTTGATCAAGGCAAAGTTACAGCTGCTATTAAAGATAATTTTGCCGAATGGACAGCAGGGAAGGAGCTTTCCTATCCTGAAGCTACGCCGAATCTGGCTGCGGATATCTCTTTGAGTGATCGCCCCAATTCACCGCAATCTACAATTCGTTTAGGTATACCTGTGCCTGATCCTTCTCATCCAGATTTCGTGGCTTTAGAAGTAATGGATGACCTTCTTGGAGGTTCCTTTTCCTCGCGGATTACAAGCAATATTCGAGAAAATAAAGGCTACACCTATTCTCCTTTTAGTACTTTGGCCAATCGTTATAAATCTACCGTTTGGTATCAGGCAGCGGACGTGACGATTGAAAGTACCAAGGATGCTCTGGTAGAAATTGCAAGAGAGATCAACCTCTTGGGCGATGAGGCTCCAACGGAAGAGGAATTGAATGGTATCAAGAATTACATGGCCGGGAATTTCGTATTGCAAAATTCCTCCCGTGGTGGAATCATCAATCAATTGTTCAATATTGAGTTTAATGACCTGCCAGTAGACTATCTCGAAAAGCGGGTACAAAGTATACACTCCATCACACCAGAGAAGATTCAGGAAGTAGCGCAGCGATATCTCGACCCAGAAAAAATGTTTCTGATGGTGGTAGGAGATGAGAAGATAGTAGGGCCTCAGATCGAAGCCTACAAGAAAGCAGATAAGAACTTTAAGAAGGTGGTAGATTAACTGCAACCTTCCCGCCCAAATTTATACCCTTAAGTTTGGGCGGTTCTCCTCTACTATTTTTATTAGGTAATGCCGGTGTGAAAGATTGGTAATGCTAGCCTAATCTTGTATTTTTTCTCTTCCAAAACCTAACTCCAAACAAGTACTCAGTTAGATGTCAGAATTAGGCACATATCTCAAGCACCATTTAGATATACCCGATACTTTAATTACCAAGATAAGTTCATTCTACCAGCAAGAGCATTTTAAGAAAGACCAGTTCCTAGTTAAGAAAGGACAGTATTGCCAGAAGTTATGCTTCCTGAAGGAGGGCTATTTCAGGTTCTTTAGTTATGCGGAAAAGAAGACAATAACGCATTGGATCTTTGGTGAAAATCAATTGGTAACAGACTTGACAGGATTTTATTTAAGGGAACCTGCTAAGTGGAATATTCAGGCCATAACGGCGACAAGCTTTCAATACATTACCTACGATAATTATCAAAGATTGAGGGAGGTCCTCCCGCAGTGGGATGCCTATGAAAAACGACTTTTGATTAAATTGATGTCCTCCTTGGAGAATAGAGTTTATGCTTTTCTTTCTATGTCAGCCGAAGAACGTTACCAATATCTGTTTGCTGCCCATCGAGAAATCTTCAATGAACTTCCACTCAATTACCTCGCCTCCATGCTCGGTATGGCCCCTGAAACGCTCAGCCGGATCAGAAGAAAAATTAATTCTTGATTTATATCAAGCCAAAACTCCCCATTTGGGAATAGCTTTACCCATAAAGTGAAACCATTATGAATTTCAAAGAAATCGAGTTTACTATTCAAGGCGCAATCGCCATTATCAAGTTTAATCGCCCAGAAGTAATGAATTGCGTAGGACCCAATACGCATGAGGAACTACTAGTTGCCTGGGAAGAATTCAAAACTAATGAAAAACTAAAGGTAGCCATCATCACGGGGGCGGGTGATCGCGCTTTCTGTAGCGGTGGAGATCTGAAGGCCGCCATGGAGGGTTTTACGTTCAATTCAGAAGAAGCAGACTTACACCGGGCAGGAAAGGTCCCTGGGATTTTGGGTCCAACTCGATGGACGGATATTTACAAACCGATTATTGCTGCGGTGAATGGAGTGGCCTATGCAGGTGGTTTGGAATGGGCTTGCTTTGCTGATATGCGGATTGCGGAAGAACATGCTTCTTTTGGCGTGACTTGTAGAAGATGGAATATTGGCTTGGCTGATGGCGGTACACAACGCCTGCCTCGAATTGTAGGTATGGGACGAGCGATGGAGTTGATCCTAACTGGAAAAGTAATCGATGCGCAGGAAGCCTATCGCATTGGTTTGGCCAATGAGGTGGTTCCCAAGGGCCAATCTCTGAGTAGAGCGCTAGAGTTGGCATCTTTCATTTGTACACTGCCACAGCCTGCTATGCGAACGGATAAGGAGGCAGCCATTAGAGGGTTTGGGGAAAGTTTAGATGAAGGCTTGCGAATCGAAGCTGGATTGTTTCTAGACTCCATTTTTGCGCCAGAAACAACGGAAGGCTTGAAGCAATTTAATAAAAGATTGCATCCAGATAGGCAATATGATTCATCCACAAAAACACCTGGAATTATTCGAAAAGAGGATTAGCTACCTCATCTTCAATTCCTGTCAGAGCTAAGCGAAGCCGGGAAGGATTTGTGCATCATTTATTAGGGGGCGAGAAAATAAATTCAATTTTTTGGAATCTTTTTCCGGCAAATTGTACATATAGATGGAAAGCATTTGATAGACATAACCCCCAAATCATGAAAACCCTACAAATTTGTATTCCTACTGGCGTATTCTTTGTATTCGCGCTTCTAATCTACGCCCCTAATGCGAAGCCTTCTATCGAGTATCAATATGAGCATTGCTTAGAAAAACTCATGAAGAACTATGAATTGGACTCAGAGCAAGCCGCATTGGACAAATTCCAGGAACTTACCGCAGCAAAAACGAAGATATCACAAGCAGATCGTATTCTTGGACAGATCAACAGGGTAGGAGAGGGACCGATCGCCCGTTCGCAGAAGGAGAGCTCAGGGACTAAGCGCGCTTTCGCTAGACAATTGCAAGTGGAAGCTACCCAGCTCTTGCAGCAATTGGAGGGCGAGCTGATAGCCGACAACGCAAAGCCTTAGATTTTACAGATAACCGGAGTAAGTGAGGAGGTGAAACATCCGAAGTTCTACCAGGAAATGACCCGGTCAACCTCGGATGTTTGCGTTAAACGGAGTATTACTTAACTATCTCGCTAAGTACATGTATCGTTGGCGATCCAATTCTATAAAGAATGGATCAGATAAATCTTTGATAAACCGAATTGCTTCTCCGGTAGATCTCATTTCTGGCCCAAGGTTTTTATCCACATTAGGGAACTTCTCGAAAGAGAAGACTGGAACCTTGATGGCAAACCCGCTAGGTTGTGGCTTAATATCAAAATCACTCAACTTATGTGTGCCAAGCATCACCTGTGTTGCGATTTTCAAGTAAGGAACCTTATAAGCTTTAGCAATAAATGGTGTTGTCCGAGAGGCACGAGGATTGGCTTCAATCACGTACACCTTGTCATCCTTAATGGCAAACTGGATGTTGATTAAGCCTCGGATATTTAAGGCTTTAGCTAGTTTTTCTGTATACGCTACCATCTGAGCTACCGCTTCCACGCTCAAACTATAGGTAGGCAGCACTGCCGAACTATCACCAGAATGGATACCTGCAGGCTCAATGTGCTCCATGATCCCCATGATATGCACTTGTTCTCCATCACAGATGGCATCAATCTCAGCCTCTTTAGCTCTTTCCAGGAATTGGTCAATCAATACCTTGTTATCCGGTAGATGCTTGAAAATACTCAATACATGTCGTTCCAGTTCATCATCATTGATTACAATCCGCATAGACTGACCACCTAGTACATAGGAAGGTCGAACGAGTACTGGATAGGTGACTTTATTAGCGATCTTGATTGCTTCATCAGCATCATTGGCTACACCATAGCGAGGGTAGGGGATCTCCAGTTCTTTCAACAGGTCCGAGAAGGCTCCTCGATCTTCAGCTAAGTCCATGTCTTCATAGCTCGTGCCGATAATCTTGATGCCATTCTTATGAAAGCGTTCCGCTAATTTCAATGCTGTTTGTCCACCCAGTTGAACAATGATACCTTCTGGTTTCTCCAGTTCAATAATTTCTTCGATATGCTCCCAAAACACCGGCTCAAAGTAGAGCTTGTCTGCAATGTCAAAGTCGGTGGATACCGTTTCTGGATTACAATTGATCATAATGGATTCCATTCCGGATTCCTTGATCGCTAGTAGTCCATGCACACAGCAATAGTCAAATTCTATGCCCTGACCAATCCGGTTCGGCCCTGATCCTAATACAATGATTTTTTTCTTATCAGATGGTATACTTTCATTCTCTTTATCGAAGGTCGAATAGAAATAAGGGGTACCAGCTTCAAATTCTGCAGCACAGGTATCTACCATCTTATAGGTTCTTCGAATATCCAATTTCTTACGATATTGAGTAACCTCTTTCTCTTCGATTCGCAAGAGCCAAGCGATCTGTGCATCAGCATATCCCATTTCTTTTAGCTCTCGCATAAAGTCTTCGGGAAGGTCTTCCGCTACATTGTAACGCATGAGGCGCTGCTCCGCTTTTACCAATCGTTTTATTTGCTTGATGAACCAAGGATCAATCTTGGTTAATTTTTGAATGGTTTTTTCAGGTACACCCAAACGCAAAGCATCCTTCAATCTAAAGATTCGATCATCACTCACCTTCTCTAAACGCTCTAACACATCAGTCGTTCGAATCCATTCTTTCTTATCTGCTCCAAGTCCCATACGACCAATCTCCAAACTCTGGCAGGCCTTCTGCAAGGCCTCTAAGAAGGATCGCCCGATTCCCATTACCTCTCCCACTGACTTCATCTGTAATCCTAGGGTATGATCTGCGCCGTGGAATTTAGCGAAGTTCCAGCGTGGCATTTTCACGATTACGTAGTCCAGGGTAGGTTCAAAGTATGCCGAGGTAGTTTTGGTAATTTGGTTTTTCAATTCATCTAGACTGTATCCAATCGCCAACTTAGCCGCAATCTTTGCAATCGGATATCCTGTAGCTTTACTAGCCAGAGCCGAAGATCGAGATACCCGAGGGTTAATCTCAATAACGATCAGTTTTTCCGTGACCGGGTCCTGAGAGAATTGAATGTTGCAACCTCCTGCAAAATTACCCAAAGACCGCATCGCTAGAATGGCCTCATCTCTCATCTGCTGATAAGCAGTATCTGACAAAGTCATGGCCGGAGCTACGGTAATACTATCTCCAGTGTGGATACCCATGGGGTCCAAATTCTCTACCGTACAGATGATCACTACATTGTCATTGGCATCTCGCAGTAGTTCCAATTCAAACTCCTTCCAACCCAGAACGGCTTTCTCCACCAAGACCTCGTGCGTAGGAGACATACTTAGACCTCGACGAAGCGCCGCATCAAACTCTTCTTCTTTATGGACAAATGCACCACCAGTACCTCCTAAAGTATAGGATGGCCGGATTACCAGCGGATATCCGATTTTCTGAGCTGCATCTTTTCCTTCGAGAAAGGAATTGGCAATGTATGATGGCGCTACACTAAGGCCAATCTTGACTACATGTTCTCGGAAGGCTTCTCGGTTTTCTGCCAATTCAATGGCTTCTAGGTCTACACCGATTAACCGAACATTGTATTTATCCCAAACACCTCTTTCCCCTACCTCTATGGCAAGGTTTAGCGCTGTTTGACCACCCATAGTGGGTAATACAGCATCAATTTGCCGCTCCTGTAGAATTTGTTCTATACTTTCTACTGTTAAAGGAAGCAAATAGATGTGATCAGCGGTCATAGGATCTGTCATGATCGTAGCCGGGTTGGAGTTGATCAGGGTAACCTCAATGCCTTCCTCGCGCAAAGAACGGGAGGCTTGGCTACCTGAGTAATCAAACTCACAAGCTTGGCCAATAATAATAGGACCACTACCAATAATAAGTACCGATTTGATGGAAGAATCTTTGGGCATTTGTATAACAATTTAGACTCGTTTGCTAAATCAAGGGCTAATAATGATCAGTCTTTGAAGAGCAGATGATTTAGCAAGCGATAAACCAGTAAAAAAAGGTGTGTTAGGGCTCGTCCAAATTGCGTGCAAAGATAGGACTTATTTGATCTGATAATAGCGGAGAATCAATTTTTTTCGAAAAAAATGCTCACTTGATTTCTAGGCTTAATATGTCCGTACAGTATCTCTAGATAATAGGAATTCAAAATAGGAAGAATTGCTCCTATGCATGGCAAGTCGTTCACCATTCGTATAGATTCTTTGCAGATCCGGGGAAGCTAAATAGATCTAGTGCTTTATGAATTTTTGCTGCCAATATTGGCCCATTGTGGTTGTCACTTGTAGCCAATAGACCCCAGGTTGCAATTGGCTTATGTCGATGAGCTGTGTCTGTTCTTGATCTGCCCCGTTGAACGGCTGGATTTGCCCTGTTACATTTAGGAGTTGAATGGAGTGAATTCGGGCAGATGTTTGTCCTTCCATAGAAAGCGTTAGATAATCTTGAGCCGGATTAGGGTACAAGCTAAAAGGGAAAGCTGGCGTAACCCTTGATCGGTTATTGGACACCAATTGAACGCTTGGAGATACCTGGATCTCACCACCCGTAGAGCTTCCTTCCACGATTTGTAACTCACTCTCTGATGGAATAGCATACAGTCGATCAACATGTCCAGTCGGCCATTCAATTATAATGGAATCTGCTTCATTTTTGCTCCCCAAGCCAAAGAGAATACGTTGGGAGTTTTGACCTAAGAAACCCGTTCCACATTGGGTGAAATGATTTTGAGCGTGCCCCTCGACATATACAACAATATTAGAACCTATTGCATCTCGATTACTCAATACCCCTTCTAATTGTATACTAATCCAACCATTTTCAGTTTGAGTTTGATTAGACCAAAGTTGAGAAGAATAGGGCTTACCATTAATGACCATAATATCAGCCTTTCCATCTCGGTTGTAGTCGCCTAGAGCATTGCTGTAGCTTCGTACGGTATCTCCGACGAAACCAACATCGGGTTGAGCGAAGCTGCCGTCTTCGGAATTGTAGTAGAAAGCACTAGAAGTAAAAACAGTCCCTTCTTTAGCACCGCTCACATACAGATCCTGCCAACCGTTGTTATCTGCATCCAAGAACAAGGCCCCCCATCCTATAGAATAAAATGCGACACCTGCTTCTGCCGCTACTTCTGTGAATTGATCATTGCCCTCATTTCGGAGTAGAACATTACCTACTTCTGTATTGGTAACATAGATGTCCGATCGACCATCCCGGTTGTAGTCGCCAACCGTTACGCTCATACCGTTCATCTTAATATTAGTTTGGGAATTAAGACTGATGTCAGTGAAGGTACCATCCTGATTATTTCGCAATAGTGTATTTCCTGTGGATCGGTCATTTGCTGTGTACAAATCAGGCCATAGGTCATTGTTGTAATCCATAAAAGCTGAGCAAAACGGAATTTTTGCTGAATCCCTTGCTCCGGCCATGAGCGCTACTTCTACAAAAGTGCCATCAGCTCGATTCTTGTATAGGAGGTTCGTATTTTCAGAAGAAACTCCAGTACGTTTGCTGAGATATAAATCCAGCCATCCATCTCGATCATAGTCCCCAAAACAAGCCCCATAAGTCATAAACTGCTCGCTAGTCAAACCAGCTTGAGTTGTTACGTCTACCAAAGTGAGATTGCCTTCATTTCGGTATAAACGATTTCTTGCATTGATACTAGTCATGAATAGATCCTTATCACCATCATTATCGTAATCTACCCATAAGATTTGTCCCTGGAAGGTTTCATCTGGAATCAGCGCGTCAATTGCCGTGAAGATGCCGTTGTTGTTTTGGAAAAAAGCAATGGAGTCACCTGCTTTAGTGGCGAGGGTAAGATCGTCCCATCCATCTCCATTGAAATCACAAAAACTTATTCCTCCACTTGGTACAGATTCCCCATAGCTGTGGTGGATCTCTAAGGAAGCTGCAACATCCTCAAAATAGATTTGACTAAAACTTATTGAAGGGGTTCCAACTGTACAGAGTATTAGCAATAGCAAAGTGGTACCTGTGAATGCCCTTGCTTGAAGCATTCGAAAAGTTTTGGTTAGCATGATCAAAATAGGTTTTGTGGATCATTCCACCACCTCTATTTCAATTGCACTTGTGTAGTATTCGATGGAAGATACCAAACTAATTTCTTCATTCTCTTCGACATTGTCTTGCCGCTTGACGAGGTACAGCTTTCCAGGGCCGGGACGTAAAGGAGCCGTTTGGTCCGACTTGAGTTCAAATTCTATCGTTTTGGCTGGGCCACTGAGGGTGATCGAATAAGCGCGATTCTCTTCATCCGAAAATAAGAGAACCAATTGTTCATTGGCCTTGATCAACCCACCATTGACGACCAAGGTCATGCCTCGACTTTTACTGATTTCTCCTTTTATAAAGAAATCCTCGATGGGAGACATTTTTAATAAATACTCTCTTTGTTTGCCGTCATCGTCCTTTAAATTGAATGGGAAACTCCCGGTATATTCGCTTTCTCGTTCCAATTCGTAGCGAGTGACTCGGCCTTGGATATTTTGCTCGGTCATGCCACTATTTTGGAATGCTACGCCTCCTTCAATTCTTTTGGCCTTGGATTCATCAGGCGAAATCCCTTCGCTGAAAGTAGCCTGTGCCTTTAGCTGTGACTCGTCCGTCAGATAGCGAACAAAGAAATCAATGAAAAGTTTTTCTTTTGGCTTGGGTGCTTTAGGGGCACTGTTCTGGCAGCTGCCAAGTAGCATGGCTATGCCTAAGAGTAGAGGTAAAAAGTAAAATCGTTGCATAAATCGATATACTGATAATATAGGCTAAATGAAAATAGAAGAATTACAATTCCTTCTCCGACAATTTTTGTGGATCTATCTGGCTAGCTAGACAGGCAGCCTTTTAGCTGAAAGAGTGGCTCTAAAACACAAGAATTGTCAAAGAACCGTGCAATTCACGGTTTATACACCAATCTACCACAATCCTTCATCTAACTTTTAAACTCCTCAGAAACCCAAAGATTAATGTCAGCATGAAGTGTCCAAGTATATTCTGATCCAGCAGACATACGCTGTCTTCTAAAACCATCAAATATACAGGTAATAATTAGAAGCCTGGAACGAATTATAGTCATCAAATGGCTAAAGAATTCCCCTAAGTTGGAAGATCCGACTCCTTTTTGGAGATAGATACAGTACCATTTCCGGATTAAGACCTATATTTGCAGGCTTTCTATAAAATCATTGTCTTCTCGAGGACCAAAAAAGCGGTTTGAAGGCAGGATCAAGGAGCATAAGAATACGGACCTTCGTTTCTGTATTTAAATAGCAACGCAAAAAATGTGTTTTGCAAGCTATATGATGAATTGCGGATAAAAAAATAGATCACGATACGTCGAAATCGACTATTTTTGTGACTGTTAACCGCCTGCTGACACCCTCACTTATCTGACCGCCCTTTGTAAGCCTTCAATAGCTACGCCGTTTAGTTGTTAAGGCTTAGCAATGTATTGCTGCCTTTCGGGCTAACATTATGAGAAAACTCAACCTTTATCAAGAACAACTGTGCAAAGGTCTACGGAAAATACGACCACATTATATCGAGACGAAATACCATTGGTATGCCAGCTCGGAGAGCAACACTAATTCATAGGCCAACTGAAATAAACAGATAAAAAGATTATCCTCATAAATCGAAATTGTATCGGATTTTATTTAAACCCAGAACTATATGCTACGATCCTTACACTTGTTACTCTTTTTTTTCGTGGGTGCTGCCGTGGCAATTGGTCAAACTTCCCTCTCGGGGAAGGTGACCGATGATGAGACCAATGAACCGATTATTAGTGCAACAGTAGTACTATTCAAAAATGACGTTCAGATTACGGGAGTCATCACGGATATTGACGGTAACTATTCTTTTTCCAATATCGATCCAGGCACCTATGATGTACAGGTGTCTTATGTCGGCTACACCCCTGCCAAGACTACAGGCGTTCAGGTATTGGCCGGAAAGGCGATCAAATTGGACATGAAAATCACCTCAGGAGAACTGATCGATATCGGTGTGGTAGTAACCGGCTACCGCGTACCTTTGATCCAACAAGACAACACCACTTCAGGTGGCGTCATCACTAGTGACCAAATTAAAAATTTGCCTTCAAGAAGCATTTCAGCCTTAGCCGCGACTACTGCGGGGGTGGCAACTGCTGATGAAGGAGATGCCGTAACCATTCGTGGATCGCGTTCCAATGCTACCGATTACTACATCGATGGTATTCGGGTAACGGGAGCACTGATTCCTGAAACAGAGATTGAGCAGCTACAGGTTATAACGGGAGGTATGGAAGCTAAGTTCGGTGATGCGACTGGTGGTATTATCTCTATCATAACCAAAGGACCTGCTAATCGCTTTTCAGGGAATGCCGAGGTGGAGACCTCTGAGTTTTTGGATGAGTTCAACCGCAATCTAGTAGGAGTGAGTTTGACGGGGCCGATTCTTAAGAATAAGAAAGGCATTTCAATTTTGGGATATCGCTTTGCGGGACGTTATACTTCCAGTGGAGATGATGATCCTCCGGCTGTCCCTATTTTTCGGATAAAGGATAGCAAACTGGCAGAATTGGAAGCCAATCCCACTTTTATTCCGGATGGTGGTAGTCAACCTCGGGTAACTTCAGAGCAGTTAGGGCCAGATGATGTTGATGTTTTAGGCTATCGACCTTTTGAAGGAAGTAATCGCTTGGATTTCACGGCTAAATTGGATGCCAGAATCAGCGAGGCTATCGACCTGAGCTTTACGGGAGCTTACGTAAATACATATAACCGCTTTACGCCTGGTGGGTGGCGAACATTAAATAGCCACAATAATCCCGTTTCAGAATTTGAATCTTATCGTGGTAACTTCCGCTTCCGTCACCGTATTGGTAAACAAGGATCTGAAGGGAACAATGGTACCATTCAGAATGCCTCGTATATTTTGCAATTTGGCTACGAAACCAATAATAGTAAAACTTACGATTACAACCACGAGGACAATATCTTCGATTATGGATACATCGGGAAGTTTGATGTAGATTGGGTGCCGGTATTTAGCAGAAATGATACCACGGGACTTTTGGAGCACCAAGATTACCTACGGGTACTTCGAGGATATGACCCATCAAGTGTCAATCAGGTATTGGCAAATTACAATCTCCCTTTTGGTTTTGGACCGGAGGAAGGAATCAATGGCCAAGTGCCAGATGTGATCACTCCAGATAATCTAGTTGCCCCGAACTGGGCTTTGGATAATTTTAGTGTGATCAATGGCCGATTAGACGGTCGATTAACTTCTGCCTGGAACCATCATTCCCATGTTGGACAAATCTTTAATTCTAATAGCAAGGGCGATAATGAGCTGTATACCTTTAATGCAAATGTAGCCTTTGATTTCTTGCCTGGCGGCTCGGATAAAGGACGTCACAATGTCGAACTGGGCTTATATTATGAGCAAAGAACTAATCGATCCTATAGAGTAGCTCCTTTTGGGCTGTGGACCTTGGCGCGCCAAAGAGCAAACGAGCATCTGGAACAAGGTTTGACCAATGATATTATTGGTACTGTATCGGTTCCGGGAACTGGCGAAGAAGCACAACTCAAGGATTACTTTACACCAGCTTCTATTGATGAGACGAATCTTTTCTATCGTAAATTGAGAGAAGCCATTGGAGTACCTATTGATCAGTGGGTAAACATAGATGGATTGGATCCAAGTCAGTTGGACCTAAGTATGTTTTCTGCTCGGGCGCTCAATGACCGCAACTTCTTAGGATACTTAGGATATGATTATCTGGGTAACGAGTTTGATGGGACATTCGATGACTTTTTCGATACCGTTGATCCAGCAACTGGGTTTCGTAGCTTCCCCGTTGCTCCTAATCGCCCCATTTATGGAGCTGCCTACATTCAAGATAAATTTACCTTTAAAGATATCATCTTCCGTGTTGGTTTGCGGGTAGACAGATATGATGCCAATACAAGAGTGTTAAAGGATATCTACTCTTTGTATGAGTTGATGGGAGCAAGTGACTTCCACCAAGGGTTTGGTGGTAATCGTCCTGGTAATATTGGAGATGACTTCAAGGTTTATGTAGCGGGCCAGCAAAGTACGGAGGTGACAGCTTACCGTGATGGAGATCAATGGTATAAGGCAGATGGAACCCCTGTAAATAACCCTACTGATATTGAAGGTGTGAATTCAGGTTTGGTGTTTGGGTTTGTGAAGGATGAGCGAGCGCGAGATGATGTCAATTTTATCAAGAAAGAAGAATTTGATACGGGCATTAGTTTTGAAGATTATGAAACGCAGATCAACTTCATGCCTCGTCTGGCTTTTTCTTTCCCAATCTCGGAAGAGGCGAACTTCTTCGCGCACTATGATATTTTGGTGCAAAGACCTTCCTCTAATACGATTGCAACGGCATTGACTTATTACAACTTCATTGATAATGCTGGATCTATTAAGAATAACCCAAATCTACGTCCAGAGAAGACGATTGATTACGAAGTAGGTTTCCAGCAAAAATTATCAGAGAGTTCTGCGATTACGATCAATGCCTACTACAAGGAGTTGAGAGATATGATTCAGGAACGGGTAATTTTCCCAGTTCCAGATATCGGCCAGTATACCACTTTTGATAATATCGACTTTGGGACAGTTAAAGGTTTCTCTCTGAAATATGACCTTCGTCGTACAGGTAATATTTCCATGAATGCGAACTATACCCTACAGTTTGCAGACGGTACGGGATCGAATGCTAACTCTTCTAGAGGCCTGAACAATAGAGGTGTGATCCGTACGCTATTCCCATTTGATTACGATGAGCGCCATCGCTTCGTTGTAAATCTGGATTATCGATACGCTGCTGGCAAGTTCTATAATGGCCCTCGAATTGGTGGCTTGGATATTCTAAGCAATTTCGGAGTAAACCTACAAACTACTGCTGTTTCAGGTCGTCCGTACACCATCAATAATGTACCACAGGAATTCGGAGGTACAGGCTTGGCGAGTACCATCAATGGTGCGCGAAAGCCATGGACTTACCGCTTGGATCTTCGTGTAGACAAAACCGTTCGTTTGAAAAATAACTTTTCCTTCAACGTATATCTACGTGTTACCAACCTACTCGATCGTAGAAACATTATTGCGGTTTACCCTTTTACAGGGCAACCGGATGATGATGGGTTCTTACGCTCTAGTTTTGGTGAGGATCAGATAGGGCAATTGACAGAGCAAGAAGAAATCTATTATAGAGCTTCTTATTCTTGGAGAATTTTGAACCCCAATTTTTACAGTTTACCGCGCCGCTTTTACTTGGGCGCTTCTTTTAACTTCTAAAATTATATGTCAGCTATGTATAAATTGTCATCATGGCTATTGACGTTTATTGGAGTTTGTGCGCTGACGATCAGCTATGCGAACATAAATCCCAATATTCATAAAAAGGGAAAATCCGACCGACCCTCTTCTCAAACTGGGGCCATTGATTTTCGAGAGAACTGTGATAATGCAGTGAGCCGAATTGATATGGAAGTGAATAATGTGCGAGCACGTTTGTTGACGGGGGGTGATGTTTGGTGGGATGGCACCAATGGACGCTATATAATCCCTAAAGTGCCTGCTGGCGTAGATGAGGTATCTTCCATATTTGCAGGTGCTGTTTGGTTAGGTGGAAAAGACCCTGGAGGAAACTTCAAGGTGGCTGCTCAGATGTTTGGACGTAGTTCTGGAGACTTTGATTATTGGCCAGGACCACTGATCCCAGACGGAGAAGATCAGGGTACAACCACACAGGAAAGGTGTGCCGAATGGGATAGGTTTTTTGTGGTAACTGGTGAAGAGATACAATTGCACTTGTCTCAATTCAAGGCAGCGCAGGAGGCGGGAATTGCCTATGATCCTGCCACGATTCCCGATGGCGTACGAGGATGGCCAGCTCGAGGTAATCCATTCTTTTTTGATGTTCATAAGTTTGATCTCCCTAATACTGCCCAGGGATTGGCTGGTTATTGGGATGCAGATGCAAGTCTCGATTATGACCCTTCTAAAGGAGATTACCCGATCATTGAAATACGGGGTTGTGATGCTCCACAGTTTCCGGATGAAATGACATTCTGGATTTATAATGATGCTGGTAATACGCATGCTCAATCCGATGGCTTGCCGATCCGTATGGAAGTACAAGTGCAAGCTTTTGCTTATCAGACAAATGATGAGGTCAATAATATGACCTTCCAACGATATAAGCTGATTAACCGAGCTAAGGAAGATATTGACAGTACATTCTTTGCGATGTGGGTGGACCCTGACTTGGGTTGCTATGCGGATGACTATATCGGTTGTGATGTGGAGCGAAGTATGGCCTATGTCTATAATGAGGATGCTTTAGATGGAATCAATGGCACAGCCTGTGACCAGGGAGTAAATACCTATGCAGACGAAATTCCGTTGCTAGGAGTTGACTATTTCCGAGGACCGGATGACGAGTTCGGTAATGAACTAGGAATGTCTTCTTTTACCTATTTCAATAATGGCGGAGTAACGCCTACACCTCCTCAAGGCACAACGGACCCTACTACTGTTACCCAGTATTACTTTTATTTATCGGGCCGATGGCGAGATGGTAGTCGATATACAGTTGGTGGAGATGGGTTCAATAACCCAGGTGCAGAGCAAACTGCTTTTGCATTCCCTGATGCTCCAAACGATCCCAATGGCTGGTCAATGTGCTCAGCCTCTTTGCCCGTGGGTGACCGTAGAACGGTACAGGCTTCTGGTCCCTTCAAACTGGAACCTGGGGCGGTAAATGAATTGATTATTGGTGTAGCTTGGGTGCCAAACCAGACTTATCCCTGTCCGGATATCTCCGAACTACAAGATGCAGACGATATTGCCCAAAACTTGTTTGACGAATGTTTCAAATTGACTCGTGGGCCGGATGCCCCCTTTGTTGACTTCATCGAGCTGGATCGTGAGATCATCGCCGTTCTTTCTAATGATACGACGGGGATTTGGAATAACCCTTACGAAAGTTATGCAGAAACTGTACTGAGAAGGCCACAAGGTATTGAGGATTCTTTGTACCGGTTCGAAGGCTACAAGCTATACCAATTATCTGGACCTGATGTTTCTCTGGCACAACGAGATGATCCAAGTAAAGTTAGATTGGTTGAGCAAGTAGATATTAAAAATGGGGTGAACCGAATCTTCAACTGGCAGAAACTAAGACCAGGAGAAGAAACGCCTACGGCATTGGATTTCTTTGTTCCTGAACTACAAGTGGAGGGAGCCGATGCAGGACTAAGACACACCTTTAAGATTACTGAAGATCAGTTCGCAGATGGAGATAGTAAGTTGATCAATCACAGAAAGTATTACTATGTGGTGGTCGCTTATGCCTACAATGAATATGAAGCCTTTAACCCGAACTCCCAAAATGGTCAGCGTGAGCCTTACCTGGAAGGAGATAGAAACATCGGAGAAAGAGGCGTAGGCTTTTATACCGTGATACCTAGGCCGATAGTAGACCGTAAATTGAAAGCGATCTACGGAGAGGGCCCTGAGGTTACGCGGGTTGATGGACTAGGCTCTGGTCCTGGGTTTGTCGATGTTTCCACGGAGACTCGAGAGGCAATGCAAGATGCCTTTTCGAAGAATGAAGAGTACGTAGGGGACATGACTTATGCTGCGGGTGAGGGGCCCATTCAAATCCAGATTTTTAATCCGCTGGATGTACAGGATGGAGAATATGAATTGAGTTTTACCGATAATGATATTAATGACGATGTGCTAAATGCAGGTGCGCGATGGGTGTTGAGGAGCTTGACCAATCCAGGTGCTGGCGAAATTGCAGCAGCACGAACAATTGAAGAATTGAATGAGCAGGTTGTTGCTCGATTTGGTTTCTCCGTTACTATTGGCCAAGTCCCTGAACCAGGTACGGTTGGCTTTAAATTTTCTGGTAATGGAGTGATTGGATATGAAGAAGAGTATACGGAAGAGCAACCCATTAGATGGTTGTCGGGTGTGGTAGATGATACCGATTTAGGAGTATTCCCTGCTTTGGACCAGACCGTTTACAACTTTATGGAGACGGGAACGGCCCAAATAGATGAAGCCTTAGACCCTGCTCAGGATTTCAGACGTACACAGTACTTCATGCCTTATTTCTTGGCAGATTGGCGCGCTAAGGAAAACAATCAACCTTATATCACGCCTGCTTGGTCTACGTCGAATGATGCCAATGGCCTCGTTGTTGACCGAGCCAAGCCAGATAAAGGCTTGCAACGCTTGAATAATGTAGATATCGTATTTACATCAGACAAAACCTTGTGGAGTAGATGTGTAATTGTAGAGACAGCCAGTGAATGGTATCGAAACAATGGGTTATTGCCTGTCGGAAACCGGAAAAGTTTTGACCTTCGTGCAGCTCCTTCAGTAGGTAAGGAAGTAGACCCAGCTACGGGTTTACCTATGCCGGATGGTGATGGAGAAGGCATGGGTTGGTTCCCGGGTTATGCAGTAGATGTAGAAACAGGCCAGCGCCTGAATATCTTCTTTGGAGAGAATTCGGCTTATAATGGGACATTACTTCCAGATTTGAATAATGGGGCGGATATGATGTACAATCCATCAGGTGAATTATTCCGTTTCCCAGTAGATCAAACCGAATTCTTCGGCTTATACAACTATGTTACCGGAGGGCAGCATTTCATCTATGTTACAGAAGCACCTTATGATGGCTGCGAATTTATCCGTACTCGATTACGCCCGAGTCCAAGTACGCTGCTGAAGAACAGAGCGATGGATCAGATCACTTGGGCTGGCGTGGTTACTGCAGCTCCTGGCGCACAAATGTTGTCTTATGATCAAGGTCTAATCCCGTCAGAGGTAGTCGTTAAGTTGAGGGTTAACAATCCATTCCAGGTAGAGAAGGATTACTTCCCGACGGATGATGCAGAGATTATTCCAACTGGAACAGGGGAAAATAATTTCCATCCGATGTATCGCTTTAAGATCGAAGGAAAACAAGCGGAGGCCTTAGCCGGTAATGAGATTCCAGAGCAACTGAAAGATGTGAACGTAGTTCCTAATCCTTACTATGGTTTCTCAGATTACGAAAATTCTGCAATCGATAATATCATTAAGATCACAAACTTGCCAGCCAAATGTATAGTGACGATCTATTCATTGGATGGAAGGTTTATCCGACAGTACAATAGAGATGAGCAAATTGGAGATCCAACAGGATATGGTACGGAAGGGCAGCAAATTTTGCCCAACCTTGAATGGGATTTGAAGAATGCCAGCGGTATTCCGGTGGCGAGTGGGGTGTACCTTATTCATGTAGCAGCAGAAGGGGTAGGTCAACGAACGCTGAAATGGTTCGGTATCAACCGCAAATTTGACCCAGCTGCATTCCAATAAATAGGAAGATGGAAGTGGGAGACTGAAAAGGGGAACTTTAGGCCCTTCCAGTGTCCTACTCCCTCCTTCTGATTTTCCAAAAACTCAGGCCTTGCGCCTAACTCAATAGTATATGAAAAATATTTTATACCCCATATTGCTAGCTTTGGTACTTGTCATCAGCCCGATGGTGAGCCTCCAGGCTGGGAATCCTGACCGACAAGGAGAGGCCGGTGCCTATGAACTCCTGATGGTTCCCTATGCACGAACGGCCGGCCTACATCTGATGAACACCGCTTTCATTAGTGGTGTAGAGTCTATCCGCCTCAATGTTGCCGGACTCGCCAGGATCAATAAAACTGAGGTTGTTTTAGGAAGTACGCAGTACCTCAAAGGAACTGGTATTAACATGAGCGCTCTAGGTTTGGCTCAAAAGGCGGGAAAAAATGGTGCATTTGGTTTTAGTCTGATGGCATTGGATTTTGGAGATATTCCGGTGACAACGACTTTGCAACCAGAAGGAACGGGTAGTAATTTTTCGCCGACTTTCTTTAACCTGGGACTTTCTTACGCCCACATTTTTGAGAATAAAATTTCTGTTGGAGTAACCTTACGCGTAATTTCTGAAGCTTTGGCAGATGTAACGGCGAGTGCAGTAGCTTTAGATGCTGGGGTACAATACGTAACTGGACCCCAAGAGAATTTTAAATTTGGTATTTCCCTACGTAATGTGGGGTCTCGGATGTCTTTTGGTGGAGAAGGACTTAGTCAGCAATTGAAGAAGGCTTCCTTTGATCAGGAATTTCCGATCTCTTTCGATAATCGTTCGGCCGCCTTTGAATTACCTTCGGTATTGAATATCGGTATCTCTTACGATCTGTATCCAGGAGAAAAACATCGACTTACATTCCTAGGTAATTTCACAGCTAACTCTTTCTCTGAAGATCAATTAGGCGGCGGCGTAGAATATTCTCTGGATGATCTCTTTATGCTTCGCGGAGCTTACAAGTACGATTTTGGGAGTGGTGATCCAATCACGGAACCTATATATAGAGGTTTAAGTGCTGGAGCATCTGTAGCTATCCCATTTAGCAAGGAGAATAAAAATGTGAAAATGAGCATTGATTATGCTTATCGTGAAACAAAAATTTGGAATGGTACCCATAATATCGGAGTCAGAATAAATATCTAATTATTTGATTATAGAGACATTATCTTGATCTTGGCCAGACTCAGTTGACTTTTTCAAGATATGTCTGTATCTTTACTTTCTTAGAAGACAGGAACGTTTTTACCTAATTAGGCGAAAACGTTCCTGTCTTTTATTGTGCTCGTCTGTCAGATGTTTTGTTAAACCAATTGCTAAATAGGCGTGTTTAAATAACATCTCCGAAGGGTTAGTATTGCGCCGAATAATTCCCGTTTTAAGAACAGATTTATCCAATTTTCCGGATTATGGTATGCGGAAGGTGGGGGTTTCTTCGGTAATTGTAGAACTGTAAATTTATTATTATGTCTATTCAATGGATGACACCGGAAGGTTATGAAAAGCTGAAAGCTGAGCTTGATGAATTGAAAAGCACCGGTAGAGCTGAGGCTGCTAAGGCTATTGCAGAAGCTAGAGAAAAAGGGGATTTGTCTGAAAACGCTGAATATGATGCAGCCAAGGATGCACAAGGGCTTCTAGAGCTGAAGATCAATAATATGGAAAAGGCTTTAGCTAGTTCAAGGATTCTTGATGCAAGTCAATTGGATGCTTCAAAGGTTACGGTCCTCTGTAATGTGACAATCAAAAGTGTCAAAACAGGTAAGCTCGTGACTTACAAATTGGTTTCTGAATCTGAAGCAGATCTGAAAGCTAAGAAGATCTCAGTTAGCTCTCCGGTAGGGCAAGGTTTATTGGGTAAAGAAGTAGGAGACATTGCGAGTATTTCTACTCCTAGAGGATCAATGGACTTTGAAGTTGTTGAAATTTCAATCGACTAATACCATGGCAAGCATTTTTTCTAAAATTGTTGCTGGCGAGATTCCTTGCCATAAAATAGCTGAGTCTGATGACTATTTGGCCTTTCTCGATATCAACCCTATCGTGAAAGGCCATACCTTGGTGATTCCCAAAATGGAAACGGATTACATTTTTGACCTCGAAGATGATGTTTTGGGAGGCTTAATGGTTTTTGCTAAAAAAGTAGCCAAGGCTATAGATCAGGCTATTCCTTCCAAACGCATTGGGCTCATGGTAGTGGGTACAGAAGTTCCCCACGCTCACATTCATTTAGTTCCCTTCCAGCGAGAGTCGGATATCAACATCGCTAAGCCTAAAATGACTGTAAGTCAAGAAGATCTGGCTGCTGTTGCTGCCAGTATTCGAGCCTTTATCTAGGCTCACTTCCCCTCTTCTTTTTTGATCCTAATAGTATATCTGCATATTCAGCAGATGGGCGGCTTACTTCAATTGTCTGTAAGCTTGCACATCTTTTTGGCATTTACATACAATTTTTTCTGCAATTGTGGCATTATTATTGCAGACTAAAAAGTATATCTATCGCACTTCTTCGACCTTCTGTGACACTCTGATTGACATTACGTCATAACAACAAATCATTCTTTAACTGTCCTTAGTAAAAGGGATAGGCTGATAAAGCCTTACCCCCCTAGTTGCTAACGTGTGACTGTGAAGGGAACATTTATTACCACCAACGAACACTTGATGGTTTTGAGTACCAAATCGTGCTCTCAGGTTTTGATAGGATGAGAAATTATCCTGGATTCCCAATGAACATAGCAATATTGTGGCCCTAAGAGGCACCCTAGAAACCCCTTGTCAGTGAGGACCAAAATGGACGACATTATGCGAAGAGTCATTCCAATTTTAATTACAGTATTTTCATTCATTGCTTTTAGTTTAAGTGCTCAGCGCTCAGCTGAATTGGGCGTTGTAATCGGCGCATCAAGCTATTATGGCGATCTGAGCCCAGAAAACGCACAGAGCAATACCAGTCAATATCAACCTTCATTTAGTTTTTTCTACCGACAGAACCTGAATAATACTTTTGGGTTTCGAGCCAACCTTGGTTATGGGCGATTAAGTGGAGATGATAGTTTATCCGATCAACAATTTCGCCAAGAACGAAACTTTGACTTCAAGTCTTCTGTCTTAGAGTTAGGATTGATAGGGGAAATAAATCTCTTTGGCTTTGGAGCTGGCGGGAATGGTCCAAGGTTTTCTCCTTATCTCTTTGGCGGAGTGGCCGTTTTTCGATTTAATCCGCTTACCGAGTATGAAGGGCAGACTGTAGAATTGCAGCCGTTGGGAACAGAAGGGCAGGGAATTGATGGATTCGGTAATGCTTATCGTTTAACGCAGATCTCGATTCCGTTTGGAGCAGGTATTAAATATGCCATCAATGACCATATTAACATTGGTTTAGAAATCGGCTTTCGAAAGACCTTTACGGATTACCTAGACGATGTGAGTGGGGCCTATGTACCTTATGATGTATTACGAGCGAATAACGGTGAACTAGCTGCGGCATTGGGAAATAGAACCGGCGAATTCTTGGGAACAGAACCTGTAGATGTACAAGAAGGAGCATTGCGAGGAAATCCAGGGCGAGATGATTGGTATATGATGGGAGGATTTACCTTGTCGTACACCATATTTAGCGATAGAGGAGGATATGGGAAAGTAGGAAACCGCCGAGGTGGCAAACAATTTGGCTGCCCGACTTTCTAATAGGATACATACAATCCAGTCGCCATCTAGAATGGCAATTTGTTATTAGCATATAGATTTTGAAAAAGCTTGGTAGCCTTATAATTATAAGAGGTTGCTAAGCTTTTTATTGGAGGTACTCCCTAGAGCAGGCTGAGTACCTTTTTTTTATCGCCTCATAGCAGCGCTACGAGGCGATAAAAAAACGAGAGGTGAGGCAAAAAGGGCTTCAAAGAGGCCAGAGAGATATTTTTAAACAACTTCAGTACATAAAAGATAACAAAACGGTTTTTGACGGGATAAATAAATACGTTTAAAAAGGGATAGATCGGAAAGCCTGATCAATGGGGGCAGTTGGTTTAGGGAAGGAGGTAAACGTATTCTTCCTAAGACTCGCTGAGTACTTAATCCTCCTTTGGCGGGCTTTCTCTTGATTCATTCTTGCTAAACTAGGGTCCGAACTCTTTCTCTACCTCTATCTTGCATGGACCATTTAAGGGTTGCGGTCCATTCTCATCTAAATACCAGTGCTCATCCAAAAGTGAAGAATAGCAGATTCTTATTTTAAGCCCGCTTAGCTTTCTTTCGAGTTTTCGAGATTCTGGAGTCCAGCGAACGAAAATTAAGTTTTTCAACTCTTGAGGGGCAATCATTTGATTGCGAAGGTATCCATCCGAACTCATGATATTCCAATTGATATCTTTGGCTTCAGGAGCATAAGTGCTGATCACATCAAACCAATCTTTAAAGAAGACCGAATCATTATAGACCTGATAGGAATGCACCTTGGCCAAGCCATTCCCCGTGTTTTCCAATTGCAAACCAAACCCATCTGCCGTATAGCTCTTTCCAATGTTGAGGTAGGGGAACATGGCAGCTTTCTGCTGTGTACGCATTATTCGCACTTCCTGAACGGAAATATACAAGGCGCAGGCACTCACGAATAGCGCACTTACGGCTACAACCATATTGAGATTGAGTTGCTTAAACCCTTGTAATAGTCGATTGAAGTAATTCAAGTTTAAAGTTTTGTTTGAGTCATTGGAAAAGCCCAGCGCAGCAGAAATAATCTACCGCTACTGAGCAATTTATTATGCTTAATAGATACTTCCAATCCAAAGCCGAATCTTTGGGTCCATATTTTTCTATCTGGACTAATCTATGCTCAATTGCCAATCAACCGTAGAATATGCTCTACCTCCAGATCACGCCCCTCTACTAAGGCTTCAATATTGGGTTGGATTGTAATGTCTGGTTCAATACCCGCGTTTGGTTGGGAAGTATTGGGATAGAACCCAATAAGCGGTATATCAATTTCAACCTTCGAATGAGGCAAGGTTAGATATAAAATCTGCCCACCGGTAATCCCCTGTTGATTTCCGCCGCTGGTCTGTCCAACCACCGTAGCTAATCCATTAGCCTTGACATAATTCACTAAAAAGAAGGTCCCAGAGCTATTGGACGCATCAGCAACTAAATATACTTTCCCTCGGTATGCTTTAGCATTGGGGGACATCTTTTTATCTATTAGGCCTCCTTTCTTAAAGGTGTAAAACCCATCTGGCAAAGATTTTGTTTGGCTAGAAACGTCCTTGAAGTTCTCGTTCCAGGAACTCAAATAGGGTAGTAGATGAGGAGGTACTTTATTGTTTTTCAGCGTTTGCTGGTACGGACCTCTACGGCTTTCCTTGCTGGTCAAATATTTGTATAGTTCTGATTGCACAGCGCTGTCTCCACCTCCATTTCCCCGAATATCCAAAATGAGATTAGGGATATTTTGATTCTTCAGTGTTTGAAATGCCTCCTTTAGAAATGCTCTCCATTTAAGTGTCATTTTCCAAGTAACAAAAGTTCCAATTGTAAGTTTGGCCACTTTGGGATTGATCACCTCAAATTTCCAGTAATCATCATAGGATTCAATTTGCTTCCCAAAGTGTTCTTGTAGTCGATCAAACCGTTCTTTTCGGGAAATGAGTTGTACCTGTATTGTTTTTTCCTTTCCTGACTTGTATCGCTTTACTTTTAATTGAACCATTCCTTCCAACTTATAAATCAGTGGGAAATAGATGTCAAATGCCTCATAGTTATTTGTTCCAAAAACCTGCATATGAAAATACCGCTGCCCCTCATTATTCCCATCACTCTTCATGTAGGGGTAGAGGCTTTTAAGAATGGTAGCACTAGCGTGCCCATTGATACTCATAATTTCATCGCCGGCTGTTAAGTCGCTTTTTTGAGAGAGATTCTGAAACAGTATTATTTTGTTGTCAATAATCCGGAAAGTAAAAGGGACTTTGTTTGCCTTGTCTTTGAAAACGGCTTGTAAACTTGACCCTTGATTCCAAAAATTTCCATAAGTATGACCGCACTGGATCTTAGCCGTAAACTGTGAAATGTGACTATAAACGGTTTCGATATCTTGATCCACATTCAACTTTTCTTTTAAGCTTGCAAAATGCCTACTCATTTCTTTTGGGGTATTGTATTTATGTAGGGCTGGATGCAAGGACTCTAGCGCTTCTTGTAAAATTTGAAAGTCTTTTTGTAGGTCTTTAGCTGGGATTTTAGCTTGAGCCAGTAGGATTGATGGAGAAGATAGACCTAGGAGAAGAAGGCATAATAGGCCTGCCTTCGGGGAATAGAATGAAGTCATTATGATGAACTATTAAATTAGAAGGTAAGTGATTCGTTTGGGAATGGGCTACCGGGAAAGTACCCTTATTGTATGTCCCTATTTGAAGAGTTTAACCAATTGATTCTCATCCTTGGCTTCTATCGTGGTGACTAAGGTTTGATCCTTACCACGGACGATGAAAACTTCAGAGCCGATAGTCCAACGCTCAGACTTGGTTTGTCCTGGGAAGAGAGAAAATCCATAGCTAAAAGAGGAGCCATCCTTCTTGGGGCCAACTACCACAAAACTTTTGCGCCTCCAGGAATTATTCTTGACTTTGAGACTTATATAGCGTGTATCTACTTCTTGGGCTGCTGCTGTTTTGGACAATTCGGCTGCTGCATCGCCCCGTAGAACCCTAGGGGTACCAAGGATTCTTAGTTGTCCTTTCTTATCAATAGAAGTAGTCAGCGTATCTTTGACATTCACAAAAACTGAGCCCCACCCAAGAATACTCACCTCTGCATGAGAGGTTTCGAAATCTATCGCCTCTACTTGGGCACTCTTTACCTTTATTTTGAGGTGATCAACTGTTCCTTGCAACTTGATGGTTCCGATAGCAGCCTTCAGATCAAAATCGGAGCTGTTCATATTTTGTAAAATGGTTTTAGAATGTGCATCATTGGTGAGTTGACGCAGGGCTGCAGCACCTATGGAGACCCTTACCTGATTACTCGGTTCGATCCATTCTTTTTGCTGTAGGTTCATAAACCCATCTAGAGTGCTAAAGTCGATGTGGTCTATCAGATTTTCATCGGTAGTGATAGTGATTTGGTTGTCACCTTTCAAGTTGATGTGGATATTGGCGTTTAAGTTGATTTCAAGACGCTCTACCGCTTCAATCGGGAAAGATTGAGTAACTACGTTTCCATTTCCCTTGATTTGAGCTTGGATTTGAATACTAAATAGTAGTAGGAAAAAAAATAGATTCTTCATATTGGTGATTTCAATTTTGATGATTCAAAACTGTGGAAGAAATGCACCAAAAGCGCCTCAAGAGATGATAAAACGTCTCAAATCACAGATGAGACGTCTCAAATTATCTATAAGACTTTCTTTTCTAGATCGGGAAATACCTTAGCCACTTTACCTAAAAGGTAGTCACCATAGGTACCCTCAAAGCTGTGAACACTGGTTCGATCCCAGCGTTCAGCCGAATCGTCAAGGGCAAAAGGTATCTGACTGAGGTCAATAGCCTTAATTTCGGCTTCGAAATTTGGATCAAAGAAGAAAGGAAAGGATAAACGATCTTTTTTCGAACTATTGAGTACTCTATGTGGGGTAGATTTATATAGACCTTTCGTCAAACGATCGAGCATATCACCGATGTTACACACAAAAGTATTGGGAACGGGTGGAGCGTCAATCCATCGTGATTGAGACTTCACCTGGAGACCGCCAGCATCATCTTGTTTCAGTATAGTTAATACCCCGTAATCTGTATGCTCACCTACTCCCCAGAGCTGTTGTTCGATGGCATGATCGGGAGGATCGGGATAATTGAAAATACGAAATAAAGTCAGGGGATCTCCTGTGTAGTTTTTATGAAAAAAGCCAGCTTCTAGTCCAAGGCTCAACGCAATCCCCTTCATCAATAAGTGGCCCAATTCAGTCAATTTATCCATGTATTCCAGGACAGTTTGACGGAATTCAGGCCTGCCTGTGGGAAATAGATTCGGTCCATGCAAAGGAAGACCTGCTTTTACCCGAGGGTCATCCGGGGCCAATTCAATCCCAAAATAAAGGCCCTCCTTAATGTCTGGTTTCCCGGAGGTGAGTTCACCCCCGACGGGAAAATAACCCCGCCATGCTTTACCTGCCAAAGCCATTGGGATTTCATTTTTGACGGCTACATCTTGTGCAAAAAAAGCTTTGCTTTGCACTTCAAGCCGCTCTTGTAAATCCTCACTCACCCCATGACCAATGATGTAAAAAAAACCATAGGTCCGGCAAGCTTGCCCAATTGCATCTGCAACGGATTGTTGCTCGGCAGTAGCATGAACTAAAGCAGAAATATCTATGATAGGAACACGGTTCGCAGGCTGTTGCATGTTTAAATGAATTCTTGTGGATAAACTTATTAAAAATAGTTTAATTACCACAAAAATCAGTAAGCCTGCTAACTCCTTTTGCCCTTTCTGGTAAGAAAATTGCTTCGAAAAACGAGGAGTTTCTTTTTCTACAAATAGCTGTAGCAATACGGTCTGTTTTGCACCAAAATTGAACCAAGAGACGACCTGCTACTGGTTCACCGACCTTTACTATGAAATCCTACGGCTATACATCACGATGTAGGACCGAGAACTCGGATGTCGTACATAAATACACGAAAAATCTCACCTATTGGCATGGCTAGGTAGATATTGTCTCGCTGGGACAGGTCAATTGGTTAAGCTTGAAATCGTAAGAGCTTGCCTGTGGGGATGCCGACTCTTTTATGGCTATAGTTCCGACACAAGCTAGATCGATCACCCCACTACCTCCACCAAATCCAAAATAGCCCTATTGATCTGATTGCGCTGAAGTTGGGCATCTTCTAAAGAGATGATGCCTTCAATAATGGCATTCTTCAAGGTATTGGCTCTATTAGCCACCATCGCCACTGTTTCCTCCTGTGCTCCTGCGGCATGGCCTTGTAGTACTTCTAAAGCGATTGAAGTCTCGCCCATACTAATGGCTTCCAATATTTGAATTTTGAGTTCGTCTTTGTTTTTCATTTGGGGCTTCTCTCGCCGCCGAATCAACTGAATAAAAGTGTCCGACAAGGAATGGTCTTTGGTCTCCGCGGCATGTTGAATCAGCCGCTCTCGGAGCAGCATAGCATCATCATATTTCAGCTTGTAGGCGAGTAGAAAATAGACACCACGGAAGCGTGGATCATCGAGATGTTTTTCACACAATTTGGGATGAGCCAAGAATTCTTGGGTGAGGAAGTAATCCATAATCTTATCATGGCGGAAATACCATTGCTTGACTGACTTTTCTTGGCCTTCCATTTGCACCTGCCGAGAGATCACCATCTTCCAGCGCTCCATGGACAGCATCTCTTTCGGGAATGCTTCGTGGGGTATTTCTGGCTTATCATTGATGCGCATTTTATAGACGGCTTCGGAGAATGCTCCTAATGGAAACTCATTACTTAGGTTGTTGACTTTATAGGAAGCCGCCATCAGCTCGTATTGTTGTTGCTGAAGATCGAGTAAGGAGGGCGTTTCACCTCTGGCGATGAGCTGAGCGACTAAAGCCAAATCCATGGGATTGGACAAAATATGGCGATTGGCCTTAAGCGTTTCCTTATCGAGTTCACTACGGAAAGCGGCTTGCAAATAGGCTTTGCCATGTTTTTGATAGGCGGATTCAGGAATGAGATCTCCTTGCTCCAGGTAGGGATAGCGAGAAAGGAGAAAGGCTTCGATTTGTGGTTCGCTTAAAGGGCGTAGCTCATAGCGTTTGGCAGAGGAGGGCGGCTCCCATTCCATCGGTTGAGAAGTAAGTAACAAATTGCCCTTGAAATACCTTTCAATTTCAAGCGTGAGTTGCGCACAGGCTCTAGCACTAATCTCATTCAGACCATCAATGAGTATATCAATGGCGCCTGCATAGATGAGTTGTTGTAAAAAATTGGGATCGGCCGCCGCGCCATGTACTTTTTGTTGAATAGCCGGAATTAAGCCAGTAGTACATTTACTAGCCGGAAGATAGGCAATAATGCGTTTGGAAGAGGCGGCTACATTGCGCAAAAACATGGTTTTGCCTAAGCCCGATTCTCCCTGCAATAAAATCTGCCCCTTAAGCGGATGAAGGGCTTTGGCAACGGCTAGCTTCTTTTTATCTCTAGTCGAATACACTTCTGAATTAGGGAAATACTCGGCTTTCTGCCAATTGGAGGGAAAGGCTTCTGCCAAAAGTACCTCCTTGAAAGGGGCAAACAAACGTTGGCGCAAGAAGGGAATCCAGGTAATGAGAAAACTAACGTATCCCAAACCCAACCATTTTCTCATTTTCGGGTTCCAGAAGAATATAGCCTGAATCATAGGAGAATAGGGGTAGACGAAAAGCAGTAACAACCAGAAAATAGCGTGAATGCTAATGGCCAAGGTCAATCGATAGAACCAATTTTTAGATTGAATGGAACGGATCACTCCTCGCACATAGTCTGCTTTCGTAGGATTAGCTTCCTGAATGATGCCCCATCCTTTTTGGAGACTTACAATGTCTTTTGCTCTCCACTGCTTTTCAGCTGCTTTGATCAATTCTGGAAGGGCTTTTCCCACTTCTTCTTTGAAGATAGGCAAAGTATCCATTGCCGACTCCAGGCCAATAATCAAATTCAATGTCTTTTGTGCTTCCTTTAGAGGAATTTCAGCGGGGTATTTACTGGGCCTGCAAAGCCACTTCAGTAAAAAGATTATTGTATCATTTCCTCCGGATATTTCATACAGCGGAACACGAGATTCATAGCTATCTTCTCGAAATTTGTCATCGTCTTTCAATAAGGCTTGATTAGCCACTATGGGAAAGGCTTGATACCAAATTGCTATGCTGGCTTCATACATATTTTGCCAGGCAGTGCGACGCACGTAGCTATCATGATCTTTGAGTAAGGGTGAAATTTGTTGAAGAATCGCACCCGATAGCACGGATTGACTGCCCAGTGTCTGAGCTGCACTGCGACGCACGTTGCTGTTTTTATCTTTGAGTAAAGGGATGATCTGTTGAAGAATCGCATCCGACGGCACGGACTGACTACCCAATGCGTAAGCTGCATCGCGACGCACCTTGCTGTCTTGATCTTTGAGTAAGGGGACGATTTGTTCAAGATAAGCCTTGGACAGTGATGCTTGACTGCGCAGTGCTAAAACCGCATCGCGACGCACGCTGCTGTCTTGATCTTTGAGTAAGGGAGCGATTTGTTGAAGAACCGCATTGGGTAGCGATGCTTGACTGCTCAGTGCTAAAGCCGCATAGCTACGTACGCTGCCGTTTTGATCTTTGAGTAAGGGGACGATTTGTTGAAGAACCATATCGGGCAGCGATGCCTGAATGCCCAATGCTAAAGCTGCAATGTGACGTACTCCGTCGTCTTGATCTTTGAGTAAAGGGACGATTTGCTGAAGATAAGCTTTGGACAGTGATGCTTGACTACCCAAGGCTTCAGTCGCAATGTGACGTACTCCGTCGTCTTGATCTTTGAGTAAAGGGACGATTTGTTGAAGAACCGCATCGGGCAGCGATGCCTGACGGCCCAGTGCGTAAGCTGCAGCGCTACGTACCGTGCTGTTTTGATCTTTGAGTAAGGGGACGATTTGTTGAAGATAAGCCTTGGATAGTGATGCTTGACTGCGCAGGGCCTCAACCGCAAAACTACGTACCGTGCTGTTTTGATCTTTGAGTAAGCGTAAGATTTGTTGAAGATAAGCCTTGGACAGCGATGCTTGACGGCCCAGTGCCTTAGCCGCAAAGCTACGTACGAATCTGTTTTGATCTGTAAGTAAGCTTAAGATTTGTTGAAAATAAGCTTTGGACAGCGATGCTTGACTGCCCAATGCCTGAACCGCATAGCTGCGTACGTCGCTGTCTTGATCTTTGAGTAAAGGGACGATTTGTTGAAGAACCGCATCGGACAGCGATGTTTGATTGCCTAGTGCCTCAGCTGTATGGCGACGCACATAGCTGTCTTGATCTTTGAGTAAAGGGGCGATTTGTTGAAAATAAGCTTTGGACAGCGATGCTTGACTGCCCATTGCGTAAGCTGCATAGCGACGCACGTCGCTGTCTTGATCCTTGAGTAAAGGGACGATTTGTTGAAGATAACCATCAGACAGCGCTGCTTGGCTGCCCAGTGCCTCAACTGCATAGCGACGCACGTTGCTGTTTTGATCTTTAAGTAAAGGGATGACTTGCTCAAGATAGGCATCTGATAGAGAGGACTGATCGCCGAAAGCGTTCAATGCTGCAATGGCTTGAAATTGATGATTGCTATCTATATGAGAAGCGATAGTTGCTAGGATAGCATCAGGTAGAAGTCCGCCCCAAGGAGATTCATCTAGCCGATTTAAGGCCTGAGTCCTGATCGTCGCTGAGGAATCCCGTAGGGCTGCCAAGAGGCCGTATAGTTGCCGCTCTGTAGGAATAGAGTCTTGTTTGAAATGTTCAAAGACGTTCAAGCTTTGAGCAGGTACGCTTTGTGGTAAAGAAAAGAACATAAAAAACCATAGAAGCCTACTTAACAGACGCCTCAAATCCCTTCTTTTCCCCAAAATACGATTGAGTACAGCTTGCCATAGCCAATATGGTTCTACTGTATGAACTTGATTACTGACGATCTTTCTAAGTAAGATGGGTGTCTTATTCTTGTCAATACGATTAAAGGCTTGTTGGTGGGTAAGGTATTGTAGTAAACTCATATTCCTACAGACTTGATGTTGGTCTACGAACATGTTTGACCAAATCTCAATTGCCTCTGAGCGGCAAATTTTGTTTTATGCTGCGTTAGATTTTCCGCCGAATTGCCCGCATCTATCTGGTTGCGGCAGCGAGACAGGTTCGACTGCAAAATCTGCCTTGCCTAAAACAAAACTTGCTCGCTTCTACCTGGCTTACGCCGAGTAGACAGGCCCTGCTAATCAGCTCTGGTCAAACGTGTTCTTAAAGCTAATAAATAATCCAGGGAATGAAATGGGAAATCAGCTAAGGTCAGTAATGAACTATTGAATAGAGTGAGTGGGCAAGGGAGGCGGAACCATTAAGAGATGCCAGAGAAGGATTTCAAAACGACTGATCCAGTATTACCGCCTCTCGCAGCAGTTTAACAATAGCTGCCTCATCAATCTCTTGCGGTGATTGATAGATTTTATAAAATATTTTCTTGTTGGTGCCATGAATGAGGTATTGATCCTCATCCGGTAATCGATATCCTTGCCAGAAGCCGAGTAAAACGCCACTTTTTATACCTCCCCTCGGGATCGTGGAAGGCCAAACAATACAAATGCCTCTATTTCCATAAAAGAAGGGCACATTGTATGATATTTTTTCCTGGCAATAACTGGGAAGGTTATCAAGAATAATCTGTCTTAGAATATCAACTAAAATACGCTCCTCTTCCGGTAGAATCTCGAAGAGTTGTAGGAGTGATTGAATACGGATAGTAGGTCTTCGTTTCATGTTGAGTAAGCTCGTTATTGGGAAAAGTGCCTGTAAACTAATTCTTAACAGGGGGATGTACTATTTTCCTAAAGACTTTCCGTAGTTTAAGTGCATGCTTGGTATCCGCTGTTGTCAAAAAGATGGAGTACCAAACAAATAATAAAGATAACAGACTTATTTATCACTATTGAAGACCCATAAATCGTATTTCAATGTTGCATGATGATCGCCTATCTTTTCTCTTAAACCGAAGCCGGCATCGCCGGGATTTCCTCCGGACAGGCCTTTACTCAATGGCCGCTTGGCCTCTGCTGGTGGGGCATCCATTACAGTCTCTAATTCAAAAACGAACAAGTTTTGCCGACTACCCTTTCAAGTTGGGGGTGGCTTCCGGTGACCCCTCTGCGGATGGCTTCGTGCTCTGGACTCGGCTGGCCCCAAAACCGATGGAGGATGGGGGCATGCCTTTGGTGAACGTCGCGGTGGATTGGCAGGTTTCTAAGGATGAGAAAATGTCGAAGGTTGTAGCAAAAGGACAAACCATAGCTACGCCAGAATTAGGGCATTCAGTGCACATCGAGGTGGAAGGCTTGGAAGCGGATCGCTGGTATTATTATCAGTTTAAGTCTGGAGGGGAATTAAGTCCTGTCGGCCGGACTCGCACAGCCCCGGCTAAGGATGCTATGATGGACAAGTTTCAGTTTGCTTTTGCTTCCTGTCAGCATTTTGAAACGGGCTATTATACTGCCTATGAACATATGCTAAAAGAACCCTTGGACCTCGTCGTTCACCTGGGAGACTATATCTATGAGTATGCGGGGAAAGATGGTCGAGTCCGGAAACACCTTGGGGCCGAAATTAATAGTGTAGATGATTACCGTCGTCGGCTATCTCAGTATAAGATGGATCCGGCCTTGCAAGCTATGCACGCTGCCGTTCCCTGGATTTTAACATGGGATGATCATGAGTTTGATAATAACTACGCAGATGCTATCTCGGAAGAGCCTGGGATTGCCAAAGCAGCTTTTTTGAAGCGGAGAGCTAGTGCCTACCAAGCATACTATGAGCATATGCCATTACGTAAGGCTGCAATCCCTCGTGGACCGGATATGAAACTCTATCGGAACGTAAAGTTTGGGCGACTGCTGGAGTTTGATGTGTTGGATACACGCCAATATCGGAGCGATCAGCCTTGTGGAGATAAAAGTGGACCATTGTGTGAGGGGGCTTTTGATCCCAAGGCAACCATGATGGGACGAAAGCAGGAACGCTGGCTGGCCAAACAACTCCGTCGTTCGAAAGCAGAATGGAATGTGTTAGCACAACAAGTCATGATGGCCAAAATTGATCGAGATGCGGGAGAAGGCAAACGCTTTTCGGTAGATCAATGGCCAGGGTATGATGCTAGCCGAAAGAAATTAATGGAATTCTTGGGAAGGGATACGGTCTCAAACCCAATTGTCTTGACAGGAGATATTCATTCTAATTGGGTCAACGAATTAAAAGTCGATTACGATCGGGAAGAAGCGAAAACGGTAGCAGCCGAATTCGTAGGAACGTCTATTACCTCCGGTGGTGATGGCACATTTGAACCCAAGAATCTCGAAGGGCTGATGCATGACAACCCCTGTTTGAAATTCCATTCTCGTGAACGAGGGTATGTAACATGCACCGTTACGCCTAAAATATGGAGAAGTGATTATCAGGCAGTGGAATACGTGACAAAGCCGGGAGCACCGCTGTTAACCCGTGCTAGTTATGTGGTGGAAAATGGAAGAAGGGCTGTGGAAAAAGCATAATATACTAGCTAATCGACCATCTTATTCTCCCGCCCTGAGTTGTTTGCTGCTGATTTTCATTCAGCCAGATAACAACCCAGGGTAGGGGAGATGTAAGAAGAAGTATTGTAGTGATACGAGCACTTATTTACGGACACAACGGCAGGCAAAGGCACGACTGGTTTTGATGGCGCTGGCCTGGATATTTCGAGCAAAACTTTCTCTCCATGCTCTTACTCCGTCTTGTTCTGTAGAACTCCAGAAATAATTCTCAGTATTGAAGTTATCTAACGCACCTCCATTACCGATTTGCTCATCAATGGCCTTCAGTTCTCCCAAAGCAGGTAAATACCAGTCATCATATCCAAAGGCAATTAGATCTGTACATATTTTAGCCGCATAATTACCTTCACCTAGCTCGGCTACAATTTGTGACGTATTATTTTCTCCATTTAAGTCTGCGGATGCTGCGCCTCTCCCCGGTTTATTTGCTAAAGCTGGAATGTCGGTGCAATCGAGACACCAAGGTATCCCTGTTGCTTGGGTCTCTGGATGCACATAGAGTGTAGTACCATCTGGCAAAGTAACCTGAAGTGGGCCATAAGGATCTATTTTGGGTATGACAATGGGGTTACATGGGTCATCTGGGGCAGTGGCTCCCATCATACCGGAAATTGCGTTGGGGGAGCACCTGGAGTTATCTCTATAGAGGTACCAAAAGTTGCCACCAATATGGGCCATCGAGTATTCACGAGCATTGGCCTCCCCTTGAGAAGTTTGCTTAACCCAACAACCACAGTCAAGGTTTTCATTTTCATCATGATCATTGGTGTATCGATAAATTCCAAGTAGGTCACCTTTATTGGCAAGGCTAGGGATATAGGACATAGATACTTTTACCTCGTTAAAAGGCAAGCCAGAATCTCCTTGGCTGATGCCCTGCTTAGGAGCTAATAAGAGAAGGCCACACAGAATTTGAAGTAGCGGTAGCTTAAAGGTGTAGAAGGAAATGTTTTTAGTCATGATTTTAGGTTTAAATTGGCATAAAATGACAAGCCTTATTCGATGTGATTTCCATCGTAAGGTTTTATGAGAATACGGCAATTAAAGACTGATAATTTAAACGGAGTGAGATACTCGAAATACCATTTGAATAATCTAAAAATATCCCATTTTGCTGGTGCTTTTACGGACAAATTTTCTGTTCTGTTCTTAGTGTTGGATTATATTTTGCCTCAATATTAATCTTTAAATACCTGTTAATGAGAGCCGTATGTGTAATTTTCAAAATATATGTGTTCGGTTGAAAACAATCTATTTGCAGCTAGTACTTTATTATTTAAATAGTATTTGTAAATAAATGCCATGGCATCGAACTTTTTACCTACATAAAGGCTTATTAAGCAAGGATTGTATTTTCACTCCGCTCCAAACCTAAAGCATTCACAACACTCTATGCAGAACAATGAGCCGTCTCAGCCTTTCACGCCCTACCAAAAATTGATAGTGGCGGTAATCACCTTTTTACAATTTACAATCGTCTTGGACTTTATGGTGCTATCACCATTGAGCGCCATACTTTTGGACGAATTAAATATCACAACCGCGCAGTTTGGCCTAGCTGTCTCAGCCTACGCTTTTAGTGCAGGTATATCTGGCGTTTTAGTAGCTGGATTTGCTGATAAATTTGATCGTAAGCGCCTACTACTTTTCTTCTATCTGGGCTTTATTGTCGGAACTTTCTTCTGTGGTTTTGCACCTAATTATGACTTCTTGTTATTTGCTCGGATCATTACCGGGCTATTTGGAGGTGTGATCGGGGCGGTGTCTTTTGCCATCATTACGGATCTTTTTCCATTAGAAAAGAGAGGGGAAGTAATGGGGTATGTGCAAATGGCATTTGCTGCTAGCCAAGTATTGGGCATTCCGTTGGGTTTATACATGGCTAATATTTGGGGATGGCATTCACCTTTTCTTTTAATTGCTGGCATTAGTTCTTTGGTATTTATTTTGATTGCGATTCAGATGCGGCCAGTTAATGCACATTTAGCGTTGAAGTCCACGATTTCGCCTATTCGACATCTCATCCGTACCATCAACAAACGGCCCTATTTTAAAGCATTTATGGCTACCATCTTCCTGGCAACAGGAGGGTATATGCTCATGCCTTTTGGAGCAGCTTTTAGTGTAAATAACCTAGGTATCCGTTTGGAAGATCTTCCGATGGTCTATATGATAACGGGGATTTTTACATTGATGAGTGGCCCTTTACTGGGTAAACTGAGTGATAAGGTCGGTAAATATAAGGTCTTCTTTTGGGGTTCACTCTTGACTATGGTCATGATATTGATCTATACCAATCTGGGTATTACCCCGCTGTGGTTGGTGATTGTACTCAGTTGTATTGTTTATGTAGGAGTAACTTCCAGAATCATTTCCAGTTCGGCTTTGATGACAGCTGTGCCAGAAGTAGAGGATAGAGGTGCTTTTATGAGCGTAACCAGTTCGATTCAACAGTTGTCGGGCGGGATTGCAGCAGCATTGGCGGGAATGATCATTTTTCAGGAGGAAAGTGGTTATTTGCAGCATTATCCGACACTAGGGATCGTCGTTGCGGTAAGTATGTTGTTGACGATTGCCTTGATGTATATGGTACATCGATATGTGCAGCGGAAAGAAAAAGCCCCCAAGGTATCTTGATCTTGAGGGCTTGGTTTCTGTATATCTTACTGCTTGCTGAGCAAGTCTCGAATTTCAGTTAAGAGATCCTCGGCGGTTGGGCCTGGAGGGGGAGCTGGCGCTTCAGGTTCTTTATTGCGTTCCTGCATTTTATTATAAGTGCGAACCAACATGAAGATGATAAAAGCGATGATTAAGAAGTCAATGACTTTCTGAATGAAAGCTCCGTAGCGAATCGAGACGGCTTCTTTGACGACTTCCCCTGCTTCATTGGTTTCTGCTTCTTGCAATACCATAGCTAGATCGGAAAAATCTACTCCCCCCATGGCCATACCGATAGGAGGCATGATGACGTCATTAGTGAAGGAAGTAACGATAGCGCCAAAGGCACCTGCTATAATCACAGCAACGGCTAATTCTAGCACATTCCCCTTCATGATGAAATCTCTGAATTCCTTTAACATAGTTGTGTTTTTAAGTTGATGCAAAAATCCTAGTAGATCTTACAAGGCGGAAGATCTATTTTTGTTTGTTAGAAGGCTGATCTACAGATAGATCAGTGCCACAACAATAAAAATACGATTCTACTCCTAAAATACAAATACGGATGGGTTGACCGCCGAAGGGAAAGGGATAAAAGGGGCAGTTTGGGTGAGGAATGTCAATGGAAAATGTAAAAGCCCCCTGAAGAAGGACTTCAGAGGGCTTTGGTTATACTTGTTCTGGCGCTAGCTTATGCTGCACCCAATTCTTCTCGAATCTTATTCAAAGCAGAACCTGCTCTTACCCAATCAATTTGAGCTTGATTGTAAGTGTGAGCCACTTCAAATGAGTCTGAACTTCCATCATTATGCGTCAGCTTGATCGTCAATGTTTTCCCAGGAGCCATGTCCTCAAATCCTTCTATTGAGATCACATCATCTTGTCTTACTTTATCGTAATCATCGACATTTACAAAGGTCAAGGCTAACATACCTTGCTTTTTCAAATTCGTCTCATGAATACGAGCAAAAGACTTCACGATAACCGCAGTCACACCTAAGAATCGAGGTTCCATGGCGGCATGTTCTCTAGAAGAACCTTCTCCATAGTTTTCCTCGCCAAAGACAACAGTACTGGTGCCCGCAGCCTGATATTTTCTTGCACTATCAGGTACGGCCATAAACTCAGCCTCAGTAGCATTATCAACATAATTAGCTACAAGGTTCGTTTTTTCGCTGAAGTAGTTGACGGCTCCAATCAAGCAGTTATTGGAAATGTTCTCAAGGTGACCTCTGTACCTCAACCAAGGTCCTGCCATAGAAATATGATCAGTGGTACACTTTCCTTTGGCCTTGATCAACAGTCTCATGTTTTGAACCTGCTCATTGCTTAATGGAACGAAAGGCGTCAAAAGCTGAAGTCTTTCGGAATCTGATTGTACCACAACTTCGATCTTACTACCATCTTCCGCAGGTGCATGAAATCCTCTGTCTTCCACATCGAATCCTTTAGGCGGAAGTTCAAAGCCTGTTGGTTCGTCAAGCATTACCTCTTCACCAGCTTCGTTTACCAACTTATCGGTAACAGGATTGAAATCTAATCTTCCTGCAATTGCAATTGCCGCTACCATTTCAGGAGAAGCAACAAACGCATGCGTGTTAGGATTTCCGTCCGCTCTTTTCGCAAAGTTTCTATTGAAAGAATGGACGATAGAGTTCTTCGGTGCGTTCTTTGGATCGCTATACCTGGCCCACTGTCCAATACAAGGTCCACATGCGTTTGTAAATATTTTGGCATTCAGGTTTTCAAAAACGGCTAATATACCATCACGAGCTGCTGTAAATCTAACCTGTTCTGATCCAGGGTTGATTCCAAACTCAGCTCTTGTTTTTAGTCCTTTATCTAATGCCTGTTGAGCAATCGAAGCTGCTCTGGTCAAATCTTCGTAAGAAGAGTTGGTACAAGACCCGATCAACCCCCATTCTACCTCGAGTGGCCAATCATTTTCAGTGGCCGCTTTGGTCATATCTCTGCCCGCTTCCGTTGAAAGGTCTGGTGTAAAAGGACCATTCAAACGTGGCGTCAATTCAGAGAGGTTAATTTCAATAACCTGATCAAAATATTTATCAGGATCAGCATAACATTCAGCGTCAGCTGTCAAGTGTTCTTGAATGGCATCCGCCAAATCTGCGATTTCAGCTCTTTCAGTTGCTCTTAAATATCTTCCCATGGACTCATCATAACCGAAAGTAGAAGTTGTCGCGCCAATCTCGGCACCCATATTACAGATTGTACCTTTGCCCGTACAACTCATGGAGAGTGCACCTGGACCAAAGTACTCTACAATGGCTCCAGTACCTCCCTTCACCGTCAAAATATCAGCAACTCTAAGGATTACATCCTTTGGCGAAGCCCAACCCGATAGCTTACCGGTCAACTTCACACCTATCAATTTGGGCATTTTTAACTCCCAAGCCATTCCGGCCATCACATCGACAGCGTCCGCACCGCCTACACCAATAGCGACCATTCCGAGTCCACCAGCGTTTACCGTGTGAGAATCGGTACCAATCATCATTCCACCTGGGAAAGCATAATTTTCTAGCACTACCTGATGGATGATACCAGCACCTGGTTCCCAGAACCCTATACCGTATTTGTCTGAAACGGACTCTAAGAAATTAAATACCTCATTAGAAGTATTGATTGCCGCTTGCAAATCTCTATCTGCTCCTAATTTAGCCTGGATCAAGTGATCACAATGCACCGTTGAAGGAACAGCCACCTTGTCCTTGCCCGCCATCATAAACTGTAGCAAGGCCATTTGAGCTGTAGCATCCTGCATAGCCACACGATCGGGCTGGAAGAAAACGTACGCATCCCCACGTGGATGATCCTGTAGTGGCGAGTCGGGATGAAGGTGAGAATAAAGAATCTTTTCAGCTAGGGTTAAGGGGCGGCCCAACGCTTTTTTAGCCTCGGCTATTTTGCCTGGTAAGGCATCATAGTGAGCCTTAATCATATCGATATCGAAAGGCATAAACTGCTTTTTTTGATTAATGATGGATTATCTGCTGATAGTGAAATCTAGCCATGAAGTTGAAGACAGATTCCTGTTGCCCCGAGTAAATCAAGTTTTGGGTCTAACTGAACTCGATATTGCATCGAGATTTTTCGAGAAGCATAGCAGCGCTACACACCAAGAAAAAGCTAAAGAACAGGCCCAAAAGGCGGTTTTGGCAGGCCAGCGAGGAGGCTGAAAACAGCTTCGCTACTAAAAAGTCAACAAATGTAAAAAACTTAGAGACTGTTTTGAAATGTGTGCTGAGAATTATTATGATGTATTTTTCCATTAGTCGAAGCTCTTTTTGATGTGAATAGCCTTAGCTATTGACCGGAAAAAAGCTGAAGAATCATGAAAAAAGACGCGTAAGAAAATTAGTGACATGTGTCAAAACAGTCTCGTATGTTTTATTGCCAATATTGTATATAAATCCCATTTGGATTCTAGGGGAGGATGAGGACTTTTCCCTACCCTCGCCTATACATCTAATGCTTTTTACAAGTCTACTTATAAATACTACAATCCAGACTGGATTCTGTTCTATTCCTCACAGGAAAGCTGCAAATAAATCAGCATTCTATTTCCGATAAGCCTATCTTTGCGCCAAATTTTGTATCCAGTGGACTTTATTCTGCAATGTTTCTGCATTGGAGTAAAGCTAAGTATTGAAAACGAATAGTAATGGCTTATAAACGCCTTGTCGTCAAGGTTGGAACCAATGTGTTGGCCCGGGAAGACGGCTTATTAGATATCACGAGCATCAGCCAATTGGTAGATCAGATTGCTGCATTAAAGCTGATGGGAGTGGATGTAATCCTAGTCTCTTCCGGTGCAGTGGGAGCGGGGAGGAGTATGATGGAAATTCCAGAAGGACTCAATAAGGTGGTACGACGGCAGGTGCTCTCTGCTATTGGGCAGGTGCGATTGATGGAGATTTATCGACAATTATTTTCTAATCAACAGCTTTTCTGTGCTCAGGTATTAGCGACGAAAGAGGATTTTCGGGACCGACAACATTATATCAATATGCAGAATTGCTTTTTAGCCCTGCTGAGAGATCGGATTATCCCAGTCGTGAATGAAAATGATGTTGTCGCCGTTACCGAGTTGATGTTTACGGATAATGATGAGTTGGCTGGGCTCGTTGCCGCGATGACCAATGCTGATGGTTTAGTCATATTAAGTAGTGTGCAAGGCGTGTTCGATGGACCTCCAGATGATCCGAATAGCCAAGTTATTCCAGAAATTGATCCACAGGACAAGAAATGGCAAAAGGTTATTCAACCCTCGCGTTCCTCTTTCGGTCGAGGAGGTATGCACACCAAGTTTCGCATTGCTCAGAAAGCAGCTAAAGTAGGGATTCCCACTTTTATAGGAGATGGACGACAACCGTCCGTATTACTAGATTTGGTAAATGGGAATTTCACAGGCACCCGCTTCACACCCCAATCAGAGTTGTCCAATGTGAAGAAGTGGATAGCTTATAATGAGTTGCCACAGAAAGGAGCTGTATTTATTAATCGAGGAGCTGAAGCTGTACTACGATCCACGGACAAAGTATCCAGTTTGTTACCTGTCGGCATTGTGCGTATCGAAGGGACCTTTGAAAAAGGAGACCTGTTGCGTATCCTCAATGAGGAAGGGAAAGGCATTGGTTTGGGCATAGCGCAGTATGGTGCGGAAAAAGCGCAGCAGCACTTGGGCCAACAAGGGAAGAAAGCTTTGGTGCACTATGATTATTTGGTTATTGACTAAGAATGAGGCACAAATAAAAAACCTTCTTCGACAAGTCTCATGGACAGTCATAAAATGAGATGAATAAGCGCCATAGGAAGCGTTGAATTTCATTTTATGACTGTCTCGAAACACGAGATCTGTTAAAGAACCATAAAAAACAAAACTATACTTCCTCTTTTTTTGCCATACTGTGTTTACAAAAGCCTTCCAGGTGAAAACCGGGACAAGCTATGTGGTTAGACTATACTCGACTTCAAAAACAATTTTGACATTTGACTCCTTTATCATAATGGTACTAATTTACTATATTAAAAGATTATTAATTAAATAGTAAAGAATGGCCAAGGAAACAATATTGTCAGATCCTGAATTCTATGACTTCTTTAAGTTAGTAGGAGGTTACTTATTGGCGATTGATAAAGATGAATCCAAGCCGGAGAAGATACAACTAGGAAAGTATGAATTCGATTTTGAAACATACCTCGATGAAGATCTTAAAGTGGAGTTGGCAGCTGGGGGAATAGAAGGTAATGAGAAGCTTAATCTGAATGCTATTGAGGTATTAAAAATGATGTGCGGATTTATTGCTCAAAATCTGGGAGTGAGCATTCTGGTGGGTAAGCGCTTTGCAAACGAAACCTTTGCTAAAAAGGTAGAGCTTTTGAAAGCTCAGGATTTTCAGTTTTTAATCGTTTATGTAGCTAATTTAACATGGATTATTGATCAGTTTGTGGTTCATAAAGATGGAAATGGAGTTATAGTAAACCCTAAAAACATGTCATTCCCTGATGCTACAATAGGGATTGATTTTAGGAAAGGCTTGGGGTGTACAGTCTTTTTCAATGAAGAAGATCGTGAAACAATATCAAACCGGCCGCCAATGGATACATATACCCCCAAATATGGTCCATGTAACTCGGGAGATCTGAGCTTGGCAAATAACATTGACCCTAATCCTCAGAAAGATTTTGATGGGGATAAATTAGATATTGCCATTAGAGGCGTTTTTAAACCTATATGGACAAAGAGTAGAGGAACCAAAGCGGTTGTAATTGTACACAAAGGCAAGCTTATTCGGGAGGTGTACAACAATAAAGATGCAGCGCCTGTGTACAAGATTCCTGAGCCAAGAGATGACGTTGGCCCCTATACGCCATTGATGGGGTGGTCTATGACTAAAAGTGTGATCAATGCTATATTGGGTGCTATGATTCATGAAGGTAAATTTAAGAACGATAAGCAACTGGATATTCAGCAGTTCGCAGCTAAAAATAAAGAGAATAACCCCGGAATTCCCGATGGTCAAATTGTGGAAAACTTCCTCAAAACTGTGAAGATTGCAGATTATCTTGATTTAGGCCCTGGTGCGGAAACCATTACTTTAAATGATCTACTGAGAATGGTTAGTGGCTTGAAATGGAAAGAAGATAAGCTTCCCTTTCATGTCATGCAAATGGTTTACGGACATGGCGATATGGCTGCTTATGCTGCGAGGCTTGGGGTTGCTAACCCTCCTAATCTAGCACATAATTATTCTTCTGGAGATTCCAACCTGATCGCAGCTGTCATGAAGGCTTGTTTTGAAAAGGAGAATGTTGATCCACTAAAAGCATATTGGGAATTTGCTCACACGCATCTTTTTGAACCCACTGGAATGTGTAATACCATTTTGCAAGCGGATCTTTCGGGTACCTTCGTTGGGTCATCCTACTGTATCGCTTCTGCCCGAGACTGGGCCCGATTTGGATTATTGTATTTCAATAAAGGGGAGGTTGTGCGTACGGGGAAGCGCATATTGCCTAAAGGATGGGTGGCCTATTCTCAATCTTTAGGTAAAAATGCAGGTGGAGAAGATTTAAGCCCGGTGTATGGGGCACATTTCTGGCGGAATATCCCGAATGGGGACACCAATGACAAGAATAAAGAAACTGGCTATAAAGGTGTTCCTGTAGGAATGTACTACGCCCGGGGCTTATTTGGGCAACGAGTTTTTATCGTTCCTGATAAAGAATTGATCGTAGTAAGGATTGGTAATAGAGATGAAATTGGATTAAAACGGTTTTTGAAAAATGTTGTAGCTCTATTTTAGGGCACAGAGTAGTCTAACGTTTTCTACGGTTGGTGAAAACAGTCTTTTGTAAGCCAGTGAAGCAATTTCTATGGACCTTTTCTATTTACTCCACCCTCACCATTTTACGCGTCGCCTTTCCCCAAGGGGTTTCAATACTGTAATAATATATACCTGGTGCCCTAATATCTACTTCCAATTCAGATTTCCCTGCGGGAAAGCGTCCTTCTTCCTGCCAAACCAATTGCCCCAGCTGACTATATACTTTAAGATTGATGGGAGCAGCAGCGGATAATTGGAAAGGAATGATGGTGGTATGTTGAAATGGATTGGGCCGATTTTGCCCCAATTGAAAAAACTCATTGTTGACATTAACTATATCAACAAGATCATCTACGAGGAGTTGGACCACGCCCTCCTCCAATGCTTCATTGAAGTAGGAGGCTGCCAAGTCTCGAGTGGATATTTCCATTTTGGACTGGCGATCATTGATCTTTTGTTTGGCAATCAACTGTAAACTGAATAATACATCGCCATCGGCAAGAGAATGTGGTTGCCCTAGTAGGTCTAGCCAGATTACCCTAAGTATACCTTGTTCGAGTCCATCGGTGCCAAAGTGCTCCATGGTCATTACTTCGAGATCTCCTAAACTAATATCATGGTAGGTTAGGGCAAAGGTGTCGATGAGAAACTCAAACTGAACGCCTACCAATTCCGAGAAATTCCGAACGCGGAAGTCAAGTTGAATAGTATCACCAGCTTGGATGATTCCATTTTCTATTTGCAGAAATAGCGTGTCTAATTCAGTAGGGGAGCGAGCGGCATCTGCGTTCGCACCTAGATCTCCTCGCTTTAACCCGTAGTAGTCATTGTTTAGGCTTTCAGTCTGAAGGTTTTCAATTAGAATAGCTGAGTTGGGATTGAAAGGTTCTGCTGGGTTTGGAAAGACATAAGACTGTGGCCAAAAGATCCAGGACGAGCAATCATCAGGAAATTGATCCTGCTGGCCCAATAATAATTGATTGAGGTAAAGTGCATCTTCGGTAGTGATGGATGCATCACAATTGACATCAGCAGCGAGGAGTTCGTAAGGAACTTCCAATTCTCGACTTCCGTTTGCGGCTTGAGCGATCTTGAGAACATCACTAACATCGAGGCCATTCAGGATATCATCTTCTTTTTCTGGTTGCAAAGAATATTCATAACCTTCGAATTGTTTAGGAAAAATAAAGGCTCCCTCTGCATTGCTAATGCCTTCAAGATTGACCTGTTCTCCTGACAAGCTCACCTTCACACCATTTATCCCAGAAGAGGCGGGGAAATTAGGAGCTGTTTCAATTTTTCCTCCGATTGAATAGTCTTTGAGCGTAACTATAGCTTGGCAATCTTGCTGGGTACCGCATCCATTTTGCGCGATTAGGCAAACGGTATAGGTACCTGTTTGAGCGAAGGTGTGGGCCGGGTTAATCTCTATACTGCTGTTCCCATCTCCAAAATCCCAGTAAAAGGTATCTGCCTCAATGACTTCGCCAGAAAACTGATAATCAAGATCTAGTGCTTCATAGGTGAAAGTAGCCTGCGGAAGTGCAGAAATACCGCCAATGATAACTCGACTGGTATCCACGCATGCCTCAGGATAAGTATCTCCGGTGGCTGTGATTGTGACATTGTACACACCTTGAAATAAAGCGGTGGGGTCAATTGCAGCAGCGGGACCATCCCATTCGAAGGCATAGTCCAAGCCAGAGTTGGCAGGAACAAAGCTGGCACTGCCCTGGCCGAAGCCACAGGTGTCAGCGGCGATGAGCCAATCGTATTCCAAGGGGATATACTGTCTATAGGTCCATTCCAGGGTTTGACAGCCGTCGGCTTGTTCGAGGATCTGCAGATGCCAGCCACTATCTTGTGGGTAGCATGTGTTGGTCTCTAGATATAGGGTGTCGGGATCAAATTCTACTTCGGTGATCACTAAACTATCGCAGAGATATTGATTGGGTAAAGTCTGGTAAAAGGTACCTGTATCCTGTGGATTACAAGAGGCTGTCGTCACTAAGGTGGTATCTAACGGCAATAGGTTGGTGATGGTGATCTGGAAAGTATCACAGGCATTCTCATCGATGAGCCATTCGGTGTCGATCAATTGTTGAGGACTTGCTATGCCAGCCGTACAGGTATTGATGATATGGGTAAGAGTATCGAAGCGGAGATTGAAGGAAGTGATAACCACACTGTCACAGCCGAACTGGTTGTCGAGAACTTCGATAGTAGGTAAACTATCTCGTACTTGGCAAGAAGGAGTGACGAGGTAGGTGGTATCAATTGGGGCCGAAAGGACCTCTTGTACAGAGACATAATCACAACCATCTTCGACATTAATATTTTCAATAACTATTTCTGTAGAAGGAACATCGATAGCTGGATTGCATTCAATCGGCGAAGTAAAAACCGTATCCACTTCTAAAACAATATCTGCGATAACCAAGCTATCACAGCCATAACCATTGGTGAGGGTAATTTCTTGAATTCCCGCATCCTCGAATTGACAGGTGGTGCTGCTGATATAAGTGGTATCCAAGGCTAGAACATGGTCTGTAATGATGACACTATCACACCCAAATTGATTGGGAAAGACTACAGTAGTCACACCCGCCTCCTCCGGATCACAGACCATCTCTTCTAAGTAAGTCGTATCAATCGGTACTTCGATATACTCAATAACGGAGACATAATCACAGGCATTATCCACTACGACTTCTAGCGTTTCGAAGCTCCGGTTAATCGTGGTGATGTTAGGAAGACAGCTAATGTTTTGCGAAAACACTGTATCCACTACCAATTGGATTCCGGTGAAAATCAGGCTATCACAGCCGTACTGATTGCTAAGCGTCTCAATGTTGAGATCGCTATCGGAGAATTCGCAGGTGGTGGTGCTGAGGAAGGTGGTGTCGGCTTGTGCAATAGTTACATGAGCCTGCACTGGGATACTTGTACAATAATCTGGGACTTGTTGATATAAGTCATACAAACCACTCGTAACGATTAGGGTGTCGTGGAGGAAGAGAGGACCACAGGATATGGTGTCTAGGGTGACAGTTGGGCCTAAATATGGATCTGTTACATCGAATGTAAAGACGGGCTCTTCGTAAGCTACTCCAGCACCTAAGTAGATGCCGTTAAAAACCGAAAAGGTTCCTGTTGTCAGAGGAAATAAATCGAAATCAAAAAAGTTTTTTCTTTCAAGGCGGATAAATGCTCCAGATGGATCGGTGGCAGACCATGACCAGGATTGTAACTCTCCTCGATCATAAAAGCCTTCAGTCGCTGGGAAACCAATACCCCAATTGCTCCAGGTCCCATCATCTCTGGACCAAGAATCTTTAACATGAAGTGTCCAATCCCCATTTAAGGGGCAGCCAACTAAGGCTTCCATAGACTCTTTGCTACCGTAGTTAAATCCACCTAGCAAATTACTATTCCAAATAGGTTCGGTATCCTTCCAAGTATCTGCGTGAAAGGGCGTCCAATAGAGTCCATATGTAGAACCTCCATAATAGGCGGTAGGGCGATTTAAAGGGGCATGCTCTTGTAGTAAAACAGTTTGCCCATTTGGACAGCTTAAACTTACGTCTAGGTCATGAACATTACTATGGTCAATGGTCAATTTTACAAAACCTAAATCCTCTGGCTTGGTAATTACCTCACCACTTTCATAGTGATCAACATTTATGGTCGATTGGATTGAAGCTCCATTCCCTATAATAGAATCGCCCACCAGGGTTTCCCACTCTTCAAAGCGTCTTTTGGCAAAGTAAGTTTGTCCATATATTAAACTAATAGTGTCTTCTAGGCAGAAAGGGCCATCTAGACTTTTATCGTATTCAACCTCCAATATTTCGAAAAAGATTCTGTGTTCAATGATGGTGTCGCAACCATCGGGCACAATAATTCTTTCTTTAAAGATGCCATTTTGAGTGAAGAAAGTATCTCGAATAAAGAGGGTATCTCCTTGCAAGAAGGTGGGGCGGAATCTAGTTCCACGATGGTGAATGACTTTGGTATAGGGCGCATCGAAAACTAAATTGTAATCCACAATACTATCACAACCCCCGCTTGCTGTATATTGCTCTTGGAAGGATTGGGTCTCGGTATATGGAATTCCGTTGATAAATATGGTATCTCCTGAACAGGCATTGATGTCTTTTTTTGTATTAATGGGTGTTGAGAAAGTGAATTGGTGTAAAATAAGATCATCACATGAATGCTCTTTAATTACTATCTCTTCAAAGGAACCATCTTCGGTAAAGAATGTATCTTGAACGTGAAGGGTATCGCCTAAGCACAATTGATGATTAACCTCAGACCTCTTTCCATCTAGCGTTTTGATGAAGTAGTAGATGATACTATCACATTCAGGGAGAGGAAGGGTATTAATTATTGTGGTATCATGATTAATGACTTGCCCTGCCACTGTTATTGATTCTCCCGGACAAATCGAAATCGTTTCCCTACCTCTTTTTGGGTTTTGATCAGGTTCAACTAGCACGACTAAGAAGCTATCTATCGGGGCATTCTCAGAAGAAATCTTTATTACAAACCTTCCCTCTTCAGTAATTTGAGTTCCTCGATAGTTTATCGTTTCACCAGGGCAAATTTTTATGTTTCGATCGGATCTATAGAAACCTGTGTTAGACTTCGCTGTTAGAGTTTTGTCCTCAATAAAAATGGCGCTATCTGTTAGATCATCTTGCCCTCCATTAGCTACCACTATGTGCAGCTCATATGTCTCACCTGGGACTACTGAGATCGGATGGGAGGATAGAGGGACGGTTAGCCCATTTAGGGCATTGTCAGTTGACGGGCCGTTATAGTAAATGCTATTGCTGATCCAGTCATCATCAAGTTCACTACAGCCTGCGGAGCTATTAGTATCGGACTTGTCATTAACAGTATAGGGAGAAACAGGTATGTCGGGTTTGCCTGGGACCGTGGCGAGGTTTTGCCAATTTTCACCTTGCCACTCACTCATTGATCTGACAAATATTCCTACTAAGTCATTATCCTCTCCGCAAGTCGTGATGTCGTATAGTTCTGAGCCTAGTACGTATTTTAATGATAGTGTATCACCAAGGGGAATAAACTCGATCCTGACGTGCACGTAGTCATAAGTTTCTTGATTGTATAAGGTTCTAAAAGGAGGAAAACCGTCTCCTTGAGCTTCTAGACCGATCTGGTCTTCTGGAGAGCCGGGAATCTTTTCGACATTTCCCGTACTGATAACGTAACCCTGTTGTAGATTGAAGCCTAATTTTCCTCCGGCAAAAATTCCATGTTGGAAGGCTGCACCTTTCAATTGTTCAATTTTGGTAATTACAACACTCTTATCTTCAAAGACCTCTCGAAAGTACTCTTGTTCGCTAAGAGTATTGAAGGACTTAATTTGAAGCTGTGCAACTGCAACTTCCAGGTGCAGTACTAGTACCAATACCGAAAGGATGATTTTATTCATAACTGGCGCGTTTAGAAAGCGAATTATACAATTCAATTAGAGAGTGGAGGGAATTCAGCTTTAATATAAAGACAAATCCTTATTCTTCATATATCAAGGAGGGAGATTTTATCCATATTGAATGAAGAAGCCAAAATCATTCGGAAAACGATTCCCCTTATTGGGAAATGCTATGTCGTAGTTTGGAAAAAACAGGCTTCATGTTGCCCCGTTTGTCATGATATTGTAGGCAGGGATAATCCCAAGCATTTAAACTCATTAAATCCTAGATCATGACCGAAACACTTCAATTCGCAGAAATTACTTCTTACCCCACTGAGTACAATATGGGCAGTATTATTGCTAGAATGCTAGATGGAGCAGGATTCAGGTATTACTGGGCTACCGAGGGCTTAAAAGAAGAACACATGATGCAGGAACCCGGGAATGGCAGCCGCAGCTTATACCAGATTGTGGATCACATTTACAACATGGTCGATTTCTTGGGAAATAGCTTAGAAGGTACAACAACTAACTTTCCAGAGAAGGCAAATGGATTGCCATTTGAAGAATTGAGACAAAAAACCTTAGCGAGAATTGAGGCCGTGAAGACGGCTTGTACAAAGATGGATGTGCAAACATTGGAGCAACAAAAAATACAATTGACAGTTAATGGTCATGCCATGCAGTTCGACAATTGGCACCTCTTCAATGGACCTCTTCCTGATCTATACCATCACATTGGACAATTGATGATAGTGCGTCGAATTCTAGGAAACCCTGTTCCCGCTGGTGTAGAACCCTTTATGTGCAAAAGAATGGAAGCCTAATTGATGATAGCCCTTTAGTTCATGCTTGGAGTCCACCCTTTGGGCTTAAAGCTGCCCCTATTTAGTTGACACATCGTTACTTTTTTCGACCTTATCTTCCAGATATGGCCTTCAAAAAGAGCCTTGTTTCACCTAAATATGAACACTTTCAACTCCAAAAGCGAACTTCAAACATGAACTTAATCGAATCAAAACTATTATGGATCAATTTAGAGCCTATCTCAACGTCAAAATTCAAGATGGACAACTCGACGAGTTTATTACCACTATTCCGGAGTTTGTTCAAATCGTAGAATCTACTGAACCCGAGGCCGTACAATTCGAAGCCTTCGTCAATCGAGAGAAGAGGGAGATAGTATGGCTTGAAACGTACCTGAATGCAACAGGGGTGGATAAACATCTCGGAAATCCTGCCTTGAATGACTTAAAGGCCAAGATGATGCCAATGCAGGAGGGAATCAATGCCATGTATTTTATGGGAACACCCTCGGAGCAAACCTTACAGGGACTGCAAGCGTACGGTATTTCAGCTGGGATTCTTGAGCCCTGGGAAGGGATGAATAGGCTGACGGAGGAGCGCAATGAGGATAATGTACAAGTAGTTAGTTTGGCGACGGTTTCGGATATGGGGGCTTTTCGCGATTACGCACAGCGCTTGAGACAAGCGGCCAGCAATTATCCTGGCTTCCTATTCCAACGAAGCTATCAGCTCAATGAATCACAAGTGGTCAATCAAGCGGAATGGGCTAGTGAGGAGGCCCTTTTGTCATGGTCAGCAAAGTATAATGAGCTTTTTGGACATGAGATTTCGGGCTTGCTTAAAGACTTGCAAATGGTTGGCGCAATGAACGAGCCTTCTGATAAGCTCAAGGCAATCATTCAACAATGGAATACCCAAGTCTTTACAAAAATTGCTGGCTTCACTCGTTATGCTGAGGCATCTTAGCGAGTACTTGCATAAGGATAAGGGAAGCACAAGAAAATCCCGCACCTACTTAAAGATGCGGGATTAGTCGGGTGGTATAAAAAAATGCTTAAACGATGAGCGCTATTTCTTTTTACTCTTATTTAATTTCTTGTCAATGCCCATGATCTTGAGCTCTAGGTAATCTTCGGCAGTCATGTTGTTCATGCCCATGCCTTTTATCTGGCGGATGAATTCGGCAGAGATGCCATGGATCTTGAATTCTACTACTTCTTCAAGGTTTAGATCCAGGCCTTCCTCCTTAAGCGATTTAACATAAGAACTGCTAACATGATGTATAGACGCATCCATGAGATCCTCTAGAGATTCGTTCTTGAAACCCATGTCTCTCATGTCCTTGATGAAGCTAGTACTGACATTATGGATTTTGGCATCCAACACTTCTTCCGCACTAAGGTTGCTAAATCCAGCATCTTTTAACTGTTGTACATAGGCCGTCGTCACGCCGTGAATTTTCAGTTCCCCAAGTTCTTCTAAGGTGAGCTTAGTAAAACCTAATGCCCTCATCTCAGCTGCATATGTTGGATTGACATTATGGATCTTGGCATCTAATACTTCTTCTGCATTGAGATTGGTGTAACCTGCTTCCTGTAGCATGGCCACAAATTTGGCACTAACACCGTGAATTTTGAGGTCCATGAGATCCTCCATTGGTAAATTGTCAAACCCTAATTCCTTCATCTCCTGAGCAAACTCAGGTGAGATGTTGTGAATCTTCGCACTAGTAATTTCTTCAGCACTTAGGTTGTTGTAACCCGCTTTCTGTAATTCGGCTACAAACCCAGCATTGATTCCATGGATTTTCATTTCCATCAATTCTTCCAGCGTAAGATTGTCAAAGCCGAGTTTTTTCATTTTGGCTGCAAACTCTGGAGAGAGGTTGTGAATCTTTGCATCAGTGATTTCTTCTGCGCTTAAGTTGCTATAACCAGCTTTCTTGAGTTGCTCCACATAATCTGCACTGACACCATGGATTTTGAGCCCTTCCAACTCCTCCAGTGTAAGTTCTTTAAAGCCGATCTCCTTCATGTCGGAAGCAAATTCGGTAGAGACATTATGGATCTTAGCATCTGTCACCTCCTCTGCACTGAGATTGGTATAGCCTGCTTTTTTTAATTGCTCTACGAAGTCTTTGTCGACATTGTGAATCTTTAGCTCCAACAATTCTTCAAAATCCAAATCTTTGAAACCCAGCGACTTCATATCCGCCGCAAATTCAGCACTAATATTATGTATCCTAGCATCTTCAAATTCTTCCAAACTAAGGTTTTGGAAGCCCAAAGCTTGAATCGAGCGAATGAAATCAGGATTAACGTCATGAATGCTCAGGTCAACCAACTGCTCCAGATTTAGATCGGTAAAACCCAACTGCTTGTAGCCTGCTATATTTTCTTTTAGGGTGGCCAGTATTGGGAGGTGATGTCCAATGTCTTCTAGATCGTCTTCGTCCTTCGGCGTTAAATCTTCTTGCTTGAGGTATGCCCAGTATTCCTGATCAACATTGGCCAAAGTAAATCCGAACAAAACTTCGTCAGAAACCTTACTGTAACCTTCTTGCTTGATTAAGGATCGGAAAGATTCATTGGGTGCAAAGGTGAATCGACCTAGGCCTTCGCCATCCTCAAACTTGCCTTTGAAGTTGATAGTGCCAGCAGCTCTTTCCAGAGCAAAAGTGCCTTCTTGATCAATGGGTAAGTTGGGGAAATCGGAGGAGGGGTAGCATTTGGTAGTGACCCACCAATTGTTCCGACGGTGGTCGGAGAGATCATATTTAATGCATATCTCGTCCCCTTCAGTAGTGGCTGACCAAATCCCTTTGCCAGGAAAAATCCGAGCCTCTTCCTCAGCCGTTTCATCTAGTTTTTCGGAAGCTTTTGCAGTAGCGAGTGTAGGGTTGAAAAAAACAGTCGATAGCCCAAATAGTGCCAGTACAAAAAGGTACTTCCAACTTGAGCTGAGTGATGATTTCTTGATGTTCATCATGCTGATGCGTTGTTTTAGGGTGGATTGATTATAGTTGTTGGAAGGCCCTAGTGGGTGATAAGGGACTGCGACCTTCAACAAGTTCATTTGATAGGATTCCCGATCCACACCTTTGGCTAACATCTGTTCGTCAGTAAGAAATTCCAGATTGTCTTCCACTGTTTTGCGAAGCATCCAGGCGAATGGATTAAACCATTGAATTACGACTAGAATCTCTGCTAATAGAATATCAAAGCTATGTCCCTGCTCTACGTGCGTTCGCTCGTGCTCCAATATCTGGCTGTATGTATCCCAATCGTATAAGGTAGGATTAATGAAAATACAGTTGGCGAATGAGAAGGGGGCTTTATCATTATCTAATTCTACGATTCGAATTTTCCCGTCTTGTATATGGGAACTTCGTAGGATTTGGTAAAGAATGGATACGACTTGAATCAAAAGGTTGATCCCCATGATAATGACACCGACCAGATAGGTTAAGAACAGAATAGACCAAATGGATAAACTACTTTTCTTCTTAACAGTTGCAGGTGGAGTAGGGGTGGAAGGAAGTACCTTGGAAGTCTCATTGACTTTAGTCTCCGTGTCAGGGATGTCGATATGTACGGAAGATGTGGGCGTACGATCAACAAGAGCGATTGGTTTTTCTGCTGGGGGAGTAGCAGCCTTCCAGGACCAATTGGACGGAATAGGAATTAGCGGTAGCAAGAAGGCAAATAGGATCGAACCTACTAATACCATCCGATTAAGTTTGAAGAAGGTTTCCTTCTTTAACAGCAACCGATAGGCTACATACAATAAGCTGGTGAGTATCGCGGTGTGTAAGAGATAGGGGATCATGCTTTTTTGTTTTTGATCATATTGATGATTTCTTCCAGGTCATCAGTACTGATCTTTTCTTCCTTAGCGAAGTAGGTGACCATTTTTCGATAGGAGTTGTCGAAGTATTTGTCTAACACGTCCCCTAAAGCTTCCTTTTGGTAGGTGTCTTTAGAAATAAGTGCATAAAACTGATGTGAGTTTCCAAACGACTTGTGATCTACAAATTGCTTCTTTTCCAAAATTCGAATGATAGTGGAAACCGTATTGTAATGTGGTTTAGGATCCGGGAAATGCTCGATAATCTCCTTCACAAAGGCTGGACCATGCTCCCAGAGTATCTGCATGATCTGCTCCTCACGTTTAGCTAATTTTTGCATGATGCTGGTATTTTGATACAAGTATACTACTAATTGATTAGTTTGTCAACTATTTAATTAGTTTTTCTACTAATAGGTTAGTTTTTCTTGTGTTGTTTTCCTATTGTGGATAAGCCTCCTTGTCCAATTGCTTATATTGTGGAGTAGAAAAAGTACATGAGAATATGAATGAATTTTGGGAAAGAGTATGTAGAGAAAAAGAGAGGATCTATTATCAGAGAATCAGAGTCAGAACCTTTCAAGCCAATAGTTAATGGAATATTCCGATGTAAATAGATTGTCTCGATTAACAGCCATCTTTATCCAATTTCAGACGAAGAGAATTGTTACAGCTGCTGAATTATCCCAAAAATTTCAAGTTAGTAAAAGGACGATCTATCGAGATATAAAAGCCTTGGAAAAAGCAGGTGTTCCTATTTTGACCGAAGAAGGGAAAGGGTATACGCTAATGGAAGGTTATAAGATGCCACCAATAATGTTCACCGAAAAACAAGCAAATGCTTTAATACTTGCAGAGCAGTTAGTCCTGAAAAACAAGGATGCCTCGTTTGTAAAGGATTACTCGGAAGCAATTGATAAAATAAAATCAATTCTAAGGTATAACGTCAAAGACAAAGCAAATTTATTGGCTAATAGAACTCAATTTGACCAAGTCAAAAACCAAGAAAGAAATAGTAGCAATTTGTCAGATTTGCAAAATGCCTTGACCAATTACAAGCTTGTCAAGGTAGAATATACTAATAAGGAGGGCAAGGCCACGAACAGATTAATAGAACCCTTTGCCTTATTGAATACCGAGAATTGGTATTTGATTGCCTGGTGTCGTTTGCGCAAGGAGTTCCGATTTTTCCGACTGGATAGAATCCAAAAAATGGAAATGTTATCAGAAAGTTTTGAACCGCACAATTTGACATTACAAGAGTATTTTGACCAATACCATTAATTTTTGCTGACCCTTGCCATAGGGTTGTCACCTGCCAGCAATACGTTTGTCCCAGTTAATCATTTAAAGCACATGAAAATGACAAACGTAATCAATCCAGTATTTAATCCAAACGATTTTCCCAAGCCCACCCTTATTCCAGTTAATGGAGTGAAACTCGAAGTCTTTGAAGCTGGCGGACAAAATGCGGGAAAGCCTATTGTACTCTGTCATGGCTGGCCAGAGCATGCTTTTGCTTGGCGTTATCAGGTGCCTGCTTTAGTAGAAGCAGGCTATCATGTCATCGTCCCAAATCAACGGGGTTATGGCAACTCATCTTGCCCGACTGAAGTAACAGCCTATGACATTGAACACTTATCAGGTGATCTCATCGCACTTCTCGATCACTATGAGTACGATGATGCCACATTTGTTGGCCATGATTGGGGGGCAATGGTGGTTTGGGGACTGACTTTATTACATCCGAAGCGTGTAAATAAAGTGATAAACCTAAGCTTGCCTTACCAAGAGCGTGGAGAGAAACCCTGGATTGAGCTGATGGAAGAGATACTCGGCAACGACTACTATTTTGTCCACTTCAATCGTCAGCCAGGCGTGGCAGACGCCGTATTAGAAGAAAATACGTTCCAATTCCTTCGCAATATGTATCGGAAGAATGTGCCCCTCAGAGCCCCTCAGCCAGGTATGGCAATGATCAATCTTGCCAGAGCTGAAACACCACTCGGTGATCCAATAATGAGTGACAGTGAACTGGCGGTTTTCGTCTCCGCCTTTGAGTCAACAGGGTTCACTGGCAGTATAAATTGGTACAGAAACCTTGATCGAAACTGGCACCAATTGGCGGAAGTAAATCCAATCATCCAACAGCCTACACTTATGATATATGGGGACCGAGATGTAATCCCAAAGTTTGAAAAGCTTACAACCTTTGTGCCTAATGTGGAAGTGGTTAATATGGATTGTGGTCATTGGGTACAGCAAGAAAAACCAGAAGAAACAAACCAAGTGATTTTAAAATGGCTGGAGCAGCAGGATGCCAAATAGCCTCAATAGCGTTTCAAGGCGAGGCATGACTCCGAGGGGGGAGGCGCAGAAGACAACGATCATTTCATCTCTCGGAGCCGCCTAAAAACATATTCGACTAGCATTTAGAAATCAGTCGGGATCGTGTACAAGTTTACTTGCGCAATCTGGAACAAGTGATAGAGTTGTCTGAAAAACTAGAGATCAGTAGTATTTTAGTAGTAAAGGAATAGAAATGCACAAAAAGGAAATAGAAAAATATTGTCCTGGAAGCCAAGCGGATTGGCGAAAATGGTTAGCAGAAAATCATCAGTCCAAACAATCTATTTGGCTTGTTTATTACAAGAAATCAACAAAGATCGCTTCTCTGACTTGGAGTGAAGCAGTTGATGAAGCACTTTGCTTTGGGTGGATAGATAGCACTAAAAAGACGATTGACAAAGAAAGGTATATGCAGTATTTCTGCAGAAGAAAAGCTACTAGTACATGGTCAGGAATAAACAAAGAAAAAGTTGCCAAACTTATCCAAGATAACAGGATGACAAAAGCAGGTTTTGACAGCATAGAAACCGCTAAACAAAATGGAACATGGGCAATGATGGATGATGTTGAAAATTTGATTATCCCTGAGGATCTAAAATTGGCATTGAATAAAAATGGAAGCTCCATGGCGTTTTTTCAGCGTCAGTCAAATTCAACTAAAAAAATACTGCTACACTGGGTGGTAACTGCTAAAAGAAGGGAAACCAGGAAGAAGAGAATTGAAGAAATAGCGCGATCGGCTGCAACAGGAGCAAAACCTAAACAATTCAGGTGAAAATGGCTTACTGAAGAACTCAAAATTGTTTCAGAATCAAAAATAGATGAAGAAAGCATTAAAAATAGTAGGGGTTGTAATTCTTGGCTTGGCTATTGGTCTAATAGCTTATGTATTTCTGACTACACCGAAACTGCCAGAAGATGCAGATTCCGTGATTGAAGAAGTAATGAAGGCTGAAATTCCCGAGCTTGTGAAAGGAGAAACTGGCTTCGTGGAGAATGAAGGTGTAAAAACTTGGTATGAATCGATCATGCCTGTCGGAACGAGTAAAGGAACAATTCTTCTCTTTATGGGCATTTCTAATGACGCATTGGGTTGGCCTCAATCATTCTTGGATAAGTTTGTCCATTCTGGTTATCAAATGATTCGATTTGATTATCGAGGTACAGGTTTTTCAGATTGGAAAAAACACGACTACTCCTTAACAGATTTAGCAACTGATGCCAAAATCATTCTTGATTCTTTGAATATTGAGAAGGCCAACTTGCTGGGAATTTCGCTAGGAGGAATGGTTGCCCAAGAATTTGCAATAAACTTCCCCAGTAGAACAAATACCTTGATTTCTGTTATGTCATCTGGGAATATTCTTGATGATGAACTACCCCCAATCTCATCGAAAATAGCCTTTGAATTGATTAAAACGGGCATTAAATATGGTATAGTCCCAAGCGAGAAGAACACGATTAAATTGCACCTTGCAGCAAGGCAAATACTGCAAGGCAGTGCAGATTATGACCTAGATATTCGAGGGTTGTCAGAACAAGTCCTGTACAACCTCAGAGCAAGAAATGGATACAATGCTGGGGCATCACGCCAGCACCATGAAGCTTCTTACCGTTCGGGGTCCCGGTATGACAAATTGGAGGAATTAAAAACGCCCATTTTAATCATACATGGCTCAAACGACCCATTTATTCCAATTGAGCACAGTAAGAAATTGGCAAATATTTTACCTTTTGCAAAAACTAAGTGGATCAACAATATGGGACATGATATTCCTGGAAATTTGATCGATACGATTTATACAGTAATAGATCACACAATAGCAGGTTCGCTAAAAAAATAGGCACTTGCTTGTATCTAGCAAGAGATAGCCGTAAGGCTACCCAGCCAGTCACAACCTGGCAGCTAAACCATTGCTGGCAGAAGTTGTCAAAGAAAAATGGAGCTATTGAACAGTAAATTGCTGCCTACCTCCTCTTACTCCATTGGTTACTTCTAAGATATAAGTTCCTTTTTCCAAACCTGAAATATCAAGTGGGTACAGCCTTGAACCAGCATCTATGGTTTTTTGAATTACAAGCCGACCACTTAGGTCAATGACTTTTACCTGAGTCAGGTCATTGATTTTAGAGGCAAGGCTAACATTGATGCTCGATGCTTTAGTTGGGTTGGGGAAAAGTGCAAAATCGAAGCTGAAATCGGTCGGGTTGTCAGAAAGAGAAGAGATGACTTCATTGAGATACAACTTGGAAAAGGGGATAGCTAAGTTATCTATCCCTGCTATTAGAATATCTTCGCTGAAATCATCGTTGACGTCGGCAAAAGCTATCGAACTATAAGCCGCATCTTCAAACGGCAGATCGCCAGCTTCCGTGAAATTCCCCGCACCATCATTCGTGTATAGTTTTGTACTCGATCTAATGGAACCATTTAGACCGGTTATAAGAACATCTGGATGACTATCCCTATTGGCATCAGAAAAGGCTACAGAACCGTACCGAATTCCTTCGAATGGGGTATCCATAACTTCCGTAAAATTTCCCGCTCCATCATTAGTATATATTTTGGCAATTAGATCGCCTCCAATAAACTGATTTTGTCCGGTGATAAGGACATCGGGATAGTTATCGCCATTCACATCGGAAAACGCTAGAGAGCTATAATAGACTTTTTCAAAGGGAGTGTTTTCCATTTCGGTAAAGTTCCCTACACCATCATTAAGGTATAATCTGACGTCGGTGTCATTTGAACTATTTAGGCCAGCCATGAGTATATCTGGGCTATCATCATTGTTTACATCCGAAAATGCTGCAGAGCAAAACCCCATACCTTTCAATGTGAGATCTGTCTTTTCTGTAAAATTGCCAGCTCCGTCATTGATGTATAATTTGGCAATCAGGTCAATCGTATTCGTAATTCCTACTAAGAGTAAATCTGGGCTATCGTCATCGTTTACATCTGAAAAGACAACGGAACCATAGTTGACTCCTACCAGGGGAGTATCTGCCTTTTCCGTAAAATTGCCTGAGCCATCATTGATATACAATTTGGATATGGGCGTATCCGTATTATCTTGCCCAGTAATCAATAAATCCGGAGCATTATCGTCATTTACATCCGCAAAGGCGACTGCCCCATAGCCTACTGCTGCTAGGGGGGCACCAGTCATTTCGGTAAAGTTGCCCGAGCCATCATTGAGATATAGTTTCGATAATGGGTCGCCCGAGTTACCAAACTCATCTTGTCCGGTAATCAGTATATCTGGGTGGTCGTCGCCATTTACATCCGCAAAGGCTACCGCACCATAATAGGGGCCTTGTAAAGGAGGATCCATCAAAACCTCAGAAAATGATTGGGCAAATAGTATTTGTGTAAAACCGAAACAGGTAACTAGTAGAATAGATTTCATAATTTAAAGGGGTGTTAGGTTTTGTATTTAATAATAGGGAGGTATAGATTCTTTTTTCTCTAAGCGCCTTTAATGCTTGACAAAAAACGAAAAAATCATTGTTAAATGAAGATGCGCTATAAAATAAAACTCCTTTTCATCTTAGGTTTAGCTTTCGCTAACTGCCGATCAAATGACATATCAGATGGTGCGAAAGATGAGTTTTCTGCCTTATCCCAAAAGATCGATTCAATAGCTTTTAAATTCTTATCCCAAGACAAAACAGTGGGTTTCTCTATTGCTATTCTAAAAAACAAAGACACTTTATACAATCGAGGTTTTGGATATACAGACACGCTAAGGTCGCGAGAAACAACCCCTGGTACTATATTTAATTTGGCTTCCATATCCAAGTTACTCGGATCAATTATGGTCATGAAACTCGTGGAAGAAGGAAAGCTGTCTTTAGACCAAACACTCGCGGAATTACTACCAGATTTTCTCAATACAGACCAAGCGAAGAAAATTAAGCTTCGACATCTAATTTCCATGACTTCTGGGTTGAAAGAATATGCACCAGAAATGGATAGCGTGTATAGGACCACTGGAAAGCCTCCTACTCTGACCGACTTATTGGCGTTCTTTTCCAGGCAGAGGCTTGATTTTGAACCCGGTCAATTTTATAAGTATTCGAACTCTGGCTTCGTACTTTTGCCAGCTATTTTGGAACGAGCAACAAATATATCTTTTGAGGATTTAATTGATAGCATACTAAATAAACCTACAGGTCTGCATATCAAGTTGCTTTCCGATAGTCAATTTGATCCAAATACTTCCCAACATTTTGAAATACAGAATGGCAAGTTAGCTTTTAGGCCCTTTTGGTCATGGATCCGGGGAGATGGAGGATTGAGTGCATCAGCGATTGAATTGGCTCAAATTCCATTCCTATTGAGGGACGGTACTATTATCAATGAGGCTTCATTTCAGCAAATGATAGCCCCGACAAAACTAAAGGATAATTTATTGTCAGGCTATGGATTAGGAGTGAAGAATGGCAATTTTGAAGGATCAAAATTTTGGGGCCATTCGGGCGCAGATAAATCCTTTTGGAGTATGATGTTTTTCTTCCCAGAACGGGATCTAACGATTGTCACTTTAGTGAATACAAATAATACACCTTATGATGCAAAGGAACTATTCTCCCAAGTGGCGTTGGTCACGTTGAACAAAGAAATCCCAAATTATAAAGCCTCAGAAAAAGAGGAGGTAGATAGACAAGCCTATATCGGAAAATACCTTCGACCAGGGGATGCCGTTGATCGAACTATGAGGATTGTCTGGAGTGAAGCAGATGAACACCTTTATTATACCTATGATGGGAAAGTAGGAAATGGACAAAAGATGTATTATTTAGGGAATGATGAATTTTGGATTGAGAGATGGCCGACAGATAGAGTAAAGTTTGCCAGGAATAGTAATAATGAAGTTATAGCGCTAAAGGAGTACTATACAGGTTATTTTTCACAGATGAGAATGAAAGTTAAATGATATTGCTTCAAACGAGCTGCCCAACCAGAAAGAACAAACGAAACTATGCAAGGACTTTTTCACTACCTACAACAAATTAGCCCCTTAAAGGCAGAAACAGTTGAGGCGCTACGACCACTATTCAAACGTCTGGAATTACCGGCACAGACCTACTTTGCAAAAGCAGGAGAATACAGCAAACAGATCGGTTTTTTAGAATCGGGTATTGTACGGGCTTTTTTTATGAACGAAGAGGGCAAGGAGTACAATAAACAGTTCTTTATGGCACCTACCTTGGTCGGGGCCTATACTTCCTTGTTGACTGGCCAACCCAATCGCGTAGCACAACAGGCACTTAGCGATTCTGTGGTGTGGGCTGCTTCTTTTGAAAGAATCACGGCGCTTTACGACCATCACCATGATTTGGAGCGCCTAGGCAGGAAGATTGCTGAAGCTTACTTTTTAGAAAAAGAAAAGAAAGAATTGGAAATGGGCCTGCTGGAAGCCGAGCAACGTTATAAAATCATGCAGGATGAGTTTCCCATGCTAGAAGTGCAAATCCCTCAGTATCACATCGCTTCCTACCTTGGAATCACCCCTACTCAGCTAAGTCGAGTACGAAAAAAAATAGCAAGCCGATAACCTGATGTATTTATCAACATATGTAAATGAATCTCGTATGCTGCAGCCATAACTTTGTGGTATTCTTTTACCCAAAATGCATAATATGAGCTCTTTACGTAAGACTGCTTGGACGATTTTATCCATTTTTGGACTATTCATGGCGATGATCTTTTTGAAAAGCTGTGCCATACAACCCAACACCTGGGAGCCACCACAAAAACCGGCCTTCGAAAATAGCTTAGCACTCAATCAAGCTCTTACCGAATCTAGCGCCATCTCACTCTTGGGCTGGTATGGAGCAGAAGATTTTGCAGTAGATAAGCAAGGAAACGTTTATTGTGGTGTTCACGCCAAGCCAAATGATTTTTCACAAGGGGCTATCCTTAAAGTGACACCAACTGGTGATGTGGAGGAATATATGCAAACAGAGGGATGGGTCACAGGAATGGAATTTGACCGGGAGGGAAACCTTATCGCCTTGCAGAATGGTGTAGGGTTGATAAAAATTGATCAGCAAAAGCAAATCCACCAGCTCGCTACACATACACCTGAAGGTGCGCCCATATTGATGGGGACAGGGTTGCAGATTGCTGCTGATGGTACGATCTATTTTGCCAATATGTCTTCTGAAGATGTCAGCTCTGCTCGGACCTTTAGCAAACTAATTCTAGAAATGAAGCCCAAAGGAGGCGTCTATGCTTATCGCCCAGCAGAAAAACGACTAACTACGATCTCTGAGGGACACTATTTTGCCAATGGCTTGGCCTTGTCCGCAGATGAATCTTTTCTATTACTATCAGAAACGACTAAATATAGGGTATTGAAAATTTGGTTGTCAGGATCAGAGCAAGGTCAATCTGAAGTCTTCATGGATAATTTGGCTGGTTTTCCGAATAATATTAGCCGAAGAGCGAATGGTAATTTCTGGATTGGATTTACAACCAAGCGGAATGATCAACTGGATAAAATACATTCGAAGCGAGGAATGAAGCGATTTGTCTTTGGACTTCCTCGATTTGTCCAACCTAAAGCTGAGAAATTTGGGATGGTTCTGGAAGTATCTGAAAAAGGACAAATCATAGATGCATTGTTTGATCCTGAGGGAGAGGTCGTATCTGAGGCTGGTGCCGTCGAAGAAATAGCAGACTACTTATATTTGGGAGGGGATGTAGTGTCTTATGTCTCCAAGTATCCACTAAAATAGGAGAGAAGGCCAGCAGGTGGAAAGTTTATACAGGCCACTTCTTCGAATACTTATGGGAAAGCATGCAGAAAATCATGATCATCGGTTGTGGAGGAGCGGGGAAATCTACGCTTTCCAAGCGAATAGGAGCGAAGCTGCAATTGCCAGTGATTCACCTAGATCAAGCCTATTGGAAACCCAACTGGGAAGATAGAGATAAAATAGAATGGGCCAATATTGTCACGACCTTGGCAGATCAGGAGGCATGGATCTTGGACGGGAACTATGGGGGGACGATGGATATCCGACTGCAAAGGGCTGATGCAGTGGTTTTTATGGATAGATCAAGATGGCTCTGTGTTTATCGGGTTCTAAAGCGTTGGTGGCAAACCCGGGGGCGTACCAGGCCGGATATGGCTCCGGGTTGTGAGGAAAGATTTAGCTTCCAATTTTTGCACTATGTGTTCTTCTATAATAAAACAAGACGTCCGGGGATTTTGAAAAAACTACAACAGCGTTCCGCTCACCAGGCCATTTTCCGACTTCGGTCTGAACGTGAAATCGAGCAATTTATTGCCAGCCTACCTACCCTCTCAGATGGAAACACTTGAGTATCAACGAAAAAAAATGTTAACACTATACAACTTTTCTAAAAAAAGTGTCGTTATTTTTAATAGATGCAGTGTGATAAGTGCAAAAGTCTGTTGAAATGTCATTGTACCAGTTATATCATTTCTTCTGAAATGGCTGCCACTGGCGTGCACAGATTAACAGATTCCCTACCTATGAATCCTACCTACAGCAACGGACACTGTTATTCCAAGTTAAATTCTATTGTTACATTAAATACTGTTATATGAGATCAAAGAAGAACTTTGACTACGGCAAGGGTAAATACTATTTTACTATCAAATCATCTCCGAATAATATCACGATACATCGGAAAGAGAAGGAAGCGGCTGAGAGAACATTCTTACATTATCAGGCGATGGGAAAAGATATTGAGTGGCACGGGTTGTGGGATGGTAAGAAGTTTGTAGAAAATACAACACCTTCATCGATAACTGCCTAAATAGGTCTACAATAAACCAAATCGAAAGCGGGTTCGGCCTTAGCGCCAAATACCCGCTTCCGATTTATATACCTTAATCTTTTTTAGGTTCTTTTCCTTTCTTTTGCTGCTTTTTCATTTCTTCCGCGGCATCCATCACATCTTGCGTAGCTTTCTGTAGTTCCTTCAATTGCTTTTCACGGTGTTCCTTACGTTTAGCTTCTTCTGCTTCTTCTTTGGCTTTCGCAGCTGCTGCTTCCTCTGCTTTCTCTTCTGCCGTTGGTACTTTGGCTTGGCCTTCTACCACCGCTCCATCGAAAGGGTCCTTGCTAAATATAAGTCCACTCTTATCCGTGTCTATGTAAATGGTATCTCCACTACTAAATTTACCAGATAGCACTTCCTTCGAAAGTTCATTGATCACATCTCGTTGCAGCACACGCTTCATTGGGCGTGCACCAAATTGAGGATCATAACCTCGGTCCGATAACAGATCCAGCGCTTTATCACTGACCTTTACAATAATACCTTGTTTGGCCAGCATTTTATCAACCTTGCGCATCAGCAACTTCAAGATGGCATGAATCTCTTTCCTAGATAAAGGTAAGAACATGATCTGCTCATCGATCCTGTTGAGAAACTCTGGCCTTAGATTCTCTTTCAAGTGGTCAAAAACTTCTTCCTTGGTCGTGTTAATGATATCCGCTCTGTGATCATCGCCGACAGCATCCAAGTCTTCGAAGTTCTCTAGGATTGTCTCAGCCCCCATGTTGGAGGTCATAATGATAATCGTATTTTTGAAATTGGCTACCCGCCCACGATTGTCAGTTAAACGCCCATCATCTAATACCTGTAGAAGTATATTGAAGGTATCAGGGTGTGCCTTTTCGATTTCATCTAGCAGAATAATAGAATAAGGCTTGCGTCGCACCGCTTCCGTCAATTGCCCCCCTTCATCATACCCTACATAGCCTGGAGGCGCACCTACCAAGCGACTTACTGTATGTCGCTCCTGATATTCACTCATATCAATTCGAGTGATCGCCTTCTCATCATCAAAGAGTACTTCCGCCAATGCCTTTGCCAACTCTGTCTTACCCACACCCGTAGGTCCTAGGAAAATGAAAGAACCAATCGGGCGTTCAGCATCTTGCAGCCCGGCTCGACTTCTACGCACCGCATCGGAAACAGCCCGTACGGCTTCATCTTGACCAATTAAGCGTTTATGGATTTCATCTTCCAGGCGAAGCAGCTTATCTTTCTCACTTTGCATCATTTTCGCCACGGGTATTCCGGTCCAACGAGATACTACTTCACCGATATCATTGGCTGATACTTCTTCATTGGTAAAGCGTTTTTCATCTGGCAACTTGTCGAGTTTTTCCTCGGCCGCTTTCAACATGGCTTGCTGCTTCTGCAGTTCACCGTAGCGAATCTTGGCTACCGTCTCAAAGTCGCTATTTCGCTCCGCGATCTCAGCCTCCATTTCCAACTCCTCAATCCGCTTTTTGACATTTGTGAGCGTATCGACAATCTCTTTTTCATTTTGCCAGGTCGCCCGTACCGAATCTCGTTTCTCTTTGGCGTTGGCGATTTGCTCCTGAATAGTTTTAAGTTTCTTGGTATCTTTTTCGCGTTTGATCGCCTCTTTCTCGATTTCTAGTTGCCGAACTTTTCGATCCCACTCATCGACCTCCTCTGGTACCGAATCCAACTCCAAGCGTAACTTAGCTGCGGCTTCATCAATCAAGTCTATGGCTTTATCCGGTAGGAAGCGGTCGGCAATATAGCGGTGCGCCAACTCTGCTGCTGCGATTAAAGCTTCATCAAGGATTTCGATCTTATGATATACTTCGTATCGCTCCTGCAGTCCACGAAGAATGGAAATCGTGTCCTCCACGCTTGGTTCTCCAATCGTAACGGTCTGGAAGCGTCGAACCAAAGCCTTATCTTTTTCAAAATACTTCTGGTACTCGTCCAAGGTGGTAGCTCCAATGGTGCGTAGTTCACCGCGTGCGAGGGCGGGTTTAAGGATATTGGCAGCATCGATAGCTCCCTGACCCCCTCCTGCTCCGATCAAGGTATGAATCTCATCAATAAACAAGATGATTTCCCCTCCCGATTCAGTTACTTCTTTGATCAAACCTTTCAGGCGCTCTTCAAATTCTCCCTTATATTTGGCTCCTGCCACTAATCCTGCGATATCCAGTGTATAGATCTTTTTAGTCTTCAACTGCTCTGGCACATCTCCTTTCACAATCCGCCAGGCAATCCCTTCAACGATGGCGGTTTTACCAACTCCCGGTTCACCAATCAGCAGTGGATTGTTCTTTTTTCTTCGGGATAAAATATGCAGAACGCGTCGAATCTCCTCGTCTCTACCGATGATCGGGTCCAATTGACCAGACTCCGCCTTTTCATTCAGGTTGATACCGAATTTGCGTAGGGCATTGTAGCTTTCCTCTGCGCTTTGATCGGTTACCTTTCGGCCTTTTCTCAGTTCTTCTATCGCATCGATTATACCTTTTTCTGTGGCTCCTTGGTCCTTGAGCATTCTAGCTGCTTGATCGGTTCCTTGGAGTATACCCAGGATGATCAATTCGATAGATATATATTCATCACCAAACTTACTTAGTGTCTTCTTGGCTCGACTTAACGCTCGATTGGCGTCATTTGTGAGAAACTGTTTTTCAGTGCCCTTTACTTTAGGATATCCTTTGACGGCTTCTTCCAGCTTGATGCGAAGGGAGCTCATGTTAACGCCAACCTTTTGGAGTAGGAAGTTCGCTACACTTTCATCTATTTCAATGATCCCTTTCATCAGGTGAGTAGTATCCACTTGCTGCTGATCTAGGCCAGCAGCGATCTGCTGTGCTTTCAGAATGGCCTCTTGTGCTTTCGTAGTGAAATTATCGTAGGTCATTTATCGTATTTGGTTCTTTTTGAAACTCCTATTTTGCGCATTACGCACCAATTTACTGATTGTATTTTTATTATGCTAAGTAAAGCTCAAATAATAAGCTTTGCTCAGCGGCTTGCTGACTTGGCTGCTTATTCGCTCTTCTTAATGGCTTGGGACATATTCTCAGAGAGCTCCTTTTAAAATATGCTCCAACTGAGTGACCACAGCTTGGCGCTCTAGTGACAGCGTAGCCTGAAGCTCATCTAAATATTCAAAGATGTGTAGCGCCTGTTGCGCTTTTAAACGGCTTTTGTCCTGTTGCTGTTGCGAAAAGAAGTATTCTGCTTCTCTGGCTATTAAATGAGCCAGAAAATCCAACTGCCCTTCATGCAATTGTCTTTCTAAAGTTAGGAAAGGTATCCAGCGATCAGGCGGAAGCTCATCTAGCTCGTCTGGATTGAAATGTAGTGTTCCATGGTAGGCCTCACTTATAATTTCTAATTGCTGTTTTGGATCTTTCCCTATCATCCGGGCCAAGACCATAGCTAATTCTTTAGTCCAACGCAGTATATAGTCTCTTTGAATCATCCTTGATCTGTATAAAGGCAATATGCTAAAAGTGACTAATAGTATGCACAAAATTCGTTCAACTACCTAAAAAAACAGATAATAGCTAGATTTTTAATACCTTAAATGAACGAAAGCAAAAGAGATCAAACAAATAGCGATTCTATAATGTCAGCAAGCTTCACCAATTGTAAAGCATGGTGGCAGGTGCTCCTTCTTTGCATATGTCTACCCTTCAACGGTTTAGGAAATGGTCTTTCTCCCCTACCTTCCTACCGATTCCAATCTATTACGGTCAATGATAACCTTTCCCATAGTGATGTAAACTGCGTACTACAAGATTCATTAGGTTACATTTGGATAGGGACAAATAATGGTCTGAATCGATTTGATGGATATCGTGTGGAAACCTTCAAATATAATCTAGAGGATCAGCGCTCTATTCCGGGCAATCGCATTAAGAATATGCAGATAGATCGGCTTGGCCAAATCTGGATTACCATTGAGCATAAAGGTCTCTATCGATTTTTTCCCAAAGAAATGGAGTTCCGTCATGTTCCCTTACCCATCCTTGGAGGGAGAATCTTAGGGATAACGCTTTCTAGGCAAGGAGATATTTGGGTGAATAAAGGGAGTAAAGGCTTATGCAGAATTTCCGTTTGCGAGGAGGGGGATGTGAAAGAGATCAAAACTTATAATCTTCGAGATGTCGGGGCGGGCGGCACGACAATGAGTTTAGATTTTCTACATAGAGGAGAAAGAGGGATCTATGTGATGGCTGATGATAATAGCCTATATTACTTTGGCGATGAGGCAGAAAAGTTTGTTCCGATATGGTCAGCGAAAGATTGGGCAGGCCTCGGCGGCTGGCAGATTAACTCAATGATGGAAGATGGAAAAGATCTTTGGTTAGCTACTACACAAGGAGTGGTCCGCTTACGCCCCGATGCGGTGAACGGAGGATACAATAGTCACCTGTTTCAAGCCAAGGAAGCGCCATACGGCATAGGTCAAATATATAAGGACTTTGACAATCAAATATGGTTGGGTACAACCTATGGCCTGCATATTTTAACTAAGGCGGCGGAGCAAGGGACTGGTTCTATTACTAAAGGTGCCTTACAGAAGGTACATTTTACAGGCACTGCTTTCCAAAGTGACCGTATTACGCACCTTTTCCAGGACCGATTTGGTGTATTGTGGGTAGGGTCAACAGGTGGAGTCAACTATACAAGCCTAAAAAATAAAGCTTTTCGCTATTTACGCGGCACAAAGCCGGGAGAAACCCGCCATCGAAATATCGCCTCCGTATTTAAAGCGGCAGATGGGAAAATATGGACCGGGTCTAGTCAAGGGCTATATACTTATGATCCTATTTCGGGCAATAGCCGGGAATATGTATTGGGTAGAGGGGCTTCTAATTTGAAAGGGAGATATCTCGTATTTGTTCAGAAAGATCATCGTGGAGATATTTGGTTGGGTTTTAAAGGAGGAACACTCAACCGGGTGCATGATCAAGATGGAGAGCTCCAATTTGAAGCATGGCCGCGGGTTGGTAAGAATGGTGTGACATTGGGGCGCAACCTGATGCAAAGTACAGAAGATGAAAAAGGACGAATATGGATCACTACGCATAGTGATGGCTTATTCGTGCTAGACAAAGACCGGGAAAACTATACGCATATAATTCATGACCCTGCTAACGCCAATTCACTTTCTACTAATAACCTAACGGCAATTTATGCAGACCCGAAAGATGGTAGTATTTGGGTGTCCACGCGCGATGGAGGGCTGAACCGTTTACAAGAAGACGAGGTGGGGAAATGGCATTTTGAACACTTCAAACATAATCCTAAGGATGCCCAATCCTTAAGTAGTAATCATACTTGGCAGGTTCATCGTACAGAAGGTGGAGAACTTTGGGTAGCCACGCTTGGCGGCGGCTTAAATAGAGTGATAGAAACGGGAGCTATACGATTTGAACGCTACACCATGAGTAATGGCTTGGTAGATAATGATATCGAATGCTTAGCGGAAGATGATCAGGGTTTTTTGTGGTTGGCGGGTAAAGGCTTGTCACGCTTTGATCCTCAAAACGGCAGTATTCAGTTTTTTGATTATCAAGATGGCCTGCAAAGCAACTCCTTTAAGATCGGGGCGGTCCATAAAGATGATGAAGGCTGGCTTTATTTTGGAGGCATTAATGGCCTGAATTACTTCGAGCCGCAGTCCATCACTAAGGACGAACTAGTTCCTGAAGTATATATAACAGGTTTGCAAGTGAATAGTGAACCCATTAAAGTAGGAGATGAAGTAAAAGGCCGCACCTTACTTAGTCAATCCTTATTTGACCAACCAGAAATTCGACTAAAAGCCAATGAGAATGATTTCACGATTCACTTTGTTGGCCTTCAGTTAGCTTCGGCTTTAAAAAATCAATACAAGTTCAAACTGGAAGGCGTGAATGGTTCATGGGTGGAGACTCGTTTCCCTAACCTGAGTGCCAACTACTCCAACGTATCTCCTGGTGATTATACCTTCAAAGTAATGGCAAGCAATGGAGACGGCGTTTGGAATCAGGAGGTTACGGAACTGTCTATTTATGTGGCAAGTCCATGGTATGCCACTCCTTGGGCTTTTATTGTATATGGGCTTTTAGGACTCTTTGGTCTCTTTTTGTTTAGAAGAGTGACGGAGCGGCAGTTAAGCCTAAAAAATGAATTAATCTTGGCTGAAAAGGAGCAAGAATTGAATCAATACAAATTGAGCTTCTTTACTAATATTTCGCATGAATTGAGAAGCCCATTGACGTTAATTCGTGGCCCCTTAGAGGAATTGTTATTGCATTCCAAGGTCCGCAAGGAAACAAAAATTAAGCTGCGGATAATGCAAAATAGCTCCAATCGCTTGCTGAACCTGATGAATCAGTTGCTGGACTTTCGGAAAGTAGAAACGGGCAACATGCGGCTACAGGCAGCTAAAGGCAATTTTGTGAAGTTCTGCGAGGAGTTATTCTTGATCTTTAGTCAAAGTGCTTCAGAAAAGAATATCCAGTTTCGTTTTGAAACACCGACCAATAACATTCCTTTGACCTATGATCGGGATAAGATGGAAACCGTCTTAATGAACCTCTTATCCAATGCCTATAAGTTCACACCCGAAAATGGTTGCATCACGGTTCGCCTGCGCCTAAGGGGGAAGGAGGACAAACCGGCTGTATTTGGAGAAAATGGGGAGTTAAAAGATAATTATCTGTTCTTAGAGGTTATTGACAATGGTACAGGCATGAATACCTCTGATATCGAGAAGGTTTTTGACCCCTATTATCAAGTCAAAAACCAAGATACTTTGCATACTACGGGGACAGGAATTGGACTATCTCTGGTGAAAGGGATGGTAGACCTGCACCAAGGGACAATAGAGGTAAAGAGCGAAAAGAGCAGAGGGACTACTTTCCAATTGAGGGTTCCTTTGGGTGAAGCGCATTTATCGGCTGACCAATTGATTCCGAATTTTAAGAACTCGGAATATCTCGGACATTATCTTCCAGAGGAGAATCGGCACTTGGTATCAACAGAAGTTCCGCAGGATAATTATCTCAAAGTGATAAGTGATCGAAGCAGAAAATATAAGATTGCTATTGTCGAAGATAATATGGCCTTACGGACTTACTTAAGGCAAGTGTTGGAAGAGGATTTTGTAGTTTGTGAAGCGGCGAATGGGAAAGAGGCTTTGAGCATGATCCTTGAAAATCCACCAGACTTAATTGTGAGTGACGTCATGATGCCAGTGATGGATGGCATCCGTTTTTGTAAGGCGATTAAAGACACAGAATTGGTTGCCCACTTACCTATCATATTGCTGACTGCGCGAACGTCCAAAGTTTATGAACTAGAAGGGTTGGAAATGGGTGCTGAAAGTTATATCACGAAACCTTTCAATGTACAAATGCTGAAATCTCGTATTTATACGATTTTAAAGAATCGACAATACCTTCGAGAGTTTTATCGTAAGCAGTTATTTTTTGAGCCTGTCAAGGAGAATCAGCTGAGCCCGGAAGAGAAACTAGTACACCAAGCTATAGAGATCGTCGAAGCCCACTTGGAAGACGCTACCTTTAATGTACAACGTTTGGCGGAAATGCTTCACCAAAGTCAGTCCAGTTTATATCGTAAAATTAAAGCCGTAACTGGTAAATCTTTAGTGGAATTTGTAAGAGATGTTCGACTGCGTAAAGCGGCCGAAATGATCCGGTCTGGAGATCTTACCATTACAGAAATCGCTTACAAAGTTGGCTTTAGTAGCATTAAGTACTTTAGACAATGTTTCAAGAATCTCTATGACATGACCCCTTCGGCTTTTGGGCAACTTAAAGAGATTCCTACGCAGACTAAAGGCCTTGTACAACCTATTCGCTCGGTAGGGAGTTAAGGTTAAGATTGAAGGATTGGGCATTTAGAAGTCAGGAAACAGAAATGACTGCGGCTATTGCTGGTCATCAATCCACTATCCCTAGTTGAGAGTGTTGAAAAGTACCAACGACTAGGAACTCTCGCCCCTCAACCTCACCCAAGCATGCTAAGACTACTGGCCTGACCGCACAAAAAGACCATCGACTTCTAAGCATCTCTCCTCCCAAGAGCACCTAGGGCTACAAGCCTACACCTCCAAAAAGCTATTGACCATCTACCGCCAACCATCACTCACCACCTTATGCCGAATCTTTACCCCCTATTTTACCAATTATTCCCCCCTGCTGGTTTCCATTTGAACTAATTTCAAGATATCAAACTCCTTCACTAGTAATTTTTGTGGTTGGCGTTTTAGCTGGAAGGGTTGCGACTAACAGAAGCAAGACTTTTAGCTAGAGGAGTGACTCAAATACACAGAAAATACCAGAGGATCATCAAACTCAAAGTTACTTGGAATTTAATTTTACACTTAAAGCTTTATTATGATTAACCAACGAAAATGCTTAAAGGCAGTTTGCTTTGTAGCCTTTCTACTCTTCAGTGGTGGATTGATGGCACAGCAGGCCGTTTCCGGTACGGTGCAAGACACTGACGGCACGCCTTTAATTGGCGTAAATATTCTGGAAGATGGGACTAGCAATGGTACAGTAACAGATATCGATGGAAAGTTTCAAATCCAGGTTGGCGATAATGCCAATCTCGTTTTTAGCTACACCGGTTTTCAAAACCAGACGATTGCTGTAGGAGGCAAAACTAATCTCGATGTAGTAATGGAAGTAGGTGAGGTCCTCGATGAAGTAGTCGTCGTTGGATATGGTACGCAAAAGAAGGTCAATCTCACAGGATCTGTATCTACGATTAAGAGTGAAGAGCTTACGGTAGTTCCGGTGGCCAGTACTTCCAGTTTGGTTGCAGGACGCTTCCCGGGGGTAATTACCAATCAGGCTTCGGGCTTACCCGGAAACGATGCCACTAACATCAGCATTCGAGGTTTTGCTGGATCTCCCCTTATCCTAATAGATGGAGTTCAGATGACAGGTGGCCTGGATCGTATCGATCCCAATGATATTGAAAGTATGACGGTATTGAAGGATGCATCTGCTGCTGTGTACGGTTCAAGAGCTGGTAATGGAGTGATTTTGGTTACCACAAAACGTGGTAAAGTGGGCGCTCCCCGGCTTGAATACGATGGTAGTTTGACCTTTCAAGAAGCCACTTCATTTTTGGAGCCAGTAGGCGCCTCACAATTTGCTCAGCTATTCAGAGAAGCGGATTTACTCGATATCGGAGACATTGATGCCACTTATACGGCAGAAGATGTTGAGAACTATCGTATCGGCGCACCTGGTTTTGAAGGAGGAGATTGGAGAAATGCTTTGATTAAGAATTTTGCACCGATGCAACAGCATAGTTTAAAGGCATCGGGTGGTTCTGAAAATGTGCGTTATTTTACTTCAGTAGGTTTTACGGAGCAGGAAAGTTATTTCAGAAGTCGCGATTTCGACTATAGTCGATTTAACGCTAGATCTAATATTGATGTTCAAGCAACGGAGAATATCAGCTTTCAACTAGATCTATCTTATCGAGTGGATAATCGAAATTACCCACATAGCCCAGGACAAATTGGTGAGACCTTTACCAATCTGGGTACCGCGCAGCCTACTTTGAGGACGGAGTTTCCCGATCCTTCATTTTTGCCTTGGTCTGGCTTCAATCAAAGACAACCTATCGCCAGAACAGACAGAGACCTAATGGGAACTTTTGACCGACGAGATGATACATTTCGCGGCAAATTTGGAGTGGCTTATAAGGTTCCCGGTGTACCTGGTTTGCGGGTGAGAGCTGAAATCAATACAGAATTGCTTCAGCGATCTACAAAGACTTTGACTAAGACGTGGGAAGTATTTGACTACGATCCGACTACAGGAGAATATTTGAGTAAAGGTGTACGCGGAGCACGTAGTACGATTCAGGACCAACAATTTAGAAGACAGCAGTTGTATCCTTTGGTCGCCTTGGAGTATGACCAGACCTTTGGAGATCACAGCTTTAAATTCTTGGCACTGGCTGAGCAGATCACTAGGGAAGAAAGTTTTATCTCTGCCCGACGTGAAGATCTATTGACGACGGCTATTCCAGAAATATTTACTGGGTCACAGGATCTTCAATTTGCCAATGGTAGCTCGGCAGCAGATATCGGAAGAAAGAGTGTGGTGAGTCGTTTGAACTACGCCTTCAAAAATCGATACCTTTTTGAAGCGGCTTTCCGTGCTGATGGGAACGTACTATTCGCACCTGAAACTCGATGGGGTTACTTCCCTAGTTTCTCCGCTGGATGGGTGATTTCTAGAGAACCCTTCATGGAAAATTCCAGTCTTTTTGATAACCTGAAGGTTCGAGCTTCCTACTCTCAATTAGGAGATGATTCTGCTAATGGTTTGAATGGTTTCGATTACCTCTCTGGGTACCAACAAGGGGGAGTCTATATTTTAGGAAACAATGCGGCACAGCCACGTATCTCAACCCTGGGCTTGGCTAACCCATTGCTTACCTGGGAAGAAATCACGCTATATAACTTTGGATTGGAAGCTACTTTCCTCGATGGCCGTTTGAGATTCGAAGCGGATGTCTTCTATCGTAATAGAGAGGGGTTATTGGGACAGAACTTGCGTGACATACCCAGTACCTTTGGTGCTAATTTGCCCCTTGTAAACCTAAATTCTAGGAACAATCGAGGTGTTGAATTTTTAGTTAGCTACCAACAACGTATTGGTCAGGTTCGGTTGACGGTTTCTCCTAACGTGACCTTCGCGAGAGCCAAGTGGGGTGACGTATTTGATCAAGAGGACTTTGATGATCCAGATCAGGAGCGAATCAGTGGTCGACAAGACCAATGGGTAAATCGCAACTTTGGTTATGTGACGAACGGAATATTCATGTCTCAAGAACAGATTGATGCGCATCCGATTGATCAGGATGAATCTGGTAATACTACCCTGCGTCCAGGTGATATAATCTACCAAGATTTGAATGGCGATGGCGTAATCAATTTCCGAGATCAAGACCTGATTGCCTATGCCAGCGGCAATCCAGAGTTGGTGTATGGAATGGGAATTAATCTTACCTACAAAAATTTTGGTTTCAGTACATTGTTGCAAGGGGCCTCTCGCTTCAGTATTCGGATTTCCGGTAATGCGCAAACGATGTTTAGTAATTTCTCCATTCCTTTGACATACCACTGGGACTTGAGATGGCAGCCCGATCCTAATGATCCAACGGTTAATATCAATCCCAATGCATCTTTGCCAGCGGCCACTACCTCACCTGGGGCCAATAATGGACTAAATAATGATATGTTCCGCAAGAATGTGACTTACCTCCGAATCAAGAATGTCAACTTGTACTATAATGTTCCAAAGAAGATTCTTTCTACAGTGGGAATCGAAAACTTCCAGATATATGCCGCCGGTTTTAATTTGTTGACCTTCTCTTCCTTAGGAATTTTTAAGAATTCTTTTGACCCTGAAGAAGCACCCACAAATGCCAATAGAAATATACCGGTCACCAGAAACTTTACTGGAGGAATTAGAGTCACTTTTTAGATCTACTAAAACTGAAAGAAGATAAATATGAAAAATATAAAGTACTTATTAGTAGGGATGATCAGTCTGATTCTAGGCTGCCAAGATCCCTTTGATTTACAACCCAATACGATTATCTCAGAAGATCTCGTCTTCGAAGACGAATCGCTTGCCAATGCCTATTTGGCAGAGTTGTACGCAGATGCCAAGATTGTGGAGGAAGGAGGTAGTTCAGGCCTTAATATCAACCTGATCAATGCATTTGGTGCTGAGTCCAGAAATTTTGCTCCTTGGCAAGGCCCATTTGGTCAAGTTATTGGACCTGTTTTTAATGAGAATGGAGCCGGTATTTTGGCTTATTGGCCCTATAATCATATTCGTCAGATTAATGTTTTTATCGAAAGTCTTCCACAATCGAAGTCGCTTACAACCGAGTATGTGAGTGTTCGCGTGGCAGAGGCGAGATTCCTACGGGCATTTGCTTATTTTGAAATGGTAAAGAGATACGGTGGAGTACCTATTGTTACTAAGGCTTTACCAATTGATGCCTCGGAAGAAGAGTTATTCGTAACCAGAAACTCTGAAAAGGAAGTGTATGATTTCATTGGTTCGGAAATGGATGCGATTGCTGGTATTCTACCAGAGACGGCTGATTTGGATGGTCGGGTGACTAGATGGGCTGCCTTATCCTTAAAGAGTCGGGCGATGCTTTATGCCGCGAGTATTGCCCAATTTGGAACGGAGCAACTCAATGGCCTATTGGGTTTCCCGTCTTCAGATGCTAATGGCTATTATCAACAATCTTTAGCTGCGTCTCAAACAATCATCAATGATGGCCCATTCGCCCTCTATCGCAAGCAAGCTGATCCTGTACAAAATTATGTCGACCTTTTTATTGATGAGAATGGAAACAGCGAAGTGATTTGGGCGGAGAAGTACGACTCGGAATCTGGAAAAGGACACTCCTGGGATCTTTTTGCCCACCCTGATGGCTTTGGCTTTGGCTGGAATTCCAACTTCCCTACCTATGTAGAAAAATTAGAGCTATTTGATTTTGTGGATGGTACTTCCGGTAAACTAGACCGCTCCTTGTATGATGGACAAACGCCGATTGATCCAGATTGGTTCTTTGGACAGCGAGACCCTCGTATGCGAGCTTCTATTGGTTACCCAGGAAGACCTTGGCGTGGTACACGAATTTACTATCACCGCAGTACAACCTATACGGATCCTTCCACAGGCGAGTCGAAGAAAAATACCAGCCCGACCTTCATCATTCCTGGCTCTGACGGTTGGCCTGGAGCAGCAGCTCCAAGGAACCGAAATGCTGCAGTAACCAGTTTGCAAGTGCTCAAGCGTTTGGATGAAAACCTTCCTGCCACTGGAGGAGGCTTGTCAAATACTGACTTCTATGAGTTCCGCTTAGGGGAAATTATCCTCAACTATATAGAGGCTGCCTTCTATCTAGGTGACCCGAATGGTGATATGGCCGCTATGATGAACGATGAAATACGTGATCGAGCAGGTATGCCTGCCATTGAAATTACCGAAGAAACTATCCGTCAAGAAAGACAAGTTGAATTGGCTTTTGAGGATCACGTCTTCTGGGATTATCGTCGTTGGAGAACAGCTGTGCAAGAATTGGATGGAGTCGAGAGACATCGTTTCCATTGGGATTACAACTACGATACAGGCACCTATACCGCTGTAATTGCTGCCGGAGACAGAGGCCGAATAAGGAGCCATCCAGAAAGAAACTATTATTATGCCTTAGGCCTAGGCCGTATAGCCGATAACCCGAATTTAGTTGAAAATCCAGGCTATTAATTAAACTGAAATAGGATGTCGGAGTGCCTTTAAGTAGTATTAGGTATTAGAAGGCATTCCGGCCTCTAGCAACATTCTGCCACCTTTCTATGTCACTATTTGGAAAGAAGTATTTGGAAAAACAGCAATTGCTGTTAGCAGTTGTGATCATTATATTACTGCTTTGGGTTATTTATTTGTTGATCAGCTGAGGCAGTTAATACACTGAAACAAAACGAAAAACTTTCTCTGACGAATCCCATGGACAAGTTTAACATGAAATAAAGGCCTTGCCTGCAGTAATCGTCGGTGAAGTCTTGCATTTCATTCTTGAGTATTTTCAAACATGAGATTTGTCAGAGAACCACGAAAAAATAGCGATCTGAGCTGCAGGCTGAGGTCGCTATTTTTTATAGCCTTTCTTAGAGCAAGTTTTTGATGCTCTAGCTAGCTAACAGAACGAATCAAAAACACGGAATTGTTAAAGAACCTTGACTCATTAGCGGTGTAGACTCATAAATGGATCGTATCTTAAACCTTTAGCAAAACGACCTGCTTAGACAAAGCTCGTGGAAAGTCATAATTGGATGAATAAGCGAAACCGACAGTAATCATCGATGAAGTCCTATTTTTCATTTTTAGAGTGTCTCGCTACACTCGATTTGTCTAAGAAGGAAAAACGAAAAACGAAATGAATTACCAATTTAACGATTGTGGCAGGCTACTCCTCCTGCTCTTTTTCTCTGTGATCATCAGCCAACATGTCTCTATTGCACAGAATACTGCAGCCGAACGCCCAAATATCCTCTGGGTTGTTTCAGAAGACAATTCCAAACACTATTTGAAGTTGTATGAAGAGGGGGGCGCTCCAATGCCTAATATCGAAGCCCTCGCTCGAGAGGGCCTGGTTTTTGAACACGCCTTTAGCAATGGACCTGTATGTTCGGTCGCCAGAAGCACGATCATTTCAGGTTGTTATGCCCCTCGGGTAGGCGTCCAGTACCATCGCCGGATGCAATTTGCTACCTTACCAGCTGGACTCCAGATGTTCCCGTCCTACTTGCGGGAGGCTGGCTATTACACCAGCAATAATAGCAAGGAAGATTACAACTTTCGGAAACCAGAAGGTGTTTGGGATGAGTCCTCTCGCAAGGCTTCCTATCGCAAACGCAAAAAGGGACAACCTTTTTTTCATGTGCAGAATTTTGGCCGATCGCATGAAGGTCAATTGCATTTCTCTAAAAAGGATATGCAGAAAGAAACAGTGACGAATGCAGAGAACGTAGAGGTCTTTCCTTACCATCCGAATACACCGACCTTTCGCTATACTCATGCCAAGTACAGAGACCTACAGCGAGAAATTGACACACAAATCGGTGCATTTATTGATCAACTGAAAGAAGATGGTGTTCACGAGAATACGATTATCTTTTACTATGGAGATCACGGAGGGGTATTACCAAGAGGAAAGGGGTACATCTATGAAAGTGGGGTGCATGTGCCTATGGTTGTTTATTTTCCTCCCAAATGGCGTCACTTGGCGCCTGCAAGTCCCGGCAGTCGATTAGATGGTTTTGTGCAGTTTATTGACCTAGGGCCTACCGTATTACATTTGGCTGGTGTGCAGGTACCCAAGGCCATGGATGGCCGTCCTTTCCTAGGCAAGGGGATTACCAGAGCGAAACTGGATCGGAGAGATCAAACCTTTAGTTATGCGGATCGATTTGATGAAAAATATGACTTGGTACGCGCGATTCGGAAAGGGAAATTCAAATACCTGCGCAATTACCAGCCCTTTAACTTTGATGGGCTATTCAATTTTTATCGCTATAAAATGTTGGCCTACAAAGAATGGCGAACCCTCTATGATGAAGGTAAATTGAATGGGGCGCAAAAACACTTCTTCGAAACTCGGCAGCCAGAGGCTTTATATGATTTGGAGAACGACCCCCACGAAACGAAGAACCTCGCCGCTGATCCCGCCTATGCTAATGCCTTAAAGAAATTGCGGAAACAACTCAATAAGCAAGTACGCTCCTTGCCAGATCTTAGCTTTTTACCAGAACCTTACATGGTACAGCAAGGACTGGCTAATCCCGTTCAATTTGGTGAAAACCATCGAGTGCAAATCAAGCAGTTGATCAAGATCGCCAACCTACAACTGAAGTCATTTAATCAGGCAGAAGGGGCCATCAAAAAAGCCTTGGCGAGTCCAGAAGTCTGGCAGCGGTACTGGGGGTTGATTGTGTGTTCAACCTTTGGTGCGGAGGCCTCTTCATGTTATGATACAGCCAAAACTTTGGCCAATAGTGATCCCGAACCGCTTGTGCGCATGCGTGCCGCAGAATTTCTAGGCCTTACAGATCAGCTTAATCCCATGCCCATCCTATCCAAAATATTCTACGAAGCAAAAGATGAAACTTCTGCTAACCTGATCCTCAATACAGTGACTCTCTTGCTAGAACATAATGAGGAGTTGCAGTTTGTGGTAAATAGAGATCAAGTGCCAGGAGAATGGGTGGATAGACCCAATGACCTCGTAAATCGCCGCTTGGAATACATCGAAAAGTTTTAATTTCTGCGCGCAGACATCCGAGGTTTTGCTGGGCGAATGCCAGGGGAAACTTCGAATGTCTTGCAGGCGTGATTACTATACATCTTCTTACACAGCATTCATACCATGTTTCGACTATTTATCTACTTAACCCTGCTAAGCTTATTGCTCATCGCTTGCTCCGCACCAGTACCATCGGCGGAAACAGCTCCACGCCCTAACATTCTGCTAGTGATGTGTGATGATTTAGGGTGGGGAGATGTAGGTTTTAATGGGCATCCTAATATTCAAACGCCTAATCTAGATCGATTAGCAAGCCAGGGCATAATTCTCAATCGATTCTATTCTGCCTCGCCTGTTTGTTCTCCGACCAGAGCTAGTGTCCTCACAGGGCGTAATCCTTATCGCATGGGCATCTACCATGCAAATACGGGACATATGCCCCCAGAGGAAATTACCCTTCCCGAAATCCTGCAAGGAGAAGGTTACCAGACAGGGCATTTTGGGAAATGGCATTTGGGAACGCTAACCCGAATGATTAAAGATGCAAATCGAGGACGTCCTAGAGACTCTACCCACTACGCTATCCCTTCCACCAATGGTTATGCTACCTACTTTTGCACCGAATCCAAAACCCCAACCTGGGATCCCATGATCAAGCCGAAATATTTCGATGAAGAAAAGGGAGAATCTTTGCGGTACGGTTGGTCTGCTGCAGCCTCAGATACACAACGGATTGAATCTTATGGTACTTTCTATTGGACTGGGCCGGAGCAGATAGAATTGCAAAATCTAGATGGAGATGACTCTAGGGTCATAATGGATAGGGTGATACCTTTTATTGATCAGGCAGTAGCCGAGTCTCAGCCTTTCTTCAGTACGATCTGGTTTCATACGCCTCATCTTCCCTTGGTGGCGGGAGAGAAGTACCTAACCAAATATCAAGGGCTTTCACATCAAGAGCAATTACATCATGGGAGCATTACGGCTATGGATGAGCAGATCGGCCGCCTTTGGGCTCACCTAGATACATTGGGAATTGCCGATAATACGATGTTGTGGTTTTGTAGTGACAATGGACCGGAGATCAATACGCCAGGTTTGTCAGGACCTTATCGCGAACGCAAACGTAGCTTGTATGAAGGTGGGGTCCGGGTGCCAGCTTTTTGTGTTTGGCCGAATAGAATTGAAGGAAAGACTTCTTCTCATACAGCCATGAGTACTTCAGATTATTTACCTACCATCCTTGATTATCTTCAAATAGAATACCCGCAGCCAGCTCGGCCCTTAGATGGCCTAAGTGTTCGGCCGCTACTAGAAAAACAAGATCTTCTGCGAGAAACACCAATAGGCTTTCTAATTCACAAAAAACGATCCTGGACAGCGGATCAGTACAAACTGATTAGCAATGATGATGGCGAAAATTATGAACTCTATGATCTTTTAAATGACCCTGGCGAAACCAAAGACTTGTCTGATTCTTTGATGCAAATTGTCCAAGACATGAAAGGTGAATTAGAGGAATGGATGGCTAGTTGTGCGCGGAGTGATGATGGAGCGGATTATATTTCGAATTAAAATTTGCCCCCCTAAGGGCAGTCTATTCTTGCGAGAAGTGTGATGGCTGTGGCTTTCCAGCATAAGTTGATAAAACTGTATAGCTATATTTTGACGTAGCCGAGAATAAATATCCATGTGCAGGCAGCAGATCTTAATCTAATAGCATCTTCTTTATAACGACCAACTACAACAAATTATATAAGCGTAAGCGAGCATTGAGGTAAAACAGAAAGAAGGAGTGTCTTACACTACATTACAAAGGGAAAGCCAGCTAAGATAAGTGCCCTATTCTTCACAGAATATTATCTAGCCGCTCCCCGCATCTACTCTTCGAGCACTCTTTCACCAATAGTTTAGTTGCAGTCCGTGCCCTTTTTGGACTTAAACTGACACAGAAAACCAGATAGATACCGCCTACGGTAGCTGTGTTTACCTCTAAGCACCCGCTGATGGTTCAACTACGCATACCATGAACACAGCCCAAAAACTTTGCGTTCGCAAAAGAAACGCAGGGAAAACGATGGCTTCTACAGCTTGGTTTAAGCAAAAGAAGGTATTGTTTTCCCAAAAAATTCTTGCACAAACACTCACGTGTGCCCTTAGTTTGATATCCCTGAACATGCTCTACAGTCAGCAAGGGTCCATTATTGGGCCTACGACCGTCTGTGGGGGATGCCACGAATATAGCGTTGAATTTCAAACAACAGGGGAGGAGCGTTATGAATGGGTGGTGCTTATCGACGACGATTTCGTCACGAATGTCGGTAATACTAAAGATGTAGTAATTTGCTGGGACGAATTTTTTAGCAATGGTTCAACTCCTCAAGAAATACGAATTATCGTAAGTATCATTAGATCAGATGAATCGTTTGCTCTTGAAACAGCAATAAACATTCAAAATCCAACTTCCACTTCCATCATCTCGATTGACGCTCCCCCTTGTCCTTCTCCAATCGAGGGCCCCGTCGATTCCATTTCCTGTTCAAAAGTTTGTACGAATACCATTGTCAATTATACGCTGGATTCATTGTCCGCTGCGCCGGGTACGGTGTTTTATGAGGTCCAATGGGATGTTAGTGGTGCGGAAAGTTTTGAAGTAGACTTCGAAAGAAATACGGTACAAGTGAATTGGGGAGATAGTGGTCTAGGGCAAGTTTCAGCCTTCCTCTTTGATGGTGCCTGTGAATCCTTTACCTCCACCTGTGTCCAAGTAGTGGATCGTCCCAAGATCCAATTAACCACCTCCCCACCGCTCACCAATAATGAATTAACTATCTGTCGTGGAGAAGAGGTGCAATTTCAAAATGAAACAGCCTTTGCGGAACGTTATGAATGGCAGTTTGGGAGCCTTGGTTCTTCAGACTTGTCCGATCCTACATTCACCTTTGAAGAGGCGGGTACCCATAGCGTGACATTGGTTGCTTACAATGAATGTAACTGTCTGGATTCTACCTCTTTTTTGGTTAAGGTATTGGAATCGGAAAGCCCAAGCTTAAGCTGCCTAGGTACAGTATGTGCCGGGGAGACAGTGACTTATAACGCTGAGCAAAGCTGTGGACAGTATGAGTGGGTGATTAGCGACAATGGGCAAATTGTGGAAGGAGGAGGATTGGCCGATGATTTTGTGACAGTGCTTTGGGAATCTGGCAGCCTAGGAGTGATTGATCTTTTAGTCAGTGATTGTGGTGGGTTTTCAGCATGCCCAACACCCACCTCTTTTGAGATTCCAATCCTATCCGATGATGCTGAAATCAATGGGCCTTCGTACATATGTGAAGAGGCGATTGAAGCTTACCATTTACCTTCTTATTCGGGAACTACTTTCACTTGGCAAACCAGCAATGGAGGAATGATCACTGACGGCCAAGGCACCAATGAGATAACTGTCGATTGGAGTGCAGCAATTGCTGGATTAGGCCAACAGGTCATCGTTCAATATGAAAACTGTTTCTTAGGATGTGGAGGGAGCGATACACTAGAGGTTCAGATTAGACCGACTTATAGAATAGAAGGGCCTGCTGAAGTTTGTACAGGAGAAAACATCTCCTATGTCAGTTTGAGTAATGCTGATGATATGGAGATATTAGCGAACTGGTTTGTCCTGAGCAATATTGGCGATACGGTTTGGCGTTCTACGCTTGCTACTGCAACACCTTTAGTGGATGCCATTGACCAATTCGGCAACTATACCTTATATGCACAACCGGATGATCCTGCTGTCTCTTGTACCACTGTTTTGCAACATCCTTTTCGAGTACTAGCTCCTCCATCGCTGGTAGAAGAAATAGTAGGAGATACCTTGTTCTGTTTGGGACAAGTACATAACTACCAGATAGAAGCTAGTGGAGTCTTTGATTATGAATGGGAGATTACGAATGGGAATACAGTAGAATCCAAACAAGGTGCTTCCATAAATGTAGAATGGGGCAATAGCCCACCGTATAATCTTCAGGTGATCCGAGTTTCGCGAACTGGAGCAGCTTGCCGATCTATGCCTAGAAGCTTTTCGATTGCCCCATTTACAGTTCCAGAAATTACTGGCCTTGCCGACATTTGTTTAGGGGATGCTCCGGCATATTCGGTTGATTTACCATTGAGTTACAATGTAGATTGGTCAGTTGATCCTGCGAGCAGTAGTAGTCTTTTTGTGAAGGAGGGTTTTCCCGTGGTTCAGGTTATTTGGGGACGTAGTGGAGCGGGGACAATTAGTTTAGAGGCTTGCGGTCAAACGTTAACAAAAGGGGTGACCGTTAACGATTTGCCGGAACCAACGCCAGTTCTCCCCGCCGGGGTTTGTAGTAATGAAACAGCGGTTGTACCCTTGACTGAGACATATGCGGCATATAGTTGGCTGGATGAAAACGACAATGAATTAAGTACTGATCCGAACTTTGGTTTATCTCCAGGAACCTATCAGGTTTTGGTGACGGATGCCAATGGTTGTAATCAGGATACTGCTTTTACTTTAGTAGAATTGGGTGCACCCATTGTGAGTATTTCGACTCCAGACTTCAATGTATTTTGTAATTCAGCCCCTCAAGCTAGGTTATTTGCTTTAGAAGGAAGCCAAGGTTACCAATATCAATGGTTCAGAGATGGAAACCCCGTCGGGACTGATAGCCCGCTCTTCACGGCTACGGCTTTTGGCCGCTATTGGGTGGAAGCGAGTAATGCATTGGGATGTGTCACTCGGTCGAATGAAATTGCGCTTGTAGAAGATTGTTCTGGCGGGAATGGCGGTGGAATTGGCGGCGGTAGTTTTCCAAATTGCCCAGCAGGAGCGAGTCCGGATATTAATATTATGGCCACGGCCAATTGTAATGAACGTTCCTATGAAAGTCTTAGTAGTGGGATGGTCGCAGGTACTGCTACATGGTTTTTTGATGATCCGGATAGCGGCCCAAATAATACATCCAATTTAGATCAACCTACTCATACTTATACGCGGGCAGGGTACTTCCGGGTGCTTGTTCTGGCTGACTTCGCAGATGGGGGAGATGTAGGCGGTTGTTTTGCTATGCGGGTAGATACTATTCCTATTGCCGCCAACTTTATCTCTGGCCTTGCTTGTAGTGGAGCTACAGTTGACTTCACAGACTTGTCTACTTTTTTACCTGGAAATGGAGTAACAGCTTGGTCTTGGGACTTTGGTGATCCTGCTAGTGGTGCAGCTAATATATCGACGGATCAAAACCCTTCGCATACGTATGTTGATGGGGGAGATTATACCGTGACCTTAACCATTTCAGCAACGGATGGTTGTGTAGCTCAAATGAGTAAAGTAGTTAGTGTTCGTTCTGCTCCTGTTATCAGTGTAGTTGATGTGGATCCAGGTTGTGAAGATGTTGCCAAAAGTTTTACGATTAGCTCGCCGGAAGAACTGATCCGAGTATATTGGGATATGGGCGATCCTAATTTTGATGGAGCGCCTATTGAAGGGGAATCGATTGCCTATGTTTATCAAGATCCAGGTTCATACACGCTGGATATCACGGCCGTAGATATCTATGGTTGTCAAAACACTATCCAAGAATCATATACCAGCCTGACTAACACTTTAGCAGGTCAAATCACTTCAAGCCTTCCCAATCCAATCTGTCAAGGCGATAGCACCCTCATGAGCCCGCCTCCAGGGGGGGACAGCTGGAGCTGGTGGTTGGGTCAAGCTGATGCCCCGATTCAGGAAGAACAAATTTGGGTAAAAGAAAGCCAAGTGGTACGGGTAGATGTAGAAACCGCCGAAGGTTGTCTGTTTAGAGCAGATCCTGTTTTGGTTGAATTTCAACCTTCGCCTACCTCATTCATCCGAGCAGTGGAGCTGGATGAGAATGGTCAAATTTTGGCTTACCACTATGATGGATATGAAGCCTGTTCTGGAGCCGATGTGATATTAGAAGGCAATGCCAATCCACAATATTCCTTCATTTGGTCAAACGGAACGAGTGGCCCGACTTTGGCATTTACCAAAGAAAGTGGGAATGTCCTTTCTCCGGGCACCTATGAGTTCACCTTACAGGTCACAGATAATGCCACTGTTTGTAGGCAAGTGATAGGGCCATTTACAGTAACTATTCATCAAAACCCAGCTGGGTTTGCTATAAGTAGTGATCAAAACCTACCATTATGCCCGGGGCAAAATATTAACCTGAGTGTCAACAACCCCGATGCATCCCTTGACTATACCTGGAATACAGGAGAAACAGGAACGACCATAGTAGCCAATGCCGGAGGTAGTTATCAAGCCATAGCTAGTAATGGTTTTGGCTGTGAGAGTCAAAGCAATGTGATCGAGGTGATCGACTTCCCTGCGATTGACCTGTTTCCCAGCGGTTGCCATACTCGATGTAATCCAGATACTATTTGTCTCCCAAGTTTACCGAATGTAGTCAATATCCAATGGTTGAAAGATGGCGTTGCCTTAACAGGCCCAGAAGCTACACAACCCAATTTGCCTATCGATGAAAGTGGGAGTTATTCCTTGTTGATGGAAGATGCGAATGGTTGTTCACTTGAATCGGGTTCCTTGAACCTGGAGCTGTTGGATGGTTTTGGGGATATCAGTGGTGCGGTGTACTATGATGTGAATGGGAACGGTGTAATTGATGCCGCAGATACTACGGTTAGTGGAGTAACTATTCAACTTTCGCAAACCAATGTGGTGCTGGAAGAGTCTACTTCTTCCGAAAATGATGGCTATTTATTTGAAGGTATTCCGGGTGATGACTATACCTTGGTTTTAGATACCATGAGTGTGCCTTCAGGAATGATGGCCAATCTAATTCGTAGAGATACCAGTATTATGTCATGCGATGAAATGATCCAAATCGACTGGTTGTTAAGTCGAGAATGTGTGACACTGACTTCAACCCTGGATTTGGTTGAATGTCCAGGTAATCTTGTTACCTATAATGGCACCACCTTTGCTTCAGATACCAGCTTTGTTGCCACCTATCAAGATATCCTTGGGTGTGATTCCCTGGAAACTGTTAATATCCAATTCACAGAAGTGCTTCGTTCCGATTTGGTAGTAAGCGCTTGTGAGGGAACATCCTTTGAATACCAAGGGGTGCCTGTGGCGGCAGGCGACACGCAAGTATTTACTTTAACGACAACCGAAGGTTGCGATTCTATTGTGAATCTTCAAGTACAATTACTACCCACTTTTAATGAAGATGTAGAACTGTTTGTTTGTCCTGGGGAAACACTAAACTTTGATGGTGATGAACTTTCAGCAGGGCAGTCTCAGTCATTTACTTTGACTACTGAGGCAGGCTGTGATTCAGTGGTAAACGTGACGGTTAGTGAATTGCCAACGATCACAACTAATCTTAATTTGTCAGTATGCCCTGGTAGTACGGTGGAATACGAAGGACAAGTTTTGGCAGGCGGAACGCAACAGCAATTTGTTTTTGTAGCTACCTCTGGTTGTGACTCACTTGTCAATGTGGTAGTAGAAGAATTAGGGATAAATGAAACGGAGCTGAATTTACAAGCCTGTGTTGGAGAGAAGGTGATGTATAATGGCGTAGAGATAGAGCCAGGCCAGAGTCAAACATTTGTACTTCAAAGTGTAGCGGGCTGCGATTCTACGGTTCAAGTAAACGCAGCGGCCTTCCCAGCACTAAATTTCGAATTGGAGACCACCTCCAGTTGTGAAGATAGTAATACAGGTTCTGTTCAGGCGATCAATTTAACAGGCCCAATCCTAGGGGCCCAATACCGAGTAGATGATCAGGTTTTCGGGCCTAATCCACTAATACTTGGCCAGACCATCGGAGCACATACTTTTGCAATAGAAGATGAAAATGGATGCCTATATGAACAGGCTTTCGTTATTACTTCTATTCCTGCTATTGAAGTAGCAAGTGAAGCCACAGTTTTCCCTTGTTCAGTAGAGCGCCTAACTATTAGCCCTACTATCTTGTCTGGTGATGTCGATGATTTACAATTTGAATGGGATGATGGGAGTACAGCACCAGAATTGGTGATCTCCATGCCTGGCATATATCCGGTCAAGATTAGCAATGCATGTGAGTCTGTCATACAAAATCTTGAAGTGCAGTCGGAGTACGATGGAAATGATGAGGCTTTTTACATTCCTAATGCTTTCTCACCTAATGATGACGGTATTAATGAAGAACTTAAAGTACTAGCTGCACCAGATGTGATTATGCAAAGCTTTGACTTATACATTTTTGATCGCTGGGGCAATCAGATATTCAAAGCAGATGAAATAGAGCAAGGATGGAATGGGCGATTGAACGGTAAGATGCTGGATTCTTCAGTTTTCGTCTGGATAATGGAGGCTACTTTTGAACGCTGCGGGCAATCCTTTACAGTTCAACGAAAGGGAGATGTGGTGTTAATGTGGTAAACGCTTGGAGTCACAGCTTTGAGGCATAAACTTGAGACTAAAAAGCTAATGTAGAATACCTCCGAAGTTTTAGATAGGCTTGCCTTAGTACATTGTGCATTATTTTTTCCATAAATAGCTGACGCTAAATACCCGTGGCCTCTCCTGGCTCCTCCCCACTCACTTGTTAGTGTTTTCACCAACAAGTGAGTGGGTGAAAGAATTAAAATTATTGTTGCCAACTACAAGAGCGGGTGGCCGTCCCGTATTGTCTGAACGGAGTGAGTTTACGGGACAAGCGTTTTTTGATTCGTTTTTGAGGCGATTGTCAAAAATGACTAAGCGCCATATTGCAAAATATTTATGCGATACTGTAAGGTTTGATTAATTTTTGCACATGGTATTAGGGAAACTTAGGATAGATACTATGATGTCCGTAGGCTGCTCTTTCTAGTTGATAGAAGTGGTGAGGAGTTCCATCCCAGTCAAAGGTTTCTACCATCTTGAATCCCAACTTCTGAATGACGTGAATGGAGGCTTGATTACCCGGTTCGGCCATGGCGAAGATCGCCTGCTGGTCTAATTTGTTAAAGCCATATAGCAGCGTCCCACGCGCAGACTCAGTAGCGAATCCTTTTCCCCAATGCCGTTCAATAAATCGATATCCAAGATCGTAGTAATGATTTCGTCCACCGATAGGATCAACGATCCATTTTAGGCCAGACCATCCGATAAACTCACCTGAGGATTTTTCGACTACCGCCCAACGGCCAATCCCATTGTCGATATATTGTTGTTGGATAAACCGAATGATCGCCTCGGCTTCCTCAATGGTTTTTATGGGCTGTTTCCCCAGGTACTGGTGGACATTCGGGTTGCTATCGAGTTCCAAAATGCCAGCCGCATCTGACAATTGTAACGCTCGAAGAAGTAGGCGGTCAGTTTCTACAAAGAACTTCATTTGGGATTGGAAGCTACTTAAAGATGGGTGTAACGGTGTAGCCCGCTTTACGTAGCAATGCAATCACGCCTTCATTGCCCCCGAGATGTCCTGCTCCTACAGCAAAAAATGTTGGGTTTTCAGCCATCATTTCTTCCATTACAGGAATCCAATTGCGGTTTCTCCGTAGTAATAGTAATTCTTCATATTCACTGATTCCTCCTTCATCACCTTTTACCATTCGCTGCATTCCCTGGATATCCTGATTCTTGTACATCTCCACCATTTGCTCCAATTGATTATCTTCAGATTCGGTATCTCCTGACTTGATCGTAGCCATGAGCATTTGGGCTTGTGCATCGTAGGGTATGCTATCGAATAAGCCCATTTGGAATTCAGCAGTTTCCAAGCCTGCGATCGATTTTTCCTGATCTTGGGCCAACTTCATAAGCTCCATCTCATAGGAAACGATCTCACCAGACTGCGTTTCACTCTGCATATTCATGGCATCTTCTGAAGCCATCATAGATAGAAACATCGGTTTGATTCGTCCTAGGAATGCCAAGGGTAAGCCTAGTTTTTCGAAATGGGCTTTTACCAATTCATATTCTTCGGCAGTATAGAGATCTTTCAAGGTTTTGCCGTCAGCCATGAACATCTTCATCATTACAGGCATTAGCGCAGCAAAATTATTCATGTCCTCCATATTGATCTCAAAGGTGATCTTATCTGTTTTGGACAATGCTTTTTTCGTACTTTCCGTTAAGAAAAAATCAGACTTATTGATCATGTGGATGGTACCGTAAACGAAAGAGGAAGCGGTCAAATCCTGGCCAGTGACTTCCCAAAGCAAGGCTTTGTCTTGGTCGGTCGGCGCGTAAGAAATGGTCGTATCTTTTTGACTCCACAGTGGATGAACAGCGCAAATAACAAGTAAGAGGGTGATAAATCGGTACATGTGCTACTGGTTGACGGGATATTAGTACTCCCTTTGGTTATAAATCCTTCTCTATAAATTTTGGTCAAAATTTCGGACCACCCCCAATTTACGGGAAATATCAATATAAAACTCGCGAATCAAATCGAAGCTCAAGTTGGATTGAAAGAGGTGGGGCTCTAGTAGGTCCTTGTGCTCAGATATAGCGCAGAATATTTCACGGTTGATAAAAGATAAGTAAAGCCTACGGTCGGAGTCTCCTAAAAAGTTGAGAATATCTTCTTGCATGGGCTCCGTAAGGATGCCCACCACATGTGTGTCTTCGGTTGCATAGACAATAAATTTCTCTCGAAATGCTGGATTGAGGATCTCATGATCCACATTCTTGCCATGCCCCCAGGTAAAGTCTTTGATAGAGCGAGTGAGGTACTGGCGTTCTTTTCGTGGCCAGACGATGATACGGCCTTCTACCTCTTCATTGAATTGAGCATGTATAAAAACACCTTCAAAGATTTCCTGTAGCTTATTGCTGACACTAGATACCTCCCGCACACGTAGTTCAGAAAACTCGAAGTCCATCTCGCCTATTTTTCCAGCAAAGTAGTCTTCTCCAATATAGTAATCCATAGGAGAGATGAATATGCCACTACGCTTAAAGACTGATTTTTCAATGCGTTTCTTTTCATCATAGCGGATCATCCCATAATTGGGCGTATCTCCGATAAAGTCTAGGATGAGGTTGACAATATTGGGTTTGAAGGTTTGAATAAAGACTCGAATGCGGTAACCGAGGTACCCAATATAAAAACCTACAGGAAGCATTAGCACCAAAGTGATGGCAAGAATATTGAGGTAGAGTGCAAAAATTAACAAGGCAAGGAGGACGATCCCAGAGAAGAAGAGTAAACGTAATAAGCGTATCCGCCGACGCTCCATGCGCATCAGTTCTGGATGTAAAGTGTGGTTATAGTACAATCTGAACTCTTCCAACCGTTTCATTTCCGATGGGGATTCCTCACTGCTCCTTTTTGTTAATGGTTCTTAGAAGCTATTTGAATTTAACAGCTCGATTTTGTTATGGCCCTTTTCGAGCCTCTTTTCGTTAACCAAATCCTCATTTAGCGCTGCTAAACTCCGGTTTTGCTGCCTCAATTG
>Ga0213840_1000159_pt1 | contig 156443 bp, 173 predicted proteins | sample SWPATP22_FD_160132 | JGI IMG/M metagenome (GOLD analysis project Ga0213840, IMG submission 160132) | Coastal seawater microbial communities from Marineland, Florida, United States - SWPA TP2 #2 | ecosystem: Environmental > Aquatic > Marine > Coastal | place: USA: Florida | collected 2016-08-14 | reverse complement strand
CTTGCAGCACTGGTTGGCGCGCGCGGTTACTGCTGTGTCGGCCGACCAGATCTTCGAGGGGTGACCCCTCCCCTGCCCTCTGCGTGATGTCTTCGCAGGGCACGTGTCCCTTGTGGACGTAGTCCAGATTATCGGCGAATGCCGTGTAGGTGTGTCAACGGGATGATGGGTAACGTTTTAGACCGGGATCATGGGTGACAGTCGTCGTCTCTAACCGGTTGGAATCTCGTTACTTGGGTCATCGGGAGCCCGCTGCCTGCGGGGCTTGCGCGAACCTCGGTTAAGTCGGCCAGCGCTCGTCAGTGTCCCGAGAACCAGTGGCCCGAAGGCGATCGTGTGGGAACCGTCGTCTTGAAGCCGAAGCCCAACGGGTTCGCCTGCGAGCACCTTGGACAGTGGCAGAATGCGGCCCGGGATGATGATCGAGCCGTCGCGGCGAACTCGGTAGACCTCCCAGTCGTCGCCGTACTCCGGTGAGCGCAACTTCGTCGGGTAGCGCCGCGAAGACGCCTCGTAGGCCGTGCTGGGCGTTCGCATGTCGAGTGCCTCGTGGGGCCGCTCGAGGTTGTACTCGGCTCTGAAGCCGTCGAAGACGCGTTGCTGAGCCAGCATCGTGCGACGCACCCTGCCCGCGTTGATCACGTCGCCCTGCAGCGTCCTGTGGATGCGTTCGTGGCGGCCGTTTTCCGTCGGCCGACCGCGAGTGATGCGCTCGGGTCGGATGCCGAGCTTGACCCACCAGACAGACAAGGCGCTCACCCCGTACACCGCCGAGAACGGCGTGCCGTTGTCGGTGCGGATCGTCTCGGGCAATCCGAACTCGACGAACGCTTCGTCGAACACTTTGCGACACGCGAGTTCATCGGCATGACGAAGCGCTTCGCAGCGAAGAAGAAAACGGCTGTAGCCGTCCGAAATCGTGAGCGGATAGCACTTCTGTCCGCCGCTCGTGAGGCGGAACCAGCCCTTGAAGTCAGCGCCCCAGACTGCGTTGGGCTTGTCCTGAGCCGACAAGCCGTTCGAGTACTCACCGGGCCTGGGTTTGCGCCGACGCTTCACGACCATGCCCTCGCGGCGAAGAATCTCGCCGACCGTGCTGACCGCCGGCACGTGCTCCCCTCGCCTCTCGAGCCAAGTGTGGATCTTCTTCGGGCCCCAGGTCGGGTGCCGCTTCCGAGCTCCAACGATGATGTCGACGACCTCCTGCGGTGTCGTGTTCGGATGCCGCTTGAAGCGCTTGCTGCGGTCGTGGAGGCCCTGGAGGCCACCTTCCTTGAAGCGGGAGACCCACTTACAGCCAGTCTTCCGGCTGATGCCGAACTCGATGCAGAGGGCTGCCATGCTGGGGTGTTCTCCTTCGAGCCATGCCTCGATAAATCGGGCTCTTTCCTTCACGTGGGTGCTCACCTTCCACGGCATCGACGGAGCGTCCGACTTCTGCCGTCGTGGTGTCACCCATGATCCCGGTTTGCCCTGTTACCCATCATCCCGGTTCGTACAAGGCGCAAAATGAAAAAGTCGGGTTCGCGCAAAGTAGAGATGTCGGGTTGTTGGGCGGATATGCCGCAGCCGGATGTCTCGCGCAACGCTGACGATGAGCCACACGGAGTTGGAGCGGCTGGAGGTGATCCAGCGAGTACGAGAGCGGCGACTGACGCAGGAAGAAGCCGCTGGGATGCTGGGATTGGGTCTACGGCAGGTGCAGCGGCTCTGTGCCGCGTACCGGGACCGAGGCGCAGCTGGACTGGTGTCGGCGAAGCGCGGCCGCGAGAGCAATCGTCGGCTGCCTGACGAGCTTCGGCGGCGGGCGATGGACCTGGTGCGCGCACGCTACGCAGACTTCGGCCCAACGCTCGCGGCGGAGAAACTGGCCGAGCTGCACGCGCTCAGCGTGTCGCGCGAGACGCTGCGCAAGTGGATGGTCGAGGCCGGCGTATGGGTGCCACGGAAGCAGCGTCGTCGTGTGCAACAGCCTCGACGCCGACGGCCATGTCGCGGCGAGCTCGTTCAGATCGACGGCTCAGATCACGCGTGGTTCGAGGAGCGTGGCCCGAAGTGCACCCTACTCGTCTTTATCGACGACGCGACGAGCGAGCTGATGGAGCTGCGCTTCGTGGAGTCGGAGTCGACGTTCGCGTACTTCGAAGCCCTGCGCAGCTACCTCGAGCGACACGGGAAGCCGGTGGCGCTGTACTCGGACAAGGCGTCGGTGTTCAAGCCGACGGGACGTCAGGCCAAGGGGGTGTCGCAGTTCGGCCGAGCGCTGTCGGAGCTGAACATCGACATCCTGTGCGCGAACACCCCTGCGGCCAAAGGGCGCGTTGAACGTTCGAATTCGACGCTCCAGGACCGTTTGGTGAAGGAGATGCGACTCCGGGGGATCTCGACGCTGGAGGCCGGGAACGCGTACCTGGACGAGTACAGGCAGGGTCACAACGCTCGATTCGCGGTGGCGCCAGCATCTGCCCACGATGCGCACCGCCCCCTGCTCGGCGACGAGGAACTCGACAAGGTGTTCACGTGGCAGGAAGAGCGGACGCTGTCGAAGACCTGACGCTGCACTACCGGAAGAAGATGCTGATGGTGGCGCCCTCCCCTGAGACACAGCCGCTCATTCGGCGACGGGTTCGAGTGTACGAGTGGGACGACGGGCACCTGGAGGTCGTCTGCGACGGGCGCGCCCTGCTCTTCACGGTGTTCGACAAGAATCCGTACGTCGACCAGGGGGAGGTGGTCGAGAACAAGCGGCTCGGAGCGGCCATGAAGTGGGTGGAGGGGCGCCCGAAGAGGCGGGACGAGGAGAGGCTCCAGAGCGCGAAGATATCGCTCCGAGAGAAGCACTGGATACGGCAAAAATCGTCGGCGCGAGACCGGCTACGCCGGGGCGATGCGCCTGGTGCGAGCTGAAGCCGGCGGCCCTGCGCAGCAGCCGATGGACTCTCAGTTGCTCTGCTGCACCGGGTCGCAGCTTGGTTCTCGCGACCGAGACCGGCGAGTTCTCGCCACCGTTGCGTTCATCGCATGGCGGAAAACGTTGACGTATAGGAAGCGCCGGACCCCGGACAGGTTCGTTCCTTTCGCCTGGTAAAGCCCATCCGGGTCGTCGAAGACTCCGAAGTCCTCGGCGATTCCCTCCTTTTGGATGAAGGTCGGCCTTCCCCGCCACTCGACGGGAGGGTCTTGGAGGTCCGTCGTTGCGGCACCGTAGCCACAGAACGATTTTGCATCGGGAAAGCGTTCCTGCAGCGCGCGGAGGTAGTCGCCATCAAGGATGAAGCCTTCGAGCGGCACCCACTCACCTTCCCAAGAGACTTCAACCCAGCTGTGAAGGATTCTCGACGGCGCAAGCGGATACAGCCAGCTCGGGATTGCTCCCTTCTGAAGAGACTTGTCGATCGTGAACCCGTGGAAACGGGCGGGGATACCAACGGAGCGAAGCAACGCGACAAGCAGGTTCCCTTTCGTGTTGCACTGCCCGTAGCCATCAGCCAGCACCGCGCTCGCGGGTAGGTCGTCCGAACTGTTGTAGCCAAAGGCGATCTCGTCTTTGACGAAGTCGTAGGTCGCTCCGATTCGTTCGTACTTCGTCAGGCGGCGCCATTTCCTGGCTTCGACCAGCTCTTCAATCGCAGGGTTGTCATAGTCGGCGGTTGGCGTCCGGGTGAGCCAGCGTGTCTCGTCTCGGTTGTTCTGTGCCACACCATTAGCTTGACTCCCCGCCCCTTCAGAAGGCTTGAACAAAGTGGCTGGCCTTGACGAGCTGCCCTGGGGGGACGCCGAAGAGTGCGACGAATTGCCGCGAGAAGTGTGCCAAGTCGGCGTATCCGGCAAAGTGTGCGGCCTCAGTGAGCGACGCGCCGACCGACGCCGCAGACATCGCAACCTGTGCCCGTCGCCATACGAGGTAGGTCCTCCACGGCGAGCCGACCTCCTCGGAGAACAGGTGCAGGAAGCGACTACGTGACAGTTGAGCGCGTTCGAGCGCACCCGCGAGCGTCGCCTCAAACCACCGGCCTGTCGTTTCGAGTGCGTCGAGCCAGCGCATTACGTCGCGGACGCGTGAGTCCGTCGTGGGTGCCGGCCCCCTCGCAAGGGAGTCCAGCAGTTCTGCACCGTGCTCGAGCGAACCATCCCAGCCCGCCGTCTCGAACTGGCCGAAAGCTCGATCTCTCAGCACCGTCTCATGGATCCGCGTCGCGAGTGCGGACGAAGAGTCCACGAGCACAACGAGCCCGTCGTCTGCGTGGAGGGCATGCGCGATGCCCCCTCTGACGACAAGACCACGACCCTTGGTGCACTCGCTGCCCAGGTGCAACGCGGCAGCGGCCCCCTTTGCCGCGACGCAGACCTGTAGGGCTTGGTGGCGGTGCTCGCGGTTGTCGGAGATTCGGCCCCATATCCAAACCTGGCTCTCGCGCCTCGTGATGTGGAGCGAAGCCTGACAGTTTGGCGACGGGCAAGACCACCTGGTTCCGAGCACGGCAGACCCTCCGTCGACCTCAGACTTGGCTTTCGGCCGCTTGAGCGCACGGTGCTTCCAGGCCGTGGGGCTCCGTCTGAATCGTGGAGTGCGAGATGTCGAAGCGACTCAGGATGGTCTCTCGCACGCTGGAAAGGACCTTGCCTCCATCGGCGCCCTTGTCCAGACGGAGGTGAGCTGTCAGCGCCGTCTCGCTCGTGCTCATCGCCCAGATGTGCAGGTCGTGCGCCTCCACGACCCCGTCTGTGTCCTCCAAACAGCCTTGAACCTCGGCGAGATCGAGGTGCGTCGGGACCGCATCCATGAGCATGTTGATCGAGTCACGAAGAAGGCTCCACGTCCCGACAATGATCACGATGGAGATCACGAGGCTCATTGCGGGGTCGACCCAGTGCCACCCGGTGGCGAGCACGAGTACCCCCGCGAGTACAACGCCGACCGAAACGGCGGCGTCTGCGGCCAAGTGGAGGAACGCCCCGCGGATGTTGGCGTCGCGTTTGCGACCGGCGAAGAAGAGGGCTGCCGAGACGGTGTTGATTGCAACTCCGATCGACGCGACGGTGGTGACCGTCCACCCGTTGATCTCCGTCGGGCTGCCGAGTCTCTGCACCGCCTCCCAGGCTACCCCTCCCACGGCGACCATGATCAGCAGCGCGTTCAGAAGCGCCGCGAGGATCGTCGACTTTCGCCAACCGTACGTTCTGCGGTTACTCGGCTCGATACGAGCAAGGCGTGTCGCCCCCCACGCGAGCGCGAGGCCGAGCACATCGCCGAGGTTGTGGGCAGCGTCGGCCACGAGCGCCATCGACCCAGCAATCAGGCCGTAGACCGCCTCAACGACAACGAACCCTGTGTTGAGCACCAGGCTCACAGCGAAGGCTTTACTGTGGCTGGGCGCGTGGTCGTGCGTGTGGTCGTGTCCCATCTCTCCTTTGACCTTGGTAGCGAACTACTATTGCCGATGGTAGCATCGGTGGCGTGAAGGGCATCCGGATTCGCCCCGAGAAACGGGGACTGCGTGTCGTGCTGTTCGACCTCGAGGCCGACATCATGGATCTCGTGTGGTCGGAGTCGTGGGACACCTTCAGCGTCCAAGAGGTGGTCGATGGACTCTCCGGGCAACGAGACCTTGCCTACACGACAGTGCTGACGACCGTCCGCCGCCTGTTCGACAAGGGGATCTTGGGCAGAGTCCGGGATGGCAGGCGCTATCTCTATCGTTCGAAGATGAGCCGCCAGCAGTTCCATGAGCAGCTAGCGCAGGAACTCATGCGCAGTCTCCCCGCTGCAGGTCGCGAGGCCGCACTCGCGGCCCTCGTCGATCAGGTGGCGGAAGATGACGATGAGGCACTCGATCGGCTCGAGGCGATGATCCGCGCCCGGCGTGGCGGAGAATCCCGGTGACCGAGCTGTCGTTTGCCCTCGCTGCGTCTTGCGTGTTGTTTGGCGTCGCGGTTCCTCTGACAACCGTCGCGACCAAGTTGCTCCTGTCTTGGCGCCGACGGCGAACGCCCGAGATCACGAGCTACGGATCGACTCGCGGCTACCTCTACGTCACGGCACCTGTCCTGCTCCCATGTGTCTGGATGCTCTCTGCTGCACTGCATCAGTCGGAGCCTGGCGGGGCTTTGGGCGCGTGTCGGGACGAGCAACTCCTCGGCTCTGTCTGCGGGGGAGCTCTTTCGCTTGCGCTCGCGCTCATCACGATCGTTCTCGTGGCCGCCATGCGGGTTCCGGGGGGCACCGCGAGAGTGCTCCAGGTCTCCGAGGCCAGTCGACGCGGCCAAGCGCGCGTCGACCTTCTCCGGTCCGACGCCAATCTGTGTCGCTGGACCGGTCCTATCGGAGTCGTGGACGGCAGCGGGCCCGCGGCGTGCGTCCGAGGGCTCTTTCGTCCTCGAATCGAACTGTCCGCGAACTACGTCGCGCGCCTCGACAGTGACATGTTGCGTGCTGTCCTCTTGCACGAGGTCGAACACGCCTTGTGCGGTGATCCGCTGCGGGGGTTTGTTGCGGAGGTCGCGATGCGGCTCAACCCGCTCGGTTCGTTCCTACGACCCGAGTTCGAGCGCTGGCGGTTGGCTCGTGAAATCGCCTGCGACCGTCACGCGGCTTTGCTCGGCGCAGACCGAGCAGCGCTTGCTGACGCGCTGGTTCGCGGGGCACGCTTCCGGAGTGGAAGCGCGGTCGCCCCCGGTGTTCATTCGAGCCAGAGCGGGGCCCTCGAGCTTCGCGTACGACTGTTGCTCGATGACTCGGAGCTTCCGTGTGCCTGCGGCTCTCGCGGGGGTGTTCTGCGTGGGCTGCTTCTTCTCTTGGCGGTTGCATTGCTTCCCCACGGCCTCGGCTCAGAGCCCCTCGATTCGTTCCATTTCGCCGTAGACGAGACCGCGGCGGATCTCCTCGGCTGAGGTCGTCCCGCGACCAGCTGCCGCACCCATGACCACGACAACAAAAACTATCGTCAGTAGTAGCGCTCTTTGGTGGCTCGTCGCCTCTTCTCCGGGCTGTGTGAGCGGCGAGCTTGCCATCCCCACACGACCTGCCGCCGCTCCTTTCGCGGCCGCTGCCGGAGACGATGACCCGGTACCCGTGCCCATGGGGCCCGTCACTTTGGAAGAGCTGGTGCGGTTCGCCCGGGCCAGCGCTCCGGGGTCACTGCTCGCCGAAGCGTCCACGTTCGGCGCGCAGGCGGAGCTCGAAGCTGCCCAACAACGCGCGCTCTACAATCCGGTCGTCCAGGTTTCGCTCGGCGCCCGTTCTCAGGCGCGAAGCACCGGGCTGGAGGCCCAGGTTGGCGTCAGCCAGCAGATCGAGGTTGGAGGGGAGCGCAAGCGGAGAATCTCCGCTGCCGAGCAAGGCGCCCGGCAAGCAGAAAGCGGACGGGAGGCCAGGCTGTGGGTCGTCGAGGTTGAGGTGCGGCGACTGTACCGGCTCGTCACGGTGTCTGAGGAGCTCGTCAAGCTGAGCACTCAGGCGGCAAGCGCCGCCGACAGCCTCGCCGCCGCAACGCAGGAGAAGGTCGAGGCAGGCGAAGAGCCGCCGTTGGTCGCCGAACTCTCGCATGCTCGGGCCGCGCTACTGACCGCAAAGGTTCGCGAGACCACAGCGCTTCGCGATGCGGTGCTCGGGCAGCTGGCAGCGGCGAGCGGATGGCCGGGCGAATCCCCCCTGGTCTTGGACGCGGGCAACGATCATCCAGTGGCTCCGCCGGATACCACCAAACTCGTCCATCGAGCGCTTCAGCAGAACCGTGACCGCGCCACGTTGGAGGCGGGGATTTCGCGCGCCGTTGCCGATCGCAGCCTTGCGAAGCGCGAGGCTTGGCCGGAACCGACGATCGGGGTGAACTACGCTCGGGAAGCTGGCGTTGCAAACAGCCGTGCCGCGAACGTGGTGCTTGGAACGCTCAGTGTTCCGATCCCTTCCTTCTCGAGAAACCAGGCATCCCGGGCGCGCGCTCGCGCAGCCGAACGGAGCAGTGAAGCTGCCCTTCTCGCGTTCGAGCGCGGAGTTCCGGGCAAGGTTGCGGCCGCCGCAGCCAGAGTCCGCGGCGCGCTCGAGCGTATCGACGCTCTCGACGAGGTTGCGTCACTCCGGGACGGCCGCCAGCTCGTCGCATTGAACGAAGCTTTCGATGCCGGGGAGGTTGAACTCCTCGCAGTCCTTCAGACCCTCGAGCAAGTCATCGAGGCTCGTACGGCATTGCTGGAGGCGAAGGTCGAGTACATCAATGCAGCCGCAGCGTTGGAACTCGTCGTTGGGGCAGAGTTTGGACCAGAGGAGGACACGCCATGAGCCGCCCCCTCCTTCTCGGCCTCGTTTGTGTCGCCGCGGCCTGTAGGGCTTCGGCGCCAACTCGTGCGCAGCACGATGTGCACGATGAACACGCTGAGGCCGACCAGCCAGACAGTGGTGCGAACCGCATCGAACTCGACCCTCATGTCGTCGAGCGCAACGGAATCCGAACGTCTCCGGCTCGAACTCACCTGCTTCTCGGCTCCCTCGAGGTGCCAGCGGAGATTCGCGTGAACGAGACTCGTGTCGCACATATCGCCCCTTTGGTCCGAGGGCGACTGCAGCAGGTCGACACTCGCCTCGGCGACCAAGTCGAGGCGGGCCAAGTGCTCGCCGAGATGCAGAGCACAGATCTTGGGAGCCTGCGGGCATCCCTCAAGCAGGCCCAGGCGCGGAAGCGGATGGCAGAGGCAGCGCTCTCGAGAAAAGAGCGATTGAGGAACTCGGGAGTGATCGCAAAGAAAGACATTCTCGTCGCCGAGGGAGCGCTCGAGGAGGCGAATGCGGACGTTCAGGCGGCTCGAGCAGAGCTTTCGGTCTACGGGGCGAGAGGCCGCGGAAGAGGCGCTGCCGTTTCTCTCGAGAGCCCTTTGTCCGGCGTCGTCCTCGAACGTCACGCGATCGAGGGAGAGGTCGTTGACTCGGCGACGACTCTATTCGTCGTCGCTGACCTCGACAAAGTCTGGGTGATCGGGAGCGTCTTCGAACGGGACCTCACGCGTATCGCTGTGGGCCTTCCTGCAGAGGTCTCCGTCATCGCGGTCCCCGGCAGATCTTGGAGGGGGGTCGTTGACTACGTGGATTCTGCCCTCGACCCGGTGTCCCGAACCGTGAAGATCCGCGTCGAGCTCGACAACGCCGACCGCACGCTTCGTCCAGGCCTGTTCGGCACGATCGCCATCGGAGAGCGCGGGTCGGAGGGCCGGGAGGTCCTGTGTGTCCCCGACGGAGCACTCCAGGACGTTGAAGGACGGACGGTCGTCTTTGTCGAGACGAGCCCCGCGGTGTTCGAAGCAGTTTCGGTCGTACCAGGCGCGCGTGCCCACGGTCTGAGCGAGATCAAGGACGGATTGGACGTTGGGGCTCCCGTCGTCGTCTCCGGCAGCTTCGCCCTGAAGTCGAAGCTGCTCGAAGGATCGTTGGGCGAAGGTCATGCGCACTGAATCCTCACCGAAGCCAGGTTTCCTGGGCGCGCTCATCCGGTTCTCGACTCAGAACGCCTTGCTCGTCGCATTTGTGGTGCTCGTCACCGGCGCAGTCGGGGTGCGGGCCATGCGAGCGCTGCCGATCGACGCGGTGCCTGACGTCACGAACGTCCAAGTCCAAGTGCTCACGACCGCGCCCGAACTCGGCCCGCTCGAGGTGGAGCGCTTCGTCACATACCCGGTCGAATCCGTGATGAGTGGCTTGCCCGACTTGGCGGAGCTGCGCAGCGTGACCCGGTTTGGTCTGTCTGCGGTGACGATCGTGTTCGACGAGGGGACGGACATCTACCGGGCGCGGCAGCTCGTCGAGGAGCGTCTCTCCGCCGCTCGAGAGGCGATCCCCGAGGGCTACGGGTCGCCTCAGATGGGCCCCATCTCTACCGGCTTGGGCGAGATCTACATGTTCGAGGTCTCTGCTGAGCCAATGTGTGACGCAGGGGCTCCTGATACCGAAGCATGCTGGAGCTTGATGGAGCTACGCGCCGTTCTCGACTGGGACATCGGCTATCAGCTCCGATCGGTTCCAGGCGTCGTGGAAGTCAACAGCTTCGGCGGTGAACTTCGGACTTATGAGGTCGAAGTGGATCCCGACCAACTGCTGTCGTTTCGGCTCAGCCTTGCCGAGGTCATCGAAGCCCTCGAGAGGAACAATGCCAACGCGGGAGGAGCGTACATCGCTCACGCCGGTGAGCAGCGCCTGATCCGTGGCACCGGTCTTCTTCGATCGCTACGAGAGATCGAGCAGGTCGTCATTTCGACGCAACCTGACGGCACCCCGATCTACATGCGAGATGTCGGGCGCGTTCACTTTGCCCCGATGGTTCGTCAGGGAGCCGTGACGCGAGACGGCCGGGGCGAGGTCGTCACAGGCACCGTGATGATGCTGATGGGGGAGAACTCGCGCGACGTCGCCCGAGCGGTCGACGCCAGGATCCGGGAGATTGAGGGGACGCTTCCCGAGGGGGTCTCGATCGAGACCTACTACGACAGAACGCAGCTCGTCGACCGAACGATCATGACCGTCGCGACCAACCTCCTCGAAGGAGGCGTACTGGTTGTCGTCGTCTTGCTTCTGCTTCTCGGAAGCCTGCGTGGCGGCTTCCTGGTTGCAAGCGTGATCCCGCTATCCATGCTTGGAACGTTCATCGTGATGAAGCAAATGGGAGTTGCGGGGAACCTGATGAGCCTCGGCGCGCTCGACTTTGGCTTGATCGTCGATGCGCCCGTCGTGGTCGTGGAGAGTATCGTTCGGGGGCGCCGTTCGAGCGGTGGTGCGACCCCAGCAGGTGTCGAAGCCTCGGCTCGGGAAGTCGCCCGCCCCGTGGCATTCGCCGTCGGCATCATCATGCTCGTCTACGTCCCGATCCTCACGCTCGAAGGCGTGGAGGGCAAGATGTTTCGGCCGATGGCTCTGACGGTTCTCGTCGCGCTCGCAGCATCGCTGCTACTTGCCGTGACGCTCATGCCGGCTCTTTCGACCGTGCTATTTCGCGGGCCTTCAGCAGGCGAGGGAACACGGCTAATGCGCATTGCGCATCGTTTGTACGACCCCGTCGTTCGCATCGCGCTGCGCTACCGCCGGACCGTCGCGCTCCTCGCCTTCTCCTCGTTCTTGGCGTCCCTTCTCCTCATTCCACGGCTTGGCGCGGAGTTCATGCCGCGGCTGGATGAGGGAGCCATCGCAATTCAGGCTGTGAGACTTCCGTCCGTTTCGCTCGAGGAGTCTGTACGGGCGACGACCCGGGTTGAGGAAGTGTTGCTGGAGCACTTCGGGGATGAGGTCCTCACTGCGGTGTCTCGAACGGGCCGTGCGGAGATCGCGACCGACCCGATGGGGGTCGAAATCAGCGATATCTATGTGATGCTGAGGCCTCGAGAGAGTTGGAGATACGAGACTCAGGCTGACCTCGTCGCTGCGATGTCTGAACGTCTTCAGGCTGAAGCTATCGGTCAGAACTTCGTGTTCTCACAGCCTATCGAGCTGAGGACGAACGAACTCGTCAGTGGGTCTCGTTCCGACATCGCTGTGAGCGTCTTCGGCGATGACTTCGACGAATTGCGGCGCGCAGGAGCATCCGTGGCGTCCCTGTTGGGGGAGCTCGACGGAGCACAAGACGTCAGCGTCGAGCAGGTCGCCGGGTTACCGCTGTTGACCATCGAGGCCAACCGAGACGCTATCGCCCGCTACGGCGCAGATGTTCGTGACGTCATGCGAGCTGTTGAAGCGATGGGCGGATCCGATGCAGGTGAAGTCTTCGAGGGGCAGCGGAGGTTTCCTCTACGTGTTCGGATCGCGGAGCAACGTCGCTCCGATCCCGCCGCGATTCGGAGGATTCCGGTCGCGACAGAAGCGGGGCAGCTCGTGCCGTTGGGTCAGGTTGCGGACGTTCGCACAGACGAGGGGCCGGCTCAGGTAAGTCGGGCGAGCGTCCGGCGGCGATTGACGGTCCAAGTCAACGTGCGAGGGCGCGATCTCGCTGGCTATGTCGCGGAGGCGCAGCGGCGCATCTCGAGCGAGCTCGAGCTCCCCGACGGCTATTTCGTCGAGTGGGGCGGACAGTTCGAGAACTTGGAACGTGCAACCGATCGGCTGGTTGTCGTCGTCCCGTTGGTACTCGCTTCCATTTTCGTCTTGCTCTACGTCAATTTCAGGGATGTCAGGCCAGCGCTTCTCGTCTTCGCGAACGTCCCCATCGCCGCGACGGGAGGACTGGTCGCCCTCGTTGTTCGCGGTATGCCTTTCTCGATTTCCGCGGCGGTCGGGTTTATCGCGTTGTTCGGCATCGCGGTGCTCAACGGCGTTGTCATGGTCTCTTGCATTCGGGACCGCCAACAACACGGAGAGTCGACGGACGAGGCTTGTTTGGAGGGGGCGAAACTCCGTCTTCGGCCCGTTCTGATGACGGCGCTCACCGACGTCCTGGGGTTCTTTCCGATGGCGACCTCAACCACCGCAGGCGCAGAGGTCCAGCGACCTCTCGCCACGGTTGTGATCGGAGGCCTTGCAACTTGCACGGTCTTGACACTTCTCGTCCTTCCCGCGCTCTACGCGTGGCTTGGCGGAAGAGCCGGGAAGAGCACAGGGTCCATGAGGAAGTGACTGGTGGTCAGGGCCCTGGGTGCTCAGTGGTATGCGACATCTGTACTTTGCAGACAGAGCGACATTTCTACTTTGCGTTGACACAGCGTAGCGTTGTGTCAACGGGATGATGGGTAACGTTTTAGACCGGGGTCATGGGTGACAGTCGTCGTCTCTAACCGGTTGGAATCTCGTTGCTTGGGTCATCTGGGGCCCGCTGCCTGCGGGGCTTACGCGAGCCTCGGTTAAGTCGGCCAGCACTCGTCAGCGTCCCGAGGACTAACGGGCCGTAGGCGATCGTGTGGGAGCCATCATCCTGAAGCCGAAGCCCAACAGGTTCGCCAGCAAGCACCTTGGACAGCGGCAGAATGCGGCCCGGGATGATGATCGAGCCGTCGCGGCGAACTCGGTAGACCTCCCAGTCGTCGCCGTACTCCGGTGAGCGCAGCTTCGTCGGGTAGCGCCGCGAAGACGCCTCGTAGGCCGTGCTGGGCGTTCGCATGTCGAGTGCCTCGTGGGGCCGCTCGAGGTTGTACTCGGCTCTGAAGCCGTCGAAGACGCGCTGCTGAGCCAGCATCGTGCGACGCACCCTTCCCGCGTTGACCACGTCGCCCTGCAGCGTCCTGTGGATGCGTTCGTGGCGGCCGTTTTCCGTCGGCCCACCCCGGCGGCCAAAGGCCGTGTTGAACGTTCGAATTCGACGCTCCAGGACCGTTTGGTGAAGGAAATGCGACTCCGGGGGGATCTCGACGCTGGAGGCCGGGAACGCGTACCTGGACGAGTACAGGCAGGGTCACAACGCTCGATTCGCGGTGGCGCCAGCATCTGCCCACGATGCGCACCGCCCCCTGCTCGGCGACGAGGAACTCGACAAGGTGTTCACGTGGCAGGAAGAGCGGACGCTGTCGAAGACCTGACGCTGCACTACCGGAAGAAGATGCTGATGGTGGCGCCCTCCCCTGAGACACAGCCGCTCATTCGGCGACGGGTTCGAGTGTACGAGTGGGACGACGGGCACCTGGAGGTCGTCTGCGACGGGCGCGCCCTGCCCTTCACGGTGTTCGACAAGAATCCGTACGTCGACCAGGGGGAGGTGGTCGGCGAGGAATCGAGGTCCTGAATCGAACGAGGGCTGGCTGATCCCGCCAGTCGCCTCCTTACTGGGTCCGCTCCTGCATTTCGACGCTCTCTTCGGGGAGGGGCTGCCCCGCGTCGTGCTTGGTCCGCTCTCCCAACGATGCGTAGATCGTTGGCAGGACGACGAGGGTGAGGAAGCAACTGAGAGCCCATCAGCTCCGCAGGGCCGCCGGCTTCAGCTCTGAGCACCAGGTGCATCGCCACCGCGCAGCCGGTCTCGCGCCGACGATTTTCGCCGTATCCACTTCTTTTCTCGGAGCGATACCTTCGCGCTCTGGAGCCTCTCCTCGTCCCGCCTCTTCTGGCGCCCCTCCACCCACTTCATGGCCGCTCCGAGCCGCTTGTTCTGCATGATACAAAAAACCGATTGACGACCGGTGTTCATGTGGGCAGTCTGGCCCAGGATGCCGTCACGTGCTGACATGCGTTCCACCCCGTGGGGGCTACTCGGCAAGCTCGAGTTGGCCACCCTTGAGTGGCTGTGGGAGACGGGCCCGGCCGATGCCACCGATGTCCATGCGGCCTTGGGAGAGCGCCACGGCATCACCCGCAACACCGTGCAGTCCACGCTGAGCCGCCTGTACAACAAGAAGCTGCTGGGGCGCACCAAGGTTCGGCACGCGTTCGTGTACGAGGCGGCGGTGAGCCGCGAGGAGTTCCAGCGGGAGGCGGTGGGCGAGGTGGTTGATGCGTTGCTGCAAGGCGAGGCCGGGGCCATGGTGGCCGCGTTCGTCGGGGTGGCTGAGCGCGCGGGTGAAGAAACCCTGGCTCGGCTCGAAGCCGAGATCGCCACACGGCGCCGGGCATTCCGCAAGGGGGACGTATGAGTCTATCGCTGGTGGTGCTGGTGCTCGTCGCCGCGACCGCTTTCGGCGTTCTGTGTTCGCTCGCTGTCACGCTCCTGTTGACGCTCGTGCGCCCTCGCCTGCTTGCCCTCGCCCCGCGCCGCCGGGCGTCGGCTGTAATGGTGTTGCTCGCCCTACCCTCGATGGGTGGTACCGCGCTGGCCATCCTTGCGCTGGTCCCAGGCGTTGCATCGGCGGTCTGGCCGGCGCTCGATCACTGTCTGCAGCACGAAGACCAACACTTCCACCTGTGTTTGCTGCACGCCCCCGCAGCGATCGACCAGGGGGTCGCGTTCGGCATGCTGGCGCTGGCTGTGCTTCCGGTCGCACTCACGCTCAGCGTCACAGCCGGCCGGGTCCGTACCGGGCGTCGGCTGCTGCGGGCTCTTCGCTCGGACATCACCCATGCTCGGGGCGACCACGACGTGGTGCCCAGCGACGCTCCGTTGGCGATCACCGCGGGTTTTTGGACCCCGCGTGTGTTCGTCTCCGCGGGTTTGCTCGATGCGCTCTCCAACGAAGAACAGCAAGCCGTGCTCGCACACGAAGCCTGCCACGCCCGGCGTCGTGACCCGCTACGCAGCCTGGCCGCCGAGGTCATGGGGGCCTGGCATCTGCCCGGCGTCCGACGCACTTTGCTCGCCGACCTGCACTTGGCTGTCGAGGAGCTGTGCGACATCGCAGCTGCGCAGCGGATCGGCGACCGCATGATCGTGGCGTCCACGCTGGTCACCGTCGGTCGCCTGCTCCAGCAGCGCCCCGTTCCCATCACCGTCGCGTTCGACGGTGCCGACATCGAGGCGCGGGTCCGCACTCTGCTCGCCCCCCCTCGCCAAGACCTCGTGTGGCCGCACGCACCGATCGCCACCGCCTTCGTCGCGGTTGGCGTCGCGCTGTGCGTGCCTCTACATCACCTCGCCGAAACCCTGCTCACCCTCGCGGTGGGCTGACCGGATGCTTCCACCGTGCTCCGCTCCGTTCTTCGATTCTCAAAACCGACCTTCAGTCGGTCTTTTATCGCTGCCATGCTGTCCCTGGTCAGCAATTCTGCTCACCCCGCTCCGCTCACCGAAGCAAAGGCCGTACGGGCCGCACTCGAGCACCCCGCCTTGGACGAGCTCGAGCACAGCGACGCCGCGCGAGCCGAAGCCGAAGGTCGCACCCAGACCCGATGGTCCAACCCACAGCTCTCATACACCCGCGAGCAACTCGTCACCGACGGGGCCTTCGGCGAGGACTACATCGGGCTGTCGCAGACCTTCGACGTCTCGGGCCGACGTAAGCTTGCGCGCGAGGCTGCGGAGCGCCGAGTCGATGCCGCCCATGCCCACGCCGACGCGCGGAACATCGAGCTCGCGGCCGACGTTCGCCATCGCTTCTACGCCCTGCTGCTCGCCCAACGCCGCGCCTCGGTGCTGCAAACGTGGCGCACGCAGGTGAAGGCCCGGCACGACGCGGTTGCCAAGCGCGAGCAGGCCGGCGACGCAGCCGCGTACGAGCGGCTCCGCCTTGCGAGAGAGGTGGGACACGTCGAGGCGGTACTGGAGCGCGAACACGCTGCGATCACCCGGGTCTGGGCCGAGCTTCGTGTCCTCACGGGGCAGGCCGACGCAGCGGCCCCCGACCTGGATGGAGTCCTTCTCCCGGGCCCGCAGGCCTGTCCCCAGGCGCCTGCTCTGGCCGAGAGCCCGCGGCATCGTGCGCGCGAGGCCGAAGCCCAGGCGCTCCGCCTCGATGGCCGCGTAGCATCGCGCTGGTGGGTCCCCAATCCCACGGTCGGCTTGGGCTACAAGGGTGTGGAGCAGCCCGGCGGCGGTCGAGCCCATGGCTTGTTCGTCTCGGTGAGTATGCCCCTGCCCGCTTTCGACCGCGGGCAGTCCCTGCGTGCCCGCGCCGAGGCCGAACACAGCACCCACCGAGCATCCGCCGCCTTGGCGCTGCGACGTGACGAGGTCGAGCTGGCTGCCGCGTGTGACGAACTCACCGCCCTTCGTGAAGGCGTCGCCCGTATGCTAGCCCGCGACGACGCCACGTCGCAGGCCCTGATCGCGGCAGCCGAGGCCGGCTACCACGGCGCCGAGGTGAGCGTGCTCGAGCTCGTCGACGCCTACCGCAGCGTCACCGAAGCCCGGCTCCTGCAACTGGAGCTCTCCATGCAAGCCCGCGAAGCCCATATCGAACTGCGCCGTCGCGCCGGAGACCAACCATGACCCGCGTTCTGCTTTGCTCGCTACTCGTCCTGGTGCTGGCCGGGTGCGGCCATGACCACCCTCATCCCGACGAGGACGCGTCCGAGCAGGCCGGCCCCGAGCCGCATGCGATCACCGACTGGACCGCGGACACCGAGCTCTTCGTGGAGTTCGACCCGCTCGTGGTCGGCAACCCCACCAAGTTCGCCGCCCACTTCACTTGGCTCGACGGCTTTAGGCCTGCCTCTGAGGGACAGGCCGTCGTCACCTTGCGTGGAGGCGGAGCACCTGAAGAGCGCTTCAGCGCGCCCGTTGGCGTCATCGCAGGCATCTACGGGCCTACGGTCACAGCAGCGCACGCAGCCCAGCGAGAGGTCCATCTCGCGCTGGAGACCAACGCGGGGCGATGGGAGCACCCGCTGGGGACGTTCGAGGTGTTCGCATCTGCCGATGACGTTCCCAAAGCCGAGGCTGCCGAGGAGGACGAAGGCATTTCGTTCCTCAAGGAGCAGCAGTGGAAGATGACCTTCTCCACCGCGCTGGTCGGCACCCTCCCCCTGCACACGTCGGTGCCCGCGTTTGCCACCCTCGAGCCACGAGCGGGCGGAAAGGTGGAGATCGCCGCTCCTGCGACTGGCCGGCTGCTGCGAGCTGGCGACGACTGGCCGGTGGTGGGGCAGCACTTCGACAACGACACTCTGCTCGCCCGGTTCGTGCCCAAGCTAGAAGGGGCCGCGGACCTCACCTCGCTCAACCTCGCGGTCTCGGCAGCACGGCTCGACGTCGAGCACGCCCAGACCGAGTACAACCGCTTGACGGGCTTGCTCGCCGAGGGGGCCGTGGCCCAACGACGGGTGGATGAAGCCCGGCACGTCCGTGCCGAAGCCCGCGAAGTACTCACCGCCGCCAAGCGTCGGCTCGGCCAACACCGTCAGGTGCAACGGGCGCGCGGTGGTGGCTCGGCGCCTATGGACGTGCGCACGCCGATCGCGGGCACCGTCGTCGATGTCCACGGCGTCGCGGGATCATTGGTGGACGAAGGCGAGCACCTGTTCGACCTGGTGGACCTTCGCCGCCTGTGGCTGCGCGTGCGGGTCCCCGAGGCCGACGCTCACGCCATCCCGGACCTCGGTGGGGTATGGTTTCAAAGCGGCGATACGCTTGTGGAGCTCGGGGCCGATGCGCTGGTGTCCCGAGCCGCCATGGTCGACCCGGCTCGGCGCACCGTCGACGTCGTCTTCGCGCTGGACAACCCCGAGGAGGCACTGCGGGTCGGACAACGGCTTCGTGTGCAGCTGCGAGTCGGAACCGCAACGGAAGGCTTGGCCGTTCCGTTGGATGCGGTCGTGCAAGACGGCGGCCTGCCCTACGTGTTCGTACAAACAGGCGGCGAGAGTTTCGAGCGCCGCCAAGTCCAGCTAGGCGTGCGCGACCGAGAGCACGTTCAGGTGACCACGGGCGTGACCGAGGGCGAGCGCGTCGTGGTCGACGGCGCCTACGCGGTGAAGCTCGCATCTGCATCCACCACCCCACCTGCGCATGGGCATGCGCACTGAGAGGCTTCGATGATCGACGCACTGCTCCGCTGGTCGCTGCACAACCGCCTCATCGTCCTCACCACGGCCATGGTCCTGCTGGTCTGGGGCGCCGTGGAGACCTCCCGTACCCCGGTCGACGTGTTCCCCGACCTGACGGCGCCCACGGTCACCGTACTCACCGAAGCCCACGGAATGGCGCCCGAGGAGGTCGAGACGCAAGTCACCTTCCCCATCGAGACCGCACTTGGGGGCGCAGCCGGGGTTCGACGGGTGCGCTCGTCGACCGCCGCGGGCATCTCGGTCGTGTGGGTGGAGTTCGACTGGGGCACCGACATCTTTCGCGCCCGCCAGACGGTGTCGGAGAAACTCCAGCTCGCCAGCGCCTCGTTCCCACCCGAGCTCGACCCACCCGTGTTGGGTCCGGTCACCTCGATTATGGGCGAGGTGCTGTTCCTGGCGGTTCAGGCCGACGAAGGCGTGGACCCGATGGAGGTCCGCAGCTGGGTGGACTGGACCCTCAGGCCTCGCTTGCTCGCAGTCTCCGGGGTCTCGCAGGTGATCCCGATCGGAGGCGACCGCAAGACGCTCTTGGCCTTGATCGACGAAGGCGCAGCGCTCGAGCACGCGGTCGGCCTGAAGGAGATCTCCGCTGCCGTCCGCGAGGGCAACGAGAACGCCTCGGCGGGTTTCCTCAGCCGCGGTTCCCAAGAAAGCGTGGTCCGAGGGCTGGGACGCATCCGCTTTCCCGAGCAGCTCGACCGGACCGTGGTGCGCACGGTGGATGGCCACCCGATCATGCTCGGAGACCTCGCCGACGTCGCGTGGCGAGCGGGCTTGAAACGGGGCGAAGGGTCCTACGGGGCGAGCCCGGCGGTGGTCGTGGGCATTCAGAAGCAGCCCACGGCCAACACGTTGGAGCTCACCGCCCGCGTGGACACTGTGCTGGACGAACTCGAAGCCTCCGCGCCCGGGGGCGTGGTGTTGCGGCGCGACGGCTTCCGCCAGTCCGACTTCATCGGCCGCGCCGTTGGCAGCGTGTCGGAAGCCCTGCGTGACGGCGCAATCTTGGTCGTGGTGATCGTAGTGGTCTTCCTCGGCAGTGGACGCGCGACGCTGATCACTGCGCTCGCGATCCCCTTGTCGCTGGTGTGCACGGTGCTCGCCCTGAACTGGATAGGCGCCAACATCAACACCATGACGCTGGGCGGCATGGCGATCGCCGTGGGTGCACTCGTGGACGACGCGATCATCGACACCGAGAACGTGGTACGACGGCTTCGCGAGAACCACCACGCCCAGATCAAGCAGCCCGTGCTGGGGGTGGTGTTCGAGGCCAGCCGCGAGATCCGGGCGTCGATCGTGTTCGCCACCCTGGTCATCGGCCTGGTGTTCGTGCCCGTGTTCTTCCTAGACGGAGTTGAAGGCCGACTTCTGGCGCCGCTGGGCTTCGCATACATCGTATCGTTGTTCGCGTCGCTGCTGGTCGCGCTCACGGTCACCCCTGTGCTCTGCCTGCTGCTGCTGCCCTCGGCCAAGGTCGTGGTCGCACCGAGAGCCTCGCGGGTGGCCCGTGCGGTTCAGCGCGCCTACGCCCCGCTCCTCGCGCTGGCGTTGCGGCGGTGGAAGGCGCTGTCGCTCGTCTGCGCTGCCGCCCTCGTGGTCGCCTCCCTATCCCTGGCCACCGCAGGACGTTCGTTCCTGCCGACGTTCAACGAGGGGGCGCTGACCGTCAGTGTCGTCACCCTGCCCGGGACGTCGCTCGAGCAATCCAACGCGCTGGGCTCCTGGGTGGAGCGCATTCTGCTCGAGCAGCCCGAGGTGGCATCGACCACCCGCCGCACGGGCCGGGCCGAGCTGGACGAGCACGCCCAAGGGGTGCACGCGGCCGAAATCGACGTGCGCCTGGACATCGATGCGCTGGGACGTGAACGCGAACCCGAGGCGTTCTTGGCCGCGGTCCGCGAAGCGGTCACCGCCGTGCCTGGCACCACCGTGGTCATCGGGCAGCCGATCTCGCACCGCATCGACCACATGCTGTCGGGCACTCGGGCCAACATCGCGATCAAGATCTTTGGCCCGCAGCTGGACCGCCTCGCCGCCCTCTCCAAACAGGTGCGCGGCGCCATCGAGTCGATCGACGGGGTGGTGGACGTCGCATTGGAGCAGCAACCCGACGTACCCACGATCCTCGCCGATTTCGACCGTGACGCGCTCGCCAGTCACGGTCTCAGCGTGCATGAGGTCGCAGAGACCCTCGAGATGGCGGTGCGCGGCCTCGCCGTCTCTCGGGTGATCGATGGCAACCGCGGCTACGACATCGTGCTACGCCTCGACCAAGCGCCACGCGACCTCGAAGCCCTCGGGAACGTCTTGGTCACCACCCCCAGCGAGGCCCAGGTTCCCCTGCGCGCGGTCGCACGCCTGCACCGAGACGTGGGGCCCAGCGCGATCAGCCGCGAGAACACCGAGCGCAAAGCAGTGGTCTCGTGCAACGTCGCCGACCGCGACCTCGGCAGCGTGGTCGCGGAAATCCAAGCCGTGCTCGATGTCCAGGTCGACCTTCCTGCGGGCTACCGCATCGAATACGGCGGCCAGTTCCAGAGCGCACAACAGGCCTCGCAGACCCTTCTGCTGGTCGGCGGCGCGGTGCTGCTCGGCATCTTCGTGCTGCTCGTGGGCGCGCTGTCCTCGGTGCGCGACGCCATCGTCGTGTTGGTGAACCTCCCCCTGGCCCTCATTGGGGGGGTGGCAGGCGTGACCTTGACCGGGGGCGTGCTCTCGGTCGCGTCGCTCATCGGCTTCATCACCCTGTTCGGCATCGCGACCCGCAACGGCATCATGCTGGTCTCCCACATCGCCCACCTCGTGCAGCACGAGGGCGTCGTCGACCTCAAGGTCGCGGTCACCCGCGGTGCGATCGAGCGCATCGTCCCGATCTGCATGACCGCGGTCGCGACCGCCCTCGGCCTGGCGCCCTTGGTGCTCGCCGCAGGCGATCCGGGCAGCGAGATTCAAGCGCCGATGGCCGTGGTCATCTTGTGCGGACTGGTGACGTCCACGGGGCTCAATATGCTGTTGGTACCCGCACTCTACCTACGCATGGGCACCTTCGGAGACCGCCGAAGACTCGCTCTCAGTCGAGTCTATCAAGCTCGACGTCGCCCATGAAGGGGCCCGTGGGGAACAATGGAACGAAAAACGGGTGCGCCAGGCGAAGCCTGGAAGAAGGAGAACGTGATGAGTTGAACAGAGACCTTCTTAGGGTGCCAGGCGGATCGGTGTAATCTTACACGCCAAGGAGCAGCCGATCCGGGGTCCCGAATTCGCAGGAGGCGTCGATTGAGGACGTACTGACGTGCCTGAGCATTGAGACCTTGAGCCGACGGCTGCAGGCAGGGTGTTTCGCCTTGCGGACCGATATAGTCCCACCGATGCTCCCCTCTGCCGAAGACTTCCCGAAGTTGCGTCGCGAAGACGCCCCGTGGCGCGTCGCCGTGCGGGAGATCGCGGCACGTCACGACCTCGACGAGCCATGGGTCAGGGCAGCTGCCGGCTCGGCCGTCGTGTTCCTTGGGTCGGAGCACGTGATCAAGCTGCTGCCCCCGCGGGGAGCCGCCGATGTGGCGATCGAAGCGGCTTCGCTGCGGGCGTTCGCGGGGCAACTGCCGGTTGCTACCCCGCAACTACTTGGCCACGCCGTGCTCGATGGTTGGCCGTACCTCATCACGACGCGTCTGCATGGGACCGAGCTACGCGTAGACTGGGACAGTCTTCCCGACGAGCATCGCCTCTCGCTCGTACGTGAGACGGCCGAGCTGCTCGACGCGATGCATCGTGTGCCCCTTCCCTCCTTCTCCTTTCCCGATGCGTGGCGCCTGCTCGAACGCCCGGTGGAGCAGATCGTGTCCAAGCACGAACGCGACGGAGTCGACCACAGCTGGACCGATGCAATTGCTGCCGTTCTATCCCGGCACACATCCCCAGAGACTGGGTCGGAGCCTACCGCTCTCGTGCATGGTGACGTGCAGCCCGATCACCTGCTTCTCGACCCCGAAGGTCACCTGTGCGGTCTGTTCGACTTCGGCGACGTCATGGCGGGACCCGCCGTCTATGACCTGGCAGCTACGGCATGCCTGATGGCCGCTCACGTCCCTGGCGGCGCCGCGACATTGTTCGAGGCCTACGGCGCTTGTCTCGATGACGGCATGCGCGAACGTCTAACAGTCGCCCTTCTGAAACAGCGCTACTGTGCTCTCCCCTTCGTCGTGCGAACGTTTCCCGGCCATCGTCGCCCCGGCTCGCTCGAAGAGCTGCTCGGTCTCGTGCACGGCGACCAGTGAAAGCTGGGGTTGAGGGGCAAAACTGCGCGATCTGGGGATGGTCACACATTGGCATCGATGGTTGGCGCGACGCGGGGCGCTGCGTGGCAAGTATGCTCCCGCGTGTTTCGTTGGCCAGCGCGCCGCGGGGCCCGCGAACACGACATCTGTACTTTGCAGACAGAGCGACATTTCGACAACGAGCTCAACTTCACGCACCACTTCTTTCCCCCAGGGCAGCGAGGCAAGCTCACGCAGGACGATATCTGCGTGACGCTGGTCGCCTTGCTCGCGCACGGCTGCAACCTCGGGCCGCACAAGATGAGCGAGCTGACGAGCGGCGTGACGTACAAGCAGCTCAAGCGTGTCGGAGACTGGAGGTTCACGCAGGACTCGCAGAGGGCCGCGCTCGCATTGCTGGCCCAGAGCATCTCGGCCCTCGACACCGCCGAGTACTGGGGAGACGGGAAGACATCCGCTAGCGATGGGCAGCGGTTCGCCCTCCCGCGGAAGGTGCTGCAGCAGACCTACAGCACGAAGTTCAGCGACTTCGCCCTCGAGTTCTATACCTTCGTCGTCGACAACTACGCGCCTCTCTACAGCACCCCGATCGAGTGCTCGGACCGTGACGCCGCGTTCGTCCTCGACGGCCTGCTCTACAACGAGAGCGAGCTCGACCTGGAGGAGCACTACACCGACACCCACGGGTACACGGAGCTGAACTTCGCCGCGTTCGCCATGCTTGGTCGGCGGTTCTGCCCGAGGATCAAGGGGCTGCAACGCCAGCGGATCTACCGGCTCGACCGAGACCGGGAGCATGGAGCCCTCGAACCGATGGTTGGCCACGCGAACCGGACGATCGACATCAAGGTGATCGTCGACGAGTGGGACCGCCTTGGGCAGCTGTTCGCCTCGCTCGAGGAGGGGCATGCGACGGCGTCGGTCGTCCTCAAGCGCCTCGCCGGGTACAGCGGGAAGAACCGGATCTACCGCGCAAGCCGGGAACTCGGGCGCATCTTCAAGACGGAATTCATCCTCAGCTACCTCTCCAAACCGGAGCTGAGGAGCAGAGTCCGCAAAGGGCTGCTCAAGGTCGAGCAGCTTCACTCCCTGTCTCGGGACGTCTTCTATGGACGCCGAGGCCGGATCAAGCCTCGCGAGCTGTGGGAGCAGATGAACAGCTGCAGCTGCCTGACGCTCATCGTCGCCTGCATCATCTACTGGCAGGCCCGCGAGATGTCGCGGGCGATCCGGCAAGGCGACCCGGAGGGCGATGGCATCGACCTCTCGATGCTCAAGCACATCAGCCCGATCGAGTGGAGCAACGTCATCCTCTACGGCACCTACAAGCTCAACCGCAGTCGTATTCGTCGCCCGCACATCGAGCCTCCAGGGTCCGTGCAGCTCACCCTCTGAGCGACGGGTCCGAGGGCGCCGCGCCAGTGCCGCTCTTGCACCTTTTTACACCGATGTGGTTCCGACCCTGTTGTCGAATCCGACGACGGCCTCCTCGACGACGGGCTCAGGCCCTCGTGCCTCCTGTCGGGTTTGGTCGACCTCGACCTCGACCGCGGCCGAGTCCGGCGTCGGCTTCAGGAACGACAGCCCCGGCGCGCTCTTCGGCCGCGGCCTATCCGATCGCCCCTGGAGCCGAATCAGCGGCCCTTTGCCCTTCTTCGCCGAGGCGGACCCCCCTACCCTGCGCGAGCTCGACTGTCGTCGAGGCTCGGCGGGCGGGGTGTCGAACATCGCGAGCTGCATCGCCCGCCCATGACACGGTGGATCCGGGATCAACACCCCTTTCTGGGTGTCCCCGCGGGCCAGGCGATCACACTTTGTCGGCTTTAGTGTGATCGCATTGCACCCCATGTAACGTCGCTCGGCTGTGGACCCTGTCAGGATGAGCGGATCACCGTGGGTCGGCTCCTCCGGCTGGGCTGGTGGTATGGTCGCGGCCCCCGTGAGCAACACGCCCCACGACGCCTTGTTCAAGAGCGTCTTTCAGCATCCCGAGAACGTCGTCGCCGAGCTCCGGCACGTGCTCGCGCCCGAGCACGTCTCGGCGATCGACTGGTCGACGCTGAAGCTTGAGTCGGGCAGTTTCATCGACGAGAAGTTCGCCAACGAGCACAGCGACCTGCTGTTCTCTGCGAGTGCCCTGGCCACAGAGGAGCGCGTGTTCGTGTACTTGCTGTTCGAACACCAGTCGACGGCCGAGCCGAAGATGGCGCTGCGGCTCCTGAGCTACATGGTCCGGATCTGGGAGCGTTTCTCCGATGGCGACAAGAAGGCGCCGCTGCCCTTGATCGTCCCGGCAGTGCTGGCCCAGGTGCCCGGTGGCTGGAACGCTGCCACGCGTTTCTCGGGGCTGTTCTCTCCGGACCTCGGGGCACTGGCTGACCTGGTGCTGCCCGACTTTACGTACGCGGTAGATGACCTCCATCGAACGGACGACAACGACCTGCGACAGCGGGCGGTGGCCCTGCAGGCTCGCCTAGCGCTGTGGCTGATGCGAGATGTTCGAGATAGCGCCCTGCTCCTTCAGCGGCTCGTTGGTTGGGCCAACGAGCTTGAGGAGCTCGCGCGGATGCCGGGCGGAGAGCGCGCGCTGGCTCCCCTGCTGGTCTACGTCGCCACCGTTTCTCCGGACCTGCAGCTGGAGCAGTTCCGTGCCATCCTCAAGGGGCGAGCGCCCGTCGCGGAGTCCATCACGATGACCATCGCAGAACAGCTTCGAGCCGAAGGAGAAGCACGAGGAGAAGCACGAGGAGAAGCCCGAGGGATGCTCCGAGGGCAAGCTGCGTCGCTGCTTGTGATCCTAGAAGCGCGGGGGTTCCAGGTGACGGACGAGGTCCGCAGTCGCGTAGAGGCGTGCTCCGACGCCGATGCTCTTCAGCTTTGGACGAGCCGTGCCGTTGCGGCTGAGAGCCTCGACGACGTGTTCGCGGTTCCTTGATATGCACCGGGTCATGCCTCCTCTATGGCATGTGTCCTCTGTGGACATAGTCCAGGTTGTCGGCGAACGGTGTAGCGGCGGGCAGGGGGCCTCGGGCGGGAACACTGCGGGCCGAACGCCTCTCCGAGACGGCGGGTGTTCAGGTCCGTTGGTGTCGTCCGCCGTGCCCATGACGAAGACGCCGCACGACGCGCTCTTTAAGTCGGTGTTCCAGCAGCCGGAGAACGCCGCGGCGGAGCTGCAGCAGGTGCTGCCGGCGGAGCATGTCGCGGCGATCGACTGGTCGATGCTGAAGCTCGAGGCCGGGAGCTGCGTCGACGAGGCGCTGGCGGATCAGCACAGCGACTTGCGCGACGCGGTTCTCGGGGTTGTTCTCGCCGAGCCTGCGGCGGGCTGGCCGAACGCCGTACTGCCCGACTTCTCGTGCCGTCGACGACCTCCACCGGACCGACGACACCGACCTGCGGAGCCGTGCGGTGGCCCTCCAGGCTCGGTGGATGAGGTCTTCGAGAGTTGACAGCCTTCGAGCCGCGAGCCTGCTGTTAGACTTCGTGCGATGTCCAGCGATGCTCCTGTTGAGGTCAAGTTGTCGGGCCGAGAGGAGCTTATTGCGCGCGGGATCTGCCCTGAACGCGGCTGCAAGGCCCGCCACGTTCGGGTGACGTACCCTGCACGTAATCCGCCGTCGGACGCGGAGCGCAAGGAGCGGTGGCGAAGGCACCGCGCGCACCTTGAGTCACTGGAGGCGCACGGGAAGTGCCCTGTCTGCGCAGCAAAGTAGTCCTTCGTTGGGAGTCCTCCTCTGGGCGGCCGAGCTCGAGGAGGTAGCGCGGGGTCCGTGCCTTCTTGTCTTGAGCGCTGCCGTTGCCGGGGGAGGCGGATGTTGCCCGAGGCGCACGGCCTGCTCAGGGTTCACTGTCGGCCTGTCCGTGTTTTTGTGACGCAGTCGCCTGCGGCGAGGGAAGTGCGGGCGGCCCCACTGTAGCCGACGATTCCCTGATCTCATTCACCACCCTACGCCGGCTCAACACCGACCGGACCCACCAGCCCCAGAGCAACATTGCCGCGAACCCGGTCCCCCACGCCGTGCCCACCCAGAACACCGAGAGTTCCTTCGCGGTCGCCAAGATGCTGATAGCCGCGAGGCAGATGCTCGTGGCAAATCCCGCGAGCGCCTGCACTCCTGCCGCTGGAAGCGCAGACAACTGGCTAAGTTGATGATCCCAGATCGTGTAGCACTTGATCGCTTGGGGGGCTCGATGGTCAGCCTCGACCGTGATCTTCCCCGAGGAAAGCGGAGGCGGGAAGTTCTCTTGCCTACGAGTCACAGCCACCCCCGAAGCCACTCGTCATCAGAGGGGACGTTTTCCCACGCCGCTTCCCGACCTGAGCGCAGCACGAATACCGTCGACTCAGCGGGAACTAGCTGAAGGAAAGCGTCACGGACCTGAATCGCGGACGCGTCAGTCGCCACGATCCAGGTCTGGGTCGTAATTACACCCCACGCTGGAAACCGCTGCACGTAGTTACGCACAGCATCCAGAACAGCGGAGGGCGTGCCGGGAGGAACGTCGACGGTCACCAAGTAACTCCTCACAAGGTAGACATGATGCGCTACTTGGAGCAGGTTGCGAGGCGGCTTCGCGGAGCCTGTCCGGTTTTCTGTGTTTGCGAGGGCCGTACAGGCTCAGAGAGGCAGCTGGTCATCCTGCACGCCCGACGCCGAGCGGAGGTTGACTCGATTTCTGCATCCAGCGTCGGGCCCCGTCGGTGTCCGGCTGTTACGCACGGGCGGGAGGGTTCTTTGGGTTCAGGGGGGCGGGTGGTCGGTGGTCGGTCTCACTCTTGGTGAGAGCCTCGGGTGGCGGCAGCTTGCCGCCGGCCGGATGAGGCGCGAGTGCGGCTTCCGCCCTGGGGCGAGGGGGGAGGCGGGGTTCCGAGCTGTCATTTCGAACCTCTCGCCAGGAAGGCCAAAACCGGGGTTTTTGCCGGCTCGTGTAGACGTGTTGGGAGCCTGGCACCTCTTAGCGCCGTCTTCCGATGCTCCCTGTGCCCCGAGTTGCTACTGGTGGATTCTTTGGAACTCCGCGTCCAGGATCGCCAATGCGTCCGCCCACAGGATCGACTTGCGCTCCTGTAGAGCCGTGGCGAGTGCATCAAGGAGAGTTCGGTGTTGGACCAGCTTGGCCCGAGTTGCGGCTTGCTCTCGGCTGACCCACGGACCAGCGTCTGGTGAGCGCTCGCGGAGGGCGCGAACTGTCGCCTCCTCTTGGTCCTCGTCGTCGGTCTGTATGGCGTGGAGCAGCTGGGCCGCGTAGGGTCGGAGACCCTCCTCCCCGGTGTGGAATCGGCTTGCGCGGATGATCGCCTCGCAATAGTCGTTGTAGTGGCCGGTGGACGGGGCTGCGTTTGTTCCGAGCGCTTGCGCTTCGCGTCCTGCCAAGAGGGTGCGGATCAGAATCTCTTCCCCCCAAGGGTCCGGTGCCGGTGGATAGCCCGGCGGTGTCATGTCCTCGTGGAGCAGGTCTTCGCCGCGCTCCCAGGCAAGGGTGAGCCTGCCTCCACTCTGATCGCGAGCGGCGATGGAAACTCCCGTGCACCAGATAGAGTCGTAACTCAAGGTCTCAAGGTAGAAGATCAGCGCGTGCCCGGATTCATGGTAGGCGCATTCGAACTCGTCGAGGCTCATTTGGGCACAATAGCTGGCTGCGGCCGGATCGCTCGTGCGAAGTCGAGACGCACTCCTACCCGCCGCAGATAGTGCGCGGTCGTGGTCAGCGACGTGTGCCCGAGCTGCTGTTGGATCGCGAGGACCGGCACGCCCGCGAGCGCCAGGTCTGCCGCATGCGTGTGCCGCAACCCGTGCGGATGCACCCGTCGCTCCAAGCCGGCCCGCTTGGCCAATCGAGGCAGCAGGTGCCGGGCGTAGCTCGGGTCAGTGGGCGTTCCCTTTAGTGTGCAGAAGAGCGGAGCGCCCTCCCCTGCCGCCTGCAGTTTCCCACGCTCTTCAAGCCAGCGCTCGATCAGCGGCAGCGCGTCAAGGTCCGAGAGCACCGTTGTCCGTGGCTTGAGCCCCTTTCCGAGCCGCACTCGCACGGTGCCGTTCTTGAAGTCGATGTCGTGCGGCCGCAGCTCGAGCGCCTCGGAGATCCGGACGCCGGTCCTCCAAAGGATGGCAAGCAGCGCCCGGTTCCGATGCCCGGTCACGCCGCGCTTCGAGCACGCCCCGATCAGCGCCCGAACCTCGTCCTCGGTGAGAACCTCGGGCGGAAGGAGCTTGCCGCGAGTCGGATGCGGCGCGAGGGCGGCTTTCGTTGAGGCGCTCTCCCCTGCCCTCACGTCCGCGTCGAGCTCCGGATGCGTCTCCGGTGCGGCAGGCCGCTCGACGGTGCGGTCTAGTTCGCCCCTTGCCTCCAAGGTTTCGGCGTCCTCGGCCGACTTCGGCGCTGGCTTCAGGAACGACAACCCCGGCGCACTCTTCGGCCGCGGTGCGCCTGGCCGTCGCTGCACCCGGATCAGCGGTCTACCCTTTTCCTTCTTCCCGGCTGCAGGGCCCCCCGCCCTGCGCGAGCTCGACTTGCGTCGAGACTCGGCGGGCGGGGTGTCGAACATCGCGAGTTGCATCGCCGGATCACCATGACACGCGGGATCCGCGGTTAACAGGAAAATCGACCTGTCCTGGAAAGCCAGGGGATCACACTTTGTCGGCTTTTCTGTGATCGCATTGCAGCCCATGTGAGGTCGCGCGATCGATTTCGATCATCGGGCGGCATCGATCGAGAAACTCGATCGATGCTCGGCGTCGGTTCAGATTAGACGCGTTTGGTCTTCGGTGGTCGCCACAGCGGCGGCTCGCTGGACCGCTCCGATGCCGTTGTCGCGGGCGGAGGTTGAGCTGTACATCTCGCTGACTCCGATGACCTCGCCATTGGCGGCCTTGAGGACGAAGTAGGGGCTGCCGCTGCTCGAGGTCTTCTTCTCGAAGCGGTCGGCGTTGGGGGCGTTGGTCTTGACCGAGGCTGCACCGACTCCGAGTTGCAGACCAGGACGGTGACGGCGATGCCGCGCGAGGCTTGTTCGCGATGCTGAAGACCGCACGATTCGAGGGGACCAACGCCCAGACGATGGCGGATTCCCACGATCCAGACAGCCCGCTCAAGGAGGGAGAACCGATGCCGCCCGTGCTGGCCTCCGAGCTTGGCCGCGAGAACGAACTGGTCAACTGGACCGAGGGCGGTGGAACGCCGGCCCGGACGGGGCGGTTCCCGACGAGGTCGGAGGCCGCGAGGGATTCTCGTATTTCGTGGCTCGCCCCGCCGCTCCATCCCGCGCACCGCGGCCGTTCCCGAGTCGTCTCCGCACGCGACCATACCGAGCAGAAGGAGGCAGATCTTCGAAGCCTTCATCGCCGCTCCGTCGTAGCAGAGCCGTGCGATTCATGTTCGAAGCGGAATCGGCTCGTGCTCTCGGCAGATCTTCGTCCGCTCGGCCTTGCGTAGTGGCTCTCCGGTAAGCCCACATCGCGTTCGCGGCCCCTCGACCTGGTGGTGAATGCACGTGTTGCAAACCCCGAACGTGCGCGTGTCGCCGGTGCGCTGCAGGGCGCGCAAGACGTCGCGAAGCGCCGACTCGAGGTGGGGAGCGTCGCCGCCGGTGGGTAGACGCAGAGCCTCGAGCGCGACCGCGGCGCCCTCGTCGGTCACCACGCAGTGTTGCACGCGACGGTCGTGCTCGTCGGCGATCTTGGTGACGAGCCCTCGAGACTCGAGCGCTTTCAGTGTTTGCGAGACGGTGCCCTTGGTCAGCGCCAGATACTCGGTCAGCGCCAGCGGGGTGTTGCTGTATCGGTTGGCAGAGCTCAGATACACGAGTGCTTCGAGCTGCACGAGCTTGAGCCCGTGCTCCGTACTCACGCGGCGTAGCTGCGCTCGAAACAGGGCACAGACCCGCTCGAGCAGTCGGTGTGCCTTACTCATGGACATATAGTATCGACAAAAAACCATTTGACAAGGCTGTGCCGACTCGACACGCTGGTTTCGAGTCGACACCATGAATCACTTCAGTCTTCCTGCAGCTTTCCTCATGCTCTGTGCCTGCACGTCCGAACCGAGCGCCGACTCGGGGCAGGGCTCGACCACCAGCGGTGACGCTTCAACCTCTGGGGGACCGATCTCTTCGGGGTCGAGTTCTGCGGGGTCGAGCTCCGTCACGGGAACGACCGCCGAGGGCACCAGCGGTGGTGCCGTCACGAGCACGGGGGACACCGTGATCGAGCCCGCGTTCGATCTGGCCGGGCTCGATGCCCACTACGACGCCGAACTCGATGCTTTGATCTTGGACGCCGAGGTCCTCGCCGACGCGGGGTCGGTGGCGCCGGAGCCCGCGGGATCCGTCGATGGGGCTCCGGTCCTCGGGTACGTCTTCGTGACCACGCTTCCGCCGGCCGCCGTCGGGTTTTCGGACGTGACGGGCGATGTGGTGCTCGCGGTGACTTCACATCCGGACTTCGACGACACCCCGCTATGGGATGAAGACGGCAATCGTGCGTATGACGACGATGGCGTCGTCTATCACGCGCACTGGGCCGTTCTCGTCGAGGACGACCGGGCGCCGGCGGGGTTGGCCGTGGCGCAGGCCTCCAGTGATGGCGTGCTTCCTCCGACCGCCCCGATGCCCATGTACCTCGACTCTCCCGGGTTCACGGTCGTCGAAGACGGGACCCACATGCGTGTGGTCGTTCCGCTCGATCGCATCGGTCGCACGCTCGACGTCGGGGTGAGTGCGCTGACCGCCCAGATGCGGGTCCAGGTGATCGATGATGCTCCGCTACTCGGGGTCGAAGCGGTCTACGCCGCGCTCGACGACCAGATCACACCGAGCGGGCTCGACGGCGCGGCCGCGTCGGCTTGGCCGGCGCCCGCCGATGACCCCGGCACGCTCGATGTCGTCTCGACGGCAGGGGTGTATCGAAGCGATGTCGACACGTTCGTCATGACGGTCGACAGCGCGTCGTCGATCGCGACCCGGATCCCCGATCCGGTCGGTGCGCTCGATGGGGCTCCGGTCCTCGGATACGTCTTTCCGACCACCATCGAGCCCGCCGAGGTCGGGTTCGCCGATGCATCGGGAACGTTGGCCCTCGCGGTGACCTCGCATCCGGACTTCGACGACACACCACTGTGGGACGAGTCGCTCGACGGGCAATACGACGACGATGGCGGCGTCTACCACGTGCACTGGGCGGTCCTCGTCGACGACGAGGAATCGCCGGCGGGGCTGTCCGTGCCACCGGCTGGAGACGCTGGACGGCCGCCGACCTCGCCGATGCCCATGTTGCTCGACTCTCCCGGGTTCCATGCGTTTGCCCGTGGGGATCGTCTGACCGTGCTGGTCCCCGGGTGGCACCTTCCCACGACCGATGCGTTCAGCTTCGATGCGCTCACTGCATCGATGCGGGTCGATGCGTCGGGTGAGGCACCGACGCTACGGGTCGAGAACGTGCACGACATCCTCTCGGGCGACCTCTCGTTGCCCAACACCGTCTCTCGCGAGTGACCGGCGAGCGGGTCACGACGGAGGGACGAACTTGTATCCGGCGCCGCGCACCGACACGAAAGGCCGTGGCGACTGCGGGTGTTCCTCGAAGTGGCGGAGCAGTCGCGTGATGAAGTCGTCGACCATGCGTCGACTGGGGTTGTCGCGGAGCTTCCATACCTCGCGCTGGAGTTCTTCGCGGCTGAGCACCCGCTCCGGGTTCTCCACGAAGCAGCGCAGCAGATCGAACTCAAGCTTGGTTAAGTGCAGCGTCTGCCCATCGCGGTCGGCCACGTGCCGCTCGAAGTCCACCGCCGCTTCGTCCTTTGGTCGAGGACGTGTCCGGTTCAAACGGGGGCTACGTCATCGCCTTCGCCTAGGAGCCTCCGCGACGAGCTGAAGATACTCCGGAACTTCGACCGCGCTACCACAGCCCAGCAAGAATCAAGGCAAGCGTAACGTTTCGTTCCTGCGTAAACCACGGGCTAAGCCTGCCTCGTTTCCTTCCGTTCAGAATCCGGCGAGCCTGCCGTGTGCAACGGCCACGCTCCGCCGACACCATTTTTTTGTCCTTTTCGGAAATCGATTGGTCGTGGGCTCTTACTACCGGACTACATGACTATCAGCATCTCCGGCCTGACTCGTTCCCCCGTCGTCTCTCGAACCTCCGCCGGGGGGGCCGATTTCGGCCCCCCTGGCGGCAGGGGTGATGAAGGCAGGTTGCGCTTGCGACGCTCCGAACTCATTCCCCTCATGCTTTCTGGCCTTCTCGCAACTCCGGGGTGCGAGCATGAGGCTGCCGAGGGTGCAGAGACTGAAAAGCTCGAAGACGCCGACACCGACGAGTCGTGGGGCAATGAAACGTCCACGGGTGCAGACGACTCCGTGGATCTCGACTTCGACGCCGCGGCGGGTGACGAACCCCAGACGGTCGTCGCGGGTCCCAATACGGTCGTCGACGATGACGTCAACCCGCGCTGGCCAGAGGTCGTACGCTTGGGAGGCTGCTCTGGAACGCTCATCAGTCCCACGCACGTGCTGACTGCCGGCCACTGCAACATCACCACCAATGACACCGTTCGTCTCGACGCCGACGCTACGGGGCCGGCACCCGTCGGCGCCTCGCGAGGGATCGTGCAAGTCCAAACGCTCTCGAGCGCTGGATCGTCTGGTGCGGACCTTGCCGTGGTCCTCCTGGACGAGGTCGTCCCCATCTCGGGGGCTCCAAGCTTCTCTGCGGAACCCGCGTTCGCGTTTGCACCGGTCTCGAACAGCACCGCAACCTCGACCGTCGGGTACGGAAACGACGTCGACTGCCCCCCGAAGAGCGGCTCCGGCACCCGTCGCGGCCTGACGTACCAGGGTGGGTTTTCGACGTATTCTGGTGTGCCAGGGGTCGTGACGCGGGCGAACCTTCCCTGCACCGACACAAACAAAGGGCCATCGACTGGCGACTCGGGTGGCCCCCTGCTCGACGCGCAAGGGCAGGTCGTCGGCGTGTTCAGCGGATGGTCGTGTCGTGATGCGAATGGGAACAGGAACGTCTCAGGATGCTCTGGAACGATCGAATGGACGGGGATCAGCGCCGCCAACGCCTCGTGGCTCGACAACGTCACGTCGGGGGATTTCGACGGTGATGGTGTCGACGATGCAGACGATCCGCTTCCCGGCGTGGACTGCAGCGGAGCGAATCCGCCGAGCGCGTGCGACGAATACGAGAAGGGGTTCTCGTCGTTCGAGGTTTCTTCCGGGGACTTCGAGGCCGTTGCATTCGCCTCCCCCGACACGTTCTACGGAGCATGGAACTTCGACGCCGAGGATGACGTCGTCGGTACCGGAGACTTTGATGGAGACGGAAAGGACGAGGTCCTCGTGATGAGTGCGTGGGGGATGGGGATCCTCGGCGAAACGTCTTCGGGTACGATGACGTCGGAGGCCATTCACCAGGCGGGGAATTGGATCGGCGCGTGGAACTTCACGGGCAACGAAACCATCGAAGCCGTCGGCGACTTCGATGCCGACGGGAGCGACGAGTTCGTGGTTCGCAGCGCTTGGGGGCTGGGCATTATGGAAAAATCGGGAAGCGGTTTCGCCCTGAAGTGGTTGAAACCGTTCAACCAGCAACTGGGCAGCTACACGCTCCGTAGCGGCGACGAACTCGTCGGCGTGGGACACTTCCAGTCCTCCGTGCGGGATGACATTCTCATCCAAGGGCAGTATGGATCGATTGGCGTTCTGCGCCTCATTGGAGCGACCGTCACCAGCACGGCCGTCAGCAACCCCGGGAGCTGGAACAGTGGCTGGTACCACTCGTCGAGCACGACCGTTCACCTCCCCGCCGACTATGACAACGATGGCCTCGATGAGTTCGCAATCCGCAGCAACTCAGGGATCGGACTCGTCGAACGGCTACCGAGCGGAACACTCCAAGCCATCGCGAGTAAAGCCTTCAACGCCACCCCACTTCCGAAAAAATACTCGTGGGCCCCGGGCCCGGGCTGGACTCCGTCGTCGAGCGACGAACTCGTGGCTGCGGGAGACATGAACACCGATGGCTATGCGGAACTGGTGCTCCGCGGCAACGATGGGTTGGGGCTACTCACGCTCGATGCGACCAGCGTGTGGAAAAGCCGGACACGGTTCTATCATGGAGCGCGCTTTTCTGGAGGCTGGAAGTTCGGCTCGGAAGACGAACTTGTAGGGTTTGGCAACTTCGATGCCATCGGCGGCAAGGACCTCGTCATCCAGAGCGACTGGGGGCTCGGCGTCATCTCCCTGCGAACGTATAACTATACCCTGGTCACACTCGCGCATGAGCCGAATGCCAGCATCATCGATGGATGGCTCCTCGAATCGCGAGATGCGGTCGTCGATACGATGGACTTCGATGGGGGAGGAGGCGAGGAGTTCATCCTGCGTCGCGAGTAGGACCCTCGCTTGCTCCTCGGTGTCTGGCCGGCCGAGTGAATGGAAACGGCGCCTCGTTAGAGGTTCGAGGACGCCGAGACCGCTCCCAGATAGACGAACACGAGGTCGCCCGAGGCACGCGCGGTCGTCGAGAACAGCAGGTCGCTGTGCTGGTCCGCCAACTCCTCGTCGACGTGGCTCCCGCGCTTGAGCTTCAGCGTCGTCCAGTCGATCGCGGAGACGTGCTCAGGTGCGAGCACGTGCTGCAGCTCTGCCACGGCGTTCTCCGGCTGCTGGAAAACCGACTCAAGGAGCGCATCATGCGGCGTCTTCGTCACGGACACGGCGGACGATACCACCGCCCGGACCGGAACACCCGCCGCCTCGCAGAGGCGTTCCGGCCAGCGGTTTGGCCGTCGGAAGCCCGTGCCCGTCGCTACACCGTTCGCCGACGATAAGACTTATGTCCAATCAGGACAGGATGCCTCTACAAGACATGTCGAGCGTACCGCTTGGACGCGCAAGGCGCAAGCTCGCCGCCCGGCGCCGTCTCCTCATGGGTGACGATGCGCTGGCGAGGTTCGTGGGAGATGAGCGTGGCCGACCTCTGTGCCCGACTCGGGTGCAGCGTCGAGGAGCTGCTGGAGCGCGCAAAGGGGCACCGAGGTTCGCGCCCAAGTCTCGGCCGCGGGGTGGCGTCAAACCTGGCCGAGGGGGGTGCTCGAGCTTCCGCTCAAGGAGGCTCGCGCCGAGTTCGAGTATCGCTACATGCAGCGGATGCTCGAGGCCTACGATGGAAACCGAGTGCAGGCGAGTCGGATGCCCGGGATGTGCGCGAGGCGCGACCTACACCATCGTCAGGCGGCGCCGGCGACGAGCGGCTGAGGTCGGTCGTAGTTGCGGTCACCTGCTTCTCGTCAGTCCTGCCCGCCGGAGCGTTCCAGCCGTTCTTGGATAACGCGGATGTTGTTCAGGCACACCGAGTTTTCTGGTTCAACGCGTAGTGCGTCCTCGAACAGCGTGAGAGCAGCTTCGTAGTCCTTCCGTAGGAAGGCATCCACCGCCTCGCTGAATGCCGCGTCGAACGACGGCTCACGGGTCGGGATTGCTGGGCTGGCGTCCTCGCCCTCGAAGATCGCCCGCATCGTGACCGTTGATGGCGTACCAGGCCCCTCTTCGTAGATCGGAGGCGGAGGGCAGCGCTCATCAGATCCTCTTCTAACCATCCGAACTTCGTTACGGAGCAGGATCCTGCTGCTCGTCGTGAGCCTATCACCGCGCCGCGACTCGCAGGTCCCCGCGGTTCGATCGTTTACGAGATGTCTTTGATGGCTCCAGGCGGCGAGTTCAGGTGCCCCCCCCGCCAGTTGTCCGCGAGGCGGAGCGACGAAGGAGCCGAAGGGTCTCGAGATCCTGTCGGTCGATGACTCAGGCGACCGGCTATGCTGGGGGCAAGCTTCGCTCCGCCAAGCTCGTGGGCGGCCGAGACCGCCTCGTTGCCGCGGCTCCGCTCGTTGACGCCGCTGGACACGGAACCCGACCGCGCGCTGTCGCGGTCAAGAACCTCTGCTCGGGCTCCGGCAAAGATAGCTATCGGAACCCGATTCGGACTCAGCGCGACGCCGCGGCCGTGGCATCCGGCTCCTCTTCGTCGTAGTTCCAGAGGTACTCGAGGAACCGCTTGCCGGAGTGGGTTGCCTCGACGACAAGCGTCCCTTGTTCGCCTGACGACACAACAAGATGGAACCGCGCCAGGTCCTTCACGAGCAGGAATCCGCTCTGGCCCATGTCCCGTGCGATCATGGCGCGTGAGTTCCCCTTCCTCTCCGCGATGATCTGCCGCAGTTCCGCGACGTGCGGCGGCTGAAGCTCGCGGGCAATCCCCCCGAATATCCGGTTCCACCCGTCCTTGTAGAACTCGGGGTTGAACTCGCCGATCAGCGCCGAGAAAAGCAGACGGCGCTTCGCGTTGCTTCCCGCTCGCGCACCATCTTCCAAAAACCGGACAAGCGCGGCCGACAGGTCGAACCCCAATGGACGCTCATCCTGAGACTTGTCTTCCCAGGCAGGGAACGCCCGAAAGATGAAGTCGTGCAGCTTCTGTACTCCAGCGCGGACTTCCTCCAAGCTCTGACGGAGTTCGCTGTTCGCATCACCAAGCTCCGAGATCTGTCGCGAGTTCTCCACCGAAACCCAGTCCATCTCCTCCGCAAACGCGGCATCCGCCGCACGGTCGTTTCGTCCCCCCGCCTCGGCTAGACCATCCACAACGCCTTTCAGCTTCTTCGCCAGCGCAAGTGTTTCAGCAGGTGTCACCACTCAAGACTCGCACAGGCCGCTGCGAGAAAGGGGGTCGAAACGGCCGCCGCACAACCGTCGTACGGTCCCGTACGACGGCGTTTTGGCCCACCGCTCCTCGCCGCGAGTAGGGATCCTTCTTCACAGCATCCAGCATCCAAACAGCGGTCTACTCGATCTTACAGTAGGTCACGAACGCCTTGACGGGCTCGGAAACCGGAATCCCGGGAGGGGCACCAGCCTTGCAGAAGCATCCGCCATCACCCTCGGGTCGGCTCTCCAGCCGCATTGTATCGTGGTCGCGGGGCCTGAGCTACACCCCCCACCGGTCCTCGTATAGCCATCAGGCACCTTCGCAACCGCCGTCGAGTAGGGCTTGGCCGGCCCGACCTTCTCCGACACTCCGCATACAAGCTCCTTGCCGTCCAGTTCCTTCTCCAGCTCCTCAACCTTGCGCTCCGCACGAGCGACCTTCGTGTTGAGCGAAGAAAGCTTCGCGGCAGGAACCATCACGATCTTCTGGGCCTGCATCTTCACCACCAGAGGATCCTTCGCCGTTGCCGCGCGCGTAAGCAAGGCTGGCGTCTCGCGCCTGCATCCGCACGACGCCCCGAAGGGGAATGTAGTGCGGAGAGGTCGAACGGGCGGGGCGGCGGCGCGTCATGCCCAAGAAGTCGGCCGTCGCGGTCGAGCGTTGCAGGAAATGTTGCTCAGCACGCGGAGAGGCAGTCGTTGCGCGAAGAAACGCAGCTCGCGTAGACGGTGCAGTCTGAAATGCAGCTCGCCTCGGTTTCCCCTCCCGCGACAACTTCGTCGCCGACCCCCTGCATCCCGCGGCCAAGGGCGACGCTCGAGGAAGGCTGCCGCGCACCGACGGCCCGCGCAACGTTCGCGACTCTGAGCGCTTCGACGTGTCCGAGGACCTCCCCCTTTGAGTCCGATGTCGAGCTGCTCCAGATGGCGAGCGAGGGTGGCGCTGGGTCTCATCGTCGAGGGCGCGTGGGAGGTGACCAAGCTGTTTCCCGACGCGCCCGAGCGCTCGGCGATCACCGTGTACGACCCGGGCGCCACCGTCACCGCGGTGCGCTCCGCGGGGCATGTTGCCTTCTTGGTGTTCAGGGGCGACGGTGTTGGCCCGACCTCGTGCAGCTGCGCTGCGCCGAGAGATCTCCTCCGCGTCGCGACGGACGCCGCCCGTGCGACCGCTCGCCCCGGCGCGTGCCCGTGCCACAGGCCCGCGACCTTCGAATCGACGCCGACTCAGCCTTCGCGCGCTGCCAGGATCGCACGACGCACCGTTCCCCGTAGCTGCGCATTGCGCTTCGACGCTCGAACGGCGACGGACGCGGTCGCGACGAGACGAGACTCGGAGTCGACGTCGATCGACACGAGGACGGCCCCGGAGAGGCACTGGGGTTCGAGCACGAACTGCGGCGTGCTGGCCAGCTTCATGCGCTCGTCGTGGTCGTCGGAGACCTCCTTGAACGCGCTGGCTCCCCCAACGCTTCCACAGTGGGTGCGCTCGCGTTCGGCGGCCTGCTCGGGCGAGACCAGCGGCAGAGACGGGATCGCCAGCTGCTCGCCGACCTCGTCGAGGACGGCTTCCATGTAGAGCGCCCGATCGTTCTTCTCTCCAAACGTCACCCGCACGGGACCGGATTTCCAGTCCGCGTCTGGAAAGCGGCGCTCGAGCTCGGACCGCGGAACTCCGAGCGGAATCGTGCCCACCGCCTGCATGGTCAGCGGGCGAATGGGATGACTCGACGCCGACCAGCGCTTGCTCCTTTCCCCGATCACGCACGCGCCGTCGACCACCTCGACATCGGTGTACAGATCCGCGTGCGCCCGCTCGTCGGGAAGTCCCTCGACACGCTCGCACCACCGGAACTCCGCCGCGTCGGGCGTGCGCACGAGCCCGCGCCACTGGGGGGTCTTCTCGCCCTCGGTGCAGCGGATCAGCTTGCAGTAGACCGAGTAGCTCTCGAGGACGAGCAACTCCACCGAAGCGGGCGTCACCGTAGGCTCGAATCGCGGCGGCTCGCGGCGAGAAGAGGGCGCCTCGTCGGTCGGGGGCGCCTCGGGGTCGACCGCTTCGTCGGTGGGGGGCGCCTCGGGGTCGACCGCTTCGGGTGCGTCGACGACCGCTCCCGTCCGGTTCGATGCGGGTACAGGAGCCTGGTTCTCGGTGCCGTCACAGCCGACGAGAAAACCCAACACGACAAGCGATCGACGCACATGCACGACGAGACTCTACGGCCGAACTCCCTGTTTCGGCCTGTGCGGTGCGACACGGATCACGAGAATTGACCATGGTCCGCAAGAACGGACACTCGGTTCTGAAGGTATGCGGCGAGATTCTCGGCGTCGCGGTGCAGGGCTTCGAAGTCGTTGGGGCTGAGGTAGCCGAGGGTGCTGTGAAGGCGAACGGGATTGCGGAACCGCTCGATGTAGTCGGCGATGGCGAGGTAAACGCGCTTGCGGGTTGGCCAGGAACGGCGGTGAACGAGCTCCTGCCCCTGCTCCTGCTTGTCGTTGAAGCTCTCGACGACGGCGTCGCCGTAGCAGTTGCCTCGACGGGACATGCGCTGCCGGATGCGGAAGCGGGCGAGCCGGAGCCGAAGCTGGCGGCTCACGAACTGTCCGCCGCGATCGCTGTGGAAGATGAGACCCGGCTCGACGTGGCGACGGCCGACGCGCATGTCGAGGGCGTCGGTGACGAGCTCCGCTCGCATGTGGTCGGCGGCGGCCCAGCCAACGACCCTGAGGTCCATCTGGCGCATTTTCCTCTGCAGCCGGTTGTCGCCGATTCGGATGCGGCGAGCGCGTAACGCCCGTTGCATCCGCGGTCGGCCATAGCTCCGACGGCTCTCGTCGAACACCGTGGCGATGATGTGATCGAGCTTGGTGTTCTCGCGTTCCCACGGCGTCGGCGTGCAGCGCTTCCGGGCCCAGTAAGGCGTACAACCCCGAGCGCGAAACACCGAGCACCTCGCACTCGACGCTAGCCGGATGCTCCTCGGCGACGGCGTCGATCCTCTCGAAGTTCACGAGTCGCCTTTCGCGAACGGGGTCGATGGTTTTTCGGATGTCACGCTCCTGGCGAAGCCGACAGGCCTCTTTGCGAAGAGGGGCGAGTTTCGTCACGTTCGTCCTCCGAAAGGCCGTTGGCTGCTTCTTTGTAGAGGCTCCCCTCGCTCACGCCGAGGTCGCGGGCGAGTTCGGCGATGCTCGTCCCGCCCTGCATCGCCAGCTTCACCGCGTTGGCACGGAATTCGAGCGTGTCGTCCGGCCGCTTGCGTTTTCTATTCTTCATTTCCGGTTTCATGTTCTCCGCTGTCGGAGTGTCCGCTCAACCAGATCATGCCCCTCCCCTCGCTGGTCGTCAGCAGCGGGAGGAGAGCACACCACCCGCCAAGAGAGTGCGCGTCAGCCCCTCTGCACGAGCTCGACCGCGTATCCGTCGGCGTCCCGAACGAACGCGATGAGTTCGGGTTTCGCACGCGAGGCTGTTCGGTGTTTCATCGGTCCAGGTGGCCTCGTGACATCAAAACCTGCGCTTCGCACCCGTGCACAGAGGCCCTCGATGTCGTCGACCACGATCGCGACGTGGCCGAACGCATCCCCGTGCGTGTAGGCGTGCTGAGGGCCCCAGTTGTGCGTCAACTCGATTGTCACCCCCGATGCCCCGTCGTAGCCCACGAATACCAGCGTGAACTCGCCGCCAGGGTAGTCCTCGCGCTGGACGACGTCCATGCCCAGAACATCCACGTAGAATGAGAGCGCGCGATCGAGGTCGGCAACCCTGAGCATGGTATGGCCGATGGCGGGTCTCATGACACAACGAACGGGGACCCCATCGCGCGACTCGCCTCGATAGTGGCTTTGGCGTCGAAGATTCGCGTGGTGTAGGCCGCTTGCAAACGCTTCGCTTCGGTCGGGAAGTAGTCGATGCAAAACACCCTCGCCTGCTCCACCGTCTCGAAGGCGTAGATCCCCCCGACCGTGCCGTTGTTCACCCCGTAGAGCCATGTCTTGGACAACAGACCAGGTTGCTCGAGCAGCACCGGGTTGAGCTCGCGCCACGGAGCATCGTCGAAACGCGAGAGGCCGACCTGGACCTCGGTATAGACGTACGCCCCAAACTCCACTGGGGGCTCGGCGCCGTAGTGCACGGAACCCATCGCCTTGCTGGCCTCCTCGGTGGGCTCTGCATCGAAGATCCGCGTGGTCTGAGCCGCGCCGAACGAGCGTGCTTCCGCGGTGAAGTGATCCAGGGCGAACGTCCGGGCGGACTGCACGCTGTCGAAGGCGTAGAGCCCTCCGACGGTCCGTGTCCCGACCCCCGCGAGCCAGGTCTTGTTCAAGAAACCGGGCTGCACACGAATCCCTGCGTTGATCCGGGACCACGGAACCTCGTCGAATGGGCTCGAGATCTGCAGCTGAGTGTAGAGAAATGCTTTTGGAGTGATCATTTCAAAACCAAGATGACGTCCTCCACCGATGCGTCAACCTCTTTTTTGAAGTAATCTTTCCAAAACATGCCGCGCCCTCGCACACTGTCCGAACCGGAGGTACTCGAACGCGCGCTCGAGGTGTTCTGGGTTCACGGCTTCGACCGCACGTCGGTCGGAGATCTGAGCAAGGCCGTTGGGCTAGGCCCGTCCAGCATCTACAACGCCTTCGGCAGCAAGCTCGAGTTGTTCCGCCGCGCCATCGAACACTACATGGGGTCGCACGCCGGATTTGCGGCAGCGCTCCTCAGCAATCCGTCCGAGCACGACGCCTCGAGCCTGGTTCGCGCCCTCCTTCGTGCTGCGGTTGACCTCTATACCAGCGAAGACAACCCCAAGGGCTGCGCAATGTTCGAGGGCGGCGGTACAGGGTCCCCCGTCGACTCCGACGCGTGCGCGGCTACGCTCGAACACAAGGCGAAGCTCGAATCCCTACTGCTGTCGTGCCTCAAAGCCAGAGCCAAGGCGGGCGACTCGCTCGCCGCCTCGCCCGCCGTGCTTGCCAAGTCGGTCGTCGCCACGATGCGCGGACTGTCTCAGCTCGCCCGTGACGGAGCGACGAGACGCGACCTCAATGCAGTGGCCGACCATGCCGCCGCCAGCTGCCTACGGTGACGGAGCATGCAGGAGGTACGGCGGGCTAGCCATGTGCTTGTAGCGGAACCAGCGGGGCATCTTCCGCGGGTATCGATCGCCCGTCCGGTCCTTGGGGGTCTTCCACTTGTTGACGCCTCGCGCCGCAGTGGGGAACTTCACTGGTTGAACAGCTCCGCATCGCGTTGCGCCAACCCATCGAGCACCCTCGGCAGCCTGAGCCATACCTCAAGCGGATAGACGGGCACTTGAGCGGCGTCCTCTAGCCCAAGGTCGAGAGACAACCCCGTACAGGCGACGGCGTTCACCCCGGGGGCCTGGTGCTGGAGCAGCCTCCACGGGGATGCGGCCATCCGCGTGGGCGTTGCGCGGTTGCGAAACTCTTGGGAGCGAGATCCATGTTGGTGTGATTGTGCCCCCGTGAGCTGTCATCTCCGTGCGTGCTGGCGCAGAGCCCGCCGCCCCCCTTCGGCTCCTCTGATTCGTGTGCCGATGTCCGCGCGAGACACGGCGAGCGGGTCGGAAGGAACACGATACCACCACCCATCCTCAAGGTCAGTGCGCCATGGAATGGGATGACGACGAAGAAGGGATCCTCGGGTCGAATCACGACCCGAGAGCCCGGAATCTGCCCGCTTGGTACCTGGCACAGACGAATCCAATCAACTGTGGGCCAGCCTGTGCGACGATGGCGCTCTTGTTCAGTGGATTCCGAGCCGATGGCTATCAGGTGCTAATGAGGAACGCGAGCCGGGAGTTCGGCTTGCGGCTCTGGTACAATAGGAGCTTCGAGAGTTACTTTCGAAAGCTGGGCATTTGGGGGCGAATAGCCAACCCAGGTGTTTGGCGAGCTGGGGTCGTCTATACGGAAGACAGGCCCGTGCCAAGTACCGACCTCCTAATCCTGTTGAGCCGGTATGTCTTCGTAGGACACTGGATCGTGCAGCAAGGTGGAAAGTACTATTGCCCCGTTCGCGGAGAACTTCGAGGAACTCCACTTGTCCGGAAAGACGTGTGGCCGGTTGTTGTCTCGGCCCCGAAAGGACCATAGACGCCGCTTGGAAGGCGGACCTCGAACGTGGGTACCGGAAGAGGTTCGGCACTTGCACCAGTTGGTTGACGCTACCTTCGTCAGCATGCGCAGCTCAATCGCCTTGATGAGCTGATGCGCCTGTGGTCTGAGGTGGTGTCAGAGGAGAGAGGGCATCCGTCAACGCAGCACGGGCACGGGCCAGGCGACTCCGAACCGTACCAGGGGCCACACCAAGCACCTTCGCAATATCCGCTGTCCGCATATTTTCCCAATAATACAACTGGAGGGAAAGCTGAAAGTCTAAAGGAAGAGTGCGGAGAGCGTCCCAGAGGAGAGCGACCTCCTGCTCTCTGCCAAGGACACTACTCGGAGACCGGAAGGAGTCCGGCACACCGCTGTCAAACACCTCCATCCGGCCGTCACGTTTCAGCTCACGATAGTAGCGGAGCAACTGGATACGAGCGATCCCCAACAGATAGGCTCGGAATCCTGCGGCCTCGAAGATGTCCTCCCGGCGTTCTACCGCGGTGAGGAAGGAGCGTTGAAGCAGGTCGTCGACCGCATCGGGGTGCACTCGCCCCGCGAACACACGGTGAACAGCGGCGAAATGCCGTGTCACAAGGGCGTTGCCTGCACTCCTGTCGCCCGCACGCCACGCGAGTAGGAGCTGAAGGTCCGTCGCCATCCCCCTCACTCTACAGCAACAGCCAAGGAAGCGATCCTCTCCGCGACGGCCTCAGCCTGGGGGTGCTCAGCTCCCAGGCCGTCGGTTCGAATCTGAAGGGCCCGTTCGAAAGCAGTCCGCGCACCTTCAACATCACCCGCTTTCTCGCGTATCTCTCCGAGCGTGACGTAACCGTACGCAAGGTCGATGTGGTTCTTCCCGAGAACCGGAGCGAGCCCTGCGAGTGCGGCGCCTGCATCGGTACGAGCTCCTTCGAGGTCGCCGTGCTCCATCTTGGCGCGCGCAAGGTTCATTCGTGCGCGAAGCGTCAGCATCGCGGCCGGACCCTGGAGCCGACTAAGGAGGGACAGGGAGAGTTCGTGGGTGGCCACGGCTTCCGCCTTCAGGCCCACCTCAATCTGCGAAGCACCAACCATGTTGAGGATCCAAGCAGCCGAGACAGAGTTGCCGCCCCTGGTGTGTTGCTCGATCTCCAGTGCGCGGCGGGCATACTGGAGAGCCTGTCCGTGCTCATTCATCCGAGCGTGAACGAAAGCGAGAGATTGAAGTATTCGAGCGACACGCGGGTGCCACTCCCCGAGTTCGTTCTCAACCCGAAGCAAGACAGGCTCAAGAAGGACACGCGCACGCTCGTACTCACCGAGGATCGTCAGGGTGTCGGCGAGGTTGACGGCCGTCGAGCGGCCCCGGACAGCCCAGGGGCCACCCGCCTGCCCAGAGCCGGCCCGGCGCGCGATCGCCTGGGCGTGGCGAAAATGAAGAACGGCTTCGTTGGGCACTCCCGCTTCTCTAGCGAGACTGCCCTTGATGACCGCCAACCGGTACGCCGACTCGTCTGGCGAGCCAGCCCGCGCAAGTGCCACCTCGGCCTGCTGAAGCAGCCTGTCCGCTACGGCCGGGTGTCCGAGCAAGACCCCTTCGACTGCCGCAAGCTCCGCCACCGTGTCTGCGACGAGGCGCTCATCCCTCTCCTGAACCCCAAGTTGGTGCGCCAACGTCAAGGCCAATGAAGCCTCTTCACCTCGGCGTTGGTCCCGAAGAACTCGCCCCATCCAGAGTCGCGCCCGGCCCTCAACGCTGTTGATGCCATCTCGTTCTGCATCTTCCACGATGGTGCCGATGACCGCCAGAGCCGCGTCCGCCCGCCCCGCTCGCATCAACGCGTGGGTTCTGGCCCACCGAACCGAGAACTCTCGCTCGGCACGGCTCCTCGCAAGCTCCTTTCGAAGTTGCGGCGTTGAGCACGAGTCCGGGCGCTGCAGCCCACCAAGGCGGTCGATCGCCTTCTCAACGACGGTCGCGTCCGCGTCGCGGAACACCCGCAGCGTCTCAGCAAGCTCAAGCACGTGGGCGTCGAGGCACTCATGCCTTTCTTCGATTTCCGTACGGCTGACGTCCTCATCGGACTCACTCAGGGAGCACGTCTGCGCGCGTGCGTCGAGCAGCAGTCGCGCCTGGAGGTCCACGCGGCTGCGAACCCGCTGGTAGGTATCGTCCGCGATGGGCGATCCACTGGCCTCGAACGCGGCACGGATGGCCCGCCGGTCTGCGGCGTCCCAGCTGAGAAGAACAGTCTCGCCTCGAGCCTCACACCCGTCGCGACTCTCACGCAGCGTAGCTCCTGCGACCGCGAGCGACGCCAGCCCTGCGCCGACAGCCACCCAACGCCGGCGGGCGCGTCGCGCAGAAGGACCAACTCGCGCATCGCTGAGCGCACTGAGTAGCGCGCTCATGTCTTCGAAACGTTCTTCCGGCCTTGGACGCAGCCCCCGCAAGATGACATCGGAGACCGTTTTCGGGACCAGAGTTTCTTGCTGTGCCCTGACGACTCCGGAAGTTTTCGCGTCGTACAGAGAACTACCGCGATGCCCTCCGAATGGAAGCTCACCGTAGATAGCTTCGAACAGCGAAGCGGAGAACGCGAACTGATCGGTTCGCGGGTCGATGGAGTCCCCACGGTGCTGTTCGGGGGACATGTATTCGGGGGTACCAAACGCCCCATCTTTCCGCGTACCAAGGGTCGACCTGTTGCTCTGTGCATCCGTGCGGGCAGCGGTGTCAGCGACCTCACGCGCACACGCCAAGCCGAAGTCAGACACTCGCGTTCTCCCATCGCTTCCTACGAGCACATTCTGCGGCTTGAAGTCCCGGTGCAGCACTCCCCGCCGATGCGCGGCCCAGAGCCCCTCCCCGGCTTGCATCATAGTGTCGAGCACGAGAGCCCACGGACGAGGTTGTACGTCGAGCCACTCGGCAAGAGAGAGGCCTTCGACATACTCCATTACGATGTACATGCTCGGAGCGAGATCGTCCCCCCCGTCGAGAGCGGATCCTCGGTCCAGGACGCCGACATCATAGACTGCGACCACGTTCGGGTGGCAGAATCGCGCCAACATGCGAGCCTCCGCGAGGATCTGCGCTTGCCCTTCCCTGCGACTGGGATCGTCGCGAAGGAGCTTCACGGCAACACTCCGTTGGAGATCTGGATCATAGCCACGATACACCGAACCGAACCCGCCTTGACCCACAAGTTCCTCGATTACATATCTCCCCACTCTCACGTCAGGAGGCTCAAGACCAAAGAGTCTTCTACGTAGCTCTCCCAACCGTTTGCGCTCAACAAGCGTTGGTGGCGCCTCCGTCCGCGTCATGGCGCCACCCTGATGATCCATCCCTGGACGCCCTCTTCATCGGGACCTCGATCAGCGTTGCCGGCCGCCCACACATGATCGCCGGGACCGACCGTCACCGCACGAAGCTGAGTCCCTCCGCCGTTCGAACCCTCCATCGTCCTGCGCCAAAGGACGGCGCCCGAACTATCGTACTTGACGAGTAACCCACGACGCATGTCAGTCTGCTCCCACCCCGCGACGACGATACAACCAGCTTGGTCTACCGCAACAGCCAGATAGCTGGCGAGTGCAAGAGGTCCTTCCCCAACCCACGTCCGAGTCCAGGACTCCTTGCCGGAGCCGTCCCAACGACGGATCCACCCGATGCTTCCTCCAGACGCGGGCTGCTCGTAGCCAACCGCATAGATAGCGCCATCTTCGTCAACTGCAACGCCGCTCGCAACCTCGTCCAGCCCAACGGCCCCTTGGATTTCGCGTGTCCAGAGCTGTTCGCCGGCGAGACCGTAGAGCGAGACCCACCCGTTGAGGCCCTGGCCGGCAACGGTTGTGTAACCCGCAACCGCTAGCCGTCCGGTCGGAGCCAGCGCAACTCCTCGCGCTCCGTCGAACCCCAGCGCAGTCCCCCCGTGCGTAGCAACCCAATCGTCCACCCCTCCATCAAGTAAGCGTCGCACGACGATGTCGCTGTCCGCCGGGACCAGCTCGGCGCGTCCCGCGACATACACACGTTCCGCGGTGTCCACAGCGAGCCCGCGGGGCGCATCGCTGAGGGTCCCCCCGTAGAGATTCGACCAACCACCGGCGCCATCCAGGGAGAACTTGCGTACCCACCACTGCTCGTCGTTCTCTGACAGGGAGACAACTCCGGCGACGTAGACGGAGTTGTTCACAAGTGTGACAGCACGCCCCGCATCGTCACTATGGCCAGTCCCGTCCAACACGAAGTCCCAGCCTCCCGATCCATCTGGGTGCAGTTGGGCAAGCCAAAGATCGGATTGTTCGACGACCTGGTAGAGGGCACCTGCTACGTAAGCCCGGCCATCGGGAGCCACATCCACCCCGAACAAGTCCGAAGATTCCCCGGAGCGGCCACCGACAACTCGACTCCAAATGACTTCCCCGGAAACGGTGCAGTCTTCGTTGCAGCCGTCTGCGTTTTGGCCGTTGGGTTCATCGCAGGACTCACCAGCGTCAAGGACCCCGTCTCCGCAGAGTGGCTCCAGCTCGCCCGTTCCGTCGTCGCCGAACCCGGTGGCGGTGCTCTGCGCGTCTCCAGTGGTGGAGGAGGGCCAATCCGTCGTTGCGGTTTCCGAGGTCCCGATGGAGTCACCACCTGAGGAACCGCCCCCCTCCCCTGTATTCCCCATCTCAACGGGGACACAGCGACCAGCGTATTCGTTGGGAGCACGGGCGCCATAGCGCCAACCTGAGAGACAATCGTCCGTCGAGAACGAGCAGAAACCGCTCTCCTCGCAGCGCCCCTGCTGTTCCCCCCGAACGCACTCACTATGTCGGGCGCACTCGAAACTGGCATCAGTGAAACACCCTCCCAAGAGGCTTGTCTGTAGCAGGCAGAGCCAAGCGCAAAGCCCCACGGCCACAGCCGTCCATCTACCCCTGGTTCTCAGGCACGGAGACGATCGTTGTTGGCTAACGCTGACGGATGCTAGCAGCGGCCACATAGTCCCCCCTCCGGACAAGCAGTGGAGAGGCTAGAAACAGGCCTCGGCAAACGCCGCCATCTGCGCCGAGCACGCTGGAATCGTCTCAACATCGTTCCCCCAGTCCTCACATGGGGTTTTCACGACACACCCAACCCAGTTGGTATACGCCACAGTGCAGCCCTCCCCCGTCGCAATGATGACATCCACTGTGATCTCGCAAAACTCTGCGTCACAGATGTTCGCCTTTCCGCATCCCGCGACGACGGCACAGAACTCTTCGCACGCCCCGGATACTTGAGGATCGACTGGCGAATCAGATCCCCCGCTCGAGTCACCGGGTGCTCCACTTGAACCGCCACCAGTGCTCTCGCCCGGTCCGCCAGGCTCACCGCTGGAAGAACTGGAGGAGGAATCCGGGATACTCATGGTGTCTGACGAACTCGTGAGAACGCCATCATCGTCTTCGTCAGTAGGACATCCTGGCAACAGTACCACAAGAGCAACCGCACGCAGAATGGGGGCGACTCTCATCGTCGGGTAGCGAAGCCGGCTCGGCAAACAAGAGAATGCTCTCTGAGAACTGCAAAGTGCCACGCTAGGAACCTCCTCAGGAACCGATCGTTGAAGCAACGACAAGCTCGCGCGCGTCATGGTGCGACCCTCACGATCCAGCCTTCGAATCCGTCGTCTCGAGCTCCAAGATCGATCCGCCCCGCAGCCCAGATGTGATCGCCGGGGCCGATCGCAACGGTTCGAAACCGCTTGTTCCCCCTGACGGGATCTCCGAAACGCTCTGTCCAGAGGAGGTCGCCTTCGCTGCTGAGCTTCTGAAGGAGTCCACGCTTCGCCCCTGAGGTTTCGCTCCCGGCCGCGACGACGCGATCCTCACTGTCTACCGCTACCGCGAGAAATGAAACGAGCGGGACAGAATCGTCCCCCCCCCACGTGTGGGTCCACTCGGCAGTCCCATCCGGTGCCCACTTGCGAATCCAGCCAGACGCAACCCCTTCGGCGAGGGTAGTGTGGCCGACCCCATACACGGATCCTTCACCGTCGACGGCGACTCCACTGGTGATATCGTCCAGACCGGCTGGCCCCTGAAAGGTCTCTGCCCATAGAAGTTCCCCATCAGCCCGATACCTTGCGGTCCAGCCATCGAGCCCGTTGTCGGCGACCGTCTCAAACCCGCCGACAACGAGGTCCCCGCTCGTCGCCGCTGCGATTGCGCGCGCACCATCGTATCCGTGCGCGTCGCCATCGTAGAGCGATGACCAGCCCTCAGCCCCCCCGTCGAAGTAGCGCCGGATGAGGATGTCTCCATCGCCGACCGCGGAGAAGACACGGCCCGCAACATGGAGGGAACCGTCTGGGCCCGCTGCGACTCCTCGAGCCGCGTCGTCACCAAGAGCTAGGCCGCCGCTGAGAGCGGTCCAAACGGACGTGCCGTCAAGCCCGAACTCCCCAACGACCCACTCGTCGCCGCCGTTCGCGGCCGCGAGCTTCCCGGCGACGTACACCGCATCATCAGTGACCGTTGCTGCGCGGCCGCCGTCGTGGCCGTCTCCCGTGCCGTCGATGAGGACGCTCCACCCGGGGGTCCCATCCTCCTCGAACTGTTGAACCCAGAAGTCAGCGCCGAGATTCGACTCGAAGAACGCTCCGGTCGCAAACGCCCGCCCATCGTAAGCCACGGCAAGCCCGAAGAAGTCCTCTTCGAGGCCCAGGGAACCTCCGACCGTTGCGCTCCACAGCAACTCTCCCGAGCTCGTGCAGTCTTCGTTGCAACCGTCCGCGTTCGCCCCGTTGGGGTCGTCGCAAGACTCGCCCTCGTCGACCACTCCATCTCCGCAACTGTTCCCAGGACCGGTGGTCCCGCTCGGATTTGCTGTCGTGGTGGTCGACGCTTCGGAGGCCCCCGTAGACGTGGTGGGCAGCGAGTCTTCTGCCGCACCTGTGGAGGTCGTGAAGACTGCTGGCCCGCTCGTCGACGAAGACGAGCCTCCAAACCCATGGGGGTCGCTATTTTCGGCCGCGGCTCCCGCGCACGACGCGAGGAACATGGGCACCAGCGTGATTCCAGGGGGGCGTGAACTCAAGGTCCTCACGGAGATGGATCACGCGCAGCACCGAGTTGCTCCCCCGAAATTCAAGAAATCTACGTCTGCAGCATCGCGCGGCGCACGCTGTTTCGTCAGCTGTTGCAGGCGAACGCGCAGCCGCTCGTTCTCGGCCGCGAGCATGCGCAAGTAGGCCTTCGAGGTCGGACACAACACCAACGGTGCCAGCTCACGATCGGGCGGCAAGGTCTCTTCGACGTCGCGCCCCGTCACGCCGCCGACGGCGTCGCCCATCGACAGCCCCGTCTGCGCGGGCACGGCGAGCACCTACGCTACAGACGGCAGTGCTGTAGCCGACTGGGGGCCATATCGAAGGTGTTACCACGGGAAACGCTTCTGCTATTCGCGCGGAGCACCGTAGACGAGATAGGTCGCTCCGCCGCTATCGCACCCGCCGCACCTCGTCGAATCGCCAATGAGAAAGTCGTCGTACCCATCGCCGTTGACGTCTCCAGCCTCTGCAATCTTCGTCACGGCTGGCCCCGCTCCATCCAGCGCGGGGACCCGGAGGGTCGCATCGATGGCGGAAGCCTGGACCTCGTCGCCTCCGTACGCGAGAAGGACTGTGTCTCGATCCGAGCCGACAAACGCGATTTCCTCGGCGCCATCCCCATCCAGGTCTCCCACGCTCCAAGGGGCAAGGGGGTCATCGTGCTCGGGGAGCAGCGGAACCCAATCGGACATGGCGAGTTCCACCGGACGATGACCACCCGCCAGAATCGACGGCTGCCCGAGTATGTCGACGACGAGTTCGGACGCGCCGTCGCCGTCGTAGTCAAGCGCAACGAGGTGGAGTGCCTGTGGGGCCAACATCGAGACATCGGACGCCACGATAGCGAGGCCGCCCCCGACGAGTCGATCGCCCGTGCCGTAGAGGATGGCGACACTCGATTCTGAGCCGAGGGTACCCGCAAGTGTCGCGATGTCGAGATGACCGTCACCATCGAAATCGCCGACTTCGAGATCCGAGATAGCGACGCCATCGAGCACGAAATCCGCAGCCCCTACCTCGAGACCTCCGGACAGTCGATTGGGACCTCCGTAGTACATGAACAGCGTGAGACCCCCGTCGGAATGCACCACCCCCGCGTAGAAGTCTGCGAATCCGTCCTCGTCGAGGTCCCCGAGGGGTCCCATTGCCGAGATGCCTTCGGGAGGTCCTTGGATCGAGTTGTCTGCGTCGGTGGTGGTCAAGCCGTCGAAAAGGTCGGGCGCCCCCCGAAAGACGAGGGTTGGGAGCGGTTGCGACTCCCAGCCCTCGGTCGCTGTAACGGCAAAGTCGCCGAAACCGTCGCCATCCACATCTCCCAATGCGGCTGGGTCGAGGAAGAACAAGCTGCGGTTGGAGAACGTGAGAGTGCCGTCTGCATCGGACGCGGCCTGTCTCAGCGAGATGTTCTCTTGGCCGCCATAGTGGAGAAACAGGGAGGAAAGATCATTCCCGACGCCTCCTCCCGGATCAGCGACCACGTAGTCGGCCAATCCGTCGGCATCGACATCGCCCACTCCCGCGGGGTATGCCGCGTCGCCTCGAAAGGGTCCGGACAGCTTCGAGATCGTGGTCGAGTGGTCGAGTTCGATCTCTCCCTCGAGCGGGGCCGGGGCGTACCGGCCACCCAGGGTACGCGATTCCAACGAACACCCCGTTGCTGACGAAGATACGAGAACGAGACACCATGTTGTGAGCGCGGACGAGCGTCGCATGCTCGGGTGAGTGCTGGGGCGCTCGCGGATTGTCACCGAGTCGGCGGTTTTCATCGGGGTGGTCGTGCTCGTCGCGTATCGCGCAACTCGAAAAGAAGCAAACCGCCGACAGAAGTGATGATCTTCGGCCGAGCCTGCACCTACCCTTTCGTGCACTCGAGGTCTCGTATCTTCCCTCTCTTCCTGGCCAACGGCGTGTTGCCTCCGCACGCGGGGTCCACCATCCTCTGTGGGCGTTGCTTTGCTCCTTGTTCCTCTTGATCGCGAGTCTGCTGTTCGCTCCGGAGAGTTCCGCACCACAGACGCTCTCTCCTGGTGCGCTCCGGGTTTCGGGAACGCAGGGCTGCGAGCCACGAGCCGATATTCACGAACGCTTGGCGGAACACCTAGGGCCGGAGTGGGGAGCGTCGCTCTCTCACACGACGATCATCGACGTCAGAATCGAGCGGGACCGGGGAACGTTCACTGCACACATCCGTGCAACGATCGAGGGCGACGTACTCCAGCGCTCCCTCCAGTCCCCACGATGCGAGGTCCTCGTTGCTGCAACGGCACTGGTGCTCGCGGTCGCCGCGGAGCCGGTCATCACGGCGGCGAAGCTGGAAGCAAGTCATGCTCGCTCCGAGCCGGCCATCCTCGAGGCCTCCGAGCTGGTCAGGGAGAGCAGAACCAACGACGCGGTACAGCCAGGTCCGCCGGCGTCGCCGCGGCCTCCACCGAGAACGGGCCCGCCTGCCCACTGGCTCCGAGTTGCGGTGGGCCCCGCGGCTGCCCCGTTTCCGTCTGCGGGGGTTGCCGTCGGGTTGCGCTACCTGGCAGCCTGGCGGTTCCTCGGGTTGGGTGCGGAGCTGGGCTACCAAGTGCCGCAAGCCTTCCTCTACGCCGACGGCCAGGGCACCACGATGCAAGCGGCCTCCCTGTCGGTGATCGGCTGCCCCGGACTGTACGGGACGAAGGGCCACATCAGCGGGTGTACAGGTGTGAGGGCTTCGTTGATCCCGACTCGTCCCCGAGCGGTCCCAGCACCAGAACGTCCCGTCCTGGGGTGGGCTGGCGCGCTTGTCGGTGTCGATGTGGCTTTCGCTCCGGTCCCACGGATCGAGATCGGCGCGTCGGCAGAAGGCGTTCTGTCCTGCGTTCGGCCCGCCGTCCACGTGAGTGGACGCGACCTAGTCTACCGGGCGCCGTTGCTCGGATGGCAGGCGCTGTTTGGCGTCGCGTTGCGGCTTCGGTGACATCCGCGAACGAGCGGAAAGCATGAGCAACTCGGCGACCCGAGCCCTACGGGCCGACATCCAGTGGGTAGCGCGGGTCTACCGAGACAACTACAGGTTCGTTTGGCGCACTCTCGCCCGACTCGGCGTTCCGGAGCACGCACTCGAAGATGCGTTGCAAGATGTATTCATCGTTCTGCATCGCCGCCGCGGCGAGTTCGAGGGGCGTGCTTCGGTGAGGACCTGGCTGTACGGCATTGCGCTCCGCGTAGCCCGCCGGGTGCGGGAACGTGTCCGTCGTCGACGAACGATGCCGTTTCTCGACGACCAGGCGAGTGGGGGGGCGGACCCCGAGCGTGTGTCGATCCAACGGCAAGCACTCACCAGGCTAGATGCGGCGCTGGCCGAGCTGAGCGACGAACAGCGCGAGGTCTTCGTGCTGTTCGAGATCGAGGGGCTCGACGCGAAGTCGGTCGCGAACGTCGTCGGCGTGGGGCGCAACACGGTCTACTCACGATTGAGGCTCGCAAGGAAGAACTTCCAACGTCAGCTTGCCACGTTGGAACAACCCGAGAAGGACGAGCGATGAGTGAGCTCGAACCGAAAACGAAACGACTGATCGAGTTGGCCAGCCAGGCAGCGGACCCACACCCCGCCGTCGAAGGGCGGGTTCTTTCGCGTATCATCGACGCGCTCGAGTTCGGTCCGCCCCCCGAGGGGGGAACCCCCGCGGATGGCCCCGGGCCCGCCGCCGCGCCAGCAGCCGGACTTGCTGCGAAGGTTGCAGTCGTATTGCTCCCGATCGCTGCAGGGGTCGGACTGGTCGCGAGTCGGCCGGAACCTACCGGGACGGGACGCTCGTCGGCGTCGGTCACGACTGCGGCGAAGCCGAATGCCGCCCCCCTACCGTCGTCTGGCACTCCTCCCGGGTCCCGTCCTCCAGGCGTAACAACTCGGATCGAGGCGGCCGTTCAAGCCCCGTCGGAACCTGTCGTCGATGCCGCGACCGCGCCTCGCCGGCCGCCCCGCGCGAAACCTTCGCCCTCGAGCTCGAGGCGCAGTCGATCGACTCCACGTGCCGAGCATAGACCTTCGTCGGACTCGGGCGGGGCGGAGACGCTGACGGCCGAACTCGAAGCGGTTTCGAGCGCCCAGCGTGCACTGAGGTCGTCGAAGCCCCAGGACGCGCTCAGACGATCCAAGGACTACCAACGCCGGTTTCCAGCGGGGCAGCTCTCGGATGAGGCCGCAGCCATCGAAATCCTGGCTCTGTGCGCGATGGGTGCGCTCGAAGAGGCTCGAACTCAAGCTCGGGCGTTTGGGGTTCTGTTTCCCAAGTCGTTGCAACGCGCGAAGGTCGACCGCTCTTGCGCAGCCGCCGACGCACAATGACGCCCCGTATCGTGCTGAACAGCGGAGCCCCCCCTCCGCCCCTGTCCAGGTCTTTGTGCGCCGATTACCCAGGACTCGACAAAAACGCGAGCGAGTATGTCGCCGTGGACGGCGAGCTCGGATCGCGGGTCCAGAACGTCCATTGGCGCGCTGACGCCGCGAGACATTCGTGAAACTCGGGCCGTTTGAGTCTCTTGGATTGCGTCGATGCCGAACGCGCCTCCACCCAGTCCGGCTGAGCAAATACCGCCTGCACCGTCTCCTTCTTGCCCGTTGACACTTGTAGCCTGGCCGTTCCGGCAGCCGACGGGTCATGCCCGAGCTCGGCAACGTAACAACGCGTCAGCTCCAGCAGGTTCGAGGCGAGTGCGTCATGGGCCGCCATCACGTCTAGCGTCCCACGTATCCCTATCTCCTTCTCTATTGCTACGCGTACGACCCGGCCGTGGCGCGCCCCGAGGGCCGTCAGCTCGAGGACTCGGGTCTGTCGAAACAACCCAGAGCCATGCTCGACCGCCGAGATCTCGTAGGTCTCGCTCGTCGGAGCACACGCGCGAAAGTCCACGGATGCCTTGGCCCACGGTGCGTTGTCGAAGACCGGCTCGAAACATGCCCCACTCCCCACCACCGTCGGGCGGTCGGACCAGCGTGTCACGCCCGGACCGGGCTCCATCGGCATCCCATCAGACCAGGTCCAAGGTGCTTCGTCGTCGACCTCGAAGTACTTGGCCGCCGAAGCGGACGCATGCGACGTAGGCGTGGGATCGGAAGCGTTCGTCGTCGTCGGTGCCGTGTGTTGGTGTCTATCGCGTCCGCGCACGAATACCGTCACGCAGCCTTCCTGCCACTTCCAACGACCGTCTCCAAGATCTTCGGCTTCAACGAGACCCGGCGACAGAGTCTTCCCACCCAGATCGAACTCGTATCCCGACAACAACCTGCCTTCGATCGTCTCTGCTGAGGGCGGCGCGGGATAGGAGTACCCAAGAGCGCCGGGACCGGACTCCAGCGGAAACGCTACGCCCGAGACCGCGACCGACAAGCCGGACTTCCCGTCGTCGATCACACCTCCGGGATGAACGACGAACTCGGACCCATCGTCGAAGCGTACCCACCTGGGCTCGCGAACAACGGTCGCAAGGTGCTCGCGTTGTACGAAGAGCCTCCGTCTGCTCCAGATCGGCGAAGGCACCGGTCGACACAGACCCGGCCGTCCCGCCACGTACTCGAGTTCGACGACGGTGGGACTCACTCGAGCCACCTTCATCACTACGCCTCCATCGGTGTCGACCACCAGACTGGGACCCGTGGCCTCGGGCCGGACATACAACGCCCCCCCGCGGGGGATGCTCGCGAACTCTCCCACCTTTGGGGGCGAAGGCTCCGGTGGTTGTTGTGCCGATGTCTGGGCTGGCTCCTTGGCGAACGTGGACATGGGCACGGGAACTTCCCCGCGCGTGGGCGGCCCCGGTTGTTTGGGGGCGCAGCCCAGCGTCAGCATCAAGCTCAGTGCACAAGAGTCGAGCGCTCGACACACAGTCCAGCGTACCAGCAGGGCAGCCCGCGCTCGCCGGGTGTGGACTGGGCGCGACGCGCTTGGGAGGCGGAAAGATGGAAGCGAGAAGAACAGCATGAGTCCTAGGGCGTCCGCACAGCGAGGCCGATGGACCAAGCGTGGTGAGCAACCAGATGTGCCGTAGGCCGAGCCTACGCGGAACTTCGACACCCGGCCGCTGTCTCTCGTTTCGTGCAAACGCCTGCGCGAAGGCTTCGATGGGTATTCATCCTCTGTGCCGCGGCATGTCGTCCCACGTCGACAGCGCCGCCGGCCACCCCCAAGGCACCAGTCAGGACCCCCGACACACTGGAGAGCATCCGGGCCGAGGTCTCCGAGATCCTGGATCGAGAGCAGACGCTCGAGCAATCTCAGTGTGACCGCTGGGTCGTACGTCTCGATGCCCTGTACGAACGCGACCCTGACGCCTACCGGGTCGCCTTGCTCGACGCCGGGCGCATCGCGCGGAGCTGCGGAGATGTGGACGATGCTCAGGCGTACTACGAGCGCGCGATGTTGGAAGGCCCTCGGTGGATGCGAGCCGAGGCGGAGCTGGGCCTGGCCTTGGCGGCCCGCCTGGAGGGCGCCCTCGCGGACGTCGAACGGTACGCGCGACGGGCAGCCGAACTCGATCCAGGCTTGGTCGAGGCTCGCCTGCTTCTCGCCCGTGTGTTGATCGAGCGGCATGTGGCGGGCCATGATGAGCCGCGGCTCAGACGGCGGTCGGTCGGCGATGCTGAACCCCGGCTTCCCGAGGCAATCGCGCTCGCTCACCGTCTGATTGCAGCGAACCCAACGCTGGACGAAGCGCGGGTTCTGTGGGCGTGGGCACGGGTCCTCGCCAGCGGAGGAGTCTCGAGGCATCAGCTCGTCGTCCGAAACCAGCTCACTTCGGTCCTCGAGAGTGAAGACTCTCCTTGGAAGAGTGAAGCGATGTTCGTCGTCGGGCTTGCAGCCCTTCGAGCAGGGGACGAGAACGCCGCGCTTCGTGAGTTCGAACGTGCGCTCGAGCGCGACCCCACCCAGCCCGACGCCGCTGGCCACGCTGCGGTTCTTCTCGTGAAGATGCGGAACTACGCGCGCGCCCTCGAGCTCCTGCCGCGCGCCCTCTCCGATCCGCGCTTCACCGACGATCCGACGCTCCTTCGAGCACAAGCCGCGGCATACACCCAGCTCGAGCAGTTCGGTCGGGCCAATCGTGTGTATGAACGACTTCACGGCCTTGAACCTTCGGATCCGACCAATGACTACGACTTGGCGCACCTCGCCGAGATCATGGCTTTGCGGGAGAAAGACGACCCGGCCCGGGAGCAGCTCCTCGCGGATGCGGCCCGCCACTACCGCACGTTCCTTCAGTCGGAAGGACCGAGTTCGGCCGCGAGCCGCGAACACGCCCTGGACTACCTTCACCACTATGCCCACCCTGACTTTGCCACCCGTGCCTTCGCGGATCCCGCCGAGACGGAAGGACGAGGCGACCCACTCATGGATCTTTGAGCTAGCGTTCGCAAGCTCGGCGGTACCTTCCATTGTCGCACGGAACCGTGCAGGCCACACGAGCGGTGCTTGCGCGACCTCGGTTCTCGCTACGTTCTCCGAAGATCCCTGGGTCCGAACACTTCTGAGTCTCCAGGTTGTTTGAGGACCTCCGGCCTTGAATGCCGCGACGAAGGTCTCACCAACTGGAGATCGGAAAACGAGGAGTCTTGAAGAGCCGAAACTCAAGGGGCCCCCACTACCTGATCTTGGGTGTCCGTTGGTTCATGACTTGCACCCTGACGACTTTCTCGTTGTTGAGCAGGGGCTCGAGTGCACTATGCGGGCATTCGAAGCCGCGCCAGTATCGGGACTCACATCCATACTGCGAAATGTCTTTCCGGATCGGCCCGAACCTGCCTTGTTTTTTCGTCTCGGCATCAAAGGACAGATACACATGCAGCTGCTCGAACTTGGCCACGCCTTTGATCAGTGCGGCTGGATCCGTCTTGGCAAGCCCCGATACAGGTCCGAGCCTCCACGCACGTGGGTCCAAGGAGGCCTCGAGTTCGGGCTCACCAACGACAATGCTGCACCGGGCGTAGCTTGCAAGTCTCTGGGTGCCGCTCGGCGCGGGAGTCCGACTTGCAGCGCGTCGCCCGCACACTACCCACGCCGTCGAGGTCTCGGTGAAGCTGTCTTCGACGTCGCGAAAATGATGTGCCCGGGTCGTTGGGAGAAGTTGTCCGCAACCCGTGTCTAGAACCAGAGCCAGCGCGACCAACAGGAATCGTTTGTGGGCAAACAGGAACTCGCTCGGCCGTGTCTGTACTCGCGTCATCATTCGGTAGATGGCTCTCGCGCAAGATGTCGCATGCGAGTACCGTTTTTTTCGCTGCCCAGAGAGCACGGTTCGGCACGGGAGATCGCGCAGCTCAACGATCCGTGTGTCGGTGCGGTCGGCCGGCGACGCTGCCCCCCGGTTTTCCGAGGCCGCCGCGCTCTCTCACCGCGTGACGATGCTTGGCCTAGAGACCGCAGAGCCGCCCACACAGGTGATGTTCTGAGCCTGCAGTTTGCAGTTCGAGCTCGGAGAAATGACCCTTGTAGACGTGCGCGAAGTATCTCGAGGTGGCGGGACCAATAGGAACGGGTACGCTTCTTGGCCATGTCCGGTGTCATGCTGATTCTACATCACCCCGCATATCAGCTCGACGACGACGACAGAGTGGTCGTTGGCGGAACGTTCCGAGCAAACCTGGACGCAGAGTGGTACCGCCTCCAATGCAAGCAAGCAGCGGAGTATGGCGTCGACCCGCTGTTGTTCATCGGCTTCTCGTTAGTCGAGTACGGCGGGTACCGCGTAGGGACGGACCACGACTATAGGGCGGCCGATCGGGGCCTGTCGCACGTTCCAACCGGTCGGAACTTCGTATCCGAGAACGGCGCATCCGGGGTGCAACTGGGTGACGCGCTCCACAGCGGGGTGCTCGCAGAAGAGGTCGTTCAGCTCCAACTGAAAGCACTCGGCGCGCGCGAGATCTTCGCAGGTGGGGTTTCGGGCTTCGACCCCGCAGCCGCGGCGACTCAAGAGCAGATGGACCGCCAGTCGTTCATGTTGCTCAAGCGGCTGCAGGATACCGCCCTCAAAGCCCAAAACCTCGAGTACTACTGGCAAGGCAAGCGGCTTCGCTACCGTCGGAGCTTGGAGCCCAGCATCGCGTTCGGACTCCAGAGCCTCCATGGATATGGTCAGCTCCCGTACCTCTATCGTGCCGGCCAGTTCGGCCACGGCAAACTGGTGCGCTACCGAAACGGCAAACTCGAACCCGGATTCGCCGGGAGTTCGGGGGTTAAGGGCACGGAACACCCGATCTACGGTTACTCCTTGGCGTGGTTCATTCACCAGATGAACAAGAACCCAGCGATCAAGCAGCTGATGCCGCCGGGTTCGAAGCTGCCCGTGACACAGGCCGTAATACGTGACTTTAGGAAGTCGAAGGTTCGAGGGTTGCGTCCAGCTCGTTGAAACCTGAGGTGAGAGCCAGCCCTGTGCACAGGCTCCAACCCTACGGACCCTTACCGCAAGCAGCCGAGAACAGGGGGCGTGTTGAGGCCGGTGACAGCTCGTCCTCAGCGGCCGCGTCCTGCGACTTCTGCCTAATGTCAGGCTGATCTGGCTGAGGCCTGTCACTCAAGACCGGTCGGCGCTCGGAGTCACCCATGCCCTGGTAGAGCCGCGATAGGCCCGTTCTGTGCGAAGCGGCCGAGCACGAGTGCGTTGTCAGCCGGACCCCAAGCGCTGAACTCGAGGAGAATCCACCGCGCGTAACCGGTGGCATGTCGAGCCAAAGCGGATCCCTCCCCCGAGGTGATCAGCCCGCATACAGCAGCGTGATCTCGGATATCTAGCCAGTCAAACAGAGACATGGCGGCGAGTTCGGACTCACTGAGCATCGTCTCTCGCCGAAATGCGGCATTCGTCCACACGAGTCCACTGGGTTCGACAGCGCGAAGGAGCATGGCAACGATCGGATGAGTGCAGGGGTGCTTCGACTTTCATCACTACGCTTCCATGTTTTTTTCGTGTTCGGGAAGCGCCGCACTTTGAGCATCGTCGCCGATGCGTCAGCGCAACGAACGGCCCAGATATCTTCGGGGGCGCTCGCGCATTCGCTTGCGTCACACAGCGCCGCTCGGTGCCGACTGTGCCCGCGCTGTCCACGCGAGTCTCCGATGCGGTGCACCTTGGGTCCCGCCAACATGCGTATGTGGCGGCTGTGAGCGCGACGCGTTCTATTCCACCGTCGGGGTGGCGGGAACGGTGAAGGTCGCCCACCCCGTGCCGATGTCGACCGTCAACTGGACCGCGTTGAAGGTGACGATGCGAATCAGATAGTGCCCTGGGATGAGAGTCCTGGGCTCCGTTTCTACCTGAGCCTGGCCGTGGTCCGCGTCACCGTAGTCCAGTGGCTGCTCAATGGTTCCTCTGCCATTCGCGGGGCTCTCGACTCCTGAAACACTCCAAAATACCTCACCGGGTTCTGGGTCGTTGTCCTCGAGGTAGCTTGGTAGCGTCGCCACAGGCGGGCAGGCCTCGGCGCAACGGTACACGGTCACCCAACGGGCGGGCTCTCCGTGCCACGAGAAGGTCGTGGCCTCGGCTTCCACGACCGGGGCGCTGATCGCTAACTCGTGCTGCTTGCGGCAGGCGCTCATGTGTACTGCGAATGCAACAAGACTCAGCTGGATGATCGTTCGCCTCATCAACGAGAATGCTGCGCGAGCCCGTGATCTTGCGCAAGTTGTCGTTTTCTTCATATGCTTGCTGAATCGCCCTGTCGGTTGAGCGGTTGCCCTTGGCTGAAGGGGCCCGGGATCCCGCCCAGGATCTTGCAGCGGAAGTCTAGAACGTCTCAGCCCAATCCCGGGGGTCGGTAGACGCGGTTTGTAAGCCAGTCGGCGACCGTCGAGAGTTCCTCGGCGTCGTGCCAGAACAACCGGACATCGCTGTTCGGACCAAGTGTCCGCAGGTAGGCCTCGAGGTCGGTCTCCGCAATCCGGTCAAGTAGGGCTCGATCGGCTTCGTCAACCACCGCCATGAGCGCCAAGTAGTCGCCGACCTTCGGCGAGCGACCATCGCCGAGCACAACGCCGTATGCTCCGTCGCGCTCCTCGATGGTCGCTTCGAGACCGAGGCGAGCGTCGACCACGCGGACCTCCACGCCGTCGCCGAGATACTTCAGCTCCAGCGTCAGCACCGAGCTGCCGTACGTGCGACAAGGGCACCGAGCGGTCATGCCATCCCAAGGAACGACGAAGTGCCAGTCGTCGACCTTCACGTCGACCGCGCTCTGGTCCGGCCACTCCGAAACCTCCAGCACGTAGCCTCCATACTCGATATCGTAGATCGTCGGGTCGCCCTCCGCGCCGTCGGCCTTTCCGGCCCCCCCTGCGGGCGACGCCATATCCCGCGGTGGGCTTCCATCGTCGCATGCACTCGTGCAACACAGCACCAGCGATACGAGGAAGCGGCCGAATCCCGCTGTGTTCTCCGAGAAAATGGTGGGTCTGAAGTCCATCTGAGTCTCCAAGTTGTTTGAGGGCCCCCGATCCAGAAGTCGCAAAAAAAAATGCTGCGGACTGGAGGCCGGCTGGAAAACAAGGGATCCCCGGAGCGGATGGCTCAAGAAGCGAAACGTCACATGATCTTGGGTCTCTACCGGCACCGGTTCGGGACGAACACCCAAATTGCGCGTTCGTTGCTGAGCAACGGCTCGAGCGCGTCGTGTGGATCGAGCATCGGATGCCACTGACTCACTTGGTCGTTTATGCCGCTGCGTCATCGTTCTGTAGAGGGTTCTCGCCGACAATGTCGCAGACGAACCCCAATTTCGTCGTCGGTTGCCGGCCAGCGGCGAGCGCATGGGGCCGGACAGGCTGGAGAGACATCGCTGGCGACCGCTGTCGCAGGAGCTATGCTCACTCGCTCTTAGGCCACCCCATAGGTTGGCAACACAAACGTTCGCATTATGAGGCCCCCCAGCAGACGGGCACTGCTCCCCCATCATGGAGTCCGGCAGAGCACATCCCGACCAACGACCGATGCCTGCCCAAGCGACGAGACGGTGGCACTCCACGTCGACGGCCGCCTGGCGCCCGACGAGCGTGCCGGCTTCATCGCCCACCTTCGGGAATGCGTGTCTTGTCAGCGGATCATAGGCGCTCTTGCGGCGGCGCAGACGCAAACCCACTCGATCCGCGACAGTGAGATCTTCCCGGTTTCGACCTGGCGATGGAAACCTGGGTGTCGTGTCGGTCGGTACGTAGTGCGGGGTGCATTGGGGCGAGGCGGCATGGGCGAGATCTATGAGGCCCTCGACGTCCAGCTATGCCGCGTCGTGGCGATCAAGGTCGCCCGTCTCGGCATGGCGAGCGAACCCTGCCGCTCAAGGGTTGTTCAAGAGGGACGGACGCTGGCGTCGCTGGACCATCCAAACGTGGTTCGAGTGTTCGATTCCGGAACACATGAGGGGGCCGCCTACATCGTCATCGAGCATGCGAAAGGTTCTTCTCTACGACGATGGCTGGTGGCCTCCCCGCGACACACCGAAGACGTCATCCGGGTCTTTCGAGGGCTCGCTCGAGGGTGCGCCGCTATTCACGCTACCGGTCTTGTCCACCGCGATATCAAACCGGACAACATGCTCATCTCCGAGGAAGGAAAGGGCTCGCTCTGTGACTTCGGCCTGGCCGCGGGTCCCCGTTGCGGACCGAGCGGGACAACGGGGTACATCGCACCTGAGGTAGAACGCGGAGTCGAGGCCACGCCTGCAAGCGACCAGTTTGCTTTCTGTGTCTCGTTCGCCGAGGCCCTTGACGCGTGCCGTCGGGGGAAGGTCCCGCGACGTGTGCAGAGCGTTATCCGGCGTGGAACACTGGATGACCCCATGCAACGGTTCGGGTCGATGGAGGTGGTGGCAGAACGCCTTGCCCCACGCCGGTTCTCGACCCGGATCGCGCTCGCCACGGCGACAGCCGCCGGCTCCGTCATTCTGTTCGCGCTTCCAGTGGCTCCAGGCGACCCCTGCCGCTGGAAGGACGAACCATGGCCTCCGGTCGTGGAGGACGAACCGGAGTGGTCTAGGTACCGGCGGGAGTGGGACAGCGCGGCCGAGCGCCTTTGCGATTCTCGTGTGGACACGGTGGCTCGCGCGTGTTTGCAGCAGCAACGGCGCGACGCCGCGATCCTGCGCGATGCAGCAGTCGGATCCGCACCCATCGCAGGACTCGATCCCATGTCGTGTTTGGAGATGCGAGCAAAGGGGGGCCCGGAGAGCGACGGCTCTAGGTCACGAATCGCCCAGGCCGCTGTTGCACGCCTCGAAGGAAGAACGGACGACGCGCGGATGCTCGCCGGCGAAGCGCTTGTGCTCGCCCAGAAGGCCGGCTCCCCTCGCCTGCTTGCGAGGGCGCTCTACAACTCAGGCCTGAGCGGCGCGGAGGAGGGTCGGTTCGACGTCGCGGCCGAGCAGTTTGAATCCGCACACTGGACGGCACTGCGCGTGGACGAACCGGGCGTCGCCGCCGACAGTGCTATCGAGCTTGTCGCACTGCTCACCGACGGAGGGCATCTCGATGAAGCGCGGCGCTGGAGGCAGAACGCTATCGCTGCTCTGCGACGGATGCCCAGCGTCGACCCCGTACGGTGGGCGCAGTTTGAGTTGGCGGAGTCGCTGAGACATCAACGGCTCCACCAGTTCCCGATCGCCGTCTCTGCCGCCCGCCGAGCTTGCCACTACGCTGCCCAGCTCGACCCGGCTCCGCGGTGGCTGCAGATCTCCACCGAGACGCGGCTTGGCGACGCGCTGCAGTTTGCCGGAGACGCCCAGGCTGCGCTTGGACACCTTGAGCGCGCTCTCATGTGGCAGCGAGAACAGCACGGAGACCGACACCCGGCAACCGCCGACCTCCTCATCTCGCTTGGCCTTCTCCACGCCTTCGGTCTTCATCAACCCGTGCAAGGCGCCGAACGGCTTGAGCGTGCGCTGGCGATCCTCGACCGTCCGGACACGCCGCCCGGGCTGACGGTCGCCCAAGGGTACAAGGCGCTCGCCACCGTACTCATCGAGCTGGAACGGTTCGCGGACGCGCGGGACGCAGTGCAACGCACCGTCGAAGCGTACACAGCTCTATACCCCCCAGAGCACCCACAGCTCCTCGCTACATACTCGCTGCGTGCCAACTTGGCCCAGGGTGAGGGCCGGGAGGAAGAGGCTTCTCGCTGGATGGAGGACGGCGTATCCCTGGCGAATCGCACCCTCGGAGGTCGCGGCCCGATGACCGGCGCGATGGTTGCCGCGGCGGGCGAGCTTGCGCTCACCCAGGGGGACTTTGAGCTCTCGGAGCGGAGACTCGAGAGCGCGCTCTCTGTTTTCGAAGAAGTCGCGGGCCCAGAGCACCCCATCATTGCCGAGACTCTCACCACTCTAGGCAACGCGAAGGCTGGCCTGGGCGATAACAGGGGAGCCGTCAGGTGCTACGAGCGCGCCGTCGAGCTCGCGGCGCCGGGACCGGGGAGTGCTCTACCGCTCCTCGGACTTGCCCGGACAAGCGCAACGCGTGTGGATGCCGTCCGATACGCCGAGCTCGCCCGGAAAGCCGACCCCGCGCGCGAACCCGATGTGCAGGAGGTTCTGGCCTCTACCCGGGCGCTTTCCGAGACGCGATAGTCGAAATCGGACGTGAAGACTCGGGCGAAAGGACGGCGCCGCTGTGGGGCGGCAGCCCGCGAGGGATGAGCGTTGGTGGATGACCATGGCATGCTGGCGCGACCATGGCGGGGTCGCTCTATAGCGTGGTGTGGCAGCGGGCGCTGTTCTCGAGGCACGAGTGCTCACAGCTCGTAGCGGCCGCCTCTGACTGGACACCGGCGCTTGTGACTGCCGACGATGGTTCGTCACCCGCCACCAACGGCCGAAAGCACGGCTCGTGGGCGTTGGTGCCTCTGTCGCCGGCGCACGAGTGGATCTACGCACGACTCGCCTGTTTTCTCTCTGAGCGGGCTAGCTTTGGGTTCGAACTGGAAGAGATAGGCTCGCCCCTCAAGATCCAGCGCTACCAGGTCGGGGATTTCCACGGGTGGCACGCTGACCTCGGCGCCGTGGACGGACAGAACCGAAAGGTCGGAATCTCGGTTCAGCTGAGCGCCAGCAGGAACTATGAGGGTGGCGATCTCCGGTTTTTCGACCCGCCCCAACATCGAGCCGGCCCCCGGGAACGCGGATGCGCCATCGGCTTCCCCTCGTATCTTCCGCACGAGGTCACCCCCGTGACTGCAGGGACTCGTCTCGCGCTCACCGGCTGGGTCACTGGGCCCAGATTTCGCTGAGCTCTCTGGTAGGATCCTCATCGGTGGCTGGCTATCGTCTCGAAGCCCACGGCATAGCTTGTTTGGGAATGCTCGCGTGCGGACCGCAGGTCGAGGACTCTGCGAACGGCGGGAGTGGTGGCTACGACATCAGCGGAACTGCTGAGTCGGAAAACTCGGGCGTCGTCGTGCCCGATAGCTACGACGGTGGCGAGGATACCGAGCCTCCCGCGGAGTGCTCGACTCGCGGAGACATCTGTGGAGAGTTCTCGGTTTGCCAGTGCGACTGCGACTATGATTCGTACTGCTGCGCTTGCGAACCAGCCGTCTGCACGGCGGACACACACTGCAACGCAGATGAGAGGTGCCTCTTCACCTCCACCGCCCGCGAGGGGGTGGAACTCGCATGTGTCCCCGCGCATTGCGAAGTGGGATTGGACCGTCGCTCCGTTCGGGTGGTAACGACGGAGCAAGCCGAATCGCATACGGGCGAGACGTGCGTCCTGTCGCTGGAGGTCCTCGGCAGCGACCTCGTCGACGCCACGGCGTTCTCGTCCCTGCAGTATGTGCACTCCAGTCTATCGATTCGGGACAACCCCGGACTGGTCGACCTGGACGGACTGCAGTCCCTAGCGTCGATCCGGGGCCTGGGGATCGAACGCAACGCAGCTCTGATGAGCATCGCTGCGCTGTCTGGGCTGGAGTCGGTTTCCGGAGGGGTCATCCGCGACAATCCCATGTTGCCGACGGCACACGTTCAGGCGGTGCTGGATGGGGTCGCGGGAGGCGAGGATGTGGAGGTCTGCGGAAACCTTGACGGCGACCCTTGTCTGTGAAGTCGTTGCCCTTCGAGCAGGAGGTGAGGACGCGTCCGCTCCGTGAGCTCGGCTGAATCTGCGAATGCTGCACGGCCTCAGGTGGGAGCGGGCGCCCTGCCCTGCTTGTTGCTGTTTCCGTCGGGCGGCAGCTTCGGGCTCTCTTCACTGGTCGGGCTCGCGGTCCGCGACTGGACACGCGCCGCGGTCGCTCGCGCTTGTCTTCCGTGCTGACCAGCGCGTACTCGATTGCCGCTTCGAGTCGAATGCGGCGGAACTCCTCCTCCGTTGGCGCGTTGAGGAGCGAGCCTGCGATCGCATAGAGCCTCGCCGGCGTTCGCCGACTTCCTCGAAGGCGCGGCGGTCCTCTTCGACGTTGCCGCGGGCGTAAGCGAGGCTGGCGTATCGCGCGAGCATCCGCACGGCGCCCCGAAGGACGTCGGCCGTCGTGGTCGAGCGTTACTGCGAATGTTGCTCAGTACGCAGTACGCGGAGACGGAGTTGCCTCCGGCTCGTCGGGCAGCTCGATGACCTGTCGCGCTCGACCTTCCCCCTCAACCTCCTCCTTCTCCCAGTCCTCGAGTCCTCGGCCGAATTCGGCGCTTCGGCGCAGGCCTCAGAAACGACGCCCCAGGGTCCCCTTCGGCATTGCCGTTCCGGCGCTCCTGGCTGCCGCTGCTACCGAGAGCTTGAGCCCCCGTTTCCCCTTCTTGGCTCCGGAAGGGTTCCCCACCCGCCGCGAGTTCTACTTCCGTCGAGGCTCGCGCAGGGTGGAGTGTCGAGCGCCGCAAGCTTGAACCGCGCGATCACTACGACCCGGTGGGTCGGTGTCGGGAAGAGGACCTCCGCTCCTTAAGCGAGCTACCCAGGCGTCACGCCCTAGGGGGGCTGTGCTTGAGAAACCACTCCGTAGTCTGTGCCCAGCCTTCCTCGAACGTGTACAGCGGTTCGTACTTCAGGTCTCGCGTCGCTCGGCTGAAGTTGAACCATCTGTCGATGGTGAGCATGCGAACCGAAAACGGCGTGAGCTTAAACTTCCGGAGCACGACGGAGAGTGGTCTTCCAGAGACCCTGGCAACCAGATGCGCAGACACTTGTGTTGCCGTGGCAACGGCAAGCATCACCGGAAGTGGAACTGCGCGTTTGTTCTTGATAGACGGTAGCCCATTGCCGGTGACAGCTCGGTCGAACGCGTCCCAGAGAAGGACGTTCTCTGGGTCTGTTACAACATAAAACTTCCCTAGCGCTGGGGAGCCACGGTGGAGAGCCTCGGCCCCCAAAATCATGGCGTGGCAGTAGTTGTCGATATGCGTAAAGGAGACGCGATTCTTTCCATCTCCGAACACTCGGAGCCGTCCAGAACTTGCAGCCTCGAGCAGACTCGGAAACAGAAGGGGGTCCCGAGGGCCGTAGAGCTGGTGGGGGGCAACGGCGATCGTCATCAGATCGTCGCTGCACGCCTGGAGGACTGCCGCCTCTCCCTTTGCCTTGGTGCGTGCATACTCGGCATGGAACGTCGGAGAGTACTTCCCTGGCCCATTTCTCTCCTCAAGCTCGTCCTCTGTTAGCCCGCGTACGCTCGGATCCGGATAGGGAAACCGTGTGCTTGGGCTGCTGCTCATGACCAGCTTCCGGACGCCGGTGCTCCTGCAAGCCTCCAGGATGTGCAGCGTACCCCGGTGGTTCACTTCGTCGAAGTCGCTTACGTCGTGGTACGGGCCGACGAGCGCTGCAACGTGAAAGCAACAGTCGATGCCGTCAGCGTCCTTGAACGCCTTTAGTACATCGTCTCGCTTCCTGATGTCCCCTTGCAGATACGAAATCCTGGGATCTTGAAGTGCCCCCTTCGGTGGCGGAGCGATGTCGAACGCGAAGACTCTTTCGGCGCCACGCTCGACGAGCATCTCGACAAGTCTACGACCGGTAAAGCCTGACGCCCCGGTGACGAGCGAGCGCCGCGGTACGTTGCTGAACCCTGGGCGCCCCTCGCTTGCTTCATCATTCATCGTGCGCAGCCTGCCTCAGTTCGACCACGGGCTCAAGCCATGCCTCGAGGTTCGTCGGAATGGAGTGCACTGACGCGCGCGGCTTGCGCGCTGCGCTCTTGGGCGCTGTCTCTGCTTGGGCGCTACGGATCAGGCTACTCATGGGTTCCAAATAGCATGTCGAAGACCGGAGTCATGGATGCATAATTGCCCCTCTTCATGCTGCTGTGATGGAGATCGTGCTTCTTCGCCATGTACGTTAGGGCTCTAAACGGAAAAAATGGGATGTTCAATCCGCTGTGTGCGTTTATGTTGAGAACAGTGTAGGTCGAGAATATTGCGAGGAAGATGGGAGGGGAAATTGGACCTACAGTGAGGCAGCTCGCGATGAGCAGGAATAGGGACAGCGCGGTTTCCAGCGGCCTAAGATACAGGCTGTCCGGGGCGGTTGGACGCCGAATTACATGGTGGGTGGCGTGCATTCTTTGTAGCCAGCCATGGCCATGGAACAGCCATCGGTGAAGCGCGTAGTCTAGGAGATCGTAGAGGGTGATCGCTGCTCCCCACTGTGCGACCCCAATGGCTGGCGTCGTGTGGTCGTTGTGAAAGAGCCAGCTCTCAAAAAACCAGCAGAAAGCGAAGACCATCGCGCCGGACGCAGCAAGATTCGCACTGACGTGCCCGTAGTAACGTATTCCGGTGGGGCGCGTTCCGAGATCTCGGTGAATCCGGCGGTGTGGTAGTCGGCGGTTCGCAACAGCGAGGGCGGCGATCGTCGCGGCGGAAACTGCGAAACCGAGAAGAAGTGAGGATGTCCAGGTCATAGCGGGAGCTTGCTGGGGGCTGGGGGGGTGGTGGGGCGTCTACGCGTTACTTGTTTGGCCAGCTCGGAACCGTAGATGCGTAAAGCACGACCCATCGTGCGGAAGTCCAAGGTGCTTGAGAATGTGTCGGCGTAGCCGAAGGGAAGCATCGCTGGGATGAACCCGCGGGCGTACTCAAGGGCCCAGCAGTGCTCGGGGATTCGGTAGCCACCGGCTGATCCTCGGGGGAGATGGTGGCAGTCTCCGGGGCGATAGACACGGCGCTGTAGCTCTCCCTGGGAGTACGCCCACTGCTCGCCTTCGAGGATCATGAAATAGTCATCTGCAAGGAACCGTCCTGTGTGCCCGTCCGTTCCTATTGGCGTGCCGAAGATGATGAGATACTCGCTCAGAGAGGCGTGAAGGAAGGTCATTTGCCCCATGGCTCCTCCCGCGTTGTTGAGGATCCAGGAGTGGTCGGTGTTGATCTGTCCTGGCCAGTTTTCTGCAAGTTTGGCGACGAGAACTGGCAGGACCTGGCCTATTGGGGGGCCGACTACGCTCCGTACGCACCTGTGGAGTGTGAGAGGGTCAAACACGTAGGTCATTTGAGTGGTTTTCGCCTTTCGTATGGTTCTCCAGGTCGGAAGGTGCAAAGAATGTCGAGTACCATCGGCGCAGCTTCGTGATTCCCTTGTCGTAGTCGCAAAGGACCGGGTTGCTGTTGTAAGCCTTGCTTTCCCATATTCGTAAGTCCTCTTTGTACGTGCGGATCATTTCCCAGAGGAGGAATCGGCGGATGGCGCGCGAGATCAATGGGGTGCCCCGCCTGAGGAAGATGGACATCCTGTGCGTGGTGTATTCTTCGTCTACTGGGACTAGGGATGCTAAGAGGAAACCGTCGTTGGAGCCCGGAAGCCGTGCCAGGTGGGTGTAGTGGAACCCTGGCTCGACGAGGTGAAACCGCAGGACCGTCTTCAACTCCAATCCGAAGCGGGGAACGGTGATCTCCTGGGTGACAACGGGATGTCCGGCCGCGGTCGCGATATCTAGCTTGGGCATGTGGTGCCCATGGACGGCATAGAAATGAGCGCTGTCCACGATGTTTTCCATGATGTCCTGGGGATGGATTCTCATGGTGAAGGCGTACTTTCCTGGTGGGAAGTACTCGCTTGGATCGAACCCGGGAATGGTCGGCAGGGGGCGAGTTGGCGCCCCGTTGGCAGCGTCGCGGTACATGAAAATCAGTCCGCTGTGCTCCTTTACGGGGTGGCTTGTAACTTTGGCGTTTGCGGGGATCTTCTTGGCGTGCGGGATCTCTACGCAGCCCCCGTGTCGGTCGAAGTGCCAGTGGTGGTAGGGGCAGCGAACCGAGTTGCCGACGACGCAGCCGCCTTCGGAGAAGTGTGCACCGAGGTGGGGGCAGATGTCGTCGAGGAGTCCAAGTTCGCCATCGGAGTCGCGGAAGAGTGCGTACTCGCGGCCGAAGTGCTTCACCTTTTTTAGTGTCCCGCGCGGGACGTCGCTGCTCCACGCAACTTGGAACCACCCGTCGGAGTACGGCGGGATGTCGTAGCGGGGCCGTTTGGCAGGGGAGCTTCTTGTGGGCATGTGATGATGGGGAGAGTGTTCAGGGGGCTTATGCGTTGGGGACGTGGTCGCTGACCGAAGTTCCGTCGAAGAAGTTCGGATTCTGCGAGGTGAGGAATGTGTACGCGTTGTCGCATGTGAACGCCTGGTAGTCTTCCGGTGAAAGAAGGCCAGACTCCACCAGTTCGTACGATTCTCGGACAGGGGTAGCGATGTCGACAACGTCCCAGTGGCCCATGTCAGAGCCGAAAAGCGCCTTGAGCTTTGCCCTGTTCGGATGAAGACGGGGGTTGAAAGCGATGGCGGCCAGAGGGTCGTCGGCCTCGCACCCGAAGTAGAACCGATCGGAGAACAGGTGTTGCAAGTCCTCTACGCGGGTCATGCCGGATAGGTTGAACTCGTCAAGCTCTGCGGGCGGGACTGGGCCGCGGTTGAGATCTGCGAGGGACAGTGCGACGGCTTCGGCACGCTCGGACACGGCTGGGGGGCCATGCTCACGGCAAAGCTGTGTTGCAGCCTGGACGTCCAGCAGCTCTGGGTCCAGAGACGTGGTCAGGGCCGCGAGGTTCCTCTTGCTCCAGTGGGTCGCGAGATCATTCAGCAGACGGCTGCCCCAGCTCACTCCGCCTTCCATGAAGGCAAAGCGCAGGGCTGGGAACCGGTGTGGAACCCCGCCGAGAAAGAGCGAACGGCAGACGGCTTCTTGCGCGGAGGCGAACATCCCCATGTGGTTGTTCATGTAGTTTGTGGGGGAAGAGCGATCGCTGAAGCCAATGGCGAAGCTGTGGAAGATCAGAGGGATCCCGAGTTCGACGCATTTGTTCCAGACGGGGTCGTAGTCGTGGGGGCTGTCTAAACCGAAGAAGTCGAGTCGGGGGAAACGCTGTGCGAGGGTTGGGTGGTTCTTTTGCATGTCGGGTATTGCCCGGCGCACAAAAGCGGGGAAGAGGCAGACGCGAAGTCCTCGGCTTGCGGCGTGGTCTAGCTCCCGGATGGCGACTTCCGGCGTGTGCATTGGGATCACCGCGGCGGGCGTCATCCTGTCGGGGTGATCGGAGTAGTGCTCCGCAACCATGTTGTTGTAGGCGCGGCACCCCAGTGCTTCGAGGTCGGGTGGCGCGCGGCCAATAAGGAAGGACATCCCGACCGTGGGAAAGAGGATGGAGTAGTCGATTCCAAGTTCGTCCATTCTCGAACGGAGGAGCCGCGGGAGCGCGACCGTCAAGCGGTCGAGGGTGTTGGCGGCGGGCACGGTCCAGAATGGGGGTTTCGGGAGCCAGTGCTCTTTGCGGAGAGCCAATGGATAGGTGCTTACCGCGGTCGCGATTCTCCTCTCGAACTCTCGCGCGGCAGCGTGGCCTCCGAGTTCTCCGATGTAGTCCGCAAGGAGAGGGGTGAGTTCGACGATGTGGCCGTCAGCGTCGATGATCGGGTGGGGAAGACGATTTCGGAGTTCTGAGGAAAGCATGGCTTCGGCGCGGGGTGCGTATGTTGGACGGTGGTGGACCACCAGGATGCGAGAAACGGAGCTGTTCCGAGCACTAAATGCCGCAGCAGACACAGCGGGTTTCGCGGGATTGCTGCTTGTTCGAGACGCTCGCTTGGGGCGCCAATATGTGCGTAGGGCCGCGGGGTGTCTAGGTGAGAATCTCTGCGAGTACAGACAAAAACGAGCGGCCCTCAGGTCAGTGTCCGGTATCGAAGTGGTAGTCGGGGACAGTGGCAGGGGGCGTGGACAGTCTTGGTGCTTGCGGGCCGGAAACGGGGAAAGAAAACGGTGGACGGCGCGATTGTCGAATCAGCTTCCGACCAAGGTCCCTGTCGCTCATGGCTGGTTGCTGTCGCAGGGGTTCTCGGAAGTCGACTGTTGCTTTGGGTATGAAGGAGGCTGTCGGGGCAAGCGTCGTTTTCGTGCGACCGACGGGTTGCTCATATGCGTGTAAGAACACTCCATAGCGCCGTTGGCGCTCCGCCGTCGCCATTGGCGCGGCGCGGTCGTGGTTCGGTCAGGAAGCAGGCAGCGGTCTACCTGCGGGTAAGCACCGAGGAGCAGACGCTCGACAAGCACCGTGCGGACACCAAGCGCGGGCTTCCCTCCGGTTGACTCGGCCAAGTCGCCTCGGTCGAGGAGCAGGTCAGCGCCGCAGCCAGGCCCGCCCCGAGATCGACGCCACCAAGGAGGCCGCGTCGGGCGGAGTTGGGCAGCCTCCACGCCGTCCTCGACCTCGGCCGCTGCGGGGTGGTGATTGGGGTCTTCCGGTGGTGGCAAGCGTTGTCACGGTGCCGCGGGGGCGGAGGACGTCGGGGGCGACGGCAGCAAGAGCCTGCGATGGTCTTGGGGCGCACGTTGTTCTTGTCGACCATCGGCGTTCGCCGTTGCAGGAAAAGAAGCTCGACGGCGGGTGCAGTTCGTTTGTGCGTGGAATGGTGCGCCGCGATGCCTTCGCGCTCGAGCTGGTTGCCTACGACGGCGTCATCGGTCTGTATCGGCGCCGGTACGCGAGCCTGCGAGATCTCGTGCGGCTCTGGCTGCAGAACCTGCGAACGCAGCACGGCATCAAGGAGGAGCCGGGGTTGACGAGGTGGCGCCCTGCCCTGCTCGTCGCTGCTTCCTTCGGGCGGCGAGTTCGGGCTCTCTTCACTGGTCGGGCTCGCGGTCCGCGACTTCGTAGAAGCGTGTTTGGCTCAGTCGCTCACCCGAGAGGCCCACGAAGACCGGGCGGTCGGGCAGCGTGGCTCCGAAGCGGCTGGCGTAGACGCGGGACCAGTGCTGCACTATGCGTGTTGCTCGGTGCCCGAGGTAGCGCCACAGTGGCCGGCCATCCCGCCCTGGGACTTGAATGCGGGCGGGCACGGGGATGGAGGTGCCTTCCTCCTGAGGAGGGAGGTCGAGGGCTCCCCAGTCGAGGTGCAGGAGACGCGCGCGATCGAGGGATGAGTGCTCCAGAAGATCGACGATGGTCTGGTCGCGGGTGGCGATGAACCCTTGGGCCCGGACCTTCGCCTCCGGGTGTAGCCGGTTGAAGTCGAGCCCCTCGTGGTCGAGGTCGGGTACTCCCGTGGTTGTGACGTCCGCGGTGAGCGTCGCAGGGCTGGGGATGGGCATCGCATCGAGGCTGCAGGGGGCGGCGCGCCGGAGGTAGAGGTAGCGTGACCAGTTGCGGACCGTCGTGACGCGGCGAATGACGGTTAGCGGGGCGTGCCTCACCTTGCGGTCCTCGATGAACTGGCATACGACGCTCTCAGTGTGGCGGGCACCGACGCGGAGTAGGCCGAGCACGACGGTGGCGGCGCGGATGTGCTCTCGTCTCGATGGCTTTGCAACGGGGCGCCCGAGGACGAACGAGGCGAAGTCGCGAAGGTCAGCATGGCGCGAGCGCACGGTGTTCTCGCTCTTGCCTGCACACCACCCTCGCTTCAGGTCGTAGATGCGCCGACGCAAGCCAGGAACGTCGAGGATCTCGATCTGGCAGTCGAAGGCGGGTTGGTGCTGGCTGTTCACTCGGGTCTAGGTCTCAGGTGGGCGCGGGCTACGAGGCCTCGTTGCCACGGCGCGCAGTGGTGGCCTGCATGGTGGGACGAACGGCGGTGTTCGCGGTGTTCAGGTCTTGCCGCGCGTCGGAGAGAAACTGGGTGGGGTGTTCGAGCACCCCGGTGCGATGCGCTCGCAGTCGGGCGTAGGACTCGGCGAGGCGCTTCACGGGAGCGTGTCGTCCTCGGTGCCGTCGGTCCCGCTGCGGGAGGTGTTTCTTAAGACGTGTGCACGTATCGCACCACCGCTTGCGGCGTTCTTCGGGGCTGTGGAGTGCCGTGCCGCAGGAGCAGTGCGTGGCGCCGGACGGGTACCTGCGACTCATGGGATCGCCTGCCTGGTGCAGGTGTCACGATGGGCGCGAAGGTGTTGTTTCCAAAGGCTCGGTTGGTCGAGCATGGTCCTCTCCCTGGATGTGCCGGCAACAGCCCGTTGCCTGAGATCTACGTACGCCTATGCGAGCGCGGTGTCGAATATTCTGACACCGAGCGCTGGGCGTCAGGTTGCGCTGGTTGTCAGCGTCAGGTGATGGTGCTCCTCAGGTAGGAGGGGTTGTGAGAGCTGAGCGCAGTCCACGGGCGTCTTGTCCGGCGGTCACCGTACGGCGCAGCGATGGGCATCGCGTTCTCGAGGTCGACTGTCCGGCGCGAACGTTGCAGAAAAAGATCGGCGTCCGTTACGGAAGCTTCGATGGAGGCCCTTGTCCGAAAGGGTGGAACGACGCGAAGTGCGCGTGTAGGGCCTCTTGGAGGCAGGATGCGGAGGGCTGACTCGCAGCGGGCGAGAGAGCCTTCGGGTTCTCGGCGCGGCGAGGTGGCGTTCGTTTTGTGGCTCATGGGGTTGGTTCCAAGGAAGAGCGCCGGACCTCAATAGATGCGCAGCCCGTAGCTCCCCAGGATCTGGGTAAGGCGAAGCTGGGCCTTGAAGGGGATCGACTCTCGCAGTCCGGTGCGGAACTGTGCTTGATCGTCCTCGGGAAGTTGGGAGATGGCGGCGGATAGCAGGTTGATGTGGCGGCGGAACTCGCCCTCGTCGGTGCACGAAAATAGGGGGGAGATCGCGGTCCACTGGTCGGGGGCAAGGTTGCGTTCGAGCGCGGCGATCGTGGCGGCATCGAGGACCGAGTGGAGTTTCCGCGCGCCCGAGCACAGCGGTGGGACCTTGGCCTCCTTCGGCGGCGCCTCGTTGCTGGAGGACGGGCCTGGTTGGTGAGAGGGTCCGCCCTGGGGGGAGGGGCCGCAGTGGGTGTCATACGGCGCATCGGTCGTTGCGTCGTCCGGTGAGTCGCCGCGTTGCTGCTGGTAGAGGAGTGCCGCGGTCGCGAGCAGGTCCTGCACGAAGTTGGGGTTCTGGTGGATGAACGCTTGGACCGTTTGTTGCCGCTCGTGGGCCATCGCGGCCTTGGTGTTCTGGATCATGGCGGTTCGCTGGGACTCGACCCGCATCTCGAGCTTTCGGGCTTCGAGGTCGTAGTGCGCTGCGGGGAGCTGAGCATGGGTCAGCGTCATCTCCACGAGTTCTTTGAATTTGTCGAGCATCCCCATGTTCTTGTCCATCAGTTCGATGGACCTCGTGTGCAGGTCGGACTTCTCGTAGCGAAGTTGCTCGCTGCCGGCTTCGGCGTTGCTGACGAGCCGGTCGATCGTGCCGACAAGTTTGTCGAGCGCGCCGACGTTGCTCTCGAACTCGTCGGGAGGTTTGTTGTCGGCTAGCTCGCCAAGTGCCGACGAAGGGAACTTCTGCTCTGTCGCGGATTCGATGTTGCCGTCTCGGGCGAAGACCATGATTCGCGCTTCGAAGGTTCGAGCCTTGGGGTGCCGTTCGTAGGCTTCTCTACATGCCTGAATGACGGTGTCTGCGACCTGTTTGGCCGCCTGAGCCCGTTCGTGTTGCAGGTCTTCGAGTCGCTCTCGCAGGAGCAGTTCGTCTCCCTCGATATCCTCGTCGTCAATGTTCGGGACGTAGCGGTCGTGGTCTTCGAGCTTGCAGTGGATCGTCTGTGAGAGCCGGTCGAAGGTCTGGCCGGGCTCGTGGTAGAGGAGCTGAATCTCCGCGAGGCGTTGCCAGTTGGAGACGAGCTTGGAGACCAGTTCGTTGCGTGCTTTCAGCGCCCGCTCGTGAAGCGAGGCGCCCGGAGGGTCGGCGACGATGGAAAACTGCATGGCCATCTTCACCGTGACGCGGATTTTCGAAGGCACCAGAAGACGCCAGATCGCCAGATATCAGTGATATCGGCTGGCGCACGGCGGAGTTGCGGTGGTATTTCGCAAAAAAAAGGTCGATATCGGTGTTCAGGGCCTCGTAGCTGTTGATATCGAGCCGATTCCTTGCCGGTTTGAGTTCCGGTTGGTGAAAAAAAACCTGGTTGCGAAGTGTCGATGCTCCGCTCAAGCCGAGAGGGAGCGAGGTCGACGAGCCGCCGCACTACCCCGTGCCGGCAGCGTCGACCTGGACGACACGCCAGCACGGGGAGCAACGAGAGAACGATGGCAACCAACGCAGAAATGGCCCCAGTCCTCTACGACGAGCAAGACGTCGCGGAGGTCCTCGACCGACAACAGAAAGACCTGGCGCGGAAGTACCGGCGCGAAACTAAGGTGAAGCTCGACGACCTGATGGAGACCATCAAGTCCAACCAGGCCGTCCAGCTGGGCGGAGCCGCTGTTGGCGGCGCCGCGCTCGAGGGTGTGGTTCAGGCCACGGGCATGTCTGAGCCTTGGGACGTCGGCATGTCCGCGGCTGTCGGGGCAGCGGGTCTCGTGGGCACGATGTGGCTCGACGATCACCCTGGCGTGGCCGCGGGCGTCTTGGGAGGCGCGAGCGCTGCGATGGGCCGGGCGACGGCTGGTCTGGTGCGGATGGGCGTGAGCGCCTACCGGGGGCGCGGCGGAGCTGCGGCATAGGCCGCCGCCCTGCCCTCCCCTTTGACTCGCGCGGGCTGCCAGTCGGTGCGCGTGGTGACGATTCGAGTGTGCTCGCCGGGTATCGGGTCTCGGCGCCAAGAAAGAAAAGACCCGCGCAAGGAGAAGACCAATGACAGACCTCAATCCCTACGTCAGCCGCACGCCCGGGGCCGCTTCCGCGGTCGGGGTCGGCGGAGAAAACACCAGCACCACCACCTGCGCCTGCAACGGAAGGGCGGCGTCCTCATACGACGAGGAGGACGACCTCGAGTTCCAGAGGATCGAGCTGTTCGTGGCGTTCCCGGCTGTTGATGACGCCCCGCCCAAAGGACGCGACCTCGTCATCGAGGTCGACCACCGTGGGGACCAGTTCAAGCCGAAGTCGATGTTCCTCGAGGCGCGCAAAGACGACGGGAGCGTCCACCACTTCGCCTATGTTCGGCACTTCGAGATCAACGAGGACAAGCAGGACTGCATCTCGAGCAAGGGGCCTCGCGGCATCCCTGTGCACAGCTACTCGGTGCCGGGCGGATGTTGCGATGGGCTGAAGGTTGCCATCCGGAAGATCGAGGCCAAAGGGGAGAAAGGCGCCCTCATGATCCACATCCGAGTCTTCGGCAAAGAGGGCGGAGTGGTTCAGGGCTACCTCCGGGGCCGCTGCGAGGACTGCGGCTACGAGAAGTACTGCAAGCCAGAGACCTCCACCGCTGAGCCGGGCTGAGCTCGCGGCATGAGGCCTCGGCCTCTTCGTCACCTTCTGTTTCACCTTTCAACCCAGCGAGGAGGCTGGACATGTCGGATGCAATGAGAGCCACCGCTGCAGGGCGCAGCGTGTGTCTGTCCCCCGGGTACGCGATGGCCGTCGGTCCGTTCGACCCGTTCGCAGCAGCGCGTAGTGGCCAGTCATGGATCGCGGTCGAAACGTGGAACCACACGGTGCCGGGACGGCGCGAGGCGCTGCTGTCGCTTCGATTTGCGGCCTTTTCGCGACTGTCAGAAGGGCTGGTGAATGAGGAGGATGCGGTGTCGGAGTCGACCCTCCGTTCGAAGCATGTGGCACCCGGAGGAGGCCTGCTGCATGCCCGGGTGGCGCTGATCCGGAATGAGGCGCGCGCGAACAAGACGTTCGTTGTGGGGTCCGGCGGCATCGACGTGTTCGGGTCGGGACTCCGCGTGAGCATCATGGCGCCGCCGTCGATGCGGGCGGGTGGGCTCGCCGAGTTTCCGCTGCAAGGCGATGACTTTGGTGTACTCGAAGAGGTGTGGTCGCCCCTGTTGGGCGAAGACGGCGCAGCACTTCGGCCCAAGTCCTCGGTGCATACCTACTGCGCCGAGGGGGTCCCAGCGCCGGTCCCCGCGTCCGCGGTTCGGTACGAGGTGCTCGACGCGGAGGTGCTCGGGGTCGTTCTGTCGGCGGGCTCGCGCGTGGTCACGGCCATGCCGTCGGGTCCGGTGTGTGGCTTTCGGAACATCACGCTCGACCGCGACGCCGTCGTGGCGTGGGAGATCGAGCCATGATGACGCTGGGCTACTGGACGCCGCAGATCGACGAGCGCAAGACGCTGGCGTTGCTCGGGCTCGTCGAGGACGAGAACACGGCGTGGGCATTGGATGCGGCTCGCCGAGGCCAACGCATTCCCCGGTCGGCCCGTGACGCTGGACTTCTCTACTGCCCCGACCGGGCGTCTCGGTCCCTTCTGTTGATCGACGCGCCTGCGCTCCTGAAGGTCGGGACCGGGTCGTGCGGGAGCATTGCAACGCTCGAGGTGGGGCTGCTCCGTGCTCAGGCCGTCCTCGAAGACCGTGTGCCGCTGCCAGTCGCACGGGGACGGTTCCGGTCCAGCCTTCTGCGACGACCGGGGACCGAGACGATCGACTACTGGCACGCCGTCGTGCGGACGCCGAAGGGGCTTGTGGACCCGACGGTGGGCCTGCGGCAGGTGTGCGCAACTCCGGAGTACGCATGAGCACGGCCGCGACCACGACGAGTCCGAAGCGGGCGAAAGACGCTGCGCGACGCAAGCGGCGCGTGGCGATCGGCGCGGGCGTTGGTGCGGGCGTCGGAGGCATCTTGCTCCTGCTCTACCTGGCCAAAGAGGCGAAAGCCTCCGACTCGGAGGACAAGCCGTCCAAGCCTCGTGGGGGCGCGAAGCGGTGGGCGGTCACAGGGGTCAAGGGCCTGAGAGCACCGGGTGGCGCGGAGCCGGAGGAGCCGGAGCCCGAAGAGGACAACCCGTCCCACGGCACGAAGCGCCCCGGCGGAAAGAAGAAGAGCGGCTCGAAGAAGGGCAGCGGCAAGAAGGACCCTGGCGGCGGCCGTGGTCCCGGCGGGAACGTGCCCGATGCCGACGCTCCGCGACGTGTGAATCCGTCCGGCGGAAAGAAGAAGGGCGGCAAGAAAGACAAGGGCGAGGCGCGGCGGACGAACCCCGAGGGCGGAAAGAAGACGCCCAAGGGGCCGAACCCGAAGTTCAAAGACCTCGACCGGTACTACAACGCGGACTGGCCCGACCCGGGCAAGCTCTACCAGGTCGGGAGCCAGGACGCCGATGGCCTGTATGGCATCGCATGGCGCTGGTTCTTCACGTGCTTGTACCTGGCAGCCCGCAACGCGGGCGGTCTCGATGATGAGGCGGCTCGCGAGTGGGCGAGTGCCCGCGTTGGCCCGAAGGGCGGTGCACAGGCAAGTCGTGCCGACCTGATTCTCTGCGTTGCCTGGAACGACATCACCTACGGCAGCTTCACGGTGGCCACGAAGAACCGACGCGGACCGCATGGCCGCGGCATCGACTTGGTCCCACAGCACGCCGACAACTGGCAGCGGATCCGGCAGCGCAAGCGAGTCCGCCGCAACGTGTACCTGGGCAAGCCCGGTGAGACCGGGACGCCTCGCAACGCCGGGAAAGGCAACGCCAAGCTGCCGCTTCTGTGGATGCCGCGCTTGAGCGATCAGCGGCTTTGGGACAGCGATGGCGGAGAGCTGAAGGTCGCCGGCACGTGGGCAGATGGGTCGTCGTTCTCGTTCCCGCCGCCGGTGGTGGTGAATCTGGGCATCGACGACGCGACCGACAGCGCGGACCTGAACGTGTGGGGCTGCGGCGCTGGGGAAGGCAACTACGGGTAGAGCAATGGCGCTTGTACTTCTCGATCGCGCATCCGATGCGTTCGCCGACTTCCTCGAAGGCGCGGCGGTCCTCTTCGACATCGACCAGCCGCCCGCGGGGGCTGAGCAGGTCCCCAAGGGGCTCTACGATGTTGGGGAGATCGTCAAACAGAAGACGCTCGAGTGGCTGGGGACGGCGCCCAACCTCGCGACGCCGGCCAACTTGTTGCTGCTGCTGGAAGAACTCGACGAGCTGACAACGCAGATCGAGGCGCACGTCGCCGAGCATGGTCCCGAGAGCGTCGTGACCCGAGCGGGGACGCTGGGGATCGTCGTACCCGCGGGGCTGTTCGGCATTGCGCTGTGGATGGCCGAAGACAAGGCGAGGCGGGAGCACCAGCGTGCACTGGACGCGGTGCTGGCCGACTTGAAGAGGTTCCGCGTTCGCCTCGATCGCTACTTCGCGTACGTCGATGCCGCCGAGGACCCCAGTGACCGCAGCGCGGTGCTGTGGGAGGTGACGAACCCCTTGTTCTTGGGATGGTTCGGAGGCGAGACGGGGACCGAGGTCGAGTTACCGGCCGATGGGGTACCGGAGGCTTTCAACGTGGCCAGTCAGCACCTGGCCGACCTGGGCGAGCCGTTTCGGATCGCCAACGCACTCGGTGTTTGGCTGGAGTGGAAACGCAGAACGCCGGAGCTTCTGATCGAGGACGCAGCGGACGAGGCCAAGAAGATCGCCGATGGAGCGCTGAACGTCCTGCCGAAGGTCCCTCCCCTGCCCCCACCGGCGAGCCCCCTGCCCTACGTGTTTGCCGGTGCGGTTGGCCTCGTCGTGGGGGGCGTTGGTGTCGCGATGTTTTTCAACCGGAGGAAGAGATGACGACGACGAGCAGCAAATCCAAGCCGAAGAAGAAGAAATCCCGTGCCGGGCTGGTCGTGGCCGGGGTTGCGACGGCGGCGGTCGTCGGAGCGGGGGTCTACCTGTTGTCCGGGTCGGCCTCGGCGAAGTCCAAGTCGCCCGCGAAGAAGCCCAAGGGGGCGAACGCGGAGCCGAAGCCCAAAGGCTCCGGTTCTTCGAGCCCACCGCGAGGCGCGAAAGGGTCCGGGAGGTCTGGCGGAGGCTCGAAGTCTTCGGGCAAGGGCTCGGGGGATGCGGACGGCTCGCTGGGACCTGGGGGCACGATTCCCTCTGAAGGGTCCGGCAAGGGCGGCGGAAGCAAGAAGCCCAAGGGGAAGACGCCCAAGGACAAGGGGTCGGACGAGGGCAAGGAGTCCCGCAGCGATGAGCCCAAAGGCTTCTGGTGGGGCGACCGAAGCAAAGTCCCGGCCGACTTCGACTTCCAGAGCAATCAGATCTGGATCTCGGAGGACCGGACGGCCGCAGCCGCGGGGTTCCATTTCTTCCTCGATGGACACGATGCCAAGGGCGAGCGAGTCACCTGGGATGAAGACGGGTTGAGCTTCCTGATCTCGGATGGCTCGGTGCTCACGCCAACGGCGGACCGCGACCATCGAGAAGACCCGGTGCCGAGTCTGCGCAAGATCCTGCGCAAGAAGGATCCGGACACGGGGGAGCTGCGTGGGGACTCGGTGTTCTCGTGGGTCGCCGCGTACTACGGCACGGGCATCTCCCCGCTCGAGGCGGCGACGTCGAGGGGCGTCGACTTGCTGCAGGACATGGTCGATGAAGCCTCGGTTCTCAGCGGTGGGGGCAAGGGAGCAATGGACCTCAGTGGACCGTTGCGTGATTTCTACGGCTACGCGCTCGGCCGGTTGGAAATGGGGCGCAAGGCGATCTACGGCGACGGGTTCGCGTGGGGCCAAGGCGAGGACGCGATCGGATGAAGAACGGGAAAGACAAGTCCATGAAGACGTCGACAGTGGTGGGGCTGGTGCTGGGCACCGTGGCGGTGACAGGCATCGCGGCGTACGCGTTCTCGGCGAAGGCCGCGACGCCGAAGAACCCGAAGAGGCCAGGGCCGAAGAAGTCGAAGCCCCCGAAGGGGAAGTCGCCGCAGGTCGAGGTGATGCCGACGCAGCCGCCGAAGAACAAGCTCCCGGGTGCAGGCAAAGCGCCTCGCGTCCCGGCTCACGGAGGCGCGAGGACCCCCGGCGGTGAGACGGTGGCAGGCCAAAAAGTCCGGCGTCCCGTCATGCCGGATCCCCGCGAGGCGTCGTGGTCCGAGCTCGAGGACACCGTCGCCCTGCTCAGCGCCGATGCGCAATGGCGCTTCGCTGTGCCCGAGGAGCGTGCCGGCATCTTCCCCGAGGGGGAGGTCGTCACCATGCGCATCGACACGCTGGAGGGGATGGCGGTTGCGGAGGCCAGACCGACCGCAGTGGGGTTCAACCTCATTTCGCGGATCGGACCCTCGGTCACCTTCAATCGCGAGAGTGGGATCCTGCAGATCTACGCGGGCGGCTACACCGGGCGCGTCGAAATCGAAGCGGCTGGCGTGTCGTTGTCGGCGTGGGTGCTCTCCGACCAGGCGTTGGAAACGCTGGGGAGTGATCAGCGTTCGAAGCACCTCGTGGACGAACGGGTCGACGGCGTCTGGCAGGTGCATGCCTTCCTCGTGGATGAGGCCGGGTCGGCGGTGATGCACGAGTCCGGCGAGTTCCTCGACCAGGCCGCGGCGCTGCTGTGGGCCGACCACTGGCTCGAAGGGCAGCTGGAGGCCGCATGAAGACCGCGACCCTGCTGCTGATCGGCGCCGGTGTCGTCGCTGGGGGTGCCGGCATCGTGTTGCTGGCCCGCTCGGCGAAGGCCGACGACGAGACGCCGCGCAAGGACGCGGAGAAGAAGGGAAAGCCCAAGGGAAAGGGCAAGGCAAAGCCCAAGGGCAAAGGCAAAGGCAAGAAGCCAAACTTCGCGCCCAAGCGGGTGAACCCGAAGCCCGTGCAGAAGCCGCCCAAGTCTGCCCCTGGGAAGACTGGAGCCGTCTTTTCTCTGACGGCGGCGCAGGCCAAGACGATGGCCTGTGACCTGCGGGATGCTGAGAACGTCCGCGACGTCGAGGCTGTGTACGAGCGGTTGATGAAGAAGATCGAGGCTTCGGGGGCGACCGAAGTCGATCTGCGTTCGAGTGGCCTGACGGACGCGAAGGTGCCGGTTGGGCAGTTCGAGAAGGAAGCCAAAGAACTCCTTCAGCGTATGCGGATGCTTCCGCAGTTCCTGTGGGGCCAGGCGCAGTCGCGGATCCGCACCGCGCTGTCGAGCTTGCCGGACTGCGATGCGCCGATGGAGCAATGGCAGGCGCTGTTCGGAGAGGCCGGAGGTCTCCAGGCGGCCGTGCGCCTTCCCCCATTCACCCTCTTGCAAGGGATCCGGCCGCTGGAGGGATAGCCCTCGGCTCCCAGAAGACTCCCCATGGCCAACAGCACGACACAGTCGTCGCGGATGCGACCGTTCGAGAAGATCACCGCCCTCGCGGGCGGGGCGGTCGTGTTCACGGTCGTCGCCTACGGCACCCGGAGGTTGCTCGAGCGACTGTTCGGGCCGACCGTCGAGCCCGAACGCGTGGTGGTCGTCGTCCGTGGCGATCAGAGCGTCGAGGTCCTGCCGAGTGACCACACGGTCGTCGTCGATGACGATGACGACGAGGAGGGCGAAGCGTGATCCTCTTCGGATTGGGCCTTTGCTGTGGCGCGCTCGGCTTTGCGCTGGGGTCCAGTGCAGCGGTGCGCACGGTGGACGGGGCCGAGGTCGCCCATGTCGACTTCGCGTTGCCGGTCGCGTTTGTGTTGATCGCAGCCGATCGTTCGAGCGGGGTCGAGCGAGTGGTCGATGCCCAGACGGGGTATCGCGGCTTCTCCCACGTCGTCGTCGACTGCGGAGAGTTCGACGAGCAAGGGCGGCATCTCGTCTACGACTGCTTTCCTCGAGAGGGGGTGCGACGGATTGCGCTCTCCGAGCGGTATGGCAGCGCAGGCGGGCGGCCGCGGAGGCGTGTTCGCGTTCAGCTGCCCCCTTCGGACGGCGCGTACATGCGCGGAGCGATGTCTGCCCTGGTCGGGGCCCCCTACGACGTCGTTGCAGCGGTGGCGCCGGGGCGCCGGGGGCTCGTGTGCTCGCGGCTGGTGATGCGCGGGCTGCCCGAGGAGCTGGCCCGGCGAGTCACGCCGCTGGAGCCGAGACACCCGATTTCCCCCAACGACCTTGCCCGCGCCTTTGGTGTGCACGGGCCCACTGCGCCCGATGTGGCGGTCCCAGCACGGAGCGAACGCTGATGCCCATTCCCCTGATCCCGATCCTCGCCATCGCCGGCCTCGGCGGCGGCATCCTCTACTACGTTCACACGCGCCGCGCGGTCGAGGACGAGGGCCAGCCTGCGCTGCAGTCGGAGGAACTCGTCTTCTCTGATCGCGGGCATGTCGTTCGTGTTCGCGAGGTCCCCGGCGGCTGGCGGTGGACTGCGTCGCGTGAGGGGCACAAGCCTCGCTCAGGGATGGCGCCCTCGAAGAACGGAGCCATCTCGTCGGCGCTGAAGTGGGTCTCGTCGCGGTCACTGCCGGCGGCGAAGGTCATTCGGCAGCTGCCGGCGCCGAAGAAGCCGCCTCGCAGACCTCAGTCCGGTGGCGAAGGCGATTCGCCGAAGACTCCCCCACCCTCTCCCGAGTCCGGGTCAACGCCTGTGGCTCCACCAGCGCCGCCTGCCCCGGAGCCGACGGAGCCGACGGGGCCGACGGTGCCGGTCGAGCCTCCTCGGCCGCCCGCGCCGACGCCTCCTGCTCCCGTGGGCACCGGTGCCACGCCGCCGGGTCCTGCAAGCGGCATCGCGCATGCACGTGGGCTCGTGCGGTCGGGGCTGCGGCTGCAGGGCAACACGCTCGTGCTCACCGACCTTCAGGACTACGTCGCCGATGCGTACGGGTCCTTCGACCCATTCACCGACGAGCCGGCGGCGGTCGTGACCAAGATGCTGCAGGGGTTGCTTCCCGAGCTTGGAGTCGTCGACGCGCGGGAGCTGAAGCTGCGACTGCTCAATGACGCGGGGGAGAAGATCTGGGTGGCCGATGCCATCGAGCAGGTTGGCCGACTCCAGCACCAGCTGCTTGCGCCGGGCCTCAATCCCGAGCTCGTCCCGTTTGCTTCGGACATCTTGGCGGAGGGGATCTTCGACACCGAGCAGCGGATCTCCGGAGAAGAGTTCTCCTACCGAGGGCGGAAGATCTTCGCGCGACCGTTCGGGGGTGGGTTTCGCTGGTCGATCCGCGACGCGGCGGGGGTGCATGGTCCTTCCGAGCAGGTCTTTCCGACGCCCGAGGCCTCGAACCGGGATGCGATCGAGGCGATCTCCAACGTGGATGCGGTGGCGGCATGACCCCCGCGCAGATTCGGCAGATCGCCAGGGAAGAAGCCCGCCGCGCCCTTGCGAGCACCGGGGGAGGCGGACTCCCGACGGTGTGGACCAACGAGGTCCAGATCTACAACGCGAGCCTCGCCGAGCAAGGCGTGCGGACGTTGCGGGGGCTGGCGCAGGTGGTCAGCGACCTGCAGACCTCGAGCGTTGAGGGGGACGAGGGCGCGGCCGCGATCCCGCGTGGCCCTGAGCGCGCGTTCGAGTTCGAGGACGGGCGAGTCGTGCTCGTTCGGCACGGCGAGAATCTTGGGGCGGAAGACGCGGTCATCGTGCGGTGGACGGGCGTCCGCTACGACGACGAAGGCCGGCTGGAGTCGGTGCTCGACGCATGGACGCACGAAGGGCGTGCATGGGGACGGACCTTCGCCGTGAGCTACGACGCCGCCGGGCGGGTTGCTTTGGCGGTGCGGAGTCCTGCCGGGCCGTTGGGGCCGTTTCTGTTGGAGGTGGAGTGATGGGGATTCGAGTTGTAGCCAAGGGGACATTCACAGCGTTGTTCGTGCCGCGGGGGTCCGCCTCCGGCCCTCCGATTGAGCTCGAGGGCGTTGCTGCGCAGCTGGTCCGGGTGTCGGACTTCGCGGTGGTGGCCGAGCTGGGCAGCGGGCTGGCGCTGGAGACCAGCGGTGCGCCACATTGGGAGTACGTCATCGCGGGCAAGGCTCCCGATGATGCGCGGCCTGGCGCGCTGTACTACCTGCGTTTCTCCGGGGACTACGGCCGCAAGACCTACCGCGCTGTGCAGACGCTGGCGGTGGAGGTCGACCTCGCGACTCGTGTCGAGAATCTGACAGCCCTCGTCGCGGTCGGCGGAGGCCTTGGATGAGACTTTGGGCGGCACTCGGGCTCGGTGCCACGGCAGGCGCGGGTCTGGCGGTGGTGCTCCGCATGCGCTCGAGTGCGCGGTGGGAGCCGACCGCGGACGACGGAGTGCTTGAGGAGCGCTCGGAGTCTTCCGAGTTCGGGGGTGGCCGTCCGAATGCCGAAGGCCGGGCGCTGATCGAGGACATGGGCCGACGCGCAGGCATGAGCGAGGCGCAGGTCCAGTTCTTGGTGTTCGTCGCGTCCAAGGAGTCGCGGTTTCGGCCGAACGTCGGGCGAGGCGACCCGAGCCTCGAACCGCCGGGGCTGCACAACTTCCGGGTCGACTATCGGGAGGCCAAGGCGGCAAGGCGGGCGTACGAGCGCAACGCGGAGCACTTCGCGGACTGCGGCCACGACCCCGTGGCCTACTCGTTCGGGTCCGGTGGGTTGTTCGCGTTCTTGCCGACCTATCCGCTCTACCACCTGCGAAAGACACCGCTTCGATGCGCGCACCCCTACGAGGTGTTCGATCCGGCGTTCTCGATGACTGCGGCGTACTCGTTTGCGCGAGGCCTGAGTCGGCATCGGTACTTCGACGGGTCGGTTGCCGAGTTGCGCGCGGGCTGGGGGGCGCTGGCCTGGATGAAGGACTCTTCTCGGATGGCCGATCGGTTGCCGGGGTGGCGAGCACAACTTCGGGGGCTCGGCATCGACGACGCGTGGTTGCACGCGCAGGCACCTCAGTGGCCGAAGCGTGACTTGATGGCGCTCTATCGCTCGATGGGCGGCCGATTGGCGAGGGCGGCGTGATGCGAGAAGAGACGCCACCGACCAAGGATGAGCCGGAGACGCAGACGCGTGCGTTGGCCATTGCGGCGATGGCCGGTGTGGCCGTCGGTGCCCTGGGACTCGCGGCATGGGTTCGGTCGCGCAAACGCTCGGCTTCGTCTGCACGCAGGGCTCGGCGGGCGGCTGGGTTCTCCGAGGGGCCGGCTGCGCCAAGGCCAGAGCCAGAGCCGGCCGATCCCGGCGTGGTGATGCCGGCTGGGGTCGAGGGCGAGGTTCGCATCGAGGACGACCGCGTCATCGTGGTCGGGCCGCTTGGCGCGGGTGCACGGGCCCGCGTGTATCAGCGCGCGGATTGGGACACCGCAATCAACGGGGGCGGCGCGCAGCCGCTGCAGCCCACCTACGAGATCAGCCGGCCATCGCCTCATGCGGCGTGGCTGGCAGCGATGGACCACATTCGCGCGCAGGCAAAGGAAGGCGAGGTGAGCTGAGATGTACGAGAGCAGCAGCAAGAAGAAGATGACCAAGAAGTCGTGGGTCGCCGTGGGCGTTCTCGGCGTCGTTGCGGTCGGTGGGATCGCAGCCGTCGCGTTCGGCAAACGCGAGCCCGCATCGCTGCGGTGGTACGGCTATCAGATCCAGATCGAGTCGCGCGGTCTCGACGAGGCGTCCGCAGGCGGCAAGCCGCTGCGGTGGTCGGTGTCCCTCGACAACCGGCTCCTCGCCAGTGACGTCGCGGCGAACCACCCGCTCGCGGTCGAGGCAGCGAAGTCGGCAATCGAGCAGCTCGCCGAAGCGCAGAGCACTCCCGTGGTCGCTGTCGAGCCATCGCCGGAACTCCACGCAGGGGAGCACGCCTGATGGCCAGGCCAGGCAAGACCTACCCCTCCGAGCGTGCGGGCAAGCCGTGCGGTGCGTCGTGGCCCGACCCACTGCGCGTGAACGGGAAGATTCCCGGCATCCCATTCGGAGCCCAGTACGACGTGACGCTGCAGCCGGTGGCGCTGTCGAAGGAGATGCGGGCCAACCAAGGGATGATCTCGTGGCGAGGTGAACACGAGGCTCGTGTCCGGCAGAAGCTGGAGGACACGATCGACAAGGTCACGGTCGATGCCCAGAAGTTCCGCTGGCGGATCGGCGATGAAAACTATCAGGCGATCCGGAACTTGCTGGCGCTTGCGCTGGCCGAGCTCGCCTACGTCGACATCACGCACGAGAAGTGGTCGAAGCGCCGGTGGGGACTCGACCGGCTGACGTACGCGCCCGAGTGCGACACGCGAGGCGGGGTTGGCCCCGGCGAGGTCTTCGGTGGCGGGTTCGACCGCTGTCCGACGCTCGAGGAGATCGAGCGCCGGATCGAGGCACGCGAGTACATCCTGGAGAAGTTCGTCGACGCGTGCCACTTCATCCGCTGCGCGCAGTACGGACTGTGGCGGGTGTGGCTGTACCGTCGGGCGAGGGACGAATGGAAGAGCACGCCGCAAGGCGGCGCACCCGATGGCCTTGCGCCCACACCTCCCAAGAGTCCGCGCCCGAAGGTTGGGCCCGCCAACTTCACGGCCAAGCCGCCTCCACCACCACCTCCGCCGGTTCCCCCCAAGCCTGACCCGCCTCCGTTTCCGCCTGACCTTGGGGGAGAGTTGCCCGACCCGGGCGAGCCGGATCCGCCGGACGAGGATGACGTGCCGTCCCCTCCCCTGCCGCCACCGACTCCGGACCCAACGCCGGTGCCCGAGCCAACGCCCCTCGGCGAACCGGTCGACCAGCCCTCTGTAGAGGAGGAGGACGAGCCGCTTGCTGGCGATGAGCCTCTTGGCGCGGAGCCATTCCATGATTCACCGCTTGGTCATGGCGTCGCCTACGAGACCTGGGAGCACCTTGGCCCTGGCCCCGTGACGCATCGGTCGGACTCCCGCATGTCCTCCTCGACAGAGGCCGAGTTGGTCCACGACGTGGGGTCCGAGTTGATCGACGCCGGGGAGAGCACGGCGAAGAGCCTTGCCGTCGCGGCGGCGGTGACGAAGGTGGCGACGGCCGCGGTCGTGGTCGGGGGCGTCGTTGGAGTCACCTATCTGGTGACCCGCAATCGCAAGAAGTAGTCATGGCGGACCGGAAGCTGAAGATCCCCGAATCCATGGTGAGCGTTCCGACCCGGCCGATCGCGTTCGGGGACGCGTTCGTGTCCTCGCGCATGTCCGAGGACGACATGAAGAACGCCGCGCGCCTGCCCGAAGCGAGCCCGGGCTCGATGAGTAGCGGCTGGCAGTCGGAGGCCATGAAGCTGGCTCAGGCTCCGCATGTCATTGCTGCCAATGAGGGGCTTGGAGCGTTTCGCTCCCGAGGCATGGCGTTGGTCGAGTCGGTTGAAGAGTTGGTGTCGCAGCAGGTGTTCGACCGCGACACCGACATTGCGCGGTTCTTCCGCGTCGGGTCCGACGCGTTCTCGAGGTTCGACGAGGTCTCTGGCGCGCTGGGGTCGGTCCCCTACGTCGGTGCGGTGCTCGGGGTCCTCGTCTCCGTTGCGCGGATCGTGAAGAAGTCCATCGAGTACGAGGCTCCACTTCCTCCCCAGCTGAAGATGGACCCGAGAAACGACGTCAACGAGGTCACCGCGGCCCTGGGGATGATTCGCTCGCGGGGGGATTGGACACCCCTCTTCCTTCCGAACGAAGGACCACCGAACGACAAGCAGGGCGGGTGGACGATGGTTCAGGAAGACGGCGGCTTTCGTTTCGGCCGAGGCGATCGCATCACGGGGTACGGATGCGCCCCGGGTGACTACTTTTTCGTCGCCAAGGGCGTGCAGGCGCGGATCGGCACCAAAGACGTGACGATCCCCAACGACTCTCGCACGCCCAGGCGGAGCTTGATCCTACGCAAGGGGCAGAACCCGGTGTCACTGCGGGAGCGCGTGTTCTCGATCGGGGAGTGGTACCCGGGGTTGGCGGCGCTCGGGCGCTCGGTGTGGTCGATGATCAACTCGCCGGACTCGGCCGCGATGTTTCAGGTCGACGGGTACGCGCTGATCGAGGGGTGGAGCAACTACCACCACAGCACGGCGCGGTTCAAAGACGCCATGGATCAGTGGCTCGGACGGAAGCTCAGAGGCGGTAGTAAGCGGTGGAAGCGGAAGATGACCGCCGGCTACCTGGCGCACGTCGGGGCGGCGTTTCATGACGTCCGCCGAGCGGACGGGTCTGCGTTGTCGCAAGAGGAGCTGCTCGAGCTGGCACTCGACGCGAACCGGCGTCCAGTGGCGGAGACCGTGGGCATGCAGGCGGTGCGGGCGGCGAGCAGCCTGGTGAAGCTGCAGTATGCGGTGTCGGGGACCCGGCTCAATGCGTTGGTGTCGAAGGACGCCCCCGCGCTGGTCGCCAACCGGGACCTGCGGGAGCACTTCCTGAAGAAACGGGCTGAGCTGCGAAAGAAGGGCCGCTTTGACGCCGTTGATCTCGCGGAGGTCCCCGACGAGAGCCTGCGGAGCAAGCTGCTGGCCAGACGGCGGACGAACCCCGAGGGTGCACAGCGGCCGGTCGGGGCTTTGGGTGCGATGGGGTTTGCGGACCCGGTGGCAGTTGCTCGGGAGGAGCGGCGGCGGCGGGAGTTGGAGTTGGAGACGATTCCGAAGCCCCCACCGATGACCGGGCTAGGCGTCCCGCTGGTGGAGCCCAAGCCAACGCCGGGGAGTGGGCGTTTGCTCGGGGCGACGCTCGTTGCCGCCGCGGGCCTGGGCGGCGTTGCCTTCTATGCGCACCGGCGTCGGCGCGCACATCGAACACATTCGGCTCGTGGCCGACGGCCATGAGCCGACGCGCTGCGTTCTTCCCATGGGCCGAGATGGCCACGTTTTGAAAGGAGTTCCATGTTTCCCATCGACATCAACAACCTGCCCCCCGAATTCCTCCAGCTCGTACGAGCGACGCTCGAGTCGCTGGCAAGCGACGCTACCGCAGCACGCAAACGGCTGGGAGTCGCTCGGGTCCACCTCCCGCTTGGGGTGGACCGCACGGACCTCGACCAGGGCCTTGCACACGTCGTGTCGCTGCATGAGCAGGTCGAGGGCGTGCTGATGATGCTCGGTGCCGACTCGGGTGCAGGCGCGCAGGTGGGGACGACGGGCTGAGGTCGATGGCGGACGAACCGACACTGCATTCGACCGACGGAGTCCGGCAGTACACGCGCGGTCTCGGCAGGCGTGCGTCGAAGACGACCTCGGCCGCCCGCCGTAAGAAGGCGCCGTTTCGCCGCACGTTCGACTCGGCGAGTGCGGCTGCCGACCGGTTCTACGCCGAGAACATCGACTTCCTGCAGCCGATCCTCGACCACGGTGAGCCCCGCGAGGCGGTGCGTGAGTGGCTTCGCTCCAATGCGCACGGCCGCACAGGGCGGATGCGGGTCAAGGACCTCTCGCAGACGCCGTGGGCGGCAAAGATGCTGACCTCGGCCGACCCGGTGAAGGGAGCGCTGCGCAACGTCTTCGGGCATGCGGAAGGCCGCCGGTGGGACCGCGTGGATTGGGATGCAATCCGAGCCCTCGGCGAAACGTTGGCCGAGTTTGCCAGTGAGAGTGAGGGTGCAGGGCCAGGCGGATGGACGTGGTTCCCGATCGCGGTCGAGGACGACGACGCCAAGATCCTCGACCGACTCTCCGTCGAGGGCGAGCCGGACGCGTACCGTCAGTTTGCAGCATCCCTGTCGTCGCGAGAGGTCGACGCCGTGGTTGCGACCTACGAGCAAGAGGTCGAGCGTCTTGCCCGGTGCATGCCGACGCCGCGGCGTCGGCACGTTGAAGCCCGCTTGGCGGAGATCCGGCGCTGGAAGGCGGAGGGGATTCCCGAGAGCGTCTGCGGACAAGGGGTGTACGCGGGGCACACCTGCGACCTCGAACCGCTGCACGGAGAGCTGAAGCGTCTGCGAGACGCATGCGAGAGCGATGCTGCCTATTCCGCGTGGCGCAACGAGGCGGTGCGCCGGTCTCCGCGGGAGGGCTCTGCGGCCGAGGGGGATGGTGATGATGTCCCCCTCGACTTCGTGCCTGTCGCTGCCTTCGATGGGGACGAGCCCGTTGCGGCCGAGCCATGCACCCCGAGTGAGGCTGCGCGAGTGATGGGGCGGCTCGCGGCTGCGAAGCGCCGCGAGAACGCGGCTCGGCGCAAGAAGATCCGCGAGGCGAACGCGGCAGAGCGAGCAGCGGAGCGGAAGCGGGTGTCGCAGGCCCGCAAGGATCAGCGGGAAGCGAGTCGTCGCCGGTCCGGCGGCAAGGGACGGCGAGTAGCGTCGGCCCAGCCGAAACCGAAGTCGAAGCCGCCCTCCCCTGCCCCTCTTTCGCACGAGGAGCGGTTGGCGATCGGCGGTACGTCGCGGGACAAGGCGTTGCTTGAGAAGTACGGGAAGGGGCGCGTCGGGAAGCTGATCGTTCGGTTCATCGATGGTGCGGTCTCGGACGAGGAGCTTCGCGAGCTTCAGGCGCTCGGGCTGGTCCAAGAGGACGTGATCACCGACGACGGCTGGGTGCTCTACCAGGGCATCAGGCGAGGGAGGCTGTCATCGAGTGAATCGTCGCCCTTGAAGGACGGAGCCCTGCCGGGGTTGCGGTGGGAGTTTTCGAAGAGCCGGGATGCGTGGCGCCTCTTGAACGTGCACGGCTACCAGGTCGCCGCGATGAATCACGGGGTCAGCGGGATCTGGATCGCATTCGTCCATCCACCCGGCAAGAAGGCACCTCGGGTGCACATCGACGACGAGGCGAAACCCCCTGTCGCCAAGAGGAAGGTCGAGCATGCGGTGCTCGACGCAATGGCGGGGGAGTGGTGGACGGACCTGCGTGGGGACCAGATGTTCCCGCCGGCTCCGGCGCCAGCACGCGAGCGCGCGACCGTGGCGGTCCTGGAGGTTTTCGACGCTGCGGTGATGCAGCAGGTGAAGCCGAAGCACGTGGCCAAGGCGATCAAGCTGCTCGTCGATCGGGAGGGGTTGCTGCCGCCCGGGTACACGCTGTCAGCCCGGACTCCACGAGAGGGGGTCGTCTACCTGAGCGTGCGAGCGCGGGGGAAGAAAGACCCCGAGGCTGTGACCGCGAGGATGCAGGCGCTCTTCCCTGAGTTCCACGATGGGCTGGGGCAGAGCGAGCTGTGGCTGGTCCCGAGCTCGTGGGATGGCGCCCGGCGGCTGAAGACGATCCGCTCGAAGTACGCGGACACGCTGCGGGTGTTGGCTCAGCGGGAAGCTGGCGTGCAGACCGACGAAGCGACGGCGCTCGACGAGCCTGCTGTGGCGGTCAACTACGGGCCGGTCCGGGTGGCCGAGCCAAAGAAGTGCGATGGGCAGTGGTGTGCCGAGGTCTCGGGGGAGGCGCGCGCCGGTGACCCGATTCGCGTGGTCACCCGTAGAGGCAAACAGTGGGATGCGGTCGTGACCGAGGTGGTCCGGACGTACACCAAGAAGGCGCGCGGACTGAAAGCCGGAGGCCTGCGTTCGATCGTCCGCAGTCGCAAACTGCCGCCCGCGGTTCTGCGAGGCCGGCCCAAGCCTCGTGCGGCGACCGAGCCGAAGGCGGGCAGCACAACGGCTGTATCGAAGCGTGCTGGCGCTGACCTGCGCTTCTTCGGGCGCGATGCGGACTCCCGCGATCGCCGAATGAAGCACGAAGAGGGGCTCGCCGTGCTCGAGGGCAAGCCGGCGCCACTGTGGGCCGTCTACGTGTTCGCCTACCCCAAGGAGCGCAAGTCCCAGTACGTCCGCGGGGCGTCGGGGGAGCCTCGCGCCGTGGTGTACGGCCCGAGCGGGCTGGAAGTGCATCTGAAGGAGGCGCTGCGCCGGCTTCGGCGAGACCGCGATGCGGGCGAGCTGGCCAAGGATACGGAGGCGATGCTCGAGGTGCTCGGCACGTTCCACGACGGGCTTTCGGCGCGCTCTGGGCCGAGCAAGACCGTGGCCAAGCCCGCCACGAGGCCTGCCACGAAGCCCGCCACGAAACAGGGGTCGCTCGTGACACCGGAGCAGGAAGGCTTCGCGTTGACCCACCCGCGGGGGACTGCGGCGGCGCATGGGGCCTCGGCGGGGACCGGAGGTACGCAGAGCGTGTTGCCGGGCGTCAGCCGCAAGGTCTCGGCGACGAAGTTGTCGGAGATGAAGGAGCGCGAGCGGGCGCGGCGTGCCGCGACGCCCAGCTCGGACATATCGCGGATAACGGCGGCGACGCTGCAGGCGGAGCTGTTCGAGCTGGAGGGGCAGCTGGGCACGGGCTCGTGGTCCAAGGCTCGGGCCGATGCACACCACGCGAGCGTCGGTGCGGTCATGGACGAGCTGTTCGCCCGTGGGGTGCTGCAGCCAGTGCTCAGCGATACGGACAACGCAGACACGAACGACCGCCCACTTCAGGCGATGAGCGAGGACGCGGTCGACAACGTGTTCCGCGGCAAGGACTCGCGTTTCGCAGCGCCGCGGTGGCTGGCGACCAATGTGGCGTACGCGCTCGAGGAGTCGTTTGCCGGCGGCGGGCTCACGCTCGTTCGCGGACCTCGGAGCAAGACGAGCGGTCGAGCCGAGAGTTTGTACGTGCTGCGAAAGGGAGCGTTGCTCGCCTATCGAGGCCGACGGGCGCGGGTGACGGTGCGCCAGCATGGCGGCTACTACACCGTCGAGGTCGACGGGATGCCGAAAGGGGTGGTCGACCTCGTGGAGTCCGCCGCGAGGACGGTGATGGCCGACCCGAAGCTGGGCATGCGTGACCAAGGCGGCGGCCTGAGCTGGAGGCACGCATGAGTCTGCTGTTGTTTGTCGCGGGTGGTGCTGCGACGGGCGCACTCTTTGGCGCACTCGCGGCGGGTCGCCGCCGGGCTTCCGAAGATGTGCAGGCCGAAGCTCAGGACTCTGCTGCTCCGCGCTCGCCCTCTGCAGAGGCGCTCGGGCCCGCGTCGGACCGCTCTGAGACTGGACGCCCCCCTCCCCTGCCCGCGGATGTGGTGCGCCCCAAGTCGCAGGGCGTTCCCTTTGCGGAGGGCATTGCTCGGCCGGTGTGGCCGCTACAGACGCGGCACCCTCGGCGGGGCGTCGTCAGCTACCGCGGCGTTGATGGAAAGGTCCGAGGCAACTGGGCGCGGCGTTTCGCCGCGTACCGGGAGGGCAGCAAGGGCAAGCGGGACCGCAGTCATGCGGGCATCGACTTGTTCGGCCATCCCGGCGACCCGGTGCTGGCGGTCGCCGACGGGATGGTGACCGCAGTGCAGAGGTATCACCTTGGATCGTGGGCGGTGTTCGTCGACCACGGCGACGTCGTGGTGATGTACGGGGAGGTCGCGGCGAACTCCTGGAAAGGGCTCGGGGTCTCGGTGGGCACCGAAGTGAGGGCGGGGCAGCCCATCGCGGCGGTCGCCTGCATGGTCCGGAACAAGGAAGGGCGCTGCGTCTCGCACATGCTCCACCTCGAGACCTACGTGCCGGGGACGAGGCGAAACCTGCGTTGGTACGCGGGCCAGGACCCTCCCCCTGCCCTACGCGACCCGACGTTGCTGCTGCTTCACGCCGCGCAGGAACCGTCGACGCTGGCCGCGGCTGCGTGACGAACTGACACCCCCAGGAAGAAGGGATCGAGCTATGGGAAATCGAAAGGACATCGAACAGCCACCGAAGGCTTTGGCAAAGACGACCAAGGCATCGGCACTCAACCTCGAAGACTGCTTGTGCTGCACACCGTCGCTGGCGGGCTCGGTGCTGGGGAGGCTGAGTCGCAAAGGAGGGGTTCGGCGGCCATCGAAGGGCGGGCTCAAGCCGCCTCGGCCCTCGCCGAAGGGCAACGAGACCATCGACAAGGTTGCGCTTCGGGCTGGGCTTCACACGGTGAAGGCTTCGTGGAAGCCGCAGCAGACCGTCGCCGACGCGGTGTTCTTCGACCTGGGCTCCGGCGACCTCGTGGGGGTCGCGTCGGGGCAGGAGATGTTCGACGAGGCGCGGCGCCTGGGTGCGAAGCGGGAGGCGGAGGGGTCGCTTCCGCGTTGGACTCCGCCGGACTCGTGGAGGTCGCTGGTGAGCCGAGGCATGGAGGCGCCGAAGTTCTGGCGCGTGGTCGACAGCGCGTGGCCGTATCACTACGCCGCGATCCGGATCGAGGACTGGGGGTCGGTTCGGGGGCGCGGAAAGAGGTCCGGCACGATGGTGACCGGTGCGATGTCCGACCCCCCGCGCGGGAAGAAGGTCTACCTGGACGTGCTGGCTCGCGCGGGGTTCTCCCGCGAAGACCGAGAGGTGCTGGGTGGCCTCGGCCGCGATGCTGAGCTGCGGGCGGCACGGGCGTTGTTTGTCGGCTTGAGCCACCACGACGCGCTCACCCTCGGGTTTGTGGGGGCGGTTTCCAGCGAAGGGCTGACGCGCGCGCAGGCCTACAAGGCGCTGCGCTGGTCGCCCGCCGCGCGGGCAGTCGTCGGCGATGCGGAGGCCAAGCCCCGCGAGGTCTTGATGGGGCTGCGGGAGGGGGATGCCGTCGAGGTGTCGGCGAAAGGTCTGAGTCGAAGCCCGCGGACCGTGACGATTACGGGGCCGGTGGACACGGAGACCGGCAAGTCGTTCGGCATCGTCTACGTGCCGACCTCGAGCGGGCGCGTCCGGCCGGGGCACCGCGCGGGGGGTCTGCTGAGCCTTCGACCCGATGGCACGGTGCGCTTTCAGCCGACGCTGCGGCAGGCCGAGTTCGAGGTCGATGTGTTGCGTGTGGTCCCTTCAGCGTCGGCGGCGAGCTCCACGAAGCCGAGGCCGAAGACGCCGGCGGTGAGCTCCACCAAGCCGAGGTCCGCGTCGGCGGTGAACTCCACCAAGACGAGGCCGAAGCCGTCGGCTGTCCGCGGCGTCGAGCCACCCAAAAAGCACCCCCCGAGTCGAATGGACCACGTGCTGCGCGACCTTCGTGAGTCGGGGCGCGCGGCGGGGCGGGAGGTCGAGCGCAAGCACGTGGCCAAGGCGCTGCGCGTGTTGCTGCACGCGCGTCAGCATGGGCTGAGCATCAAGACGCCAAGCCACTCGTTCGCGACGACGATCGATATCGACTCGGGGCGAGGTAAGTCGCAGTTCTCGGAGATGCAGAACGCGGCCTTGCGAGACCTGTTCGGGGAGGACGGCGGACGAAGGGGCAGCTTCATGGTCCTGGTGAGCCCCTTCATCGGAGACTCGAACTCCATCCCGACGGGGATTCGGCCCGAGCGCATCGAGGAGTTCCGGCGCCAGGTCGCCAAGGCCGCGGGGTTCCCCCCTCCCCCACCCTACAGCGAGGAATCGAAGGTCGGTGGCGACGGGCGCAAGGCGAAGCCCGTGGCTTCCAGTGACCGCATGAGCGACGAGGAAGTGCAGACCCTGGTCACCGCCTTCGCTGAGTACGCGAACCACCACGAGGAGACGCCGGAGCCTCTGCGGGTTCGAGTGACAGAGGGGACCGCGGTGGTGTTCTCGGGGCAGCCCGGTGCGAGTGTCGAGCACCTCTCCGTTCGCCCGGGCGAGACGGGGTTCACGGTCGCGTTCGGCGACGACCCTCGGTTGGCCGAGCTGTTTCTGAACACCTTCGCGGCTCCGATGCGCGGTGACGCCAGGGTTCGAACGGAGCGGACGCGGTCGTTTGCGTGGGCCCCGAAGGCCGAGCAAGGTGCTCGATGGGCGAAGACGATGAGCGACTTCTCGGTCCCCGTCCCCGTCGTCAAGGCTGGCGCACCGCTGGGTGTTGGACGTGCCGACCACGAGGAGCGTCGCGACAACAGGGTGCTTCGTCTGCGGTCACGTGCCGACAAGGCGCGGGGCGAAGCGAAGTCACGGTACGACGCGTCGGGTCGGGACCTGCCGCCGTGGGGCGAGCCGATCAAGATCGGGCATCACTCCGAGAAGCGTCACCGGCGAGCGCTGGAGCGCTCCCACGCCAACATGTCCAGGAGTGTGCAGGCGACCCGAAAGGCCGAGCGTCTCGACGCGCGTGCCGACGCCGCGGAGAGTAACGATGCTATCTCCAGCGACGACCCGCGGGCGCTCGAGCGGCTGCAGGCCAAGCTGGCGCAGCTGGAGGCCGACCGTGAGGAGGTCAAACGCAAGAACAGGCTCGCGCGTAAGGGGAAGCTCCCCGACGCCGAGAACCCGATGAACCCCGCCTCGATTCGGCACGTCGCAGGCGAGCGGAAGTATCCGATGTCGAGCTACGTGCTCAAGAACCTCGGGGCGGAGATCCGGCGCGTGCGTGAGCGGATCGAGACGCTCTCGAAGCGACAGGGCCGTGCAGCTCGCTCGCTGGAGCGGGGCGACGTTCGAGTCGTCGAGAACGGCGAGCTCAACCGTCTGCAGCTCTTCACCGACTCGAAGCCTCCGAAGGAAAACCGGACGTGGCTCAAGGGCAACGGCTTTCGTTGGGCGCGCTCCGAGGGTGCTTGGCAGCGGCGGATCGGGGATGGGGCCTGGAACGCTGCGATGCTCTACCTCGACAGGTTCGTCGAAAAGCGCGACGACACGCCCTTCGCTCGGGTCGAAGCGTCGACGCCGAAGCCCCAGTACACGGCGCAGGATGTTGAGTTCTGGCGAGAAGAGTTCGCGCTGCTCGATGCGGAGTTTCCCGGAAAGGTGTTCGACGATGCGACCTTGGAGAAGGTCGTCGAGTCTCTTCGGGCACGGAAATCAGGGCACCCTTCGTTGCACGCGTCGGCCTACGGCGAGCATCGAACGGGCAAGCTGGCGCTCGAAGAGGCGGTCGCGCTCATCTACCGCTATCGCCGGCACGCGAGGCCGAGGCCGCGGCCGCGGCCGAAGCGTCCACGGACGTCCGTGACCTCGAGCATGGGGCTCGAGGCGTTCGTTGCTGCGGTCCAGGAGCGTGGGGCCGAAGCGGGAGGCCAGCTGTTCGTCTCCAAGGGAGGGCAAAGCGACCTCTACCTCACCCACTACAACGTCCCCAAGGGCACGAAGGATGGAGCCCGGCGCGACAGCAACCGGCTCCTGCTCTCCTTGGAGGGGTGGTCGGACGGTGGCGCCCCGCCGAAGAACGGCAAGGTCAAGCTCGAGGTCGTGGTGGCCGATCGGCTGAAGGATCTCCGAGGGCGTACTACAACGCCCGAGAAGATGGTCGACGTCGTGATCGAGATGTTCCGGCGCCACAGCGCCATGAAGTCCGTTTGATGGAGCGCAGGCATGAAGACCCCAAGGCGAGGATCGGCTCTCTCTTCAGTGGCATCGGTGGGCTCGACCTCGCGACGGAAGCCGTCTTCAGCGGTGAAGTGGCGTGGCACAGCGAAGTCGACCCGTACGCGTGCCAAGTCCTGCAGCGGTGGTGGCCGGGCGTGCCCAACCTCGGGGACATCCAAGCGGTCCGCCGCTTCCCTCCGGTTTCGGTCCTGTGCGGCGGCTTCCCCTGCCAAGACATCAGCAGCGCGGGCAAGCGGACGGGACTCCGAGGTCGACGGAGCAGTCTGTGGTTCGAGTTCTCCCGCGCCGTTCGCGAAGTTGGGCCGAAGTTCGTCGTCGTGGAAAACGTTGGGCAGCTCCGGGCGCGTGGGCTCGACCAAGTCCTCGGGGAGCTGGCCCAAGCAGGGTTCGATGCGCAATGGACAAGTCTTCGAGCGGCAAGTGTCGGTGCCCCGCACCGACGCGAGAGGGTGTTCATTTTGGCCTACGCCGACCGCGGTGTCGTACGGGAGCTCGCAGAACGGCTCGAACTCGACCCGACCAAGCGCTGGGACGCCTGGGTTGGAAAGGCTCGGGAGTTGGTGGCCGACACCGTGCGCAAGCGATGCTCGGGACTCGGCGCGCCACACCACTCGCGCCGACGCGGCCTCGCACGCCGGGACCACGCTGACCGACAAGATCCGGAAGTACTGTTCCCGCCATGCCCGGACGATGGGCAAGCATGGCAGGCGTGGGCGCGGGAAGGCCGTCCTCAGCCCGGAGTTCGTCGAGACGCTCTTGGGCCTGCCCGAGGGCTACACGCTCGTCGACGACGAAGCCGCCTCCGATGCCTTGGAGGGGCGGTCGTGCCACAGCAGGCGGCAACGGCTCTTCTGACTCTGCTCTGCCAAGCGGCCTGAAGCCGCTCGACGGGATCCCTACCCTTTCTGGGGGCTTCTGACGTTCGTTCTGCTGGCGACTTCTCTTAGCGAATGAGTACTCATCGGCCAGGTCGATGAGATCTCCGAGATCTCGCGATTTGAGATCTCGTGAGAGCCAGAATGTCTGGTTGCGCGAGAGTCTCATCGGGAACAACCCGCCCCCCAAAGAGCCTCTGAGTGGGTTCTCGTGTCCTCCTGAGAGGGTTTTGGGGCCGACCCTGCCCCCTATGGCCATGCGCGCGAAACGCCTGGACAGGGACCCAGGCATTTGGTCGGATGGTTCCAACACCAACTGCGCCCCGAAAATAGCGGAAGGCCAGCGTTGGCAGACGCTGACCTTCCCAGGGAATCAAGGACTCCGTGTCTCACCGCGGAGTCCCCCGGACGAACCGGGTTCCCCGGAGCGCCCTACGCCGTCCACGAGGAGGACGACGACATGCAGATCGTACCACAGGCCCGGATCGCCTCCCAACCCTCAGTCGTGAGTAGCGTCGCACGTCGCTAGTCGCGGGTTGAGAGATGTTGGCCGCAGGCTTCTGCGGCTGTGTGCGCCCTTCTATGGCGTCATGCAGCCGTAGGCACGGATATTGGCGCGCGAAAACGCGCGCCGCGAAGGAAGTTCCCTTCGCGAAGACCGCATGTCGGGAGGGGGATTCGTGAGTTCGACCCCGTACGACCCGAAGAAGATGCGGCGGCTCGACCCAGAGCTGGCCGAGAAGCTCGAGCGTGTCCTCGCGGACAAGGCGAAGGCCAAAGCTACCGCGGATACATCGGCAGACCGGGTCTCGCAGGGCGCGCGGGATGCGGGAACCCCCGAATCCCCAGCTACGCCGAGCTGTCCGGCGGAGGCGCCAACCGCAAGTTCGGAGGCCTCCCCTCCCCTCTCTGAGCGCTCGGCGAACCTCTCTCTGAGCTTTCAGAAGCCGGTAGATGCAAGTGAGGGAGGCGCTGCCCTGCCCGCTTCCGAGGAGGGTGCCGCGACCGCTGGGAGCAGTCGCTCCGAGGCGTCACCGTCTGCATCCGAGGTCTCTCAGGCACGCGAAGTCGCGGACCTCGTCGCGAGTCTCGCGACGGACAACGAGGTCATCCCGGACTGCAAACGCAGTGCGGAGGAACTCTCGTTGCCTACTTGGCAGACCAAGAGCTCTCGGCGCGAAGACGCTGAGTTTGGTCTGCCTGCTGAGTTCGATGAGGAGCTGCGCGCGATGACCGATGCCGAGCTTGGCTCGGCGTGGGGGTGGCTCACCAAACGCCGCTACCGCGGCTTGTCGTCGCGTGATCTGGCTGTCCAGCAGGAGGTGTACGCTCGATGCTTGGGCATCCTCGACCTCTACGGGCTCGGGCGGCAGCCAACAGTGTCTGCGATGCTCGAGGAGGCCCTGCGGAGCCAAGGCTGCCGCTCGGGTGTAGCGCTGTACATCATCGCATTGCAGGAGCTGATGCTGGTTCGGGGGCGGATGGCCCTGCGGCTCTCTGCGAGTGAAGCGTACGCATTGAAGGGGTTCTCCCCTTCGGCGTGGTGGGCCGCTGTGGCTCGCCTCGAGACGATGGGCATCCTTCAGAGGGTGCGTTCGGTCAAGCCCGGCGAGCACGGACCGGCACCCGTGCAGCGGTGTACCAACCTGTACGTACTCGGGCCGTGGTGGTTCGCGGGCCGCAAGGACAAGGACGGCGAGCCTGTTCAGGGCACAACGCCCCTCGAGCTGAGTCTTGGGCTGCTCGAACTATGCGTACGTCGCGAGGAGAGTCCTGCTGCCACGGCTGCTCTCCGAAGAACCCTCCGACCTCGCAGAGAAAGGCGGCGAGCCCGAAACAGCTACAACCGGGACCGAAACCGTCGGCGGCATCGTGGCCTCCCTCCGCGTGTGACCTCGACGCCCGAGGTTGTGCGCGCGGCGGATGTGCTTGCTAGAGCTCGCAGAGCGCAGGAGGAAGCAGTTGCCGAGTCCTGGAACCGCAGGCGAGCGCAGGCTGTGATGCGAGGAGACCTGGAAGGTGTGGGCATGGGAGAGGCGCCGCCTCTCCCGGTGCCGCCATGTTCGCGTGCGGCTGAAGTTGCGGCGGAGCGTCAGGTGGCCGAGGTCAATCGGGGGGAGCCTGTGGGCGCTCACCTGAGGCAAGAGCTCGCTCAGATGGGAGGCGCTGCTCGCTTGCCTTCTCGATTGCATTCTGAGTTCGCTAATTGCCGTCCGGTTTTTGGATGGCAATCCCGAAGGGGAAAACCGAAGGAAAAAACTACTTCTTCCGAGCTCACCTCACCCTCCCCCCGGACGACCAGACTCTCAGAACAGTCCCCCGACAACCCCACCCACACCCCCCAGGATCCAGTCTCGAGAACCAAGGCTGGCGACAAATCTACAAAAACCAACGCCCTCCTTGGCGCACGAACGCGGGCTTTGGACGGCGACGGGCCGACGCACGCCTCTGAGAACGCGCCGGACACTGCATCCTTGCAGGACGATCCGATCATTCGCGAGGCGTTCCTCGCAAGTTATGGACGTCCGATGTCCTCTCGCAAGTAGTCGATCTCGGGCATTCCGAAGGCCTTGCCTTGGGAAACATCCGTTCACCAGGGCGTTCCCGTTTCCCCACGAACGGCGAAGCCAAGGGGGCGTTTGGACGCGAAGACGCCAAAGCGTCTGGGCACCTGAGCGCTGGGACGCTGGAGCGTCTGAGCGCCGGGGAGCCGGACCGTTCGGACGCCTGGGTACCTGAACGCCGGGACGCTTGAGCGTCGGAGCTAGGCGCCGGAGCGTTCGGGTACCTGAACGCCGGGACGCCGGGACGCCGGAGCGCCGGAGCGCCTGAGCGCCTGAGCGCTGGAGCGTTCGGGCGCCGAGACGCCGGAGCGCCGGAGCGCCGGAGCGCCGGAGCGCCGGAGCGCCTGGGCGCCGGAGCGCCGGGACGCCCGGGTACCGGGACGCCGGGACGTCGGGGCGCCTGGGCGCCTGAGCGCCGGGACGCCCGGGCACCTGAACGCCGAGACGCCTGGGCGCCTGGGTGCCTGGGCGCCTGGGTGCCTGGGCGCCTGGGCGCCTGGGCGCCGGAGCGCCGGGACGCCCGGGGACCGGGACGCCGGGACGTCGGGGCGCCTGGGCGCCTGAGCGTCGGGACGCCCGGGCACCTGAACGCCGAGACGCCTGGGCGCCTGGGCGCCTGGGTGCCTGGGCGCCTGGGTGCCGGAGCGCCTGGGCGCCTGAGCGCCGGGACGCCCGGGTACCTGAACGCCGAGACGCCTGGGCGCCGGAGCGTTCGGACGCCGGGACGCCGAAGCGTCTGGACGCCTAGCCGCCGGGACGCCTGAGCACCCCAGCGTCGGAGCGCCCTGACGTTCGGGCGCTGGAGCCCCTAAGCGTCTGAGCGTTTGGATGCCCGGGCGCTGGGACGGCGGAGTGCCTGAGCGTCGGAGCGTTTGGGCGCCCGAGAGCCCGAGCGCCCGAGTGTTTGGACGTCCGAGCGCCTGAGCACTTGGCCGTCTGAGGGCCTGAGCACCTGGGCGGCCGAGCGTCTGGACGTCTGGGTGTTGAAGCGCTCAGGCGTCCGAACGTCGAGCCGCTCAGGTGCTTGGGAGTCGAAACTCCGGAGCGCCGGAGCGTTGAAGCGTTTGAACGCCGAGCCGTCCGGGGGGGCGCCGCGCCGTCCAGACGTCCAGACGTCCAGGCGTCCAGATGCTCGGCCGCCCAGGTGCTCAGGCGCCGGAGCGCCCAAACGCTCCTCTTTTTTGGCGCCGCCGCGAGAGGGGAGTAGAGCTTGGCCATGGAGAAGCGCGGAATCGTCGTTTGCGTGGCCAGCCAGAAGGGTGGGGCGGGGAAAACCACCGTGGCCACAGGACTCGCTGCGGCGTGGCGAGCTCGCGGGCTGAAAGTTCTGATCGTCGATGCGGACCCGCAAGACACTGCGTCTTCGTGGGCCGCGAAAGCCCCCGAAGGCGAGGCGATCGACGTCGTGAGCATCGAGCAGGGGAGGCTGTTGCTCCGTCAGATCCCCGCCCTTGCGGAAGAGTACGATCGTGTCGTCATCGACACACCGCCACGGCTTGGTGCCGAACAGCGTGGTGCGGTCCTCGTCGCTGATGCCGTCGTGGTCCCCACGTGCTGTGGAGGATTCGAGGGCGATGCCCTGGGTCCAACGCTCGACTATCTCGAAGCGATCGTCGCTTCGCACCCGGGCGTTCCGCCGAAGATTCTCTTGGCGTTGAACAAGATGACCCGAACTCTTCTTTGCGATGCCTTGAGAACCGACGCGGGGGAGGCAGACGTCGCGGTGTTGAAGACTGAGATCCCCCAGCGTGTACGTATTCCCGAGGCCCAAAGCGCCGGGCTCACTGTTCTGGATTACGACCCCAAAGACCCCGCCGCCGCGAAGTTCGTCCAACTTGCCGAGGAAGTAGAATCCCATGCCGTCGAGAGCTGTTCCGAGAACCCAGATCCGAAAACCGCGGCCGACGGCTGCGCAGCTTGAAAAGGCGTTCGAGTCCGTTCAGGACGCGACACCGAACGGGGCTCCAGTCTCCGCTCCGGCGCCGGCTCTCGAGGTGGTTACCCGCCCCGAGACCGAACCTGAGGCACCGAAGGAACGGGTAGTAGGCGCACCTTCGCCAAAGGCCAAGCAAGACAGCGCGGTAAAGAAGAGTTCATCGCAGAAGCCGGTCGATGCCGCGCGGGTTCGCGGCAAGCAGACGCTCTACCTGAGCCAGCCGGTCCGTAAAGCTCTCAAGCTGCGTGCGATCGAGGATGAGTGCGAGATGTCAGAGGTCGCAGAGAAAGCTCTCCGCCGCTTCCTGAAGATGTAGTCTCCAAGCCTGTTGAGTACCGATCAGTTCGAAAGGCCACCTCGTTCTCCGAGGTGGCCTTTCTTGCGAGCGGTCCGCTTCGTGGAACGGTTGTGAAGTTGTCTGTGTCGTCTTCGATGCCGAGGTCCTCGTTGAAGCCGCCAAACACTTGGCCGAACGTCGGCGATCGATCAGCTGGAATAGGGAGCTTTGTCCGGGGAGAGTCATCCCAGCCAACATCGAGGCGGGACAGAGGGGTCTCCAGAGGAGAGGAGGGGTCGTCGCCATGCGAGAAGACTCCGTCAAACTCGACCCGCGATGGGCCGGGAACAACTCTTGGGTGGCAGGGCGTGTCGGAGGGGGAGCGTCGGCAGTCATGCGCCGTTGGACCGAGTATCCCGGGATGGCGTCTTTGGCCCTGTTTGCCCGGACCGGGGGCCTGCCGCTAGGGCCCCTCGAACGGCGGTTTTGATTTTCGGAGGCGAACTGCCCAGACTACATGGAGCGCGATCGTCATGGATGATGAAGCGAGACTCACGAAGACCATTCGGGAGATCCAGAGCCGGCAGGTTCGGGGTCCGAAGCCCGAGCTGCTGCGGTTACGCGTCTTTCTGCCCGACGGACCACAAGACTTCGAGCGGCCGGGTCCCAAGGTCACCGTTGGTGCACATCCAAGCTCGAGCGTGCTCCTTCAGACTGACGGTATCAGTGCGCTGCACTGTGAGTTCGAAGCTCATCCCGACGGTTCCGCAGTCGTGCGAGACCTCGGGAGCAAGAACGGTACGTGGGTGGCGGACGGGACGGTTCGGGTGGGGGAGGTCCGGTTGCTTCCTGGGGCGCGTGTTCAGATCGGCTCGGTAGTCGCCGAACTACTGGGGGTCGCGGCCGTCGACGTTCCGGTTTCGACAGCGGATCGCTTTGGCCAGTTCTTCGGGGTCGGGGGGAAGATGGGGGCGCTCATCGCGTCTCTCGAGCTTCAGGCACCGACGGACCTTTCCGTGCTCGTCGTGGGTGAGTCCGGGACGGGAAAAGAGCTGATTGCGCGCGGACTGCACGACAGGTCGTTTCGGAGTTCGGGTCCGTTCCAAGTGGTCGATTGCGGAAGCCTTTCGCCAGGCCTTGCTGCGAGCAAGCTGTTCGGGCACCGACAAGGCGCGTTCACGGGCGCGTCGGAGTCCAGACCTGGCGCCTTTGAGGCGGCGCATGGAGGCACCGTGTTTCTCGACGAGATCGGGGAGCTGCCGCTGGAGATGCAGCCGATGCTGCTTCGTGCGTTGGAGGCTCGAGCCACGTGTCGGGTCGGTGAAGACGAGTATCGCCCGTTCGACGTTCGGGTGGTCGCGGCGACCAACAGGGACCTTCGCAGGGCGGTGAACGAAGGGAAGTTCCGCGAGGACCTCTACTTCCGGCTCGCCCAGTCCGTGGTCGCCGTGCCTGCGTTGCGGGAGCGAGGGGCAGGGAATGTGGCGATGTTGGCAGAGCTGTTCCTGGCTCAGGTCGCGAAGGTCACCGAAGTGCGCGGCCTTCGGTTCTCGCGAGAGTCGATCGCAGCCATGGAGCGGCATGCCTGGGCTGGCAACGTTCGCGAGCTGCGGAACGTGGTCGCCCGGGCGGGCGAGCTTGCAGTGAGGGAGGGCAAGACCCTGATCGGCGAAGCCGACCTCGCGCTCCAAGGGGAGGGGAGCGTGAGTCGAGACGCAGCCGCGCCGTTGTCTTGGGCGCAAGGCCTCACCCTCAAGGAGGCCAAACACGAGTTCGAGAGGCGGTTCGTCGCCTTGACGTTCGCAAGCACCGAAAGCCGCGCGGAGGCGCAGCAACGTATGGGGGTGAGCGCCAGTACCTTTCACGCGCTACTCAAGCGCACGGGAGCCCGGTGACCCCTCGCTCGCTTTTTCGAGTATCGCCTCGAAAAAGCGAGGCGGTTGCGATCCTAAATTGCCGAAAACAGGTGTGGCGCGGAGCTTGCTCCCAATGAGCGCAAGGAGGTGCTCGCGTGTCCGAAGTTGAGTTTGGCCGATACGTTCTGATGCAGCCCCTGGGCGAAGGGGGACAGGGCCGGGTATTCCTGGCGCGTCGGGTCAGCGACGTCGTGGGGGGCTGGCCGGTCGTCATCAAGCTCGCGCACGAGTCCGCGGTACACGACCCCACGGAGCGAAAGCGCTTCTTCGAAGAGGCGGAGCGCGCGATCCGCTTGGGATCGGGTCCCAGCATCGTTGGGGTGACCGACGTCGACATTCACGACGGCGTTCCGTACATCGTGATGGAGTACGACGACGGGTGCGACCTGCGTCGGATCATGTGGCACCACCGCGAGAAGGCGAAGCGCCCGATCCCGCTGTCGATCGTCTGCTCGATCCTGGGCGACATGGCGGAAGGCCTGCACTTTGCGCACTTCGGCCGAGAGGTCGGTGACGGGCCCTTGGGCCTGGTGCACCGTGACGTGAAGCCTGCCAATACCCTGGTGACGTACCGGGGCTACGCGCGATTGCTCGACTTTGGCATCAGCACGACCCGGGCCGACGAGAAGACGGGGCGCACCCAGTACGGCACGCCCCGGTACATGTCTCAGGACCACTTCTATTGCCGCGTCAATCCATCGATGGACGTGTACTCGCTGAGCGTGGTGGCGTGGGAGATGCTGGAGGGGCGGACGTTTCGGGACGGTCAACCCGGGTTCTCGGGGGACTTCCCTTGGGCCGTGATCAACCTCGAGCCGCCACCGATGTCGCGGAGCGACCTGCCCGCGGACATCGTGGGCTTGGTCAGCGCTGGGTTGGCTCCGTCGGCTCGCCCCAGCGCGCAAGAGTTCATGACGGTCGTGCGCCGCTACCTGCAGGGCGACCAGGAGCGACAGCAGGTCAAGTCGATGGTGGAGACGGTACTCGGGCGCCGCGCTCGAACCCATCACACCCGCTACATGGAGGTGCCAGAGAGTCTTCGTGAGGACGACGCGGGTTCAAACGACGACGACGACGACGTCACGGTGGCGAGGCCTTTGGACCCGGAGCCCGAACCTCCGACGATGATGGCGCTGGCCAAGGACGCCGACGATGAGGTCACGGTTGCGAGGCCCGCTGCGCCGAGGCCAGAGCCTCCACCGAGGGTCGAGTCGGGGAGCGTCACGCAGAAGGCGGCGCCGGACCCGGACGTACCATCGTTCTTCCGGCGCGAGCGGAACGCTCGGCCCGTGGAGGAGACGATGGTGTTGCCTTCCGCGGAGACGGTTCAAGGCCGGTTCGACCGCTCGTCGAACTCGGAGACGGAGGTTCTCCCGCCCCCGCGAGCAACGCCCGTCCGGGTGTCGTCGATGGGACCCGACGAGCGCGCGGAGACACGAGAGTTCGACTACGCAGCCGAGACGCCGCCTGTAGGCGAGTCCGAGCATCGCAGGAGCGGCAAGCGTTTCATGCTGTTCTTGGTTGTGGGGGCATTGGTCGCGCTGGGAGGCGCGTTTGCGGTGGCCGCCTGGCTGCTCGGAGGATCGGCGTGACCGAGTCCGGCCCTGTCTTCGTGGACGACGGCGAGCAGCGGCTTCCCGCAGGCACGGTCGTGGCAGGGGCCACGGTCGAGGGGGAAATGGCGCGTGGCGGCATGGCGATCGTGTACCGAGCAAGACGCGAGGACGGGACGATGGCGGTCCTCAAGGTCGGCACGGCAGAGGCGGCAACCCGGCTCGGGACGGAGCAGCGCTACCGCAACGAGGAGCGCATGGGTGGCCGGCTACACCACCCAAACATCGTGCGCCCGATCGCGGTGGGGTGCCTTGGAGGCCCGGCGGGGTTCGAGGGACGCATGTTCCTGCTGACGCAGTACGTGGACGCGGCATCGCTGTCGTACTTCATGATGCACCATGCGGGGGGAGCTCCGTTGGACGAGGTGTGGTCGATTGGTCGCCAGCTCTCCGAAGCGCTGGTGGCGATGCACGGGGTAGGGATCGTGCATCGAGACCTCAAGCCGGACAACGTTCTGGTGGGCGACGACGGACGGGTGCACGTGATCGACTTCGGGCTTGCGTTCTCCTTGGGGGACGTGGACGGAGAACGCCGCTCGGAGGACCTGACGCTGGAGGGGGACGCTCCGGGGACGCCGCTCTACATGTCGCCGCAGCAGGCGATGCACCAGCCGGTCTCGCGGAGCTTCGACATCTACGCGATGGGAGTGATGCTGTACGAGATGTGCAGCGGGAGCGCTCCCCATGGGCACCTGCCACTGCGGGAGATTGCGGCGGCGCGTTGCGACGACAAGTCGAAGCCGTTGTCGCTGAGGATCATGGCGCCGCAGGTGCCAGTGTCGCTGGTGGAGCTGATCGAGCGATGCATGGCGTACGAGCCAGAGGCACGGCCGAGCGCAGAGGCGTTGCTGGCGTTCTTCGAGGCGGAGAGTCCCGAGGAAAGGATCACCGCACCCGAGCTGCGGGTGGTGAACCCGCCCACGGAGGTGCCCGCTGAGGATGACGAACCCTCGGACCCGACGATGATTCATCGGCGGCCGGCCGTGATCGCCCAAGGGGCGCGGGAAGCCGGGGAAGAGACGCTGGTGCAGCTGGTACGGGACGCGGTGGACATGCCGTCGGTGCGGCGGGTCCGGGACGAGCTTGCGAAGGTCGACGAGCGTATCGCGGTGCCAAAGGCTCAGGCGCACGCCGCGATGGGGCTGGACGGGGAGGGGGCCGGGGCGAAAGCTCGGCCCGGGCTGGAGTCCGAGTCCGCGCGCGAAGGCCAGGGGTCGCGGACTGCACTGGTGGTCGCGGCGGTGTTGTTGCTGATCTCGGTGGGGGCGTGGTTCGCGTTCGATTCGGCTGAGGTCGAGCCCGGAGAGCCCGAAGACTCCGAGACGGCTCCTGCTGCGTTGGTCGAGTCCGAGGCTCTGCCCGAGAAGCAGCCCGAGTCCGAAGCCGAAGCCGAGCCCGAGCGAATCGGGGAGACGGCGGGCGAGGTCTCGTCGGTGCTGCCCGAGACGGCGGTCGACCCCGTCCCGTCGGAGACCAAGCCCGAGATCAGGCCCAAGACGCCGCGGAAGAAGAAGGGCGGGCATAGGAAGAAGGCCCGTCAGCTTCCGGTGGTCGAAGCGGAAGCCCCGGAGGACTCCGCGGAGTGCAAAAAGGCTCGTGCGGCCGCCGAGCAGGCGCACGAACGAGGTTCAGCCCGGGTCGTTCTACGCGCCACCAGGAGCGCGAAGTGTTGGAAGAGCGCGAGGGAGAACCGACGCTATCTTCGCACTCAAGCCTTTCTCGATGTTCATGACTATGACGCGTGCGTTCGTGCAGGACGAGACGCGAAAGATCCCGAGACCCAAGCTTTCGTCCGGATCTGCAACGCCAAGTTGAAGGACTCCCCATGATCTTGCCTCTGATTCTGTCCCTGGTGTCGCCCGAACCGGTCGACGAGTATCCCGAGCCGCCGAGTCCCTGCGTTGTGTCGTGGGCCGAGACGATTGGAACCCGTTTTGCCGAGGGCACGACCCCTCGCATCGAACGGCGTTGTCGAGAGCTGGTCGACGCGTTGGATGAGACGTTTCCGCCGGAGTCGATCCGCGTAGAAGTGGGAGGAGAGACCGCGGCGTTCACCGTCCACGTGGCGCTGCTCGAGGGGGCGGAGGTCGTGTTCGAGCAGGAGGCCGATGGCGAGGTCTGCGAGTGCGGCGGCAATGACCTGACGGCATTCGCGATGAAGCGTGTTGCGGCGACGATCGAAGCTCGGGAGGAACCTCAGGAGGCGCTATTCGAGCCCGACCCCATCGAGACCGAGCCGATGGAGACAACGCCGAGCGAGACCGAGCCCGAGCCCAAACGAATCGGCCCCTTGGGCATCGCGGGGTCGGTGACGATGGGGCTGGGTCTTGGGGGCGTGATCGTCGGCGCGGTGTTGTTGCCCCGTCCCAACGAATCAGATCCGATTGAGTCGTCGTTCCTGACGCTCGACCGAACGAACTACCGAACACCCGCCATCGTCGCGCTCGGACTGGGCAGTGCCGCCGTCCTCGGTGGCACGGCGATGCTGGTGACCGATCTCGTGCGCCGCAAGAAGCAGCGGCAGAAGTCCGCAACCGTTGTGACGCCCGTCGTGACCCAAGAAGCCGCATGGCTCTCGATCTCAGGAAGGTTCTAGACTCATGAACAAGACCCGACTGCTCAGCTTGCTTCTCGCTTCGTTGCCTGCGTGCACTTACCAGGTGGTGAACGAAGAGCATTGCCAGAACAACGAGGGCGATGCGTACTGCGCCCAGCTCAACCCCGACCGCCCGTTCTGCAACAGCGGCCAACGCAACGACGAGTGCGATATCGGTCACCTCGGGGAAGAGGTCGCGCTCATTGGCTGCGTGTCCGCTGAGGAGCTGAAGTGTCACGAGCCGTGCGGGAAGGACCCTACCTGCGAAGGTGGAGACGAGTCGTCGAGTTCGGGCGGGGAGACGGAGACGACGACGGACGGGTCGGGCTCGACCTCGGAGCCCGACACGGACACGGAGGAGCCGACGAGCACAACAGGGCCGGAGTGCATGGGGAACGAGGAGTGCATGGACGCGGCGTTGCCGTTCTGCGTGGACGAGGTGTGCTCACCGTGTTCGGCGGTGGTCGAAGGCACGCCGGATGAGGCGTGCGCGGGGCTGGATGATGCGACGCCGCTGTGTGTGGATGATGCGTGCGTGCAGTGCACAGCGGAGAACTTCGAGGCGTGCGGAGGGGCAACGCCGCTTTGCGACGCGGAGGAGAACACATGCGCGGGGTGTCGGTTCCACGAGGAGTGTCAGGCGATAGGGAGCCCGGCGTGCAACGTGGCGACGGGAGCGTGTTTCGATTCTTCGGCAGCCTCGGTGACGGAGGTGAACGTTGGGACCGACGGCGCCATTCAGCCAGCCATTGATGCGGTTGCTGATGGGGGAGAGCACGCCATCGTTCTGACTGGGACGGCAACGGGGGATCACGGCATCACCGTCGACGGGGGGAAGACCATCGCCATCGTGTCGACTGACGCCAACTTCAAGACCATCGACGGCAACGAAGGGAACCCGACCGTAACGGTCACAGGTGCTGGCACGACCGTCTACCTGCACCGCCTGGCGCTGACCCTCAACGGCGACGACGTAGGCATCTCCGTCGAGTCGGGCGCGACGCTGTACGCGGACTCGGTGCGGGTGGCTCAGAATACGGGGGGCGGCGTCGAGCTGGCGACGGGGACGAGCGGGTTCTTGCGCAACTGCATGGTGGGCGGCGCGAACAACAGTGACGCCATCGCCAGCAGCGGCTCTCTCGACCTCCTCTACACGACGGTGGTCGGAAACTTCGGGGCTTCTTCCACCGCACTCTCGTGCAGCGGCGGAACGACCGATGTCCGCAACTGCATCCTGGCCTCGCGCTCCAACGACGCGGTGGACTGTGCCGCCGCCACCATCACGACGAGCCTCGAAGCCGAGGGAGGCGCCTACCAGGAGTCGTGGTTCGACCTCGATGGGGGCGACCTGACGCTCGCGGTCCCCGCGGACTTCGCGAACGTTGCCATCTGGGAAGGCGGCGACCCGCCGTTCGACTTCGACGGCGATGCTCGCCCCAACACCGACGGCGCCAACGACTACCCCGGGGCGGACGTCCCATGAGCATGCAGACGAAGCTCCGAACGCTGGGCCTTGCGCTCGCGATGGTGATGGCCAGTGCGTGCTTCACCGCGTGCGATCGCATCGAATCGCTCTTGTCGGAGAGCGAAGCCGAAACCGCGGAAGGCCGGGACACAGGCGGACTCGAGATGGTAGCGACGCCTTCCGGAGACAGTTGGCACATCGTCTTCATGGGCTTTCTCGGGCGGCCGAGCGGTCTCGTCGTTCGCTTTGGGGAGACGCGCACGGAGACTTTTCGGGGGCCATCGTTCCAGCTCCCGGCCGACGTTGAGGGGCCCATGGAGATCACGCTGCTCGAGTACGAGTTGTACGGACAGGTTGTCAGCGGGCCGTTTCGCTTCCAGTTCGATCCGTCAGAGGCTCATCTCTCGACGGCGAAAGATGCACTCGACCAGCTGCGAGCCGACTGGGTGAGCTGGCGGCGCTATGCAGGCAAGGACATCTTGCAGCTAGGCCTTTTGAACTCGCACGCGTGCGGCATTGGCCACGTCGACTACGGGTTCGGCGATGAGCCCGGCCTACGGTTGCCCCTGCACGAGTGCGACGGCGAGTATTCTTCGACCTACTCGGATCTGAGGTTTGACATCGATGAGAAGACCCATGTCGTGTTGCAGGTGACGTTCGCTGACGGAACGAAGACCACGGTGCACCGGTTTCCCAACCCCAACCTTGGAAAGCGTGGAAGAGGATCCTCGGCGATGAATCGGGCTTTGATCATGTCCGACACCAGCGGTGCGAAGGTCCATGTGGACGGCGAGTACCGCTGTGATGCTCCGTGCGAGGTGAAGGTCCCCGTCGATGGGAGTGCGCACGAGATCCGACTCAAGAAGAAGGGCTACGAGGATCTCGCAAAATCCTGGAAGCCTGACGGGGTCGTAGACCCGAGTCCAGAGTTTGGACCGATGACGCAGGAGCGTATCGACAGCCCGCAGGTGGAAAGGGAGATCGACAGCGTCCCCCGCTAGCCAGCGGCTTGTTCATCGAGAGCGCGTCTGCTCGAGGGGCACTTGCTGCGAACTCGCCGCCCCGCCGAGCGAAACCGAGGGTGTCGGCCCTTCGGCCGTTGTTGCAGCCTGGACGACCGCGGCGGGTCCAGGCGGCGGGACCGACGTGTGTGGGTGACTCCTGTTCGCGGAAGCCTGCAGCACCGGCATCGCTTTGGCTCGATCGACACATTTTTTCTCTTTTCCGGGAGCGGGCGTTTGAGCAGCGCAACAGCCGTGGTGGCCAACGAGAGCCAAACCAACCATGACCGTTCAGCGACCCACACTTCTTTCATTTCTCTCATTTCTGCTTCTGGCTGGCTGCGATGAGCCGATCGAGGAGCTAACGCCCGAGGAATTCGAGCAACACACGGATGACGAGCGGCCGTTGCCAGACGAGCTGATCGATCCCGATGCACCTGTGCCGGACGAAGAAGGGCCGGTTCCGTCTCACGAACCCAACGACCTGGTGGCCGAGCAGGACTGGAGCGAAGGAGACCCGTCCAGGGTGTCAACAACGATCTCGCCCGCGCCCTTCTGCAATGGCAATGATGCTTGTGGCCCCCAACAACGCTGTGACGACAACGGTCCGCTCAGCGACGGGTGTGTGGACCGGTGTAGCTCCGACGACCAGTGTCGTATTGGCGAGGAATGCTCTGCGAACTCCGGTTTCTGTGAAATCCTCGAGAAGGGCGATTGGAACTTCTGCAAGAATGGTGGATGCGAGCGCGGACACGGCGACTGCGACGATGATAGCGAATGCGAAGGGGCGCTATCGTGCATGACTGACATCGGTACGTCGTGGGGGTACTTCCCCGATACAGACGTCTGTGACTACCCGGCGGGTCATGGAAGCTACTGTAGCGCGCAGCACCCCTGTGGCTCCGGCCAGGGAGACTGCGACCTCACCTCCCAGTGCGGGTTCGGGCTGATCTGCAAGGAGAACCGAGGCGGCGACTTCGGCTTTGCATCGTGGGTCGACGTTTGCCTCCCGCTTTGGGGTTGAGGCCGCAGGGTGCGGTAGCGTGAGTCCGTCCCCAACCGTCGTCGATCCCGTACGACGGTCTGGGGGCCTCGTGCTCTTGCTTGCGGTGTTCTGGCTGCTTCGTTGCTTTGGCGATTCAGACAGTCACCGCGCACAGACGATGCCTCGGAAAAGCGAGGTGTCCTCGAAAAAGCGAGCGAGGCCGAGCAGGGCGGCCCCATTCAAGTGGTTGAAAGCATGTGGGCTGCCGGCCCGGACCGAGACTTGCTCTCCGTCCAGTGTCGATGAAGCCTCTCCCTGCCGCCCTTTTCCTGTTTCTTGCTCTCTTGCCCGGCTGCCGATGCACGACAACCGATGTCGTCTACGGAGATGATCTCGAACCGGCGACCGAGAACGATCTGGTCGAAACACTCGAGGCGGGCGTTCAGCGCTGCGTTCGGGAGGGGGAGTCCGAGAGGTGCGTTTCGAAGGATCGTTCCTTCGACACCTACGAGACGGTGAGGGATTTCCAGCTCGTGTGGGGCCGAAGTTCCTGTCGCGCCGACGACCGAGCCCAAGTCGAAGCGATCGCGTTCTTTGGGGGCACGACGTTCTCCGTCGTCGCGGGCACCTTTTCGCATCGCTGGACGGGCAACTGGACGCTCGAGCGTGTCGAGTTCTTGGGCTTCCCCGATCACTTCCGCATTTGCGAGGCGTTCGGAGAGGAGCACCGCCACGAGGACGTCACCGTCGTCGACAATACCGATGTGCACCCAGACAGTGTTGCGCTGCATCCGGCGTGTCGCCAACACTGCCCCGGGCCGCCACCCTCCGAAGCGCTGAGTGACCTCAACAACCGGCCCGTGAGTATCTCTCGGAAGATCGGGGGTTGCCGGGAAGACCTGCCGCTTTCGTGCCGCGGGTACTGTGTGTAGCCTGGGGTGTGCATGAGGCGTCAGCGAATCTGCGCGAGGCGATGGACCGCTACGAGCGGGTTCAGGACGCTGCGCGGAAGAGTCAGGGGCGATGGGGCCCTGCGGAGCCGGGGTTCCAGCCTATCTCGGATGCGGAACTCGTAGCGATGGAGCAGCTGGTGAGCGCGATCGAAGCTGTGCGCCTTGCAAAAAGCCTGTGGGTCGAGGCGGGGCGACCGGCGCTCAACGAACTCTGTTCATAGTCTGCACGGGACTCGAGGCAGAGCGCCTCGCTCCCCCGGCACCCATCGTGTTTGCGACGGGAGCTCGGCCTCTGACCCCACTCCGGGAGCGTTCAGATGCGCTCGAGCACGGGGGCTCGCCAGGGGCCGCTTGGGGACGGCGGGAATCGAAGGGCCCGGCCGACCGCTCTCCGAGACTGTGTCCGGAAGCCTCGTGGTGGCGGAATGAGGACGTTGGAGCTACTAGCGCCCGCCGCACACGGCCCTCAAGGTTCGGGGCCGGCCGCCGATGCTCCCCTCACACTCTCGATTCAGCTCGCTCTCTCTCGGCATGGTGTTGGGGGGGAGCGGGCCCCTTCCTTCTCTACGCTAGAGCGGGGTTCTGTGCGGCCCTTGGGTTTCCCTCGCTCCGAGCGCGAGATCAGCGTGGTCGGCGTGATGCAAGCGCAACCGGTCCGACCATGGGTGGGTTGTAGCGTCGATGGACGGGTAGGTCGGGGACGGGTTGAGTCGTAGGAGGAACGAGGCGGGGCGGTTTCTCCCTGGGCTGGCGCTGAGCAAAGCTCCGCTGTAGGGAGGCTTTGCGAAACGCCTCATTTGCCACGAGGCGCTGCCAAGCCGAAGGAATGCATGCTGTCGGCTGGGTCGCATTTTTTTCTCCTTTCGCTTTGTGGTGCGCGTCGCCGCATCCGCCGCCGTTGAGCAACGGGCGACTATCGTTGCGGTTGCAACGAAATCTCGTTTTTCTGCGTCCACGTGTCCCTCTCGGACATCAACTTGGTAGGCGAGCCGGAACCGTGTGCGAGGTACCTGGGTGAAGAGTTCGGAGAGGCGTGAACTCGTCTAGATGTTGGCTGAGTTACAGCGTCCATCGCCCTGTTGCCCCGAGGATGTATGGAGATGGACAGTGAGGCGGAAGCGGCCACCAGCTCCCGTGTCGATGAACAGCAGACTGGCTCCTTTGGTCGGGAGGTGTTGGCTGGCGAGGAGCTGCTGGAGATGGCGAAGGTCCGACTAACCTCTGCACTGGAGCTACTCTCTGGCGGGAGCGTCGACTGTTTGCTTGATGCCTCCCCGGCCGGGGCGAGTCTGCTGGCCCATGATGCTGGAGAAGCGCTGCAGGCGTTGTTCGAGCGTCGGGTGAGCGACGCGTAGGGGCTCGGCGGAGGGGGGCGATGCCTGGTGTCGTGACTGGACTGCGGTCGGGCAGAGTGACCGAACGTTGTCGGTGAGGTGAGTTCTCGTCTGGGCACCCGGCCAGAAGGCATCACGGCGGTGACTCGAGCGGTTGGACCCCGCTATCGCTGCGCGGAGTTGCGGGTCGCTCGTGTCGACGTTGCGCCACGGGCCGCAGCGGCGAATGACCTCGGTCTTGAAACACCCGATCACGGTCTCGGCGAGGGCGTTGTCGTAGGAGTCGCCAGTCGTGCCAACGGACGCGTCGATGCCCGCCTCGATGAGCCGGTCCGAGTACCGAATAGACAGGTATTGCGAACCGCGGTCGCTGTGGTGCACGAGCGGCTCGGTCGGACGCCGGTCGTGCAGCGCCTGTTCGAGCGCATCGAGCACGAGGTCGGTTTGCATCGATGTGCTGACACGCCAGCCCACGATGACCCGTGCGAACACGTCGACGATGAACGCGACATACACAAACCCTCGCCAGCTTGCGACGTACGTGAAATCGGCAACCCAGAGCTGGTTTGGCCGGCTCGCCTCGAAGTGCCGCTCGACGAGGTCGTCTGGTCGCGACGCGGCTTCATCCGCGACGGTCGTGACCTTGAACGCACGGCCCCGTGTCGCGCCCTTCAGCCCCATCTTCCGCATCAGCCGCTCGACCGTGCAGCGTGCGACGTCGATGCCTTCTCGAAGAAGCTGCCGCCAGACTTTCCGGGCTCCGTACGCACCGCCGTAGCTGTCTTCCCACACTCGCAGGATGTCCACCTCGAGCTCCTCGTCCCGTTTCGCCCGACCACTCCTTCGCTCGGGCTCGAGACGCTTGCTGCGATGCTCGTAGTACGTCGACGGGGCGATCGGCAGCACCCTGCAGATCGACTCGACCCCGTGCTCCTCGCGGTGGTCTTCGATGAAGTCCACCATCACTTCCGTCCGCGGTCGAGCTCCGCCTGGGCAAAAAACGCTGACGCCTGGCGGAGGATCGTGTTCGCCCGCTTCAGCTCTCGGTTCTCACGCTCGAGCTCCTTCAGCCTTGCCCGCTCGTCGGTCGTCAGGCCCGCCCGCTTGCCCGCATCGCGCTCGGCTTGTTTGAGCCACTTGTCGAGTGTCTGCGGCGAGCAGCCCAGCTTCTTGGCGATCGACTCGACGGCCGCCCATCGCGAGTCGTGCTTGCCTATCGCCTCCTTCGCGAGTCTCACGCCGCGTTCACGAAATTCGTTGGAGTACCTGCCCATGTCTCTGAGTTTCTCTCTTTCTGGAGTCTCCGAGAAACCCGGGGCGATTCACTGCTGGGTGTGAGACGGCGATGGCGTTGGATGCTGGTCGGGTTGTTGTTCTTGGTATCTACGCGTGCAGACTGCACGCCGAAGGTCCGTGCGGGCAGCTTCAACATTCGGCTGTTCCCTGAGGGGGCGACCGACCTCGAACGCGTGGCGTTCACGATCTCCGAGCTGGACGCGGACGTGTTCGCGGTCCAGGAGATACGGGATGCTGAGGTCCTGCAGCGCGTCCTCGCGCAGGCATCGGCGTTGACGGGGCGGGACTACCGGTTCGCGCTCACGCGATGCCGAAGCCACAGGTTTCGCGTTGCGACTGGAGTCGTGTGGGATGCACGGCGGTGGACACTCGAGGAGCGTCGCGACTATCCGGACTTGCTGCCGGACGATGGCCACAGCTGTGGGGACTGGGTACCTGCGCTCTTCGCCGCGTTCTCCGACCGTGACGGTCGACGTCTTGGCGTGCTCGCCGTGCACCTGCCTCCGTTTACGCACAACTACGAGACGCGTCGCGAGCACTGGAGGCGCTTGCTGACTGTCCAGCGCCGCGAGTCCGAGCAACTCGGCGCGACGGTGCTCGTTCTCGGTGACTTCAACAGTACCGGGTTTCGAGGCGAACCGAAGGAGGAGCGCGAGTTCGTCGAGGGGATGGTTGAGGAGGCTGGCGTTGCGCTTCTGAGTCGCGGCCTGGAGTGCACCGAGTACTACCGGCCGAAAGGGGCGGCCAAATACTTGCCGTCGGTTCTCGATCATGTGGTGGCATCGGATGGCGACTGGAGTTCGGCCACCGCGCTTGGCCTATGCGAGCGGCTTGGGTGTGAGGCGGTCGCGCCGGACGCCATGGACCGCGACTTCTTCGTGGTGTCGGACCATTGCCCGATCTACGTCGAAGGGAGGCCGGCCCAACGCTAAGGCTCTCCGCTCGGACGTGAAGAGGAGCGCGCGAGGGGCGTTCACCTTGGCTGGATGGGTTTCGTCTCTGGTGCGACTGACTGAGGCCCGCTGAGGGCCTCCCCTCAAGGAACCTCCCCTATTGCCGAACGCAATCGGTCGCGGGAGTAAGCGTTCCTGCCGTGGAGCACAACGCCTTGTTCGAGGGCCAGGATGGAACTTGAGCAGGGCGCCCTTTCGCGTTTGTTGCTACGCCCCTCCCTTTGGCGGCATGGACTGCGGTAGCAGGGAAGCGACGCCTCCTGGTATCCGAGCCGCGCCGAAGTTGGGGCCGTACGGAGTCCAGCGGGTGCGGGGGGATCCAGCCTCGGAAATGCGAGGCGTGTTCGGGAAACCGAGCGAGCGACCTTCCCCCGAGGGGACGATAACCCCTCGAAATCATGTCTCTGCGCCGATGGGACGGTGCTTGCTCTACAGAACGGCGTGTCCATCGAGCGTAGTGAGGGCAAGGCGAGAACTCTGCTGATCCAGATGCAGGCACTCACGAGGCGGCGCCAGCCTCCTCGTGGCGTTGTGTTTCGGGCAGATGGTGGGCGGAGTGCCGAAGACTCTGTTTCTGGTGTCCTTTCCAACGGGAAGAGTCAGCCATGACCCGCCGTAGCATTCTGCCTTCGTTCTTGCGGCATGAGGCGACCTCCAGGAGCGTGCGTCCCCGTGGCTCGTTCCGCCCACTGCCCCCAACGCCTGCGATCGATCGCTACGAGGGACAGGGGGTCTCGTTGGTCTCGTTGGTCTCGCTGGCCCGCGTGGCCATGGAGGTGGCTCGGTGAAGCATCCGCGGATGTGGATGGAGTGCGGCGTCTGGCCACCGCCTGTGCGATCTCAGTGGCGTCCGTCTCGCCCAGAGATCGCGCGACGTCGGCGGTGGTGCACGGCATGCATCGTGCTCGCCGCAGCGCTCGGTGCAACCGCGGGTAGCGTTGTCACCCTCGCGCTGACAGGGCAGGTGTGCCCATGACTCTCGCCCCTGTCAGTGTCACCACGCGGCTGCAGCCCCTCCGTGCGGAGGAGGGCGACGAGCCCGGGTTCGAGACCCGGCGCTTCGAGTTGGTCGAGCGCATCGATCATCCCTGGGCGGCAACGCTCGAGCTGGTCACCGAACACCTCGACTTCGACGTACGCTCGCTTGTCGGTGCGCGTGCCTCCATCGAGGTCGATCGACGCGGGGTGACCGCGCGATCGTTCGGTGGGGTTGTCACCTGTTCGGAGTATGTCTCGACGCGGAACCGGCAGCTCATCGTGCGGGTGATCGTCGAGCCAGCGCTGGCGCTACTCCGGTACTCGAGGCGCCGGCGGATCTTCGCCGACATGACCGTGTCCGAAGTGCTCGACGCGGTCACCAACGACGTCTTCTCTGAGCGCGGGGGCGTGTGGGACGTCTCGCGACTCAGCGCTGAGCCACAGCCCCGAGACTATCTGGTCCAGTACGACGAAACGGACCTCGAGTTCGTGCTGCGCGTGCTCTCGCAGGCTGGGATCTGTTTGCTGCATGGCATGGGAGACGACGCGTGGAGCTGCACCTACGTGCTCATCGACCACAACGCGATGCTGCCGGGCTACGGGATGGACCCTTCCATTCGGGCCGAGTCACAACCCTGGGCTGTCTCGTTTATCCCCTCCGCCGAGGAAGAGGCCGCGGACCCGAGCATTCAGTACCTCGGTCGTACCGATCGCATCCATACGGAGGTCTGTACGGTGCGGGCACGGGACTGGAAAACCCCCGGGGCGTCTCGCTACGAGGCCCGCATCAGGTTGGGCGACGAGCCCGAGCGCACGGGGCACGCGTGGCACTACCACCCCGGTCGACTCGACGAGGGGAAGGAAGGCGAAGGTCCGCATGCCAACGAGACCGATGTCTGGGCGCCCCGGATGCTCGAGGAGCAACGCGCAGGCGGTGTCGAGCTGGGAGGTGCGAGCAACGTCGCGGACCTCTTCGCGGGGGCGACATTCGAGCTCGAGGGACACCCGCATCGAGACCTCGACGCCAAGTATGCGGTTCTCAGTGTGGTGCACCAAGCCGACTTCCCGGAGGTCGACCTCGACCCTGCCAAGACGCAACGACCGACCTACACCAACCGTTTCGTCGCGGCTCCACTGAAGGCGGGCCCGGTGCGGCCGCCAATGCTGGAGAAACCTCAGCCACGTGGCATCGAGTCGGCGACCGTCGTGGGTCCCGAGGGCGAGGAGATTCACACGGATGCGCTCGGCCGAGTGCAGGTGCGGTTCCACTGGGACGATGCGCCCAGCGAAACCTGCTGGCTGCGCGTGATGTCGTCGTGGGCGGGCCCAGGCTACGGCGCCAGCTTTATCCCGCGGGTGGGCATGGAGGTGGTGGTTGGCTTCCTCGGCGGTGACCCGGACCGTCCGATCGTGACGGGGTGCCTGTACACGGGCACCAATACGCCGCCGGGCACTTTGCCCGATACCAAGACCCAGACAGTGCTGCGCACGCAGAGCAGCCCGGGAGGGGAGGGGTTCAACGAGCTGCGCTTCGAGGATGCCGCCGGAAAAGAAGAGGTGTACCTGCATGCCGAGCGCAACCAGCGGACGGTGGTGAAGGCGGCTCAGTCCACCCGGGTCGGAGCCTCTCGATCGCTCAACGTGGGTAAGAACTCGACCCGAACGGTCGGCGGCAACGAGACTGTGCAAGTCGGCACCCCTGGTGACGAGGAGCCCGGCGAGCTGCAGGTGTCCGTCACGGGTGGTGAACTCCGCTCGATCGGGGACGTCCACTCTCTGCATGCTCGGTCGGCGTTCTGGACCGCGGACGAGGCCATCGTTGCGAACGCGGAGCAGCGCGTCTGCTGGTCGTGCACGTCCGGGCCTCAAGCGCTGGAGCGCGCTCCGTCTGGGGGCACGGTACTCACGCTTGAGCCGAAAACGGCGACCTTCGAAGCGCTGGAAAGTATCGAGCTGCGAGTCGGAGATACGTCTCTGAAACTGACGCCTCGGGGCATCGAACTGCGCGGCGACCTCATCACGGCCAAAGCGAAAGAACAGGCGTGGATCGCCGCCCCTGCGGGGCGACTGGTCTGCAACCGCCGTGAGGCTGAAATCTCGGGTGGGGCAGGGCGCGAGTCGGTGGTGCGACTCCGGGCCGATGCGCTCGACATCAAGGCCAAGCAGCTTCTTCGCCAGGCGGGCAAGTCGGTTGTCGCTACGGCCTCGGAGTTGATGACGCTCGAAGGGGACACCACACGCGTTTCCGGAACCTCGACGGCGACGCTCACCAGCCAGGACTCCGTCGGAGTCACGGGGCGAACGATTGCCATACACGCCGATGGCGTCGTCGACGTCGACGGCGCCCCGATCGAGTTGAACTGACGATGGCAAACGGAACTCTCTTCGAGGGGCTCGGGCTGCCGTTGCCCGACGATGCCGCGCGTGCGCGGGCCCGGACCCGTGAGCGTTTTGGCGACCTCGTGCGTCAGGGGCAGGTCCCCTGGCCCAGCAAGGTCGGGGAGCCTCCACCCCCCGACCTCGGGCAGTGTACGGGGCTGCTGACCCATGTCGATATCTTCGGCACGACCCCATGCCTCGAGGAATGGGTCGACGAGCACGACCCCAAGAGCGGAGGGGACGAAGACGAGCCCGAGGATGACGATTGGAATATCCCGTGGTGGATCGGCCCAGCTATCGCCGGGGGAATGTGGGCTTGGGACAAGCTAGATGCCCCCATTGGCCCCATTTCGGAGGAAGTCGAGTGGACGTTCGACGGCTTTGAGATCGACGGAATCCCCTGGACGATCGAAGTGGAGCACGAGCCGGGGCTGCCGCGTGCGGCTCGGGTGGGGGAGATGCTGCTGCATGGGGGCAAGGCGCTCCCGGGGCCAGGGTCGAAGAACGTCCTCATCGGAGGTTTGCGGGCACTGACGGTTCGCGACGCGGTGGCAGCGTGCCCGCGGACCACGACGTTGGGTGCGCCTCATGCCCCACAGCGGACTTGGACGACGTGGAACACGTCGGTGAAGGTCAACGGCGAGCTGTTGCTGCGGGAGGGCGACTGGGTACTGGAGTCCCCTGGGGGTCCCAACCCGATCATCGCCGGCATGCCGACGGTGTTTGCCGGTCCGCAGGCGAAGCCGGTGATGGTCCAGGAGGAGACCTACAAGGGGCTGGACTTCTTCGTCGACGACCTCGAACGCGTCGGTTGGAAGGGCGGGAAGATCAGCATCAAGGCTTCGGTGAGCTGGACCTACAAGGATGTGGTCAAGGGGCTGGGGGTGATCGCTCTGATGCGCACGGGCAACCCCGTCGCCGTGTGGGGAGCCCGGGAAATCTTCGCGACGATGAACATGCCGAAGGTGGAGCACCTCATCGAGATCGATGGGGGGACCGCCACCGCGGACTTCCTCGAGACCTACGAGGTCGTGGGGCCCGGTGGCGTGAAGCAACGAGTCAAACGCGACCACTACGAGCTGGACCTGCCGAAGTACTACGACAAGAGCTCCGCCGAGGTGGACCTCGAGAACCCGTTCCCGTGGACGAAGAAGGACGAGAAGAGCGGGACCAAGACGACGCCGGTCAACAAGGACACGGTGGACGTCGACGAGGACGACTGGGACGTGGGTCCCGTGCACAAGAGAACCCAAAAACACGACGCCGGAGAGGCGCCCAAGGACTGGGACGAGTGAGCATGAGGAACGAACAAGCCCTGTTTCGCCACCCTGAGCCCGACCTTGAAGCGCTGGCGCGCACGCATGAGGTGCGGTGCATCGAGATGAACTTCGACCCGGGCGCGAGCTTTGCGGTGCCTGTGCCGCGGGCAATGGCAACCGCGCGGCCCAGTCGGCATGTCCCTCAGGGCCCCGGGCGCCCGATGCCGTTGGCGGTGTTCGGTGAGTCTCCGGCGTTCGAGGGGCCCCAGTTGCGGGTGAGTTCGCAGACTCTGCAGTGGGAGGTCGACCCGTTGGAGTGGCTGCGTTGGCAGGCGGCGCCCCACGGTTGGCGGGTGGCTGTGGCGAAGCGGCACCCGGGACCCAAGGGGCCCCGCTATGAGCTGGGGGCGCTCCGGGAGAAGGACGGCCGAGTCGAAGTGCGGCGAACGATGGCGATTCGCTCGGGGGCGCGGCTGATTCGTTGCGATGCCGTCGCGCCGCTCAAGGCCTGGTCTGCCCACCACGACGCGCTGTGGCACGCGATTGACGGCTTTCGACTCGGGCGATGCGAGCGGACTTCCGTGGAGTCGCTGGTCGGGCATGAGGGGCCGCTGCTGGGCTTCGCGGTACCGCAGTCGTGGCACGCCCGCGGGGACGGGAACGAGCGTCAGATGGGCTGGCGGGCTCAGCTCTCCGACAGTCCGCAGCGCGGCGCCGTGCTCAGTCTTCGTGTGCAAGTGCTCGAGGATGCGCCCGGCGCCGAGGCCCGCCGGGATGCTCTGTGGCGGGAGCTGAAACGCGACGGCGTGAAGGTGGGCGCGGTGCTGATCGCCGAGCGGCCTGAGTTCTCCGAAGCCCTGCCGGGCTGGCTTGGGCAGTGGCAGGCCGCGCTCGGTGCCGATGGTCGAGATGGTGTCGTGGTGTTGGTGCAGCGCGAAGACGATGGCCTTGCCGTCGACTACATGCTGATGGCTCCGGCGGCGGGCACCGAGCACGTCGACTGGATGCGGGCGACGCGGGCTCTCGATGTTGCGATTGCGACCTCGGACCTTCGCGGTGCCGAAGCGGAGGTGGCATGAGAGACCGGCTCGAACGCTGCGCTCTGAAACTGTGGCGTCGCTGGTTGCGGATGGCTCGCTACGCGTTGAAGACGACCCGGACCGATGCGTTGCTCCGGTTCAGGATTCGAAACCACCAGGAGGTGAGCAAGGCCGTGGAGGACGTGCTCGCTGGACGCGAGGGGCTGGTGCACATGTTGGTGCGAGCCCGAAGAACCGCGCGCAGCCGGATGCGAACCCGCATCGAGAGTGAGGTTGTTCGTGTGGCGATGTCGATCGGGGTCGGGTCCGGGCGGGCGGTAATCGCACGGGTCGTGGAGCGTGCTGGCTACAGGGTGGGGGGGTCGACGGTGCGGCGGGTCTTGGAGCGTCGGGGCTTGTGGTCTCGCAAAGAGGCCGAGATGAGGGAACGGGCAGGTGTCCGCGACCGAGGACGCGGAAACACCTACGAAACCAGACCACCACGACCTAGTTCCGCCCGTTGTGCCGAGGTGTCGGGCGTGCGAAAGGAGGAGGAGCGGTGAGCGATGCGAGCCGTCGTCTGCAGGAGAGTGTGACTCGGGCACGCAAGCAGTTGAACTGGTCGCAGCGAACGCTTGCCGACCGAGCGGGGGTGGCCGTCGAAACGGTGCGGAAACTCGAAGGCGGGCGTCCCTCGGTCACCCTCGCGGTGCTCGAGCGGGTCGCCGATGCCTTGGACACACCGCTGGTGATGCTGCTGGGGGGCAGCGGCACAAGCGGTCCACTTCTCGGGTGGCAGTCGCTTCCCAACAGCGAGCGGGCGTTGGTGCAGGCGCTCGTGGACTACTTCTCTGCACGAACAGAAGGTCGACAAGCCAATGGATGAATGGGAAGCGCTGGAGGATGCAATACAGGAGGGGCGCTGGCCGGAAGCCCTGCAGCACGCGAGGGCACTTCAAGACGCATGGAATGATGCGAAGTCCGCCGTGTTGCTGTTCGCGACCATGGATGTCGAAGCGCACGTGAACAGTCTCGATGCCGCGCTGTCGAGCCTGGTCGCGCACCTCGAGCGCAATCCGGTGGACGTCGACGCCGTCGAAGCCGCGAAGACGCTGGTGCGTGCCTTCCTTCCGCCGGAGGACGCATGAGCGCGCCGACGGACGCACTTTCGACCACGGTGTCCTGTGGCGACTTGCGACGAGATCCGGACGGCCGATGGTTCTTCGGCAATCTGTACTTGGGGCAAGATGGTGAGGCGCGAGGGCGGTTTGTCAGCACCCTCGACGACCGCCGTGGTGTCCGACTCGCAGAGGCATTCGGGCAGACGCGCGATGCGATGGACGGATTGGGCGCGGCTGCAAGAACGCTGGCGCAGGCCTTTCAACCGTCGGAGGGTTCGTGAGCGTTCCGGCGGATGCGCCTTCAGAGACGGTTTTCTGCGGAGACCTACGGCGTGAGCCAGACGGCCGATGGTTCTTTGGGAGCACGTACTTGGGGAAAGATGGCGAGACGCGGACGATTGCCGTCAGTGCCCTCGGCAACCGACTGGGCGTGGTCGCAGCACGCCTCGCGCAGGCCCTCGGAGAGACGTGCGATGCGGTGGATGGGCTGGGCGACGCTTCGATCGTTCAGGCGGGGCGCGATACGTTGCGCCGGTTCGAGCGATGGAAGGAAGGGCGTTCGTGGTGACAACGAGCAGAGCTGCGGGGGCAAGCTGAGTCACGCGTTCTCCCACGACCATACCCCTCTGGAGCACCAAGGCGCGCAAGACCGCCGTCCTTGACGGGGCGCCGTATGCCGTGTCGACTGGTTGCGGTGTTTTCCGCTCGGATGATGTCGTTGCTTGCTGTTCTCGGGTTGTCGAGTGCGGCTTGCATCGAGCCCGAGGCCTTCGAGTTTCCGCCGACGGATGTGGTCTACGAAGGTGACCTGATCCGCATTCGGGCGGCGCCAGGTCTTGAGCCGTGCGGTGGGACAGGGCGCTCGATGGAAGCGATGCTCTCGCTCTTGATCTCCGAGACAGCGCTCGGCGGCTTGGAAAGCCCCCTCGAGGTCTATTGGCTGCGTGGCGACGATGTTCAGGAACTCTGCAAGGCGGATTCCGAGATCGTGGGGTGCTCCCTGTCGACGACGGAGGCGGTCACGAGCCGGATGCCGGAGGAGCACGAGGTCGTGCACGCGTACTTTGAGCGAAAAGGGGCGCCGTTTCGCTACTCTTTCTTCGACGAGGGGATGGCGACCGTCTACGGAACGGGGACTCACGTGCCCGCTCCGCAGACGCCGCTGGAAGAGTCGATCCTGTTCGATCGAAGAATGCCGGGGGTGCACTACCCCCGTGCCGGGCACTTCGTCAGCTTCTTGATCGAGGAGTTCGGTCCCCAGACGACAGCCGCGTTCGTGGCGCAGTCGTCGTCCGTCACCTCCGAGTCCCTGCCGGTCGACTTTGAGGCTCACTTTGGAGAGCCCCTCGAGCGGGTGATCGAGGCCTACACCACGGAGATGCCCGAGTCCTGTGCCGGGAGAGGGTGGCAGCGGTTCTCGGCTTGCGAGCAGGAACCGACAGAATGGGGCAGCACGTTCACGTGGGAGGTCAATGTTGGGGCGGGGTGTGAAGATGAGGTGTCGCTTGGGGGCTCTGGAGGCGCGGTGCGGGAGCGCTTCATCTACGAAACCGACGAGGATGTGGTCGTTCAGGTCCAGGGGGTCGGGATCGTCGACCATCGGCCACGGGTGGAGTTGATGCGCTGCGGTGGTGGATGTGAGGAGGAGTTCTCGTACACGCACGACCTCGAAGAGAATGGGGTGCTGTTTGGGCTTCCCTTGGATGCAGGGAAGTACCTCGTGAAATCGGAGTTTGAGAGTGGGGCGCCCATCGAACCGAGCGGAATCTCGATCAGGCGGGATCCGTGACGCGGGCGTTTCGTGTGTTTGGCCCTCGCTGAGCTTGAGTCACGCTTCCGCGTTGAAGCGTGACCGAAGCCAGGGCCAAGTTGGGGGGCGACCGGGCGATCGACGCCCCGCCCGGCCAAGAACCCGGCGACACTTCGGCTAGATGGAAGAGGGAGCCGACGATGTCCTGTACGTCTACCAGCACCATGAACCGGATGGCCCGGAAGACCCGGAAGACCGACTCCCAGGTGTGGTCAAGAAGATGAAGGCGATGGGTCCGCCGAAAATCCGCGTGGTCGAGCACAGCGGTCGCTTCTACGCCATGGAAGGTGTCCATCGGCTAGCGGCAGCGGATCTCTTGAGGATGTCCCCCCACTTCCTTGTTGTTGGCGAAGACCTAGCCGAGACGGTCTACGTGGATGACCTCCTTGAAGAGGGGGACGGCCGCGGCGGCGAGACGACGGTCAGATCCATGGTCGAGACGTTTGTGTACAACGCGTTGTCAAATGAAACCCAGCCACTCGTGTTCCCTGCGAGTTGCCCCCGAACTGACGCTGAGTGCTGCGACAAATGCCGGGCACTCCACTTCCCTTCCGTCGTCCCGTGCAGGTGCAAGACGTAGTTCGTCCGAGCCGGGGCGACAGCACGGTTCTCGGCCGGCTTCGGTCACGTTTCGCCGTTTCGCCGCCAAAACGTGACCGAAGGGCCGGTGGAGAGTAGGGCGCCAGGCGGTCGCGCGCTGTATGGTGGGGCTCAGGAATCGATGGGAAAAGAAGGCATGGCCTCGGCGGCGCGGAAGGTTTTCGGCTCTCTTGCTCCTTACCTGGTCATCGTCGTGGGGACAGCTCTGTCGATCCGATTTTCGCTGCCGGAGGCGTATTGGGCTCCCTCGGTCGCAGTGATTTCCCTGATCCTCTCCGAGAGGCTCAAGGGAGAGAGGGCGGTTCGGGAGGCGCGAAGCGCAGCGGCGCTTGAGGACGAGCGGCGCCGTATCAGACTTCAGCTGGAGCGAGCAGCAGTTGTCTACGAGGCGGCAGCCGGGTGCTATGCGACGCTTCGAACGCACGTTCTTGGCAAGGACCTGAGGCAGGCCGTTCGAGATGCGATCCACAAGATCGAGGTCTACGGCGTGAGTGTGCCAGTCGAGTGGTTGCGAGAGGCGCGTGCGGTCGCGGATGCGGTGCTTGGCGTTTCCACCGGCGCGCGGACGAAGGAGGAAGCCGAGGAAGATGCAAAGCGTCACCTCGACGCGCTTCGGGGCCTTGCCGCTGAGTTCTTCGACCCCGCAAGTCTGGCGGCAAGAGACAGCCGTTCGATACAGTTGCTGGCAGCCCTCACACGCGAGTTCTCACCGTCGGTTCGCTTCGACTTGAGCCCGCTTGGTTCGCTTGTTGCGGGTCTGTTCTTCCGCGAATCGGAGCCAGTGGATGAAGAGCACGGAGAGGAGGTCGGTGTGATTCCGGCGGTGCTCGCGGAGGGTTCTGTTGTCAGCTCGCCCGACGCCGAACAGGGGAACGGTGACGGGGGCTCTGGAACACCGAGTTAGAGCCGGAAAACGCGTTGTCGGTCACCCGCTGAAACCTGACCTCAGGCCGGCTGGCGAGGGTGCTCGATGTCTTGACGCAAAGCGATGCGAAGCTGCTCCACCAGACTCCGTGCCGAGTCTCTTGATGTGCGGAACTTGTCGAACTCGGAGCGAACTTGATCGTTCCAGGTCTCGGCCTGCCACAGCTCTTCGTGGAGAGCACACGCGAGCGCTATCTGGTCCAGGTGCTCGAACAGCTCCTTGAGGAGACGGTCGGAGGCATCGCTGAGATAGATCTTCGCGGCGGCGTACCGGTTGTCGATTGCCGCTCTTCGGCCGAATTCGGGCTGTACGTGCTCAGAGAACTGCTCTGGTGGTGGCCCGGTCATCTCTTCCGGGATGACGAATCGGGCAGAGGAGACCACAGCTTCATAGAGGCCTTCGACTTTCTCTACGCGACGGGCGTGTAGTCGGTCGAGCTTGTCTAGGCGAGCTCGATGGTGCTGATGCACGAAATGCCAACCGAGGCTGATGAGGCCAGAGGCCGCTCCAATGATCGCGACCACGAGTTCGGTGCTCACGAGCCCAACGATAGCTTGGCAGCGTCCCTGGATACGAGGGGGGTGCCGCGCTTCGGTCACGTTTGCCCGATATCTTGTGATCGAAGCGGCGGGCCGGCGGACGGCTCTCGGACAAGCAAGATGACGGTTCTGGATCCGGGTGTCACTACCACTACGCCCGGCTGCATCACGGCCACCAGGGGTCGAGGGTCCAGACCGTGAACGCGGCTCGGTGGGCGTGGTCCCAGGCAGCGACGGCTCGCAGCGCATCGAAGCGGCCGAGTCGGCCGTCGTTCTCGGCGTCGAGCTCGTCGAAGTCGTCCGGGTTCCACACGCCGAGGATGAAGCGGGCGCAGTGGCGCTCGGCGTCGGTGTGGAGGTTCTCGACGGCCCGGTGGTAGAGCGCGTCGGGGTTCCAGGGGGCGAGGCCGGCGGCGTGCTCAAGGGCGTGGAAGGCTCGGGCGAGCAGGACGATGGCGACGCGGTTGTTGCCATCGCGCATCTGACCGCGCGCACGGATCGCGAACTTGCGGGCTCGCTCGACGTCGACCATGGGTGCAGTGTACGGCCGGCCCGGTCGCCCGCTTCGGCTCGGCGTCGGTTTGTCCTTTTGACCGGATCGCTGCGAGCTCGGGCTGGATCCTGCTGGGCCGGTCCTCTGCACGTTCAACGGGAACGCGGTGGAGTCGAGCTATGTGCGCTACATCTGCCGGCGGCTGCGATCGAAGCTGGGGCTCTCTAAGCGGGTGCACGCCCACGCGTTGCGACACACCCACGCGCACGAGCTGTTCCGCGAGGGCGTGGCCGAGAAGCTGATCCAGGTGCAGCTCGGGCACGCGTCGCTGGAGTCGACCGACAAGTACCTGCGGAAGATCGGGGTCAACGAGGCCGTGGTGGTTGTCCGTGAGCGGGGTTGGTGACGAGGGAGTTCTTGCGGCGATGGCTACTGCTCGAAACAATAGATCGGGAACTCCAGGCGGCAGACGGTGCCGGTGCCTCTGTCGCTCCAACGCTCACTTGCGAGAGAGGCGTCGCCGATCCTTACGCCGACGTGTTCGAACGCCCACGCGGAGCAATTCGATTCGCCTGGTGCGGGTTCTCCGTTGGATCTTGTTCCAGACCAGACCTCATATCCGTCGAAGGTTGCGGTGGGTGCTGGGGAGAGAGGTTCACCCGTCTCGGTGATCGAGAGTGGATGGTCGAGTCCGTCTTCAAGATCCTCCCAGCTTTCAGCAATCATCGTGCCGTTCGTGAGGATGTAGCCTGACGCTGAGCGTTTGAAATCTTCTGCCGGGCTGAAGCCCGGCGATGAGAGCCAGGGAAGAAAATCTCGACCTGCAAGCTCTGGGTTTCGCTCGGCAGCGGCGTTGCACTTCTCGGTCGCACCGGCAATTCCTCCTAGTGCGCCGGTCCAGCGCTCTGAGGTGACGAACGCGATCTTGGGAGGAGCGCTGGGGGGTGTTGCGGCTGTTGTGGCCTCCGACGGGATACCCGTCGGGTTTAGACATTCGATGGCACACTCCGCTCTGGCGAAGAGGGTGCAGGTGCCATCGACTCCAAGCCCAGATACAGAGCCATCCGCATCAAGCACGCACTCTGTGGAGCCTTCCGCGCTTCCCATACCGGCGAAGTCTCCTCCGTAGTCGAGGCAAGTTCGAAGGAGCATGTTCAGCTCGTCAGCGTCGCAGCCGGCTTCATCCAAGGCTTGCTCGTCTGGTCGGTCGCATGATGCCGTGCACAGTGCGGTGGTGAGCGAGAGCCAGGAGAGCAAGCTTGCCAGCCTTTGCATCGCCCTCAAGCCTAGCATTTCGTCGGGCTGGTCCCCGCGTCTTGCTCCTGTGAAGAAGGACCGCCTTCTACAGCTCGGAGTCTCGTTTCGACCCCTCCCCCTTCCACAGCCTCTTTTTCGGCCTGCCGAGCCGCCCAGGGGAGCACTCAAGCTCGGTGACGACCTCGTCCCAGGTGTAGCCCAGCTTTCGCAAGGCTCGGACCTTGGCTGCGGGGGGTTTAGCTGCCCGAGGTCGGCCGAGGGGATTGCCGTTCTCTCGAGTCTTGCGAGGTGGGGCCTGTCCTGTTTGTGGCGCTCGCGAGGTGGGACGATGGTCGTCATGACGCAGCCTGCGTCCGACTTCTCCTCGCTCGCGTTCTACCGACGTCTATTCTGCTTTGGCGCGGCTCTGCTCGGCCTCGCGATGGTCCTCGTCGATTCCACGCCCAGGGTTCGGGCGGGGAGCTTCAACATCCGCGTGTTTCCGAGCGGCTCGACCGATCGCGAGCGGGTGGCGGAGGCGGTTGCCGAGTTCAACGCGGACATCTTCGGGGTGCAGGAGATCGCCGATGCCCAGGCATTCCGCGATGTGCTTGCCCGGGCGTCCTCGATGACCGGCCGCAAGTACGACTTCGTGCTCACTCGCTGCCGCAGCGACCGGTTCGGGGTGGCGACGGGCATCGTCTGGGACGCGAACCGCTGGGCGCTCGATGAACAGCGCGACTACCCGGACCTCCTGCCCGACGATGGAGAGAACTGTGGAAAGTGGCTGCCGGCTGCCTTCGGGGTGTTCTCGGGCCCCCAGGGGCAACGACTAGGCGTGCTCTCGGTGCACTTCCCTCCGTTCCCGCGGAACTACCGGGCCCGCCAGGTGTTCTGGAAGCGGCTCTTGAAGATTCAGCGCGAGGAGGCCGCTCGGACAGGGGCCACCGTGCTCGCCCTGGGTGACTTCAACAGCACCGGGTTCCGGGGGCAGCCCGCCGAGGAGCGCGAGTACGTCGAGGGCCTTGTCGATGCTGCCGGCTATGAGTTTCTCAGCCGCGACGTCGACTGCACCGAGTACTACCGCCCCCCGAACTCATCCTCCTTCCTGCCCTCCATCCTCGACCACGTTGTCGCGACGGACGGAGAGTGGGGATCCGCGTCGGTGCTCGGCCTGTGCCAGCGCCTGGGGTGCGAGGAGGCCGGCCCCGAGAACATGGATCCGGACTTCTATCGGGTCTCTGACCACTGTCCGATTCTCGTGGAGGGCGCTCCGGCAGGGTAGGGCTTGGGGGTTGCGAACCATCGTGAGTGCTCGCTAGACGGCGGCTCCGCGGAGCTGAGCCCGACCGCGCGATGAAGGTCGCCGCTTCCGTGGCCTTACGCGGTTCGATCAACGTACGCTGTGGCGACTGCGACGGCCATGGCCAAAGCGGCCCTGGCTTCCGGCAGCTCGTACGGGGTCTTGTCTTCGGCGTCCCCGGCATGGGGAGCTGCGCCGGCCAGCATCCAGAGAGCTTTTCGAACCGTCCATAGGCGGTCTTGGACGGGCTTGTCCCGGAGCTCGAACGAAGCGTTGTTCACCTCGTCTTTGTCCTCCAACGCGTCGCGGAGGGCTTCGAGTGACTCTCTGACAGCGGCCATGACCTTGCGAGGGCTTCGTCCGGTGCGGAGCTCGGTCTGCGCTCGCTCAAGCGCCGCCACAACCTTGTGGAGCCGCCTCATTTCTTTCGCTGGCGCAGGGATTTCCAAGGAGAGAGAGACTCGGTGGCTGAGATTCATGCCGCTGAGAATGTCGTGCCATTGGCTCGCGTAGATGGTGAACGGGAGTCTTGGCGGGCTGGTGCTGCTCTGGCCAGCCACTCTTGGCCACAAGATTGCCTTTAGCTGAAGGTCTCCGGATGCGTCGGCCTGCGTGGTCAGCCATTCTGCCTGCTCAGCTCGCATCCGGGCCTCGAAAGTCCAGTTCTGCTCTTCTGTTGGAAAGTCGAACACCGCAGGAGGGCACGGGTGAAGTTCGCACAGCGGCTCCACTCCCCTTCGGAGTGCGAGGTCCATTCTGAGCTCGGTAACGGCGTCAGCTTGCGTCCGAGTCCTTTTCGCGCGGAAGTCGATGCTGAATCCGACATCGAGACCGGCTCGAAAGGGGCTTCCTACGCGGTCTACAGATACTTCAAAGGGACCCATCATCACATGCACAGTGGCTTTGTAGCACTGGCTGGAAGCGCGCGCTTGGTGGATGCGAGGCCGGGCTCACCGTCGGATCATCCGGGCCAGGTCGAGTCGGATGCCAACCTGGCGGAGCTAGCTGGCCGTCGTGGTGAGCGAATTGTGCCTGAGCTACTGCTGGATGGCCAACACGGGCACGCCTGGGAGCGCCAAGTCGGCCGCGTGTGTGTGCGGGGCTCGTGCGGGTGAGCGCGCCGCTTGAGTCCAGCCCGCTTGGCCAAACGGGGGGAGCAAGTGTCGGGCATAGTTGGGTCGGCGGGCGCCCCCTTCAGGGTGCAGAACACGGAACCCCCAGCCCTATCGCCTGGAGCTTCCCCCGCTCCTTGAGCCATCGCTCGACCAGCGGCAGCGTTGGGGCCCGAGAGCACCGTTGTCCGCGGCTTGAGCCCAAGCATTGGTACTTGCGCGACCTCCAAGGGATCTCTCCGGCTTCGAGGCTGTGCTTCGGCGCGCGAGCGTACTCGTCTGCGAGGCGCAACGCGATGCTCAACTTTCCAACCCGCTCGACGCGTTCATCAAAGAGGTTGCCAGTCACATCGAGAAGAGTGACGGAGGCGGGCTCGCTGGACCCGAGGACTGTGTGTCGGTTCGCCGTCTATAGGGCGGGACGCATACGCCGATCATCTCGCTTTGGGATCCTGCTCGTTCGCGCCACGGTCCAGAAGACCTCGATTTCGACGCCTTTGTGCAGGACAGCTGCGACGTCGCGGGTGTCGACGAGGTTTCGTGTCCCGCAAGTCGCTCGGGCGACATCTGACCGAAAGGCTCGTGACGTTGACTTCTCTGTGCTCTGCACCGCACCAGCCGCCGGAGGTCGGAGCGCACCCCACGAGCCGGATTCGGCCTCGCGCTGCTGTTGCGCCGACGGCGCTATGAGGTGGTTTCGCACGAATATGGGCGATACCCTCAGTAGTGACCGGAGGACCCAAGGTGGCTCAAGATGCAAACGCGGATTTGCAGCCGTACCGTGCGCAGGGCGAAGTCATCGTCCCGTCGGCGACCTCTCCCAGTCCAGTGCGGCCGGTCCGGCCGCGATTCCCGATCCGCGGCGTATTCGTGTCGATCGCGGGTGTTGCAGGAGGAGTTGTTGGGCTGGCTCTTTTTAGCTCAATTGTCTTCTGTGCCTACGTTATGAAGCAGGGAGAAGGTGCGCTCTTCGCTGTCGCATTCGCTGTTTTCGTTGCATCAAGATGCAGCAGTTTGTGGTCTTCGTCCTGGCGCGCGATCGTAGGTGGCTTTGACGCCTTGGCGGAGTATTTCGACGCGCTTGGAGTCTTTCGTAGGAAACGCCGTGAGTACTTGCTGGAGCGCGACGAGTATCTCGCTGCCAGGAACTATGCGAGGTCGGTCGCGTCCCGCAGGCAGCGCGCTCTCGACTGTGGGGGGGAAGAACCTTGAACGTGAGGTCTTACCCTGTCCCTGGTGATTGTGAGAGCAGAGCCAGCGAATCGCCTCTCCGGGCCGAGTATAGTGGTGTGAATCCCGCCCTTGTATCGTGATCCAGGGAGGCAGGTCGCTTCAGTCACGTTTGTACGACAAAGCGTGATCGAAGGGCGCGGCGGAAACGTGACCGGGGGCCGGTGCGCCGGGCGAGCTCGGCCGAGCTCGACTTCGGGGGCCGCGCTCATCGGCGGCGGACCGGCCACTGTCGGGACGCGATTTCCGAGCCCAGAACGACCGGGCATGTTGATCGCTCCCCCCTCACCGGCGACGGAGGGCATCGAAGTGGCCGGTTGTTCTCGGCGTCGAGCTCGTCGAAGTCGGTCTTCCACACGGCGAGGGGGAATGACGGCTGGGTTGTTCGGGGCTCGCGGTCGGCGGGTAGTTGCGCTGTGCTTGGAGCGATGAACGTCGAAGACGCAGCGGATGACCGGCTCGAGGTCGCGTGCGACCGTGTCGACATCGAAGTCGTCTTCGCTTGGAGACACAGGCGGCGAGGGAGCGGGCGCGTGTGTCTGGGGGCTGGCAACCGAGGTGTTGTTGTCCGGCGTCGCGGAGTTCTGGTTCGAAGCACGCTGACAGCTGGCAAGAGTTGCGAAGAGCACGATGGCTGCGGAAGCGGTCTTGCGAATCGGCGGCATGGCAACCTGGGTAGTCGACGCAAGTGTTGCTTTGGATCCGTTTCTGGTCGAGTCCGAGCAGAACTCGGCCCCGGTTGAATGAACAGCCACCGGCACGCTGCGGAAACTTTGGTCGACTTGGTCCCGCGGAACACTAACCCGGGGCGGCGATGAACATTCTGGCTCGGCTTGGTGGCTGAGGCCCTCGCGGCGGGGGGAGGAAGGCATCGAAGTGGCCGCACCGGCCGTCGTTCTCGGTCGTCTGTGAGAGCTGCTCATCCACTCACAAGAGCGGGGGGGCTTGTTCTCCCGGGAACAGCCGCCACGCTTCCGCGGAGCGCATGAGGGTCTCGAGGAGCTTCGTCGGGTCCCATGGGCGGTAGGCACGCTCGGCGACCTCGCGGAGCTTCTGCTCGCACTTCTCGACGTCGACGAAAGGGTGCCCCAGTGCGGTGCCGTAAGAAGCTCGGCGGCACTTCGCAGACGGTGTGCCGCCGCTCGCAGGGGGACCCGTGCGAACGTGGCGCCGATCGCCGCGTGGCGGGAGAGCCGGCCGACGTCGACCAGCGAATGGTCCCATGGCCCGCGGTGGTTGAGTCACGTTTCTAGGCCAAGGCATGGCGGCCTCGAGGGGCAGCGTACGGCCCGCGAGGCTGTGCGCACTTCGAGGAGTGTGCCGGTCTTGGGTGGCTAGGACCGCTTTGCGGACCGCCGTACTTCGACGATGAGGGGCGGCGCTCCGCCGCGGCGCGGGATGGTCCGTCTTCGGGGAGCGTGCTATTGGTCATCCGAGTCGCTCGCCGTGGAGACGGCAGGCTCGTCCTGGATGCCGAGCAGTCGTAGCGTGACGCCGTCCCCCGTCGTTGAGACGACCTCGACGGTGACCTCTTCGATGAGGATGCGCTGGCCGACGCGGCGGGAGAGCGTCAGCATGGCCAGCTCCGAGCTGGGCTCGGCTCGTGTGGGGTGGTCATGAGCGGGGGCGGATGGAACGCATCGAGATGACGAACGACAAAGGGGAACCGGCAGCTCTCGGCGCGAGGCGCTGTGCAGCTTTGTTGCGCTTGGCGGCTGTGTTGCGGGCCCTTGGGCGCGTAGTCGTGAGCCAGGGCAGGTCGCACTCGACGAAGCCGACGCGGGCTGTAGCTTGAGGACATGCACAGCAGTTCGGCAAGCCTCCGCGAAACGATGGACCGTTACTACCGTGTCCAGCAAGCGGCGGTGCGGATGCGGGGGAGGGCAGGCCCTTCAGATCCTGGATTCCAGCCCGTGTCGGAAGACGAACTCGCGGCGATGGACGAGCTGGTGTCTGCGATTGAGGACGTTCGCCAAGCGAGGGTGGCGTGGATCGAAGCCGGTCGGCCCTCGCTCGAGTGAGCGCTACGGTTGTGCCGCATCGAGAAGCGTCGCGGAGGCGGTGAGCCTGTCGCGGCCCTCGACGAGGCCAACCGAGCGGAGTTTGCCGAGATAGGTCGAGTAGGTCCCCGAGGACGGGCTCAGGTCGGCGGCGGTCGCCAAGCGGTCCCGAGTCATCCCTTGCGGACCCGCGTCGATGAGCACTTGGAGGATGCGCCGGCGCCCGCCTTGCCCGCACCAGTCGAGCCAATAGGCGACGAGGGCATGTCCGGAGGGCAGGGGAGCGTAGTTTCCAAGCGCTCGCAGACCGTCCGAGGTCGCGAGGAACCGGTCTCCGTCGGAGGTGGCCCACCCCGACGAGCGGAGCGTGCCGATGTAGGTCGAGTATGTGCCGGACTTGGGGCTGAGGCGTGCGAGGATGGCCAGCTGTGTCCGGTCGCACCCTTCGGGGTGCTGTGCGAGGACCGTGAGCATGCGCTGGACGCCGCCCTTGCCGACCGCGGTCTTCGCTTTCGGGGGTGCCGAGCTCGGTGCTGGAGGTGTCGGGACCGGAGGCTTGGCAGCAGGTCGGACGGGCTCGGCGGTGGGCTCCACCGTTTCGGCTTGGGCACTGTCGAGCAGCTTGCTCGCGAGCGTACGAACCTTAGCGAGCTTCGCCTCGTAGGCATCGCGCTCCCGCCGAACGGCAGCGACCACGGCTTTCTCGATCGCAGCGGGGTCTGGGCGGGTGCTCGAGAGACGCTTCCGAAGGCGGTCGATTTCCGCGGTCGCCTCGTCGAGGGTCAGAGGGGCGGACCTTTCGCCCCCGGTGGACTCCGCGAGCTCGCGCAGGACTCGGCGGAGCTTTCTCGAAGGCGCTGCCGGGGCCTGCTGCAGGTGCCGCTTGCCCGCCTCGGGGTGGGTGGTCGTGACCTTGGCAGCTCGGAAGAGTGTGACGGCGTCGGGTGTGAAGGCGGGACCGAAGCTGTGCCACTGACCGGGCTGCAGGCGGCGAAGTCCCTGTGCGTCCTGCTTGGTGAGTCCGAGCAGGTCGCGGGCTCGGGCGACGTCGACGTCGAGTGTCGTGCGCCCGACGAGCACGTTGGTTGCCTCGGCCGCCGCGTCCTTGTGGAGCTTGGACAGCCGCTGGGTGGCGAGGACCGTGCCGAGCCCGCGTTTGCGGCCCTGTGAGAGCAAGGAGATCACAGCATCGGTCGCGCTGGAACTGCCGCCGCCGCGCTCGGGGCAGAAACGGTGCGCTTCGTCGAGCAGGAGTAGACAGGGATGCCAGGTCGACCGCGGGGCTGCCATCAGCGCGCCGATGAAGCCGCGCACGAAATCGCGGCGCTCGTCGAGTTTCAACGCGTAGAGGTCGACGACCGCGGACACGCCAAGCTCGAAGAGCTTGCGGGCGATCATGGGGGCGGCCGAGACGGATGGGCGTACGTCGCCGTCTTCGCCAACGAGGACCAGGTCGTGCCGCTCGCGGAGGGTGCTGTACTCCCCTTCGGGGTCGAGGAGCAGGACCGGGACGCGGGGGATGGCCTGCTCTGCGATGAGGCGCAGGAGCCAGCTCTTGCCTGAGCCCGACGAGCCGGTCACCAGCATGCGGGTGTCGAGCAGTGTCGGCAGGTCGAGCGAGACGGAGCGGCGTCCTGCCTTGCCTAGGCGCAGCGGTACTGCTGCTTCACGCGAGTTCGACGGTGCCACGCGTCTACCGTAGCGAGGGGAGATCGGGGTCGCAAATGCGGCCGCGCTACTGGTGGCGTCGAAAAAGCATGCGCTCGATGGCGGCGAGGTGATCGAGGAGTGTGGCCTCGTCCATCTCGAGGTCTGCGAGGGCGCGGCTTGGAGGCATGGGTGCCTCAAGAAGGAAAGGCCGAGGGGGAGTTCCCCTCGGCCGAGCCAGCAACTCGCCGCAACGTTGCGATGCCATCGCAGGGCATGGCCTCAGTCGTCAGGGGAGTAGAAGCCCTGAAGGGGCGGCGGAGGGGTTGTAGTCCAGCCGGGTTGAGACCTCGCGAGCTGCTCGACGGTATCCCTGTCGAGTCGCGCACGTCCGGTTTTGGCCTCGGCGCGCGAGAGCGCGTTCGCGATGCCCATCACGGCGTTCCAGTGTCGATTGACCCTTGCTGCAGCTTCTTCCTCCAGGGCTTGGATGGCCGGCAGGAGCTCGGGGACTCTCGCTCGCTGAAATTCGACCGCGGCATGATTAGCGAGACCTTCGAGGTCGTATCCTGCTGACGCCGCACGGGAGAGCGAGAGCAGCTGTGTGTCGTTCGCTCCGCCTAGGCGTCCGAGTCGTAGGATCGCGTAGAACAGATCGTTGGACCAGCCTTGTGTTGGTCGTATCCCTCGAACTCTCGTTTCCGCCGCCATTCCTCCGAACATCGTGACGGCGAGCGCCATCTCTGTTCGAGCGTCCAAGGCCGGCGATCCTGCCCCCCAGCTGTCGGGCTCCCCTGGTGGCACCGGGACAGAGATATCAATAGATCCGGCAGCGGTGTTCGTCCGGATGGCGCTCACTCCGTTGAGAGCGGCGGCAAGCTTGCCGAAGGTCAAGAAGACGACGGCATGGCCAGCCTCGTGCACCATGGTTGGGGAAGGAGACATCAGCGTTGACCCTCAGGAGAGACTGAAGAAGTGGAACGGCTGGAGCGCGTCTCGCTCAACGAGTCGCCATAGCAGCTCCGGCACTTGCTCCTTGGGCCAGTCATCCCACGGATTGAGATGCACCTTGATGCGCCCAGGGGGCCGGTATCCCGGCATATTCTGGAGATAGGCAGGTGGGTGCGCAAGGAGCAGCCGGGCGGACGACGGCAGCAGCCCTGTCGCGTGGCCCTGACGGAACTCAGCGAGTTGGTAGAGCTTCCGCTTCAAGGCCGCAGCCTGAAGGCCCCGGTTGCCGACGTGTTCATCGAAGAACGCAGAGACTCGCCCAAGGGCGTCGCGTACGGGCGGAGCCGTCGTCTGGCGAGCCCTCAAGATGTCGGTGAGCATCGACGTTGCGTGAGCGCCAACGTTCGGCTCGAAGTGCATCCAAGCCGCTGCCAGCGTGCGCTTGAGTACTAGCCGGTCGTGTCCCGTTGAATCTCCGAGTAGCTGGCAGAGTTCGAGGTCCAGCGCCTCCCATTTCTGGCATGCTTCTGCAAAGCCCTCGGGGTCGCGCTCTCGGAGCTTGCTGACGGCGTGTGCCTCAGCGTGCTCGTGAAGAGCGCGCTGAGGCGGCAGCATTTCGGGGTGTCTGGCCGCCAAGTCAAGGAGCTTCGGCAAGAGAGCAGTGCGCATCTCATGGAGGTCGACTCGCATGGTTCGTGCTGGGTACACGCGTTGCAACTCGTCGAAGCTCTCAAGATGGCGGGTGTCACGTTGCAGCCTATTTCCATCGACCATCCGAAGCGTCGCGGCGCTCAACGATGTCGCGACGGTGCGACGGACCTTCCCTGCCTCGATCTTGTTCTGCGTCCGAGCCCGGCGCCAGATCAGCTCTCCCATCGACAGTGGCCGCCCAGCTTGTTCGAGCTGACCTTGAACCCACTGCTGGGCCTCACCAGCGCGGCTCATGCGAACCGTGGACCGCCCTTCGGCAAGGACGGGCCACGGCTACCGTTTTTTTTTGCGTGCTGCACGAGTGGCACGAGCACGAAGGCGCTGAGCACCTTCAGCACGAAGGCGCTGAGCACCTTCAGCACGAAGGCGCTGAGCACCTTCAGCGCGAGCGGAAGGAGGCTGCGAGGGGTCACGTCTGGGAACCATGGCACTGCCCCGCGCCGGCGCAAGGGTGAGATCGGAGAAAATAGGCCTGGGGGTCGCCACACGGCCTCTGCGAGCCATTGGGGGTGAATCGTGGACTGTCCTTACGCAAGGGGCGTCCGAAGGGCTGTGCACACGTGGGCGGTGCCATCTCTGTGAGGCCCTCCCTGGCAGGCGACCGGGGAGGGGTTCATCGGGTCGCTGCCGGTTCTCGTCTTCTGCGAGCGGTGGCGCACCGCGGCTGCGTTATCGTCGGCCGGTGAACGCCACAAGAGCAGGCGACGAGAATCACCTTCTTTGGGGGTTGGTGCGTGGCGCCCAGGCTCTCCTCCGTTGCGCCGCGTTCGATGTGGGGGCATACGGGCACCCCGGGGGCATCGGTGACATGCGCGAAGAGGTCTTTCGCGACTTTCTCGACAGGTTCTTGCCGCCGCGTTGGGGGATGAAGAAGGCTCGGATCATCGACTCTCGCGGTGGGGTCACTCCGGAGATGGATATTGTCGTCTACCGCGAGGATTGGGCCGTTAGATTTCTTGTGTCGAACGACCCTTCTCTATTGCCGGTGGAGTCGGTTCTTCACGTGATCGAGTTCAAGAGCAGCCTGAAGAGCGGGGGCCTTGAGCAGGTGCGGCGGAGTCTCCGGCAGCTCGATGGGCTGACTCCCGTTTGGCGGAACTCGGACGGTACGGATGTGGCCGAGGTTGATGTCGTGGACCCGCGCGGTCGTGTGGGCTACTCAGTGGTCGCTCTCTACGGCGACTCATTGAAGCGGCTGGGAGAGCGCTTCCCATGGTTCCGGGGCCTTGCGCTGTCCATCCGTGGTGACGACGAGAAGATGGAGCTCTTGAACGCGCACGGGGCGGATGAAATTGAGTACCTCGTCGGGCCCGGAGCTGGCGTCTATTTCTTGCTGGCTCTGACTGCGAGGCTTCTTGCGACCGATGCGGATCTGGATGGCCGTGTGCCCGCTCTTGATGAGTACTGGTTCGGCGGCGTGAAGGGGTTTGCGGACGCCGAGTCGGAGCTAGGACTGCACGGAATCATTCAGCGGCCACAGTCGGGCCGCGAGTTGTAGGCCGGTCTCGTAGGGAGGGACGCTGCCAGGCGGTCGACGAGCAAACTCGCCTAGTGCCGTGGCAGGGCGGAAGAAAACGCTCTTCGTCTTCGAGCCTCGAGCTCAAACGTGAAGCCCGGGGACGGGTGTTGGGCGCGGCGTCGGCACGGCACTCATGGACTCGGAGGGTCCGCGATCGCGGCCGGCTGGCGAACGAACCGCCCTCCGCCACCCGGCCCGCTGAGCTCGACCCATACCTCGTCGCCCGAGGTCCCGAACTCGACCCGGATGATGTAGGCCTCGAATATGAGGTACGAACGTCCTCCGGCCGGATACATCTCCACTACGATCTGGTCGCCGAATCTCGCGAGGAGGGCATTCCCGTCCCGGCTGAACGAGATCTGCTCCACCGGAACTCGGGCGCCGGGGACGGCCGCATACGCCCCTGCGATGGCATCGAATGCCGCGGTGTCCAGCGGAGCGAGGGCGACCTCCTGGTGCTCGTGCGCGGGCCAGCCGTACACATGGGCGACGGCGTTGATGATCTCGGTCGCGAGCACACCACCAGTATCGGAGTTCGTCATCACGACGACTCCCGAGCCCCTGCGGACATCCATCACCATCTCCCCGCGGTACCCGTCGTTGGCCCCGCTGTGACCGAAGCGCATGTCGCCGGTCCGGGGAGCGACCATGAAGCCCAATCCCACGTGGCCCGCGGCCGCCCCGGGCACGCTCTCCATGCCGGGACACTGTCGACTCAGCGCATCCTCGACCATCGGCTGGCCGAGCAGTGCTCCGTGCTTTCCTCCGTAGGCGTGGTGCACCTCGATGAGGAACGCGGCGAGATCGCTGGGGCGTGTCCACAGGCCTGCGGCCGCCATCTCGGGATGTATTGCGACGGCGAGGAGAACGTCCCGTTCAGTGAACGCATCGCGGCGGCATGGGCGACCCGCTCGTTCCAGCCTGCGGGCGACGGTGGCGACCGCGTGGAGTGGGCCTGGCCATGCTTTGGGGGTGCTCACGATGCTGGTCTGCACACGGTCAGTGGCATGCGGGCCGACATCAGCGAGGGAGGAGTCCGGGGTGGAAGGGTTCGCGGCTGCTGCCGCGGCGACCTGCTCTATGGGGGAGTTCAGGGCGCCGGCCAGGGCAGCGGGCGGCGTCATGGGGTTCGCGGCTGCCCGCACCTGGACCGTGACGCCATCGTGCTCGATGAGGCGCGCGAGTTCGTCGGGAGGCGTCGCCTGACTTGCGCGCGGACCCACAGCGGGTGCATGCGAGAGGGTCGTTGTGGCGAGGAGGGGCGGGCGGTGTCGTGCATGAAGAGGCTCCGGTGCTCAAACGCCGAGGGGTCGGTGTCGTAGTCCAGGCGGGAAGCGACGATGCGCGGCTACTTCCTTGCGGCTGCCCGCCTCGCTCGGCGCGCGGCGTTGGTGCGCTCGCGGTAGGCGTCACAGGTCTGGTACTCGGAGTCGTTCTCACGGCCGCAGTCGCGGCAGAATCCGGACTCGATGAGCGCTTTGCGGGTCGCGTCGCGCTCTCGACACCGGGCGCAGGCCCACCCTTCGTCATAGTCGTCCGAGCCGCAGTTGGGGCACTGGCCGTTCGCGCGCCACTGGGCGACCTTCTTGCGCTGTTGCCTGCGATGCGTCGCGCACAGGACTTGGCCTTCGACAGCAGGTCGGTGACACCAGGCGCACCCCCGCGATGGCAGGATGTCTCCTAGTCGAACGACGGAGCGCGAAGGCGGGGGTATTCTCCGAGCCTGGGCGCGCTCAATACTGGTGTGACGTCGGCCTGACGGAATCCGGTGGGCAGCTGGTCCAGGCCTGGAAGGCCGGGGACAGAGAGCAGCTTGCGGCCGTGCTGTCGGAGCTGCGCCCGGTTTAGGACGTTGGGACGCCTGGAAATCGGTGTCCGAAAATTATCCTTACTCGGTGCTGTGGAGTAGAGCGAGCCCGAGTGCCTCGTCGTACTTCGCAGCCCGGATGCTTCCCAGATTCCCCTTGTATTGCTCTAGTTGCGACGTCGCTACGGTGTCGACCTGCCCGCCTGGATGCAGCCGAACCCCTCCATAGAGGTCGTAGCGAGGCTCGCTAATCGCGAACACCTGGTTCGGAGGGTCCGACTCGATCACGGCGACCCGCCATCTCTTCGACGTCTCCTCGGCTATCAGCACGACGAAGTGGTGTCCTCCGGCGCCTCTCGACCAGTTCCGAGGGTCTCGGCAGAGCCATACCTGTCCCCGGGCGGGCTTCGGAGACCGTCTGAAGAAGGGCACGCGCCGTTCCTTTGCTTAGGCGGATCGAGCAGCTCTGAGCTGCCGAACTCGAGCCCAGTCTTGCAACCGAGAGCGGACGTCCATAGGTTCGGGGAGGTCTAGCCACGGCGGAGGGGGCAGCGTTGAGCCTAGCCCTTGCGCGAACGCGATCAGTTCATCCATCGCACTGTTTGAGGCGCTGGCGCAGAGCTTCCGCGAGTGCGCGGGGAGGACCACATCGGTATGCGGGTAGCGCTCAAGTCCGACCAGAGCGACGGGGACGGGCAAGAGTTCAAGATATTGACCGAGCTTCCAGACGAACGGGGGCAGTTCGCCAACCTGTACGGCCGTCGCGTTGGACGACCGTCTCATCGAAGCCACGCTTTGGGCTGCGTACCCGAGTTTTGCCATGAGCTTCGCCGACTCGGTGCGCGGGGGCTCCTTGTTGGTCTCAGGCGTTGCCGGTGAAGTGGCGGGCCTTCTTCGGCGACGTTCGGACGCGCGGCGTGCGAGGTCGCGGAAGGAGGAGGAAAGCTCCTCGGCGGCGGTCCACACGTCGTCACTGTTCCGCGCGGGGCCGAGGGTTCGGCGGACGCTGAAGAAGAACTTCGCCGCCCAAGGCAAGATGAAGGGGAGGTCCCAGAGGGCGAAGGGGCCCGTTACAAGCTGGTCGCGGTCGTGCTCCAGTCCCTTCTCGACGGCAAACGCGATGGCTGCGTCTTGCATGGCGTCTGCGCCCACGGTGTTCAGTCTACCAGCGGAATGTGCGTCTCCGGCTATCCGAGGCCGAACCTGGAGGGATTTCGCTTCCGGGTGATTGTGCCGCCGAGAGAGTGGCTTTCGAGCTGTTCTCGGAAGTTTGTCTCCTCTGGTGTGCTCGCCACGAGTTCGTGCGCCACTTGTTCGACCGTGTCACACGCCCAGTTCGCGAGCCTTCCGGTACAGATGTTGTTCGTCCAGCTGGTTGTGTCGTCCGCACCGGACAGGAGTTGTCGCTCTGCGAGCGCTGTCATGAACCTCGGCTGGGGGTGGCGAGAGCTGATGGTCTGGATGAAGTCGTCCTCGGACGTCGGAGGCTCGATGTAGATGTCGACCTGTGTCGACTGCATATGGACGAGAGCGTTGCGGAGCTTGGTGAGGGTGCCGAGGTCTTGTCGGGCTCCCTGGCCGGGATCGGGAGGCGAGCCGTCGAGAACCTCGCGGGCGATGTCGTATTGGTAGCAAGTGGATGCTCTGTTTTCGCGAGCGATCCGAAGAGCGAACTCAAGTTCTCTCAGCTTGGGGGGCTCGGCTTCGTGGTGTCTTGCTGCTCGGACAAGCTCCGTTGCGGCGAGTTGTCCAACCTCGTTCACGAAGGCTTCAAGGGCTGTAAAGGCCATGACCGTCGCGGTCATGGCCGACAGGTCCCAGTCTCCGGTTGGCACAGCATCTCGCGCAAGGAAGCCTAGCGTTGCTGACTCGAAGCTCGTGGTGTGGTCCAGGATGTCCATGATGGCGGTCAGTTCGACGGTCGGATATCTCGCAGGGGGATGTCCAGGCAGCGGAGATGGAATGCCTTCGCGTCGGCACCCTCATCGATCGCCTTCTCCATCAAGGCATCCAGCTCTTTCTCGCGGTCCGACAGATGTCCCCGTAGGCGTTGTAGTTGGGCGACGGTGTTGAGCTGCGGCTCTGGATCTGTGAGGACGACAACGACGACCCAGGTGGTGATGGCTGGCTTCGCTTCTCGCAAGATGTCTTCCACTTCGCCCTGCAGGATGAGCCGCTGCTGGTTCCCAAGCCGGTCCTTGACGGTGATGAACCAGTTCATGCCGCTGTACTCGAACCAGGCGTCGACCCGGGTTCCAGTGCTCAGCGGATGGTTGAGGATCGCGCCCGGAGCAAGTTCATCGAGGACTCGTCGCACGAGCTTCTCGTTGTAGAGGGTCTCGTTACCAGGGGAGAGGTTGCCGGTGCGAAGGACAACCCGGTGTACGTCCTCGAGCTTCGACTCTGCCCAGGTCGAGTAGTTGTCGAGCCGCTCCCGATGCTCCTCGTCCAACCGTCTCTTGGCCTCTTCGTGCGCCAAGTGTCTGTGGCGTGCTCTGAGATTCATCAGCTTCACGAAGGCAGCAAGCAGGACGACCATAGCCACCATTCCCATCACGAGTGCGACCTCCTCCTCGAGGCCGAGTTCTTCCGAGAAGACGAGAGGCCCCGCCATCGTTGCAATCAAGCAGGGGGGGAAAAGAAGGATGGTGGCGACAAGGATGACGGGATTGAGGAGGGGGCTGCTCCATGGGCGTCGACGTCGTCCTCCATCACTGATGTCCTTGTCCTCCACGGGGTCGATGCTACAGCACGAGGGCAGATGCGGTGCCCGTCCCCATGGCCTGCCGGGAGAGGTCAGCTGGGCATGTCGTAGCCCATGGGTGTACGTGTTGTTCCTGACCGGCCCGCTTGGCCAGTCGGGTTGGGTCACGGTTCAGCCAGTGTCGAACTCGGGCGGTGGCGAAGTCCGCGGGCGGATGCGGTTCGATATCGGCGCCTCGGCGTTGTGGTGCTCGTCCGGGTGTCGATGGTCGTTGGGAACCGCGGAAATCTGAACCTCGCTCGTGACCGTCGAGAGCTGAGAGTTTCGCGCTGAGGCTCGCTGGGGGTTGCAGTGGGGACGCATGCGATTGTCGGCCCCAGCGGGCATATCAGACTCCGTTCGACGGTGTCAGGGGTGTTCGCGGGCGGCGAAGGAAGCAGCGTTCGGATCTTGCGATGGAGGGGAGGGACCATCCGGAGCTTCAGCGGGTCTCCTATCTCGACTCCTTCGTCGGGCGAGCCCTGCTCAATGCGTCTTGCGACCTGACCGGGCGGTCGCTCGCCTGCCATTTTTTCTGGAGCGTCGCCCGATGTGCTCCGCCGCCGCGAAGAAGCGTGGGGTGTCTTGGAGCGCCGAGTCTCGAGGCCCCGAGAGTCTTCCTCTTCTTCCCAAGATGCCGAGCCGCGCATCGTGGATGAACGGCGGCGTCTCGACTGACGGGCAAGCGCGTCGAGGGCCGCGAAGTGGCCAAGTTTACCTGTGCTTTGTGGATGATCTCGCTGCACCGGATCACAGGTTTGGCGGAGGACGCGTTTGGGTTGTTGATGGGAGCGCTTCTGGTCTACGGGGCGTTCTGGCTCCCGTGGATGTTCTTCGGGAGCGGGGCCTGGCCACTCGGGCTGTTGTCCAGTCTCATCCCTCTGGCGGTGGTGAGGTCGGGGGTGCTGAGCTTATCCGTGATGCACGGGCAACGGTGACGCCGACTGGATGGCCTGGCAGGCTGGGGCTCTCTTCGCTCTGGGCGCGGGGGCTGGTCTCGCACTCGATTCGGGCCAGCCGTGGATGTTTGCCGCCGCCGCGGGAGTAGCGGCTCTGTGCGGCGCCCGAAAGCACATCGAGAGAACTGCAGTCCGGCGAATGGAGCTCGAACTCCAGGGCTTCGAGGCTGCTCTGGGCATCGCCGGTGAGACTTGAGCCCGGAAGTGCTGTGAAGCGGTGGCCCGGATGAATCCGTCGTGTCGGGGCCAGCTGCGGGTCAGGCCGATCTTGTTATCCTCATGGAGGTCATCGAGAGGCTGCGCTCAGACGCTTGAGGGAAGCAGCATGCGGCGCGACGTACCCTTCACACTGAGAGGTTCAACGAGATGCTCGGGAGTCTGCGTCGGCGGATCGCCTAGTTGGCGGGCGAGATGAAGCTGTGGCGGCTCCGTCGAGCAGCGTTTCGAGTTCGGTTCGGGCGCGTGCAGCACGGGGCATGTCGCCGAGCTCGGAGATGGCGATGCGGGCCGCTTCTTGCCCCGCGGCAGTATGTCCTGCGTGATGAAGTGCGAGGGCGTGACGCCATCGAAGCTCGGCGACCAGCCAATCGTCGGGCTCGTCTTGGGAGGTCGCGATCGCGAGTCCCGCCTCCGTGTGCCCGCGCGCGGTCTCGGCGTCGTTGCCACTGAATGCTATGGCTGCGAGTACCGAGTGTGCATACGCAGTCGAGGGATGTCGTGGTGGAAGTCGATCAAGGACCGCGTTCGCGTGTTCTGCAGCAAGTGTGAGTCGGCCGGTGGCTTCGCCAAGCCAGGCGACGTTGTTGAGCGCCTGAGTGCGTTGTTCGGGGTCTTCATCCTCGGGTTGTTCCGCGAGTTCTTCGATACTGGTGACCCACGCTTGCTCATACTCCCCGAGCATGAACTCCGCCCATGCGCGTGAGCGCAAACCTGAGAGTCGCTCGCTGTGGCCAGCGGGGAGTTCAGTCCTGAGAATCGCATCGGCTGCATCCGCCCGTGCGCGCGCCGTCTGCCAGTCCTGGTGCCCTTGCGCCACCTGGGCTTGGAGCAAGAGGGTCTTGGCTACGCGGATCGAGGCGGGCCCGAACGTGGCCGTGTCGACGTCCAGGACGTGCCCGAGTAGCGCGTCTGCGCGGGAATACTCTGCGCGTGCGAGGGCCGTGAGCGCCATGTCGAACTCGACGGCCGCGACATCGGGGTGGGTGTTGCCTTGCCGAGTGCGGCGGAGCTGGAGCGCTTCTTCGTAGAGTCGGTCTCCCCGTTCCGTGTGGCCGGCGAGGGTCGTGGCGTTTGCAAGGCGGACGAGCGCGGTCGCCAGCGCGGTGGGCTGCGTGTTTGGGTCTGCACGGAGCAGGTCCACAGCGCGTGTGAAGGCTGCGGCGGCGTCGTCTGGTTCGCCGTGAAGCAACGCGATCTCGCCGCGGGCTTGGTCCAGATCCGCGGTGAGCTCAGTGGAACCTCCGGCACGTGTCACCGCGGACTCCGCCATGGTTAGCCAGTGAGCGGCCCGGGTGGAGTCCTCAAGGTCCCGTGCTGCCAGACGCGCGAGTGAGGACCAAGATCGGGCGGCGACTTCTGGTACGTCATGGCGCTGGTCGGCGGCGAGCGCAGCGAAGAAGGATGTGACCGCGTGATCGTGGGCGCCCTTGGCGTCGTGTGACTGGCCAAGTTGGAGCAGTGCGTACGCTTCGAGTGAGCCGGCGCCGCGTTGGCGAAGTTCCGACGCCAACGCCTCAGCCCGGGTCGTCGACCTGTCGTACTCCGCGGTGGCGTAGAGCAGGCCGATCTCGTCCAGGGTGTGCTCAAACGCCGCTATCTCCTGCTCCGACAGCGCGGGTGCGTTCTCGGTGATGTCCACGGCTGCGTTGGCACATCGCGCAGGCACGCCGAGTTCCGCGAGGACGTCGTCTGCGCGCAGCAGGATGCCGGGGTTCGATTCGATATCCGTGGCCATGGACGTCGCGGCGTGAAAGCGTGCTCGCCCGCGATCGAGGCATCGAATCGATCGGGACGCGAGGGCTGTGTCCTTGGGCGAAGTGGAGGCGAGCGTTTGGTGGCACGCTTGGCCGCGTGCATCCGCCCATCGTGAGGCGTACAGGTCGAAGCCGCTAAGGAGCGCTCTCGCTGTGGCCTCGGCGTAGGGCTGTTGCGCCTGTTCGAGTGCTTGGGCGACAGCGTGTCGCCGCTGTGGCCCCCACGTGCTGGCTAGCAGGACGGAGGGATCTGGGCAATGTTCCGCGTCGGCGGCTGTGACCGATACCGCGGCGACGACAGCTAGCGCTCCGGTTGTGCTCATGGCCGCCACCTTGCGTCGGCGCCGGGCCGGTCCTTCTCGTAGTTCTCCGAGTAGAGCCTCGAAGCTGGGATAGCGTTGCTCGGGGTGCAGGGCAAGCCCGCGCGCAAGCAATCGGCCCAGCCACGGTGGTCCCTTTGTGTTGGGGGTCTCAAGCTCGAGCGGTACGCCTGAGCGTGCCGCGGATGCAAGTGCCTGTAGAGGGTATGGGAACACCCCGTAGACGGCGTGGTGAAGTGCGACGCAGAAGCTGAACTGATCGCTCGCTCGGGTTGCGGCTCTTGCTGCGAGCTGCTCGGGTGCCATGTACCGTGGGGTTCCGCCTGCCCGTGACCGGGGCGTTGGCACCGAGTCGCGGTCTGTTTCGAGGGGTACGTCGGGTTGCTGGTCCGCAGGGGTCGCCGCGAGGCCGAAGTCCGCGACGCGGGCGCGGCCGTCCCGGCCCACCAAGACATTGGCGGGCTTGAAGTCACGGTGCACAAAGCCGCGGGCATGGGCGGCGGCGAGTCCGGCACCTGCTTGCCGATACAGGTCGAGTAGTTGGGCGAACGGAGGGCGACGGCGCTCGAGATCTTGCAACGTAGAACCGTCGACGTGTTCCATCGCGATGAACACGGTATCGTCGTGTTCTCCCACCTCGTAGATCCCCACGATGTTGGGGTGGTTGAGCTTTGCCAGCGCCTGCGCTTCGCGGAGCACTCGTCGCCTCTGCAGTGCGTTCCCGGGTCGGATGTCTCGCATCACCTTGAGCGCGACGTGTCGGTCGAGCACAGGATCACGCGCGAGGTACACGATGCCGAGCCCGCCTGAGCCGAGGAGCTCGAGAACCTCGAACCGGCCGAGCTTGGGCGCGCTGCGGTTCTCTCCGAACAGACGACCAGCGAGTCGCGCTCGCATCGCTGCGGCGCCCAGACGCGCCTCGCTTTCCAGCGCGACAGCGATGTCCAAATCGCGGCTCGACCGCGTCGACGTCTCTTTGTACCCCACCGTATCGAGCTAGGATATCGTCTCTGAACACTTTCTGGGCCCAGGACCGATGGTGTAGACTAGGTGGCGTTCCGACCCTGGTATGCCGCAAAAGCGAACGGATGCTGAACTGCTGGCTCAGTGGCGCGACGGAGACGTTCGCGCAGGCAGCGAGCTGTTCGACCGGTACTTCGATACCGTTCGGAGGTTCTTCGCCAACAAAGCGGGGCGGGAGGTTGAGGACTTGGTCCAGGTGACGTTCGAGGCCTGCGTCGGTGCCGTGCGCCGGTTTGAGGGCCGGTCTTCATTTCGCACGTATCTGTTGGGCATCGCCAACAACGTGCTGCGGGGCCACTTCCGCGCGATGGTGCGCCGCGACGACATTGAGGAATTCGCTTCGGTCGAAGACATGGGAGCCGGGTTGTCGACGCTCGTGGCGAGCCGTAGCGAGCATCGGTTGTTGCTCGCTGGTCTTCGGAGGATTCCGCTCGAGTCTCAGGTGCTCTTGGAGCTCTACTACTGGGAGCGGCTCAGTGGGCGCGAGCTAGGCTTGTTCCTCGGCGTGCCGGAGGATACCGCGCGCTCCCGGCTGCGTCGCGGGAAGACTCTGCTAGCCGAAGCACTGCGCAAGCTTGAGGAAGACGCGGTGCTCATTGAGAGTACGTCGGGCAACCTCGAGCGCTGGGCGGATGAAATTCGAGCGCAGATGGTGGACCGCGCCGTTTGAGCCCGAACATCGGCTCTCCAATGATGCCTTTGTGAGTCCAATGACGCGGTTGGATCTCTCGAGCGCCCTGGAAGACGCGGACATCCTCGAGGTCGACGACCCGAGAGTTCGATGGAAGGTTCGTAGTACACTGGCGGTACGCATGCGGGCTAGGCTGTTTTTGGCTGGTGGAGGAGGCCCAAAGGGGTTGTCCTTGCTCGCTGCGCACCTCTCATCGCCGTCAGGCCTGCTGTTCTCGCCGCGGCGCGCTTCACTCTTCCACCCACGAAAGTGTTGGGGAGGCTCGAAAAATCGGGGTGTTGCTCAACGGGTTTGTCCCGCAGCGTCACTATCTGTGTGGTGAGGCGCATGAAGCCTGTGTTGGTCGCGGTGCTGCTCGTCGGGGGGTCCTCGACGTGCAAACCTCAACCGGAGTCGTCGGTACCGCAGCCACGCAGCCCTGCTGGGCGCGGCCTCGAGCGTCCGCCGACCGGTAGGCGGGAGGTGTACTTCGGAGGCCTCGATCTACGTTCGGTTTCCGCTGCGTCCCTGTGCACCGGAGACGGTAGCAGTCCACGGTGCAGCTCCGACGCCGAGGCGGCGGCGTTGTTGAGCACGGTTATGGTGATTCCCGTGCATCCTGAGCAGTTTGACGACTTCTTTGTCCACGACGGTGACAGGCTGTGTGTGAACGGTCGGTTCGCGCGTTCTTTCGAGGAAGCGTGCACGGAATCAGAAGCCAGGGTTTGCGACGACGCCCCGACTCGCACGGTGCTGGGGGTGCTCGGGCGCGAGGCCAAGGGAGTTCGTCGCCAGCGCAACCCGCTCTCTCGGTTGCCCAGCCCTGGTCTCGTCCCTGCGTGTTCGGGCGTTTCGCTGGGAGGACGTCGCGTGATGACGGCGAATCATTGCGTTCAACGGACGATGGTCGACGGCGAAGTTCGAGCGTCGGGGTTCGTGGTCACCCACTACGTGTCCGCCGAGCGAGCATCGTCGGAACGCATCTGTTTCCCCAAGGACGACGTCCACGAAATTGTGGCGGTGCTGCCCTCTGGGTTCAACGGGACTGTGGACGTGGGGGTGGTGGAGGTTGCACCGGGGCGAGAGCTGCCGCCCGGACCCGCGCTGTGTTCCTTCGTGCCCGAGCCCGGACGGCGTCTGTATCTACGGGGGCATCCGTATGGCCTGCCGCAGTTTTGGTCCGGGAACGCTGCCCGTGTGTCGGGAGGGGGCAGCATCAAGCTGGAGACTAGCTTGGACACGTTCGAAGGCAACTCGGGGTCCCCGGTGTTCGACGAAGTCGAGCACTGCCTCGTAGGCGTGTCCCCTGCCCAGTTTGGAAGCGGGGAGACCGGCTGTTGCGGCTTCGTTAGCATGAGTGTTAGCGCGTCGAAATACAGCGAAGTTATATCGATGTATGCGGCGGATTCCGCCGCGCGAAACAACGAAGAAAGGGAATGAGCGATGAAAGTGCAGTTTTTCTATGATAATACCGCGGTGGGCGGTGTGCAGACGGGTGTCAGTCGAGTGGTCGTGAAGCACGATGCAGACATGTTCTACATCGTCGAGAACGGTCAAAAGACGGAGGTCAACTGCATTTCCGCCGAGTCGGTGACGGCGAACGAGAAGTTGCGGATCTATGCCGACGGCAGCAGCGACGAGGTCTGGTGGCATGTTCAGTCCGCCTCGATGACGTACAAAGACCACACTATGTCGGGGGTTCCGGAGTCCTCTGCGAAGTGGGAGGAGTCTTATTCGCCTCACACGCTGCGCTTGGAGGTCACGGGGCCGTCCAAGGTTTCGCACGAGGTGCTGTGGGATTTCACCGGCCCGTCTCAACCGGCAAAACCGCTCAAGGTCGTGATCAAGCGTCGTACGTGAAACCGCCCTTGGAGCAGGCGCGAGCCGTCCCCGGTACTGGGGGCGGTTTTTTTTTTTGTTCGGTTCAACGGGTTGCCCCGCTCGCTGCACTCACCGATCGAAGAAGGGATTCGAGATGATGAAACGATCAGCCTCATGGATGACGATGGTCACGCTCGTCGTGGGCGGCCTGCCCGGATGCGGGGCTCACTTCCACAATCCGTCGATGCAGGTGCTTGCGACTGACGCTAAAGCCCGTCTTGACGAGGTGGGGCTGGCACAGTCGTTCGATGGCGAGTTCGAGGCGTCGGCGGAGTTGTCGAGGCTGGAGCGTGAGGCGGCGGTAAAGCAGAAGCTTGCGCTGTTCGACACCACTCTGGTCAAAATTCTCGAAGGGCGTGACAAGGCTTCGTCGTGGGACGTGCTCCAACGGGCGATCGAGACCCGGTGTCACGAACTCGATGCAAAAGCGAAGGGCGTGTGTGGCTCCGAGCTGTTGGGTCAGTTGGACGGTGTCGCCAGGCAGGCCGCTGTTGTCGAGTCCAAGAGGCACGACTACCGGGTGCTGGCCAGGGCGTGGGGGCAGAAGGAGCCCATGTGCACGACCGAAGGAGATGCGACAAATCCTCCAGACCCGAAACTCAGCGACCGAGCGCCGGGGTTGTCGGTCGCGCATGGTGCTGTGAAGCGGGCGTGCCAGACGCTGTCGACGCTAGAGACCCGGCTCGGAACCTCACTGTCGTCTCGGTCGGGCACGATCCGCTCGCTCGTCGACGCCATTGGCCGCGTCCGGAGCTTCGAATCCGAGCGTAGCAAGGAACTCGCTAAGCGTCGGTCGACGCACGAGGCTGCTCGAAAAGCGTTGCAGGAGGCGGTATCGACCGAGATCTCGGCCGACGAGAAGCAGGCACTCGCGAAGGCGGTGGCGGACACACTGTCGGCCTACGACACCGTGGAGAAAGGACTGAAGGTCACCACTAGCCTGGGAACGGTGGACCTCTCGGGGCTGGCCGAGGTCGGCAAGCTGGAACGGATCCGCGACCAGCTCAAGGGTGTTCGAACGGTGCTCGATGCCAATCTCAAGCCCGACGAGGCAGATCGCGATCTGACGCCCGCACAACAGGTGGCACTTGCGACGCTTAATGCGGTCGATGCCGTTGCGCGGCTCAAGAACGCCAACGCGATTCGGGCCTCGGGCCTTCCGAGCCCCGGGGTGTTGCTGCTGGTTGCCCAGAAACTCTCCAACGAGGTGGAGTACGTGGAGCGCAGGCTCGAGCGGGCGCAGGAGAAGCGGGCGTTGCTCGAGGACCAGCTCGAGGCGGCGCGGACCGAGTTGGGGTTCCTGGTCGACGCGGCCAAGAGCCTGAAGGCTGTGGCGGACGGCTGCGGAACGCTCGGTAGCCTGGCCACCGACTTCGAGGCGTTCGGGGTTGCGCAGCCGGACTGTGCCCGGCAGACGGCGGCAACGCTGATCGCCTTCGGAAACGCGGCGGCGCTTGGTGAAGCCCGCGTCGTCGATACACAGCTTCAACTCAACGGGCTTGCGCACTTGGCCGCGGTAGATGCGTCGCAGGCTGCAGCCGCGCAGTGGCATGACATGCTCAAGATCCCAGTGGCGCAGATGGTCGCATTTCAAGCAGCGGGCGTGAAGGCGGAGGACGTCTTCCGGCTGCTTAGTGTGCTCGAGTTGGGGGTCATTGCGGGCGGAGCCCTTCGATAGGCGTAACAAAGATGCGACGAACGAAGACAATCATGATCGTGTGCGGCGTCCTACTCGGGCCCGTTGGATGTGTAGGGAGTCAGCTGCGCGCGGAGGCGGTCGAACTCGCCGCGCTGACCGAACACGTAGCGGCGACTGGACAGAGGGTTCAGGCGTCGCGCGACGCCCTGGCGACAGCACGGACCGATAACCTTCACCAGCTTGAGGACAGTGCATTGGAGCTCGAAGGCGAGGCGGCGCGTAGCACCGCCGCTTGGAAGCTGGCGGGCCTCAAGGTCCAAGTGGAACTCTACCAGGGGGTGCGCTCGGCCGTAGAAGCCGAATCCGAGCGACTTCACGAGCGCAATGAGCAGCGAGAGCGCCACGCCGAAGAGTTGGCAGCGGCCAGGTCTGCGGCCAACGTGCGCGCCAAGGAGTTGCGTGCGGTCGCGAACAGCCTTTCGCGGCTGGGCGAGGAGATGAGCACCAAGGCGTACATCGAGTTTTACGCCGACTTCGCGAAAGAGGTGCGGGAGGCGATCGACGAAGCCAAGTGCGACGCTGAGGCGCAAGCCTCCACCGACGCGACGGATTGCCCGTGACCGCGCGCTACGTGGACCAAAACCGTGAAGAGATCGAATAGGAGACCCGATGATGACCCCCATTGAAGCTGCTATCTGGACTGAAGAAGCCCTGGATGCGTCGATCCGCGTGTTCGACGCCAAGATTGTCGAGGCCGATGCCGACGCGGTGCTTGATTTGAAGATCGAGCGCGAGCGGATGGTGGGCCGGCGCGCCCTGGTCCGTGCCGACAAGCTTGCCTTGTTTGCCAGCGCGACAGCATTCCCGAGTCCGACGGAGGACCAAGCCGCCACCATCCAGAGTCTGACCCGAAGGATCGACGGCATGGTCGCGAGTGCCGTTGCCGTGGACGATCTCCTCGGCAACGTGACTGCGCTGTTGCAGGCCTGGACAGCCGTTCGCGACGGTGGCGGCAGAGCCGGGGATGGTTGATGCAGCGTCGGTCGCGGATGACCGAGACGGCTACGGTGGCCTTGAGTCCGGAGGAGGGGCTTCGTCGACGTCTCATGTTCGATCCTTGGAGCTAGTGTCCTGAGTCCGTAGCAACCAGGAAAAATCACTCAGCCTCGCGCAGGTCGAGGAGAGTCTGGCAGTGCCGTTGAACGGCGGCGATGATCTGGTCGGCAGTCTTGGTCCAGATGAAGGGCTTC